>OBEQ011838296.1_pt1 | contig 18091 bp, 16 predicted proteins | sample 1670901 | NCBI WGS metagenome assembly OBEQ01 (sample SAMEA104232315, study PRJEB22302) | groundwater metagenome | biome: forest; feature: aquifer; material: groundwater | place: USA | collected 2011-08-07 | depth 5.4 m
AATTATTCGCAAAAGAAGCGGAAAATACAGCAAAAGTCGTGGTGACGCATGATGAAAAGCTACAACGTGAAAAATCATTGCCGGTTATTGCGGCCAATGAGGATGAATTAATGGCGCACAATGCTTTGCTCGATAAGATGGCGAAAAAAGAGGATTCGATTGGAATCTATCAAACCATCAGTCGCTTCCTATCGGGAGCCCAAGAGGAAGAGGTCGTTAACTTTGGGGATCAGGGCAATAACCCGTCGATCTTTATGGCGGTTCCTGTAGATACTCGCTTAAGCAGCGATTTCTTTGATGTTGAAATCTCGATTCTCCAAGAATCTATTTTGACGAAAGAAAAGCTCTACGAAGTGGTCAAAAAGCTGTCTATTCTCGAAGGTCGGAGTGAAGGCTCTGCTCGTAAAGAAGCGAATGAGATCATCTCTCGCTTGGAAAAAGAGACTAATTACGGCGGGTGCATGCCCAAAGATGATGGTGAAGTTCAAGAGCTTATTAATCAATTCATTAAACAGGTGACGGGATGAAACTTTTTAAAAATACGCAGGAACACTTAAAACGAGCGTCCAATGTCAGCTTGATTGTGGAACAAGTTGGCTTCATCAAAAATTTTTTTTGCGGCTTATTTCGGCTGAAACGTTCTAGTCGTCAAGATACCTTTGAAGACCTCGGAAATTTAGGGGTGACTTCAGAAAAAGTGCGAGAAGCTCAACAAGCATTCAGACGCTTGTATCGAATCTTCTTGGGGATCTCTCTACTGGTGTTTGTGTACTTTTTGTATCGTTTATTTGCCGGTCATTTCTATACCGCCGTGATTAGTCTTGCCGTGTTGGCCATGTGCTTATCTCAAAGCTTTAAATACCATTTTTGGTTTATGCAAATTGAGAAGAAAAAACTGGGTTGTACGTTTTCTGAATGGTTAGATTACACCTTGAGGTCTTTAAAACTTCGAAAATAGATCTAGGGCGTGTTTTCATTTACTCTCCTAGCTGCAGATGAAATTTAGCAGCAGACCATGTATGTACCTGCTGGAATGCTATAAAAATATCAAAGGGAGAAGAAATCCATGGCGGGAATTGAAAGCAGCGTAGAAGAAATAGAAGTTCCAGATAATCTCGAAGATTTCGCTTCTTTTTTTGTAGGAGAGTTAGAAGGGTCTCCTAGTTTATTGAGTCTTACCGATTTAGAAGAGGAACTTGTGAGGGTTCCTGTTTTTGGCAAGGTCACTGGAGATTCTTTGAATCCTTTACTGATCTCTGAGCCCGTGGTTCCTATCACCCGTAGCTTCATTGCAAAAGATTACACTAAGGTTCTTGAAAGAGCTCGTTTTAGCGTGCGCTGCGAAGATGAACAGAGCATTGAGTTTAAATCTATACGGATAGGGTTTAATTTGAATGACTCAGACGTTGAAGCGTACAAACTCAAAAAGAAATTTTGGATATCCGTCCGCATTCCAGCAACACAGGTAGTGGATGAACTTTTCAAGGGCCGTACTCGACAAGAGTTGCTGTCTGTCACACGGAGACTCAAAAATCCTGAGGGTTTAGAGCTCATCTCGTATCTCAGAAGCGATGCTTTTATCGGTAAGTTCTGTCTAAATCCTCTGCCCAATTATTGTGTCACTATCCATCAGGAGTTTGTTAGAATCTGTTTTGATTCCAGGCTATTTCAGATGAAGAGTAGGCGATTATTGGCTTTCCCACTGGACTGTTTGAAAAACGTTACGCTTGATAAAAATAGAAAACACCGCATTATCGTAGGATTGTATCGATACCTTATTGGGAAAAATCTGGGTAACGAATCAGAATTTAAACAAGATGAGGTAACACAAGCAGAATTAAATAAAATAGTGAACGTTTTGCTAACATCGAAAGGCCGGATTTCACTGATTCGAATGCCACTGAGAAGCATTTCTTATAAAACGAGACAGAGTATTGTGTCGATGGAAGAAGAATCTGATGAAGAGGATCTATCGGAATCAGAAGATAATACTTACACCCAGCGTATGCAGGAATGTCAACTCAGCGTTAAACGTAGTAAGCCTTTAAAGAGTACTACCTTCTCTTTTATTCCAGATGAGATCATGTCTTTGCGAGTCGAATTCGATTTGAGCTTTTCTGTCGGAGGCTTATTTGGCCCATTTATCGCAGGTGAGATTGATAAGGCATATCGTCGAATCATACGAGAGATTCTTATTGAAACTTCGTATGTAGTAGAAAACGACAGAAATTTAAGTTTTGCAAGCTACCTCAGAAGCGCTGATTTTCAGGGTGTTTTTCATGATAAGGTTCTGATTCACCCCAAGACAAAGGAAGCGAAGGAATTAAAAAATAGAACTGCAAGTGTGTTTGCGCCAAGCCCTCCCAAAAAGCCAAAACTCACCGAAGACGGGCATCTAGAACCTTAGTAGGAGAAGACAATGGCAGGAATTCAAAGCAGCGATCAGGAACTGGCGCCAGAAGCGCTTGACAGTTTTGAGTTCAATGTAGACTCCCTTGTTAAGGAGTTTGCAAGGCCTACTCCCGTCAAGACCAGTTTTCTTAAAAGACCTATTGTCCCAACGAAGCGGGAACTCGAGGCAAGTAAAAGGTCCAAGCAGCATAATGAAGCAATATCGCAGGTCACTATCTCAGAAGATTACATACAGGTTTTGAGTCGGTGTCGGTTTCATCTTCAGAATGACGGGTACCTCAGCAATGGACTTCGCATCATTCGAATTAACATCAGAATTTGTGCTGAAGATAGAAAAGAATTTCGACTTCCTACAAGGTTTACAATAACCATGCATACTCATGCCACTCAGAGCTTGGATAAGCGTTGCAGAGACAATATTAAAGCAGCCGTGTTGTCCACTGCCGCTGAACTCAAAAACCCTGAGTGTTTGAAACTGGTGCAATATCTTAGGAGTGAGCTTTTTATGAGAAAGTTTTGTCCAGATGTTCGTCCCCATTTCAAAATCACGATTTATAAAAATTCTGTTCGGATCTGTTTTTGTGCGAAACGGGGGTACCCTATTAAGGACACAGAATTCATCTTTCCATTGGATTGCTTGAAAACAAGGGAGCTTAATACTGAATGTGAACATCGTATCATCACAGGCTTGTATCGATATTTTACTGAGGCGGGTTCAGAAGGGAGGCTGAATTTTAAAGATTATGAAGCAACACGAAAAGCCTTAGATGATGTCGTGAGCGATTTGCGGACTTCAGAGCTTGAGCTTCCTTTGGTTCGTATAAAGCCTAGGCTCAGTCAGATCCCCACTCATGGCATGATAAGAAAAAGGAAAATGCCTGTGTTGAGGGAAAGCAAATCTTCCTATTTCTCTAGCACTCTAGCTATGGAGTTGAGCGAATATTCTTATGCTTCAATCATCAAACGTAGTCGCCTCACTGTTATAGCTGTGCTTCCTTTAAACAAAAGAATAGCGGTTTTAAGCGGGGTGATGGCTGTAGCGATAGAACTTGCTCTCCATGAAGCAGATGTAGAAGCTTATGGTTTGGGGCAGAAGTCATTTGCTATAAAGAACCTTTTGGCACCCTTAAACAGAAACAGAATAGACGATGAGTATCTCGAAATTATGTTTGATCTTCTCATCCGTACTGCGTGTAAGGCGAGCAACAAAGAAGGATTAAGTTTTAGAGAATATCTTAGCAGTACTGATTTTCAGAACACCTTCCGTGATGAATCCCTCGCTTATGTTGAATCCCCAAGCAGAATTGCAAGCGTGTTTGCGCCTGAAATGAGCTCAAGCTCAGAAGCCGCTGCTTCTGAAAGTGCAATGTTGTGATGTGCAAAGTTGCAACATTTGAAATATCAGTGAAAGCTTTTCAAGCGTCCTTGCAATTTCTCCAAGCTAGCCCTGAGTTTTCCCTCAGAGTTCAACATCAGTTGTTCAAGAGAATGCTGAGCCGATGTTGAGAGTTTAAAGGCCTGGGTTTTCTCTATTTTTTTGGGAGGGGGGATAAACAAATGAGGATCAACTCGATGATTAATTTGGATAATGCCTGCAAATTCTGGCACGCCTCGGAAAGCAGATACATATTCATTTTTTTCGAAGTGAAATTTACTAGCCCAGACCGAACTATCAAAACTTAAAAGCAATTTTCCCTGATCCAGATTCGCAATCTGACAGTGTTTTCTGAGCTCTGCGGGGAGAATTTTTTCGAGCAGATCATTTAAACGTTGCAGGCGGTGAATGGTTTTGATAATGGGAGCCAGTTCTCCTTCGGATCGATTCAGAATCGTTCCTGAAGAGAAAGCTGGGTTTAAGGACGAGGGCCTAGAATTCAATGTTCATACTCCGAGACATTCGTAAGCGTAGAGAAGTATATACCTCTCGCCATTGAATAGTTATTCCGATTCAAAATGCCGGAATTTCGCAGTTTGAGTTGGGATGGGTATACTCTTCGGCGCTTTAAAAACTAAGGAAGGTCAACTGAAATGCTTGTGACTTTGATTAAGAAAATGATTGGAAGTCGGAATGATCGAATCATTCGAAAATATTCGAAAATTGCAGAAATCATTAATGGCAAAGAGTTGAAATATCAAACATTTTCCGATGAGGCTTTAAAAGCCAAAACTCAGGAATTTCGACGAAAATTAGCGCAGGGGGAGTCCTTAGAAGATCTACTCGTCGACGCTTTTGCCGTTGTTCGAGAAGCCTCTGTGCGAACCTTAGGCTTGCGGCATTTTGATGTTCAATTGGTAGGGGGAATGGTTCTGCATCATGGAGATATTGCAGAAATGCGTACCGGGGAAGGGAAAACTTTAGCTTCAACTTTGCCGGCGTATTTAAATGCTTTAAGTGGACAGGCCGTCCATGTGGTCACGGCGAATGATTATTTAGTGAAACGAGATGCCGACACCGTTCGGCCTTTGTTTGAGTCCTTAGGCATGACGGTGGGAGCGATTTTAACGAATTTGAGCAAAGAAGAACGTATGGCTGCTTACGCGTGTGATGTGACGTATGGCACGAATAATGAATTTGGTTTTGATTATCTTCGCGACAACATGGTGTTTTCACCGAAAGATCAAGTTCAACGAGGCCATCACTTTGCCATTGTTGATGAAGTCGATTCCATCTTGATTGACGAGGCTCGGACTCCGCTAATTATCTCGGGAGCCAGTGAAGAGAGTTCTGAATTTTACGTCAAACTCAATGCGCTTTTGCCTCAACTTAAAAGACGAAAGCAAGACCCTAAAGAAACGCCTCATGCAGGAGAGACAGGGGATTTTTGGGTCGATGAAAAAACTCGCCAAGCTTTTTTAACGGAAGAAGGTCATCAGAATCTAGAAAAATTGTTGACGGATCAAGGCGTATTGAAAGCCGATGAGAGCCTGTATCAGCCCAAAAATATTGCCTTGATGCATTACATTAATGCCGTCCTTCGTGCTCAGCATTTGTACCATAGAGATGTCGAGTATGTAGTGCAAAAAGAAGAGATCGTGATTGTCGATGAACATACGGGCCGGGCAATGCCAGGTCGGCGCTGGTCCGATGGGCTGCATCAAGCGATTGAAGCAAAGGAAGGGCTCAAAGTTCGTGGAGAAAATCAAACTTTAGCCAGTATTACTTTTCAGAATTTTTTCCGCTTGTATGAAAAATTGTCTGGCATGACAGGTACGGCAGATACGGAGGCTTATGAATTCCATGAAATCTATGGTTTAGAAGTGGTAGTTATTCCGACCCATCGGCCGATGATTCGGGAGGACCATCATGATGTGATTTTTTTGACTTTGGCAGAGAAATTCGATGCGATTATCAAAGAAATTCAAACCTGTCATGAGAAAGGACAGCCAGTTTTGGTGGGGACGGCTTCGATTGAGAACTCTGAATTGCTGGCCAAGCAACTTTCAAGTTTCAAGATTCCTTTTGAAGTGTTGAATGCTAAACAGCATGAGCGAGAAGCTAAGATTATTGCCAATGCGGGTATGCCAGGCAGCGTTACCATCGCAACGAATATGGCGGGCCGTGGAACAGATATTATTCTGGGAGGAAACTGGCAGATGGACGTCGCTGCTTTGGAGAATCCGAGCGAAGCGGCCATTGTCAAGATCAAGGCGGATTGGATGATTCGGCATGAGAAAGTGCTTGCCGCCGGGGGTTTACATATTTTGGGGACAGAGCGTCATGAATCTCGGCGGATTGATAATCAGCTTCGAGGTCGATCGGGTCGTCAGGGAGACCCGGGTTCCAGTCGATTTTATCTCAGCATGGAAGATCATCTCGTCCGAATCTTCGCTTCTGACGGAATTCGTTCAGTCTTGAAATCTTTAGGGATGGGAAAAGGCGAAGCTTTGGAGTCTCGCCTTGTGAGTAAAGCTATTGCCAATGCGCAGAAAAAAGTTGAACAGTTTAACTTTGATGTGCGAAAGCAGCTGTTACAGTACGACAATGTCGCGAATGATCAGCGTGCTGTGATCTATACGCAGCGTCGAGGAATCTTGCTAGCGGAAACCTTGCAAGAAAGCATCTTGGCGATGATAGAGTCCTCTCTCACGCGAATGACTGAAAATTTTATTCCCTCTGAAAGCATGGAAGAGCAATGGAATCTTGCTGCCTTGAGTGCAGAAATTGAATCTAGTTTTGCGCTGAAGTTGGACTTGCTCGCCTGGGCGAAGACGGATGAACCTTTATCTGAAGTCGATTTGAAGGCTCGCATTCTCAATGAAATTCTCGATTTTTATACCGCAAAGCGAAATTTATTATCCCCTGAGATGCAAACCGTTTTAGAAAAAAATGTACTGCTGCAAGTCTTAGATAATCATTGGCGGCAGCATTTGTCGAATATGGACCATCTTCGTCAAAGTGTGCATTTACGAGGCTATGCGCAGAAGGATCCGCGCCAAGAATTTAAGCGAGAGTCTTTCGAATTATTTTCGACCATGTTGGATCAGATCGAGACTGAGGTCACGAGTGCCTTACTTAAAGTTCAAGTGAAAACGCCAGAGGATATTCAGAAAGCAGAAGAAGATCGTGCTTTGAAAGCGCAGAAAACGCTTCGAACCATGCATTTTGATCATGCCAATTTGCAAATCGGAAAACCCAAGAATGAAAAAACAGGAGCCCCCAGTTTGAATATCGTTTTTTCGGAAGAGCAGTTGAAGGCCGTAGGGTTGGAAAAAGGGAGCAAGATTGGTCGTAATGATCTTTGTCCTTGCGGATCGGGGAAGAAATATAAGCAATGTCACGGAATATTGTAGAAAAGATATCGCCGAATCAAATAATGACTAATCCGCGACATCGATATTGATAAAAAAGATATCGCGGATTAGCATAAACACTATTTAGCGACATCATCGGCTTTATTCTATGAATGAAAAGGAAACCGTGCCCTGTCGCGAAATTAAAAGCTTTGTTCGTCGTGAAGGGCGGATGACGGAAGCTCAGAAACGTGCTCTGATGGCGCTGTTTCCACGGTGGGGAATCCCTCGTCATCAGCCCATTTCCTTCCATGCTATTTTTCAGAATGACCATCCTATTGTTCTGGAGATTGGTTTTGGCAGAGGGGATGCTTTAATTCAGATGGCAAGGGAATCTCCGCATTTGAATTTTGTGGGCATTGAAGTGCATCGTCCCGGGATAGGCAGTGTGCTCAATCAGATTCAAGAGCAAGGGCTGCAAAACATTCGGGTGATGGAAGGCGACGCCGTGGAGATCTTGGAGCAGCAGATTCCAAATGAAAGTCTGTCTCGGGTGAATCTTTTTTTTCCAGATCCCTGGCCCAAGTCTCGGCATCACAAACGACGAATCGTGCAAGCAAAATTCCTGGATTTATTGGCTAAAAAGTTAGTGCCAGGAGGAATGTTTCATGCCGCAAGCGATTGGGAAAATTATGCTGAACAGATGATGGAAGTGATTTCGGCTTCCCCTCAGTTTCGAAATTTATTTGAAGGAAGGCGCTTTTCGCCAGATGCCATGGATCGTCCAGAAACAAAATTTGAGCGAAGAGGAATACAACTCGGCCATGGAGTGTGGGATCTTGTCTTTTTAAGAGAGAAAGTCATAACGACTACATTTTCTCTCGATTCTCGACTGGAAGCCGACAGCGTTTTTCTTTTTGATTTGCCCTTAAGTCAATGCCGACTTATGAATGCAAAAGAGTTTCCTTGGCTGCTTTTGATTCCTCGCCACGCTAATCTTAAAGATTGGATAGATCTAAGTTTCGAGGATCAAATTCAGCTTCAGCGCGAAATTAATCATGTCGCAGAAAAACTGAAGGCCTGTTTTCCTTGCGAAAAATTAAATATTGCGAGTTTGGGCAATAAAATTCCGCAGTTACATATTCATGTGATTGCTCGTCTCTCCAGCGATATCGCTTGGCCAAATCCTGCTTGGGGAGTGAAGACGACGAGGTATTCCACATCGGAGGTGTTGGAGATTATTCTAGCCACTAATGGGTAAAATACCCTTGTAGTGGCGAATATGAAGAGGTAAAAGTTTTGTTTCCAAAACACATTAAGGCTAATAAAAATGAGGATTTTTCACTAATGAGTATGCTCGAATTTTTACGAGTTCTTTAGCAAAAAATCCTGGGTATAAAAAAATTATCGATTTTTTGAGTCATCGAAAATTTGCGAATCGTTATGAGATTGCTGCACACCTCAAAATCACTTCAGGAGGCAGTTTATCTAGTTTATTGGAAGATCTAAAAGCTTCTGGGTTCATCGATAAATATACGCCTCTTGAGGTTTCTTCTCAGTCACGTATGGTCCGTTATTGCTTGCGAGATAATTTCTTACAATTTTTCTTTAAATTTATTCAAAACAAATTGCTAGCCATTGGACGAGGAGATCTGAACGAAAGACCAACGCAAGGTCTCTCTAATGATGTTTATCTAAAATGGCTTGGTTTTGCTTTTGAAAGGGTCTGTCGAGATAATCACGCGACAATAGCGAAACGTCTTGGATTTTCGGCAGTCGAGTACCAAGTAGGGGCTTATTTCAGTCGGTCTTTAGATGAAGCCTCACCAGGGTTTCAAATTGATCTTGTCTTTGATCGTGCAGACCATGTGTATACCGTTTGCGAAATCAAATATTTGCAAAGTAAGGTACCTGTTCGTGTAATTTCCGAATTTGAGCACAAGTTACTTCATTTACCGCATCGTGATAAATATAAAATTCATAAAGTCTTGATCAGTACTTTGGGTGCCGTGGATAGCGTGATTCATCGAGGCTACTTCGATGATATTTTAGTCCTTGAGGATCTGTTTTCTTGAAAAGTCTTAAAAATCATTTTTCCACTTTTTGTCTTAACACCCCAAAATACAACATTTGCATCAAGATTAACGCGACTAGGAATAGAGTAGGCATAATCCAAGGCGAGCTGATATGCAGGATTCCAAAGACGAAGGTGCTAAGCATAGCCATGCCTAAGGTTAAAAAGTTAACAACGGCAGAAGCATTGGCTTTATCTTCGGATTGTGAGATGCCCATGGTGGCAGCAGTTCCATACACCATTACATTTCCTGCAAATATGAGGCCAGCAGGAGCGAATAAGGTAAAGAGATCAACGATTTGGAAAATGAAAGAAAAGAACATCGTCAAGGCCCCAATGATTTCCAAAATCATGGCAAAAGTAATGACTTTCATGGGATCGATTTTGGTGGTTTTAATCAGCAGAATCGATCCGATCACGGTTCCGATGTAAGGCATTAAGGCAAGTAAGCCATAAGCGCTAGCAGAAAATCCTAACATTTGAGTTCCAATATAAGGGCCTTCTGCAGAGAAAATATAAAGACATCCCCCGGATAGGCCTGCCAAGAGGGAAAAGGCGACTAATTTTTTAATGCGAAACATTTTTAAATAATTTTTCACTAAATACGTATGACGAAGCGCGTTCAAATCTTTTTGTTTCAAAGTTTCGGGTAAATAAAAAGCGAAACCGAAGAGAGCGAGTCCATAAGCCAGTAAGACGTAAAAGCAGGACTGCCATCCGAAATGCTGAACGAAGAAACCGCCGACAGCAATCGCAACTCCAGGAACAATGGCGAAAGCAATCATCAAAATGCCAGTGATTTTTCGAATGTTTTCAGGAAGATAAAAATCGTTAATGATCGTGAAACACACCACTAAGCCGACACTGGATCCCAAAGCTTCGAAAATCCGTCCGAGCATAAGAAGCGAGAAAGAATCAACGGGAGCCGCCAGAATACTGAAAAGTGAACCTAAAGTGGCAACAGAAATCCCGATATAAAATGCAGGTTTTCGCCCTAAACGATTGGCAATCGGTCCGTAGATTAACTGCCCGAGGGCATAGCCAAGAAGGAAGGCGGTCATGGTCAGTTGTGCCGTTCCCAGTTTGACGCCGAAAAAGGACGCCATCGAGGGAATCCCGGGAGTCACAATAATGGCCCCCATCGATGCAAAGGCGCTAAGCACAATAAGACTGAGGAGAGAAGGTTCTTTGGTGATGGCATTCATGGAAAAAGACTCCTGGTTGGGAAATAGTAAGAGGTATATTTGCCTTGATCTCCGAAAAGTATAGACGAGATGTACATCAAAAACTTATTAGATCAAAAAAAATGATCATTAAATAGAAATAATGAATTTTACAGGTTAATATGATTCACGTTTAATTCAAATGTTTTTAATGAAATGGACAAGAAAATGGGAAAAATAATCAAAAGTATTAGCCTACTTGCACTCGTCATGCTGATTACGGGCGCGGTGGACGGTATTCGAAATCTTCCTTCCATTGCCTTATTTGGCAGTAGTTTGATCTTCTTTTTTGCCTTGGGTACTGTGTTGTTTTTAATTCCGACGGGTTTAGTCTCAGCTGAACTCTGCAAGCAAACGCAGCAAGAAGGAGGAATCTATGCCTGGACTAAAATTATTTTGGGAAGAAAATTGGGTCTTTTAGCGATTTGGCTGCAATGGATTAATACCATGGCCTGGTTCCCGACCTGTTTGACCGCTTTGGTTGGAACGTTGACTTATGTGATTAAGCCTGAGTGGGCCAATCATCCTGTGTATTTAGTGACGATCAGTTTGTTGATTTTTTGGACCATGACCTTTCTGAGTTTTAAAGGAGTACATCAATCCGCCAAAATCGCTTCTTTGGCCACGATTATTGGCATGGTTATTCCGATGGGTTTAATTATTGGACTCTGTCTTTTATGGCTGATTTTAGGAAAGCCTTTGGCCCTGCATCTCAAAGTGGGTGATGTGATCCCCGCTTTTAATCATCTTGAGAGTTGGAACTCTTTAACGGCGGTGATTACGTCGTTCTTGGGCATGGAACTGGCGACTGTTCATGTGAATAAAATCAAAAATGCGTCAAAAGTCTTCCCAAAAGCCCTCATGATTTCAATCGGGATCATCATTTTGACTATGGGATTTGGCTCTCTGGGCGTGGCTTTAGTGATTCCGCAATCAGCGATTCAATTAGTCAGCGGGACCATTCAAGCGTTTGATGTGATTTTTGCCACCTTCCATATGGCCTGGATGGGGCCGGTTTTAGCGGTCATGATTGTTTTTGGTAGTCTGGGGGCCATGGTGAACTGGCTGATTTCTCCCGCCAATGGACTTTTACATGCGGCCAAGGATGGATATCTGCCTCTCTTCTTTGCGAAAGAGAATGCGCATGGATGTCCTCAAAATATGCTAATTGCCCAAGGGGTGGTGGTCAGTATTGTCTCAGGATTTTTCTTCTTGATGCCTAGCGTGAATGGGTCTTATTGGTTTTTGATGGATTTAAGTACGGAGCTTTATGTTTTGATGTACTTGCTCATGTTTGTGGCGGCGTTTGTATTCTTTTTCAAAACAAAAAAGATTCTGGTGATTCCGGGGAAAAAGTTCGGAGCTCTGCTTTTGACCGTCTTGGGATTGATGGGATGCCTGCTGACCTTTGCTGTGGGATTTTTTCCTCCAAGCGGTGTGAATGTGGGGGGGACCTTCCATTACGTGAGTCTCTTTGCCCTGGGCTTAAGCGCGATGATTCTTCCCGTCGGATTACTCTATGTCTGGCATCATGTTCAATCTAAGCAATAAGAAGAGGCGGATATGAAGCTTCTGGATTCGAAACTAGAGGCCTTTATGGCGGTCGCGAAACATAAAACGGTTCATGCAGCCGCGAATGTTTTATCGCTGACCCAAACTGCAGTGACGCAGAGAATCAAATTATTGGAAGAAAAACTGGGCTTAAGTTTATTCATCCGAAGTCGAAAAGGCATGGAGCTGACAGGAGAAGGTTTGGCTTTGTTGCGACATTCGCATTTGTTTCAGTCCTTAGAAGATCAAGCGATTAAAGAACTTCAAGGGTTGGGGCTTGAAACAGAGACGGAACTTCACATTGCAGCTCCAACGAGCATTATGTCAGCGAGAGTGTTACCCGCCTGTGTGCCTTTGATTCGGCGATATCCGAAATTGAATTTTCGATTTAGTGTGATCGACGAAGAAAATCGTCATTTTTTGCTTAAACAAAGCGCTTGTGATTTGGCCATTGTATCGGCAGAGCATGTTGCGCCTGAAATGTCGGTAAAGTCCCTCAAACCAGAATACTACGTTATGGTTGGGCCGCCGGCTTGGGAGAAACGAGACATTCAAGAGCTGGTCAAAACGGAGAAAATTATCGACTTTTTCCCCGAAGATCGGCAGAGCTTCTCATACTTGAAAGCAAAAGGATTATTCGATCTTGCGAATAAATCTCGTCATTTTGTGAATAATACAGAGCTGCTGGCTTTTATGGTTTCTCAAGGTCTGGGTTATAGCGTTTTAACAACGGAATTTTTATCGTTTGTGTTGGATCAACACAAACTGAGTGTTCTGAATCAAGAAGCAAGCCTTGAAAATTCGGTGAAACTTGCCTGGTATGCTAGACCGATTCTCTCGGTATATTTTCAGGCGGTGCTTGATGCTCTGACTTGAATTATTCGACTTTAACCCAACGTGGTCGGGCCGTAGGTTAATAGTTTAGGAGTGATTCGTGGAAATCATCAAAGGAACCACCATTTTGGCCGTTCGTCGAGCCGGGAAAGTCGTATTGATTGGAGACGGTCAAGCGACGATGGGGGATATGGTCGCTAAAGATAATATCTGTAAGGTACGCCGAATTTATCATGATAAAATTATCACGGGGTTTGCGGGCGCCACGTCTGATGCATTTACCTTATTTGAACGATTCGAATCCAAATTAGAGGCTTATCAAGGACATCTAGAACGAGCAGCAGTAGAACTGGTTCGCGACTGGCGTTCGGATAAAGTCTTGCGTCGTTTTGAAGCCATGCTGCTGGTCGCGGATAAAAGCAAAACTTTATTGATTGCAGGAACGGGGGATGTGATTGGAGAAGATCCGAATGGAGTGATGTCGATTGGTTCAGGAGCTCCCTTTGCAAGAGCGGCTGCAAGGGCCTTGGTTGAGAATACTGAATTGGATGCGAAAACTATCGCCTTAAAAAGCATGAAAATTGCGGCGGATACCTGCATTTATACGAATCACAATTTTACGATTGAAGAACTTGATACCACGGTTTAAAAGGAACAAAAAATGAATAAAGCGCTGTCTTCTATCATGACGCCAAAAGAAATTGTGCAGGAATTGGATCGTTACATCATTGGTCAAAGCGAAGCGAAACGTCAGGTCGCTATTGCGCTCCGAAATCGTTGGCGTCGTCAGCAATTGCCTGAGCCTCTGCGTCATGATGTCATGCCAAAAAATATTTTGATGATTGGTCCAACTGGGGTGGGGAAGACCGAAATTGCTCGTCGACTGGCGAAGCTGGCCAATGCACCGTTCATTAAGGTGGAAGCCACTAAATTCACGGAAGTGGGATATGTTGGGCGAGATGTGGATTCTATCATTCGAGATTTAGTCGAATCAGCCGTCAAAATGGAACGTCAAAATGCGATGACTTATGTTGAGATCCAAGCGAAAGAATCAGCGCAAAATCGAGTTTTAGATATTCTCCTGCCGACCGCACGGAAACCTAAATTTAATCCTATTGGTTTTGGAAATGAACCTGTGGCAGAAAAAACAGAAGAAACGTTGAAAGAAGAAGACACCTCGGCCCGTAAAGAATATCGAAAACAACTAATGGCAGGGCAACTGGATGATAAAGAAATTGAATTAGATGTGCTTCAAGCCGTCGGAAGCATGGAAATCATGGGCCCTCCAGGCATGGAAGAGATGACCCAGCAATTGCAAGACATGTTTCAATCCATGGGACGAGAACGCAAGAAAAAGCGAAAAATGACAGTTAAGGACGCTTTAAAATCTTTGGCAGAAGAAGAAGCGGCCAAATTGGTGAGCTACGAAGATTGCAAAGTTCGGGCCGTGGAAAATGTCGAACAAAATGGCATTGTTTTCTTGGATGAAATTGACAAAGTGTGTCGTCGAAGTAGTGAGCATGTGTAAGATTCCGATATTTCTCGAGAAGTGGTTCAGCGAGATCTTCTGCCGTTAGTGGAAGGCTGTAGCGTGAGTACAAAATATGGGGTAGTGAAAACGGATCATATTTTATTCATCGCATCGGGTGCTTTTCATATGTCTAAGCCCTCGGATTTAGTTCCAGAATTGCAAGGCCGATTGCCCGTTCGAGTGGAATTAAAAGCCTTGTCTGTGGAAGACTTTGTTCGAATTTTAACGGAACCTCAATCAAGCTTAGTTGAACAATACATTGGACTGATGGGCACGGAAGGTTTGGGGGTGACAGTGGACCCCGAAGCCGTTAAACGGTTGGCTGAAATTTCTTGGCAAGTGAATGAGAGAATTGAGAATATCGGTGCTCGACGTTTGCACACGGTGATGGAGCGTTTATTTGAAGAGATCTCCTACACGGCTTCCGAGCGACCCGGAGAAACTTTCCAAATTGATCGACTCTATGTGGATAAGGCCTTGGGCGAATTGTCCAAAGATATGGATCTCAGCCGATATATTCTTTAGGTGAAAGTATGAACCGTGAGCCGCAAACTGACTTTGGCTACGAATGGGTCGATTGGAATGAAAAGCAAGATCGAGTGAATGAAGTTTTTAGGTCGGTTTCCGAAGACTACGATCAAATGAACGATGTGATGTCCTTGGGTTTGCATCGAATTTGGAAACGAGAAGCGGTCGCTTTAAGCTTTGCTCGAGCCGGCGATAAAGTCTTGGATTTGGCTTCCGGTTCAGGCGATTTAGCCTATTTATTCTTGAAAAAAGTCGGTCCTTTGGGACAAGTGATCATGACGGATATCAATGGTTCAATGCTCTCCATCGGTCGACAAAAAATGGAGAATCGAGGTGCAGTGGCCGCCTTGGAATATGCTTTGGCGAATGCAGAGAATATCCCCTTCAATGATCGTACTTTCGATGTCGTGTCGATTGGCTTTGGACTCCGAAATGTTCGAGATAAAGAGAAAGCCTTGAAAGAAATGTATCGTGTTCTGAAACCCGGGGGACGTTTGATTGTCTTGGAATTCTCAAAGCCTGTAGAGGGAATCTTTTCTCAGCTTTATGAATTTTATTCGTTTCAAGTGTTGCCAAAGTTTGGGAAGTGGATCGCCAATGATGAAAAAAGTTATCGTTATTTGGTGGAATCGATCCGTCGACATCCCAATCAAGCGACTTTGGGGAAAATGATTCAAAATGTAGGGTTTAAACAAGTGAGTTGGTTTAATCTTTCAGCTGGAATTGTGAGCGTACATCGAGGATATAAATACTAATGTTTGCGAGAGCGATGAAAAAAATGCTGCAGGCCGATCCTGACTGCAGACTTTTAAGTGCAGATTTATCGGGAACCTTAGGTTTAAATTTGACGGAGTGGGCGGTCTCCGTAGTCTTTGTTCCTGAGCCTTCTGGCTTAAACGTTTTAGACGCTCGTGAGTATACCGAACCTCCTGACGTGAGCGTGTCTGGTCGAGTCTCTGATTTTATCGGACTCTTTGCTCGCGAGTCCTCGAGCATGGTGAAAACTCAAGTCAAAATTGAAGGGGACATTCGATTATTGGCGAAGTATCAGCAATTTTTTAAGCGCTGGAAATTTGACCTGGGTCACGTGATTGCTCAGGTTCTCGGAGAAGAGGCCGCAAGATTCTGCTATGCCCCACTAAAAAAAATGTCAGATTTTCTAAAAAATCAAAAGCAGGAACGATTTCAAGATTTAAAAGAAATCGTGTACGAAGAAAAAAGATGGCTAGTCCCTAAAGATGAACTCGAAGACTTCTATGCAGAATTAAAAATGCTGCAATTGAGAGTGGATCGTTTAGTGGCGAGAAGTCTTGTACATTAATGCGAATTTGAAAGTTGATTTCCTCCAAAGTAGGTTTTCACCCCCTCTCTCCAGGGCAAGACTCGTATTGATCCCACTTGTTTTGGATAAGGGTCTTGACTGAAACATAGAGCCTCACATTCGCCAAATTTTTTTAGATCTTCCGTCAAATGAGACAAGGTTCGAAGCATATCTGGGCTGACGTTTGATGCGCTCTTGATTTCAATAAATAAGGTTCTTTGTCCTGGACGCTCTACAATTAAATCAATTTCTGCATCGTCTTTGGTTCTGAGAAAGGAAAACCGATATTCATAACGATGATAAGTGGCTAATTGTCTACATTGCAGAATAATAAAATGCTCAAATGCTTCCCCATAAGTGAATGTTCCATGTTCCAGGGGAACTGATAAACGCCCTAATAACGCTCGGACAACTCCGGTATCAAAGAAATAAAATTTGGGTGTTTTGCTCAGTCGCTTTCGGAAGGAATGCTGAAAAGGCTGAAGAAAGAAGCCTAGAAGCGTATCTTCTAAGATGGCGTAATATCTAATAACTGTCGCGTCACTGGCTCCTACATCGCGAGCAATATTTGAAAAATTGACCTCTTTTCCATTCATCTGAGCCGCTACCTGTAAAAAATAGCGAAAGGGAGCAAGATCTCGAATCACATGTTCTGCCCAAATTTCCTCTTTTAAATAAGTATGAGTATAAGCTTCGAGATATTTCAGCTTCTTCAGTGTGCTGTCATATTCAAAAACTTTGGGCAACATCCCAAACTGTAAGGCTTCATCTAGCTTAAATTTTTCTTCGGTTCCATCCATGCATTCCGTAATACAGAGTGGGAACATTGAATACACGAAAGCTCTTCCAGCCAATAAATTCACGCCTTCTTTTTTCAGCTTTCTGGCACTTGAACCAGTAAGGATAAATTTTACTGAAGGAGGGCGATCGGAAGATTCAATTAAATCATGGACGATATCTAATAACTTGGGCAGCTTCTGAACTTCATCAATAATGACGTATTGAATGTCGGCTGAAAGTGCTCGCACAATGTTAGCGAGCTCATCCGGGTTTTTTGAAAAACGATTTTCTTCTTCTGCTTTCAATAGGTTAATATATAACGATCGATGAAAAAAATCCGAATTTTTTAAATAGGTTGTTTTTCCTACTCCCCGAGGACCAAAGACCAATAGATTTTCATTTTCAATGAGTTTTAAGTCTCTTTTAAACATGTAACACCCGACAATTTATAATATCAACTTAGGATATTGTACGCCATTTTCGAGTTAATACTAATAAATTGTCGTGAATAATTGCTGGATTTAAAATAAGGGACGCCTTAGAGAAAGCGCCAACGCGTCCCTTAAATGAATTAAGAGTCAATCAACACAAAAGGAACATACTTTGGTGTCCAGCGATTTTTCTCTAAAGTAGCTTTAACGCCTTCTTTGGGTCGATCGGCAACGCCATCTTGAATTGCTTGTTCTGCCACGGCTTCTGCGATTTTGAAGTTGATTTCCAAAGCATCTTTAATGGCAGGCAAGATGGAGGCTTTGGGATCTTGATGGACGGGGGCGTATTTTGCGAGTGTCTGACAAGCGGCGAAAAGCATATTCTCGGTCAATTTTCTGGCTTTGATTCCGACAATTCCTGCCCCTAATCCCGGGAAGATCAGGGCATTATTGCATTGAGGAATGTGTATTTTTTTTCCTCGATACGAAACGTCGGGGAAGGGGCTCCCTGTGGCGATCAGGGCTTTTCCCTCGGTCCAGAGCAGTAGATCATTGGGGTCTGCTTCAGCCAAAGGAGTGGGATTGGATAAGGGGAAGATAATGGGACGCAAGGTCTTTCTCGCCATGGTTTTAATAATGTCTTCTTTGAAAGCGCCATGGCAGGTAGAGCAACCA
>OBEQ012700509.1_pt1 | contig 18088 bp, 17 predicted proteins | sample 1670901 | NCBI WGS metagenome assembly OBEQ01 (sample SAMEA104232315, study PRJEB22302) | groundwater metagenome | biome: forest; feature: aquifer; material: groundwater | place: USA | collected 2011-08-07 | depth 5.4 m
ATGTTAACTCAATTGCAAGAATCTCTGACAAAACAGTTTTCAAATCCCAAGCTAAGACGACCGAGGCAAGCGCGAACGAGGAAATGATTCCTCCTTTAATGGTTGCTCAATGGTTGTCAAAGATGGGTAATAATAAGAGAGATCTGATCCACACCTAATGATGTATATTTAGTCACAAATAATGAGGTTAGTAATTGTTGTGTTATATTTAATAAGTGATCAAGAGCGTTCCTTGTGCAATAATAAGAAATCTCCTGCAGAACAATTGGAAGACGGACCTGTGGTGAAAAAAAAAGAGATTGTTACCGAGGATAATGAATGTCCTGGGTTTAGTGAACGATTTAATGAATTGCTGACTAAAATTGACTTTGCTGATGGCTCAGCTCGCGTGAATCGCATAGAGACCACTATGGGCGTTAGTCTTTCGACGGCAAGAAATTGGGTTGTGAATGACAAGCCACCTGCGGTGAAGACGTTGCGTGATATCATTCACAAACTACAACCTGTGATAGAAACTGCAGGGATAAAAGCCACTGGCGACGATATCTGTGGTTGGCTTCTGTTTAATGTCGGCGATCCCCTAGATAAAGGCATTGAAGAGAAATTAGATCAACTTGCCAGAAAGCTAATGGCGTTTGATATTCAGTTAATGGGCGCAATCTATGTGATCGTGCATGAACAGGCGAATGCTGCCAACATTGATATCTACACCGACTATGCTGGCGATGCCATTGATAAGGTTTATGCTCGGATTGCAAATTACGTATTAAAAAATGAGATCAAGGCCGTCGATATTTTTAGTGGAAAAATCCCTGAGCTACCAGAGCTCGTAAAAAATCTTCTGTTCGTCATGGCAAAGGGCGCTCTATAGATAGAGGTATGACAATATCTATATCAATCACCGGCGCTATGCCTGCTGATAATTCCTTCAATAATTATTCTAAAGCCCCTAAATAATTCTTCTTCAAATCATAAGCGCTTTAAGCGACCATTATTTCCTGTTCATGGGAATTATCGTGGTAACCCCAAGGTCTCGTCTCAATAATGATTAAAAGGAAAAGAGTCATGGAACTCAAGCGCGTAACTAAGATTGTTATTTTATCGTCGTTTATCAGCCTTATTGGGTGTAGCGCAACAACGACTGCTATAAAACATCGTGAACTCGATGTGCGTACAACGATGGCAAACAGCATGTTTCTCAATCCCGTTTCGAATGATAAAAAAAATATTTATATTAAAGTAACTAATACGTCCGACAAACCGGATATTGCTTTGGATAAATTACTCGCGGACAAACTCTCGAAAAAAGGCTATACGATAGTAGAGGATATGGCGAAGGCCAGTTACTTAGTTCAGGCCAACATCTTACAAGTGGGTAAGATGGACCCTTCCGCAGCTGAAGGTGCTCTCAACAGCGGCTATGGCGGTGCGCTTGTTGGAGGTGCGTTGGGATACAGTGGATCGCGAGATGGGCGTAAAGCCGGTGGTATGTTGGGTGGCGCTATCCTGGGTGGACTAGCCGAGTCTGCGGTTAATGCCGTCGTAGAGAACGTGACATTCACAACGATTCTCGACTTAAAGATCTCCGAGCGTGGCAAGGCCATCATCAACAGCACACAGGCTGTCGTACAAGGAACAGGTGGTGTTGAAAGTGTGACTTACAACGAAAACTCTGAATGGCGACCCTACACCACACGAGTGCTATCCACTGCGAATAAAGTCAATCTCGATTTTGAAGAAGCATTGCCTGCAATAGAAAACAACCTAACAAATTCCATCGCGGGTCTGTTCTAATCGCTTCTGCGGTTTAGTCTTAAGGTGTCGCTAGTCCAGCACCGTCACATCGACATTGTTCGCAAAGGTTAATGAACATGATGGCTGGCATTATTATGGCAATAAGTATATTACTTTGCGGAGTATCAATGGTACTGACAGCGCTATTTGCGCTGTCATTTTCAACCGAAACACTGGGTCTTGCCTACGAAATCCCACATCAGAATTACATTGCACCGGCCTTGATGTTGCTAATCGGTATCGGCATTGATTTAAGTAAATATGTATTCTGGTCGTCTTCATCTAAATCTTTTTACTATTTGCTGCTGAGCGTTGTTTTGGTCCTATTTAGTTGGACCGCTTCTGTTGCCTTTTTTAGTACCCAGAATGATGCAACTCTAAATCAAGAAAGAAAAGCAACGGCAAGCTACCTTGCCTTAAAATTTGAATTGGACGCATTGGATATTACTATCGCCCAAAAGCGCAGTCTGATTCTGAACAAAACAGGCAGCAAATTTCATGATCAGTGGGAGGACTCGGAACGTTTGGCATCCGAGCTGGAACAATTAAATGCGAAACGCAAAGATCTGATGGCGAAAGAAGCTGAGACCGGTCTTGCGGAAGCACAAAGAAAAATACCCTCTATGGCGTTATTTCTCACGTTGGCTCGATGGTTGGATTGGCACGTCGATACGGTGCGGAATTTTTCTTATGCGGTGTTGGGACTCATCATCGAAGTGAGTTCATTGGGGCTTATTTCTTTGGTACCTTTATACAAAGCCACCCAAAAAATATCGGAAGATGTTGTACTCGAAGCAGACGGCAACTGTGGGCATGATGTCGCCAATTCAGTGGCGAATATTCTGCTAAACGATGAAGAAGGCGATATCGTTGAAAAGGCAGGAGAGATTGAAACCGAGAGAAAAATAATACCTCGCACGGAAGAAGGAGAACGGCTAATTGACGATATTCAGTTTGGAAGAATAAAGCCTGTGGTTCGTCACGTCCTGGACAGTAAATGCTACAAACTAAAACATTCTGAAATTAAGGAGATTTTCGAAGAATTAAAAGAACGCGGCGTTATCACTAGCGCGGCTAAAAATAGTTATAGATTGTCTGTGATGCATCATCAAGACAGGTGCAATATCAATGCTATTTGACTGATTGCTTTGATGAGTTGTGTTGATCGGCTTAGCTGCAGTCACTCGAATTGCATCACGCTACTTTCATTGAAATCGACCGGAGATACGGAAATAGCCGCTAGGTGAATAGCCAATTGACGAATGCACGAAATTTGCTGTTTATCTGCATCACTCAAAGGTGTTTCTTCAAGCAAGTTTGCCATCGAAATAATTAGGTGTATTGAGCTAATACTCTGTGGATTAGGTTGATGAGTAGTTTTCATGGGTTTGTGCTCGGGGAACCAACCTGATTTTCTAAGATATCAGCTCCAGCAGCTATCAGTTTGACATATCGTTTTTGGGTCTTTCCTAACGTATCGCTTTCAATTAAATGTCCAACATGTTCTTTAATTTTGTGAATAAGTGTTTCCTCATCACATCTACCGTTAATAGTTTTGGCATCCATTCTATACAACTCCAAAAATAAAAATTCATTGAATGTTATTCGTATTGCCTTCCACCTTTTGCCATGTACTGTTAATGAGGTGAAAAACATTTACCCAGTTCCAGCCATAGGATTAGGGTTATCTGCAGGCATAAAAGGGATTTGAGGAATAACCCATTTTTAAAATCGCCTTCCGTGGCGTTAGTCGCGTCCGTACGCTTCCTATCCGTTACTATTAATTGCGTGTAGCGATCCTTAACTCGAAAAAAACTAAACTTCAGCCTCGGTCTGCAAAAAACTGTGTATTTTTAATTTTTTCCGTAGCGTCCTCGATTAATCCCCAGTTTTTGGGCAGCGTGTGATTGGTTATAGTTGACCTGCGGCATGATATGATCGAGTACCACTTGATCAAGTTCGTGAGTGATGTCGTCATAGGTGAGTGTTGATTCAGACAGCAGTAGACTTTTGCTGAAGTCGTTCATTGCGTGCAGAAATATTTGTTTCTTTTCAAAAATGATTTGTTCTTCTTCACTCATGGGTTTAATTGATGTGGCAGGGCTGCTATTGCTCATAGTGACTCCATATCTTGTGTTTGAATCGTTCATGTCACCTGCTCCTATAAAATATCTATTCATAATAGGAATACTGTAAATGTGATATTACACACTGGAATTTAAAGGATCAATAAAAAAAACAGCAAATTTTATTGAAAATTCTCATGCCTACGTTTCTTTTGATAGAAAATCTATCCTATTGTTTATTAATAATTATTTATCTGATATTACACTGTCCTTGCTAGGTGGTGCTTTTATAGAATATTTTGGAATGTCACCAATTATTTATTCTCATTTTTATATTTGTTACCAAATGGTGATTTTGTGTCGTAGAATTACAGTGTGTTGAATACTGTTTACGTGAGCGAGAGTTTCTATGATTAAAGTGTTAATTGTTGATAATAAGCCGCATTATCCATTACGTGACTATTTGAACGATGGATTTGAGGTGACATTCGAGGAGAACAGTCTTTCAGCGATCGAAACGTATTTGAAAATTCGCCCTGATATCGTCTTACTCGATATCAATATGCCGGAGATGGATGGCTACGAAGTTGCGAGAGGGCTATCGAAACAGAGCTACCAATGCTCTGTCGTTTTTTCTAGTATGAAGACTGCGATCGATGATGAGATTAAAGGGTTTTGTGATTATCAGGTGAATGCCTATTTTTGCAAGCCGCTCAAACCAGCACTCATTGCTACGCAATTAAAAAGTCTCGTTAAATTGAAACAAATGTCTTCATTGGCCAAAGCACGTAAAATAGCACTTGTCATTCTAGGCCATGAGGATGAACGCAATAATTTTTCTGATTTAGTTGACGTAGAAATAATGTATTGCAGTGCCAATGAAACAGACACTATTTTACAAAATCACACACCCGCAGTGTTGTTTGTGTCGGCCTTGTGCGACGAAGAGTTTGTATACAAGCATATACAAACCTACCGCCAATCCTATTGTTGTTCGGTATTATCAGTGCAGCCAAATCGTTCCGTAAATACGAAGAAGGGTTACGTTGAGCGGCTTAAATATTCGTTAGAGTTAGGGGCAGATGATTATGTCGAAATCCCTGTCGACAAAAGGCTTTTAGCGGCGAGGTTGTTCAATAGCCACGCGTACAAAGATCTTTGAATGTCTTTTTTAACCAGGTAACCGAAGGATTAGATTGGTTCGATTTCGATGTATAAATGTATAATTCCAGGTTCGGAAGCTCCATTGTATGCTCTAGTATTTTTAGTGAATAGCTGCCCTGGTATAACGTACTCTCTTCAACAAAATAGTTTGCTAGTCTTTTTGGCATAAAACTAACTGCATTTCTTGTTTTGGCGATGCAGGCAGCTACATCTGAGAATGTCGGTACCTCAACAATGACGTTCAATTCAACCTGTTTTTCTTTTTTATCATTCTTCGACTCGACAATTTTCAATAGGGGAGAGTTTGCAGTCAGTATTAAATCGAGGCCGCCCAGGTAGCGGTGTTGTATTTTGACATCAAGTGGATAGTCGTGGTGAGCTACAAAGACCCATTCATCGGTAAGCAAAACTTCACGCTCTACAAATGATTTATTGATTATTGTGCTTGTGATTAACGCATCGATCGCGCCGTACTCTAAATTTTCAAGTTGTTCCGATGAAATGTCGTTACTAAGATAATGCTTTTTTATATCACTGATTTCGTACTTAATTTTTGGCGCTATATCTCTGATATCCTCTAAATAGGCTGGAATCAGTAGCTGGAATGCGTAGTGCTCCACAATCATTTTAAACACATGCGGTTCCAAGTAATAAAACTCTTCTGCAATTTCATTTTCTTCAAGAAAGGCTTTTTTCAGTTCTTCAATACCTTTGGAGGCAAACATTGCGAGTTGTTTACCTTTTGCAGTTGGAACCAATTGGTTTAGCTGCTTTGAATAAACCAAGAGTTCATCATTGAATATGTTACGTAATTTTATCAGTAGTTTGCTAGCTTGCGATTGGTTCACACCAAGATGCTCAGCTGCGAGACTGACGGATTTATAGGTAAACATGAGTTGATATGCATGGAATAGGTTCAAATCAACAGTGTCAATTGTTGGCGCTAATGCACTACTATCAATAGCATTTTTCGGTTTTGATTTTGCCACAGATGATTACCCTAATTTCTATTCTTATTAAAAGTATATCAGATATTCATACTGTGTCTTTAGTATTCCATGATTCATTAAGTGATTGAACATCTAATTTTAATGTTATTCTGCCGTGAGTTACCTACGTGAATAGCTCTTTATACTCAGATAGCAGGGTCATTCATATTATGTATTCAAAATATGAATACTATAATGTATGTATTCATTAAACTAATTTTATTTGCTGTTTTATTGTCTTTGCTGTTTAAATTTAACCAAAGAATACAAAAAATGAATATTCTACTCTTCAGTACAAACGACGAAACCAACCTCCTTTTGAAATATTGTTTCCCCACTGCGTCCGTTGAAATCGCGTACATATTCGATGATTTCCGCCGTCCGCTTACACATCGTCGCTATGATTTGGTTTGTTATGGGGAGTGGATTGCGATTATATTGAACGAGATCAAATTAAATCTATGGTGAATAATTTGGAGTTAACTGGTCGAGTAGCCCAAGGGTACTTCCCCCTTAGGCTACTCGACCAGTTAATCGTAGCAATAGCACTAACTAAGATTAGTTGGCTGGTTTGATTACTGGATCGACCGATGTTGAGTTGTGGCGAGCTGTGCTTTTTTGTTCCTTATTATTTGCTCAACATCACTAATCATTCCAAAAAGCTTTTCGTTGATTAGATTGGCTGCTTCTTCAAGTCCGTGACTTTTAATTTTATCTCCAATGGACATTAATAAATTAATTAAATGCGGTGCGTAAACACGACTGCATGTTCCTCGGAATTCATGTATTATTGACTCTAATATAACGGCATCATGAATATTTTCACTAATTTTATTCTGAATATTATCCGCATCTTTCAGAAATTCTTCTAACTCCACTAAGACTATTTTATCATCCCCGCAGTCTTCATACATTTCATCAAAATTTACATTACAATTGGCATCGTTGAGGTAGGTGTCATGCAACTCATTATTCAAAAATAGATCGTTGATTAAAGGCCAAAATAGATCCTGGTCGATTGGCTTGGTGATAAAACTATTTCCACCGGCCTTTTTGCAAATATCGACGTAAGTTTGTTCTGAGTGTCCCGTTAAAAAGATGATGGATGTGTCGATTTCCGATGCTCGAATGTTGCGTGCGGCTTCGAGGCCGTCGACTTTCGGCATGCTAACATCCAACAGTATCGCATCGAATTTGGTGTTTTTGGCATGGAGAATTGCTTCTTCACCGTTCACTGCGAGTGTGACTTTAATAGGGTAGGGCTCAAGCCAGGATTGGATCAGCTCACGATTCTCTTTTACATCATCTGCCACCAATAAAAACTTGGGTTTCATTGTTAATAGGTCATCATGGATAAGCTGCAGTGATGGGTTCAGTGTTTTTAAGGAGGATGGGGCTAGGGCCGCTTTGAGGCCGTTTAACACTTCCGTAAGCTTAGTGACATCCAAAGGTTTGAACAATATCCCGTTACAGCCTACCTGTAGGCATTTGTCTTTGTCCTCGACGGTGTCCGTTGCAGTTAGAGCATAGATGGGTTTCTCAATGCCTTTCTTGCGCAGCAGTTCAACCGCTTCCATGCCGCCCAGGTTCGGCATATAGACATCCATGAAGATGACATCGAATTCACTCTTGAGCGCTTCGGCAATCGCTTCTAAACCGTCGTTGGCTATCACCACTTCGGCACCGGCTTTTTTAATGTGGAACCCTATGAGCCGTTGATTCACTGGATTGTCTTCAACCAGAAGAACACGCAAGGGCTTGGGTTCGTCTGAGGTGGACTCGTTGGTAGCATTCGCCTCTGGTAGATTTTGGGATAAAACGTCACAAAGCGCACGGCCTAAGATGGGCTTGCCTAGTACGCCTTTCGCACCAGCGAGGGTAAATTCCGCAATGACATCAGATGTATTTTCTGCCGTGATGCCATATATCACCGAATTTGGTTTTGATTGTTTGAGTTCCTTCGTTAGCTCGATCCCATTTTTCTCAGGCATGCGCAAATCGGTAAAGATCAGATCGAATTCATTCGCTAGCGCAAGTTCTAATGCATACTTGCCGTTGTCTGCCAATTCGATTGTGCAGCCTGTTCGCGTTACAATTTCAGCAACCAATTGCGCACTTTGCGGATTGTCTTCCGCATAGAGAATCTTTCCAGCCAGTTGTGGCGTTTCATATTGCTCATCTTTGGTAGTCTCTTCGGGTAATTCAGTCAAGAATTGCGCATTAGTCATATCACCGGTTGCAATCGAAACGGTGAATGTGCTCCCTTCGCCGTACTCGCTTTCAACCGTTATATCACCTCCTAATTTCTCGGCAATTTGTTTTGAGAGGTGCAGTCCGAGGCCTGTGCCGCCGAAATTTCGCGTTGTGGATGCGTCGGCTTGTACAAAGGCGCCAAAGAGTTTGTTAACTTGTTCTGGTTTCAAACCAATGCCGGTATCTTTTATTGCAAAGCACATCATTCCGGTTTCGTTATTGAGATAGGTCTCAATGGTAACGCCACCCTTTTCGGTGAATTTAACCGAGTTGCCACAGATATTAATGAGAACTTGTTTTAGGCGAGTGGGGTCCGTCTGAATGGTGCCAGGGAAGGGAAAGCGGAATGCTTTTGTGAATGAGATACGTTTTTTCTCTGAGAGAATCAGAAAATAATCTTCAATATCGCGCACAATTTCAATGACGTTTGTTCGCAACATTTCAACATCGAGCTTTTGCGCTTCGATTTTTGAGAGATCGAGAATGTCATTGATTAACTGCAACAGGTGTTTGCCAGATCGCTCGATGGTTGACACATGTTTAATTCTTGTAAATGTGTCTAACTTCTGCTGTTTAGCTATTTCAGCATAGCCAAGAATCGCGGTTAATGGCGTTCTGAGTTCGTGGCTCATGCTGGCAAAGAATTGGCTCTTCGCTTTGTTCTGGGCTTCACTTATTTGCTGTGCGCGTTCCGCCGATTCTTTTAGTTTTCTTTCGGTGATATCGACGACAGAGCCTTCAACTAGTTTAATTTTTTTATCCGAGTGAGGTATCAGTCGCAAATTAAGCGATATCCATACGGGTTGATTTGTCTGCTTATTAATAATTTGTGCTTCAAAGTCGTTTACACTGTCATTGCTCTTTAGAATTTGCCTGAGCTTATTTTCTGTCTCTTCGTCCGACAAATACACTTTACGCTTTTCACCAATGAGTTCGTCTACAGAATGGTAACCATAAATGGCGGCCATAGCTCGGTTGCACTTAAAGATTCCAATACTTGGTTGATATTGAAAACGTCCCTCGACGGATTCCTGATACAAATTCTCATAATTCGCGAGATGATTTATAGCGGTCATTTGTGCAATACGAGTGCGGGCGCCTAATGAAAGCGAAAGTAATAACGCATCCGCAGCGAAGCCAAAATGCATCGCCCATTGCGTAAAAATGTTCATCGGCAATGTCGCTCGAAACATTAACATAAAGATAGCGAGACCAGTGATGTTTAGAAGCTCAGCAAACAAAAGGTAGCTTGCAGTAGGAACACGGTTTACTACGGACGCAATGATCACTGAAAGGCATATAATGAAAACGATAGCCGTATAAAGCTCGCCTAAAACTATCGCTATTCTTAAGCCTTCAACTGGAACTGTGAGGCTAAAAGCCAACAACAGGACGCCAGTGATTAATAGGGAGTAATGTATTTTTTTGAAATACGGCCAGAAATCAACTTTATTCAATGAAAAGAAAACGAAACTGAGGTAGGCCATACATGCTAGCGAGGGATTAATGGCTGCCGCTCTAGTATCCATAAACTCTTGTGGCCAAATCCATCGATGCCCTACACCATCGAAATTCGCACAAGTTGATGCAGCACCTAATAAAAACAGTATATAAATTCCATAGACATTCTCTTTTATGGTGATGAATAAAAAAATGTTATAGACCATCAAAGCGCCCATAACTGCATAGAAAATTGCGAGAATAATCTTGTATGTCTCGTGGTGATCTCGAAAGTCTTCGGATGAGGTAAGCTTTAAATTTAGCGGTATAGGTACGGCGACGTTACTTGCCCATCCATATATGGTGTATTCGTTCCCAGGGGTCATCATCAGATTGAACCCATACAAATAGCTTTGTATATCTCGTGAATCATACTCTCGAATGGAGCCAGTTTTAAAAATTTGAAAACTACCGTCCATTTGTGGGATTCTTATTCCTATGTCAGCCAGTAAATTTGGTAGGACGTCAAAATAGAGCACCGCATTCTGTGTGTTCTCACCATTCCAGTGCAGAGTTAAGCGATACCAATACTTAGCTGTTGGGTTTTGCCCTGTAAAATACTGCCCTTTATCAACGCTGCTCCAATTGTATTTACCTGCGATAACATCATTAATATTCAACTGGTGATCTTTATCTTCAATGATTTCTATGTGTGGAGTCAGCAGGGAGGGATTTTCGAAAGAAAAGAGTTCAAGTGCGTTTATATGATCAATAAACGCTATAAATAGAAATAACGTATACGTCATTATTTGGCTTATCTTCGATCGCACTGTAATGAACCTTGAGGCAATACTAGATTGGTTAATACTTACATTATCTTAGTGGACGTCGATATATTCAATGTTAATTGTTTTTAAATTAACACTCTTAGTAAATTTGACAATAAGAGGGGAGGAGTCTTATTAAGACTCTTTGTCTTTCTAAATACCGTAAGTTATGTATTGAATACTTAGCGCAAGAAGGGTGTGACTAAACTTCTTATCGAGTTAGTTGAAGATGATTGCGCAGGAGTTAAATCAATATTGAAGGCCTGCGTAAATTCATTTAAAAAAAGTGGCAACTCCTGCTTGTCTAAGAGAGTACTAAGCGGGACATCCAGAGAGATTAACTCAGGACCGCAGTCAGTCTTGTTAGACATCCATTCCACAATCCATCCGCTTAACTCAGACTCTAATATATCAGTGGGGGCATTAAAGATGTCCATTCATCAGCTCTTATTAAGGTAGATTTATTTATCTGAATAAAACCCAATCAGTATGTTTTACAGGACTTGTAATTTAACTCATTTTCGGGTGAGAAATCTATAACGTCGGTAAGTACCTGTTCATATTGTTTTTCTTGGTATAATATCCGTCGCTTCCAGTGCCAAATTAGATTACTACAAAATAATAAAACTATTAACATGTCTATAGAGCATAATCTCACAATGGAGCTGCTGACAATTGTACTTGAGCTGGATGAGTGCTTAGTGTTTAGTTGCGAAGCTCCCATGAGTCAGAGTGGTGACTTCATTGCAGATAATTTTCAAGTGTATCGTCGTCCATTCCTTTCCGACTTTCTGGAGTTCGTTTGTAATAACTTTGACGTTGGTATTTGGACAACACGTAACGAAGATTTTGCGAATGCTGTCATCAGTAATATTTGGCCCCACCCGCACAAGCCTAAGTTTGTACTCACTGAGTTGGATTGCGATATACATTTTCCTATAAAATTTATGGGTGCCGTCTTCAACAAAGACCTTGAATGCCTATCCCCCTACATAACGTCGCTTAGGCGTGTGTTAGCAATCGATAATGAGCCATCGCGATACGCATTGTACTTGAACAATGTCATGCCATTGGAAGGCTATTTCGGCGGACGTGATGATAGGTCATTGCTGACACTGATCGAGAAAATTCAACAGATCTCGGCTTACCACGATATTCCACGACTCTTAGGTGGTCGCTATAAAGCCTTGATTGCTTCCTAAATAACGTAACAATTTCCGATTTTGATATAAGTTTTATGCCCAATGGGGTATATCCGCTATCCTCACTAAATATTCTCATGCGTTTATATTGCTTTAATGTAAAATCCGTCAAACAATAATGCAACTGTCAATTTAACTGCTTAAGGACTCACTCATGCGAGAAGATATTATTGATGTGCTGCGAATTGGCCTGTTACCAAAGGATTATAGTGTGGCCCTTGAAGAGACAGCATTGATTGTTATTGATATGCAGACATATCAAACTAGAGCGTCAATGATGTCGCAAATGTTTTCTCTCTTCGATCCAGAGATGCCTACCTATTATCTAGAGAGAGTCACTGAAATTGTTGAACCCAATATTCTAAAATTGCTTGCTGTGTTTAGAGCCGCTGATCGTCCAGTTATTTTCACCAAGATCTTACCTCTTAATGACGAGGATGGTGGCTTACCTGTTATTTGGAAGCAGCTCAACGCAATGGCTAGAGAGCAAGCAGGTGCGCCAATATTTCCGAATAGGGAGGATGTGTCTACGGAGTTAAATGACAACATGCCAAGAGACGCGAAGGACATAATTATAGAAAAAACCACAAGCAGCGGATTTGTCAACACAAGCTTAAACAGTGTTCTTAAAGAAAAGAACATAAAAAGGATTATCCTATGTGGAGTAATCTCATCAATATGTGTTGAGTCTACGGCTAGGGGTGGTTTTGATTATGGATATGACGTTACTGTGATAGATGACGCGTGTGGCGCTCCAGCACCACAGCTTCATGCAAGCGCTATGGCTGCAATAGAGATCAGTTATGGTAACGTCAGAATGACTGATGAATATATTGCTGAAGTACAAAAGGGATTGAATAAATAGCAGGAAGTAGTTCGTTCGGATGTTCATCTTTATAATGTATGGGACGAGCACACAAAAGACTAGTTAACTGCATTGCCTCAGCGTCAAAAGGTAAGGCTGAATATAAAGATTGTTTTATCCTGGAACAATACATTGATCTTGCGAAGAAACTAAAAGCTGAGGGGTTTTCTAAAACAATTGTGTTCGTATCGTCTAATCATATGGATTTTGGTAAACCTTTTGATACTCGTGAAGATCTGCACGTTGAATTTTCAGATGCTGGTATTCAATATGTGGGTGATCTGCAGAGTGCTATAGGCTATTTGTAGATGCACAGCTGATGAATTATAGGTATCGAGCTAATCTCATAGTTCTGAGCTACCGGGCTGTACTCTAAAATCTGCTAGATTAAAAATCTTTCCACAAATTTCCCTATCCAACACCCATTGTTTGATTTGCGCTTTCACCATCTCAAATTTGATAGGTTTTGCTAGAAAAGCATCCATACCGACTTCCTTGCATAACTTCCTATAGTTCATTGATGAGTTTGCTGTGCACGCGATAATTGGAATATGTTTATCTCCTTCGGCTAGGCGAATTCGTCGAGTTGCTTCTAGACCATCCATCACAGGCATCTGGCAATCCATGAAAATAATGTCAAAATGGCTCTTTTCAATCAACTTTAGTGCGATAGCGCCATTGTCTGCATGTTCATACTGATACCCAAGGCGCTTAATGAATGTCTTGAGCATTAAAGCGTTGATATTATTATCCTCAACAATAAGCACCTTTGGTGCTGATTTTTCCTGTTCCTTAGTAGAGTGCAAATTATTTTCATTAAACTCGGTGGTTGCTGAATCAGTTTTCTGATGCGACGATTGGGTCTCGTAGGCTTCAGTACCCCAGTTAAAGTCAACTGGTCTTCCTCGACTAGCCCTTTTGGCTGGATATCGTAGTTGAAAGGAGGTTCCACATTCCAGTGTGGAATCTATCTTGAGTTCCCCTCCTAATATCTGCGTCAAGCCATCAGCCAACACCAACCCCATACCCATTCCGCCTGATGGACGACGCATACCGGCTTGAACTTGTTCGAGTGGTTTAAACAGATCGCCCAATTGCTGTTTATCGATACCTATCCCAGTATCAGAAACGGTGACCTCCAACTGACTTTCGGGATAACAATCTACATAGGATATTTGTAATACAATGCAACCGCTGTCAGTAAATTTCACCGCATTGTCTAACAATTTATAGAGTATCTGGAAAAACTTATATCCATCAATGGTGATAAAATGAGGCAAGGGTTCCGTTGGTTGGTATTCAAAACTTAATCTTTTGGCTCGACAGCGGCTAGAGAAATACGCGCAAGTTTTACTTAATGCATCGACTAAATGAATAGGTTGAGAATCCAACGAGACATCGCCCGCACTAAGTTCTTGGTAAAGCAAAAGGTCATTGATCATGTTCTCCATTGCGTCAGCAGACTCCTCTGCCAACGCTAGAGCCGCCTCTCGACTCGTACTATCCTGAGAAGCCCGTGCATTTTCGAGAGATCCGACGACACCATTTATAGGGGTTCGCAGTTCATGGGTAATCATGGAAAAGAAGTTATCTTTAATTAAATTAATCTTCTCTAATTCTGCATTTCGTTCAAGCAGATTATTCGCAGCTATCTCTCGCAGATTTTCGCGTTCAATTAGCGTAGAGCGAAATTTCCACGCAATACCGATTGATAGAATAATAATTTCAAGAGTGGCACCCACTTCTTTCATATGCATTAACGCTAATGTCGGCTGGACCATACCGAGTACTATTAGCCCATACGTAAACGCACCAGCTAAATAGATTACCCATGCTGACGTATAAATACCTGCGCCGACCACGTGGCGTCGAACCCCCATGATACCCATAAACGCTGCAGTGGGACCAAAGATGGAGACAGCTATCGCAGCTATAAATGAAATATCATATGGAACGAATAGGGATGATATAGCCACAATCAATGCGATATACGAAAGAAATTTTGCGTATGGATGCACCTCAGGAATATTACGCGAGGAGTGCAAAAAGCTCATGGAAAATCGGAGGGCAAAATAAATCATTAACGACGTGAAAAACGCAATCGAAAATCCATTCACATCTGGACGTTCTGGCCATAGAAATTGAAACGCATGACCACTTAATGATGCACCCGTCAACGCACTGCAAAAGGCATAACCAGCATAATATTTGTAATATTTGTTGCGCAGTAGGAACGAGAGGCAAATATTTAACATAACAACGAGTGCAATCAGGCCGTAGATCGCACCCCACAACATGTTGTATCCCTCTTTCTCAGAATAGTAAGTGATTTCGGACACTATTCTAATTGGCAGTATTAAGGCATTTGACGCTTGTAATCGCAAATAGATTGCGTCCGGCAATACGCCTTCGATTAACAGAGGGAACGCAAAGTCAACTCCGGGGATGGGGCGGCTGTCAAACGGAATGTCAGTGCCCGTTAAGTAACGACGTGAAACCGTGCCGTCGGTTACCGTAAAAACATCGACAGTATTGATCGTTGGAAACTCGATAATTAAAAGCGGATTATTACGACGCAGTGATTCATAAGAATTCAGAGATGACTTTGGTTCCCATCGAATCCAAACGACATTTTTCAAAAAACCGAAATTCAAAATGTCCTCAGCGCCCATAGCGAATGCGCTCTTATGAAGACTCATGACTTGGTCGATCGTGCTATCACCGTCTTTGTCAACATAATAGCGGAGTTGATTCCCGATATAGCCAGTATCACTAAGCTGCTTCTTTGATGCTTGTGATTCTTCAGTAAACGAGAAAGTCGTGGAAGAAAACGCGAGGATAAGAACACATAACAGTAATTGCCAAGTGAAATGCCTACCCTCGGATATTCGGATGAAGGAATGGAGCATGTTTAAATTAAGCATTCTTCGATATCAACGTGTGAAGTGCGTAGAAACTAACAAATTAGGCCGATGGTATAATTTGTCTTACGAAGTTTATTTAGCGATCAAAGGAAAGTACCGTCCCTTGGAATGCACTAAGTAATAGTCCAATCAATAGCGCCCATCAAGGCTATAGACCAATGTTAGTATATTATGTTGTACTAACAGGCTTGCATATATAGATTGTGACGACTCTATTTTCTATTGTGTAGGTCTCTTCAACATTCAAACCGGCTTTTTCAGCCAGCACAAAACCGTCTTCTGCTGTTCGAGGATAGAAACGCCAGTTAGCCCCCCAGTCATAAAACCATGAGTCATAGTAACGGGTATCCTTCAAACAAAATACAAAACGACCGTTATTGTTAAGTACTCGCTTACTTAGTGCTATGGATTTTAAAATATCATTGTCGCTTAAATAATCATAAAGACCGAAAGAATAAATAAGGTCATAAGGGGCTTTGTCGTGAAATAGCTTACCAGTCTCATCCGACAACACATCAGCAACTATCGTCTCAATATACAAAGGGATGTGGCGAGAATTAAAAAAGGCTTTGGCAAAGTACATGCCTCGTAGGTCAACATCCAATAAAGTGACATCAAGATTGGCCAAAGCATCCAATGGTAATTCACGCAATTCACGAGCAGCGCCGCTCGCAATCGAAAGAACGCGTGCGCGTGAGCTAGAGGCTTTATAAGTAGTGGCAAAATCTTCGATAAACATGCGCAGTGCATTTTTACGGTCAATCACTGCCCGCGCCAGACCTGTTCCAATAGTCCAAAGATCTATTGACTGCCCAACGGCGGAAACGGTGTTGGGGCTTGCTGTCCCTTGGTAGATAGATTCCAGTAGACTGAAATCACCAGGGTAGCCATAGGGCTTTTGCAGGGCTTGCGACATTAATGCGGATTCCGCAGTTACCTTTGCTATACCCTCGCGAAATACTTTACCTACACGGTAATTCGCTCGTCGTGATGACTGTGCGTAGGGTGTTAACGCTCTCACAACTGCGCTGCCACGCAACTTGGCGTAGTGAGCGGCCACGCAACTTATCGAACGTGACGTAAGAACCTTTTCAGAGAACTCCTCGCACAGTAATGCTAAAGCGTCCAATAGCATCGATATGTCTTCAGGCACATTCTTCGACGAAGTAAATGCCTCTTTCTTTGAATCTAAATCTCTATTAGTTGATGGTGTCACCAAACTTTCAAAAAAAACGTCCAGAGTGTTTGTGTCGCTCATAACCTTTCCTTAGTACCATTACATGCAGCAGTTCTTTGATGAAACATTTTAATTATTTTTATTTATCACCTTTGACTGGGTACCAGCCAAAATAAACAAGCAGGTAATTTGATTGCTTTGGTGCAATCTTGAGCTAACCAAAATAAAGAGTAATACGAATTCTATTCGTAAGTGCAATAAGCCCTTAGACTACATAAACGAGAGAATAGGCGCAATCCCCCGATATACCGGAAAATGATCTGTTCCAATTGGGTAATGGAAGGCCGCGAGTCGATGTACGAGGGTATTTGAGGGTATACTTTGGGTGTTAATAACAGGGTGTGTGAATATCCTTGGTGCAAAGACCTACCGACACAACACGGCAGAGTATCCACTCTATCAGACCTGTCATAGACGATTTCAGGAATGGGTAGAATGTGGGGGGGTATAGGTGCGGTGAATTATTATCTTTATCTAGGCATATCTTTAGCGCCACTACTACTACTACTACTACTATTATTAATAAGAATTTATTGTAGGCAAAGAGTTTGTAGATTTGCGTTTTTTGTTTTTACAGTGCTTGTTAGTTGGTTACTTATTTGGATGGCAGTTGAATTTAGATATCAATTTGACAAGAGCTTAGTTTATAACTCGGAAGAAGCGGTATGGATCAGTGTGTTCGCTGGGATGCTTGGCTGGATTCCAGCACTGATCTATTCAGGTCTTTGGGTTGTCCTCATTCGTATAGGTATTAGCGTTATGTCTTTCTTAAGAGCTAGAAGAGAAAGTGACGATAGAAATAGGTAATGTTGGTTCCTTACGAGAAGCGGGGGAAAGTCCGATAGGGTATTTAAGTCATTGAATGCCACATAGTTGGGGACCCAACCATAGTTAACATAGCTTACATACTTTATTAAATATAATAATTATCGGAAGTATGTATTATTATGTTACTAACGTTACCATCCTATTGAATTTTGACGTTGTTTACAGAATTATCTAAAATATAAGCTATGATGTCGTTTAAACAGTTAATCAAGAAAAATAAATTAACGCCCCTCAAGGGATTTGCGGGAGAAGTACAATTACTTCTCTACAAAGCGTTAATCGATGAAGACGTCATACTTTCAATTGTTGATGTCTGCGAAATTCTTGATAAAAGCACCCGAACATTTCAACGAGAATTGCAGCTTATTGGAGTTACGTTCCAAGAGATATCCATAGCTATACGAAAGTATAATGTACTTCGTAAATTATCCATTACGCATTCAAGTAAAGTTCATGATCTTGGGTTCTTCTATCGGAACAATGAAAATGTTACATAGGC
>OBEQ011160527.1_pt1 | contig 18087 bp, 13 predicted proteins | sample 1670901 | NCBI WGS metagenome assembly OBEQ01 (sample SAMEA104232315, study PRJEB22302) | groundwater metagenome | biome: forest; feature: aquifer; material: groundwater | place: USA | collected 2011-08-07 | depth 5.4 m
CCGCGGCAAACCGCCCGCAGCCAAACCCGCTTTCACAATTGCGCCCGGCATTCCCCACACCACGCTCGAGGCCTCGTCTTGCGCAATGACGCTGCCACCGCTATCCACAATCTGTTGGCTGCCGCGCTTTCCATCTTCCCCCATCCCGGTCAACACCAGGCCCAGCACATGCGCTCCATATTGAGCAGCGACGGAACGGAACAGCACATCCACAGACGGACGACAAGAATTTTCCGGCGGATCTTCATGGAGACGAATGCACTTATTCTGCCCGTTCTTCTCTACAATCATATGCTGGCCTCCCGGCGCAACCCAAACTTTAGAAGGTTGAAGCACATCTCCCGAGACTGCTTCAACCACCGGAATTTTTGACGCTGCCGCCAAGCGGTCGGCCAACATCTTGGTAAAAATCGGCGGCATGTGCTGCACAATCACGATCGGAACCGGAAAATCAGCAGACAAAGCAGGAATCAATTCGGTGAGAGCGTTGGGTCCACCGGTTGAAACACCGATGGCCAATATTTGCACTTTGCTAAAAGAACGGGGATCAGGCCTTTTGGCCAGCGGACGCTCCGTAAAAACGGGGTTCGCCAGCACTTTGCGGCAAAAAACCTTTATTTTTAAAATCAATTCTTTGCAAATGTCTCGTAACGCTTGTTCCTTATTAGTCACACGGTCAGGTTTGGTCACATAATCGTTGGCGCCGCGCGACAAAGCTTCGAGCGTTGCCAACGCACTGGGTTTAGTGAGACTGCTCAAAATGACCACAGGAAGAAGAGGGTAGATTTTCCGTATCTCGGAGGTGGCCGTCAAACCATCCATTTCTGGCATATTGATGTCCATGATGACGATGTCGGGGTTGACCTGCGGAATTTTGGACAAAGCAATCAGCCCATTCGCCGCGACGGCAACGACTTCGAGATCCGGATCCTTATTGAGTTCCGTGGTTAAAATCTGACGCACCACCACGGAATCGTCCACCGCTAAAATTCTTATTTTGGCCATTTGGCTTTTAAGTACGGTTGATTGTGTTGCTTTCGTATTTAAATTGAGAAACCAGTTTCTTAAGTTCTTCGGCGATTTTGCCCAATTTTCCGGCGGCTTGCTGCGCTCCTGTTGCGCCCGAGGACGTACTTTCCGCCGCTTGCGACACTCCTGTAATGTTTTGCGCTATTTCGGCACTGCCTTTGGCCGCCTCACTCACGTTACGACTGATTTCGTTGGTTGTTGCCGTTTGTTCCTCCACGGCGCTTGCGATCGTACTGGAAATATCGCTGATACGCTTGATTACCGAACTGATTTGGCCGATGGCTTCCATCGCGCTTTGCGTGTCGCCTTGGATAGCCGTGATCTTTTGGCTGATGTCCTCCGTGGCTTTTGCGGTTTCTTTGGCCAATTCTTTCACTTCATTGGCGACCACGGCAAAACCCTTACCCGCTTCTCCCGCTCGTGCCGCCTCGATCGTGGCATTTAAAGCCAGCAAATTGGTTTGCTCCGCAATCGAAGTGATCACTTTGATGACATTGCCGATTTCAACGCTGCTTTCACTGAGTTTCGCCACAGTGGTATTAGTTGTTTCAGCCATTTTCACTGCCGAAGACGCAACTTTGGCAGCCTCTGTCGCATTTTTAGCGATTTCCTTGATGCTTGCGCTCATTTCTTCGGTTGACGTCGCCACCGTTTGGACATTTTTGCTGACCTGTTCCGCAGCGGCCGAAACAACGCCAACCTGTGTGGAGGTTTCTCCGGCGCTGGCGTTCATTTGAACGCTCGAGGCCGTCAACTTTTCGCTTGAGACAGCCAACGTGTCGGCATTGCCACCGATAGACCGCATCACATTCGCCATTCCCTCAAGGCCTTGGTTCAATGCTTTGGCGATCTGCCCGATTTCATCGTCCGCATCTATTTTGAGCCTGACGCTCAAATCGCCACCGGCCATTTTCTTCAAAACCTCAACGGCTTGCCTCAGCGGATTTAAAATACGCGAAGCAATCATCCAGCTAAAAAGTGAAGTGACGAAAATATAAATGACTCCTAAAATAAACAACATCATAATTCTTTTTTGGATCATTTCATGAGCCGCTGTCTCGATTTTTTTGACCGCATTCAGCGTGTCGTACGCAAAATAACCAAACAAAGCGAATCCAATTAAAAATACAGCCGCCAAAATTACAAGTTTGTGTTTGATACTCAATCGATTCAGCATTTTTCCCTCATGATTCTCTTTTTTCTATCCAATGGACTGTCTTCGCCGTATCTAAGATCAATAAAAGTTTACTTTCAAGCTTATAAGTCGCCTGAATCAGCTCCCGGGCTATTCCCGTAAGCGTTTGAGGCGGGCGCTCGTAGGCCTCTTCAGAAACATCCAGCACATCGCCGATTTCATCCACGAGTAAACTCACAGCGCCATCCTCGGTGCGCACCACCACGTTCATCGGCAATTGGTCCGCCGCACGATCACCAAGCTCTAGGCGTCGTCTCAAATCAATTGCCGTGACAATTTGTCCGCGCAAATTGATCAAGCCATTCACCACGCGAGATGCCAAAGGCACGCGCGTCATGGGTTGGAAACGAATCACTTCCTGGACCTGGCTCACCTCAAGTCCTAAAAACAAACGGTCCACATAAAATGTGCAGTATTGCTTTTCAGCCGCCATGGTTATTTCTTTGCCCCCGCAAAATCAATGTTGGCTTTCCGAATAATACCTTGAATATCCAGAAGTTCCGTCACGCGGCTCTGAATGACAGTCGTTCCGTAAACTCCGTCGCGAGTTCCGGCCGTTTGCAAGTCAAAGGCTCCCTCCACAATATCGAGAATCTGATCCACCACCAGGCCCACGCTGTGCCCCTGATCCGAATAAACCACTGCCTGGATTTTGTTGCCATCCTTTGCCGGATCGCTCGCATCCGGATGACGCAATTCTTTGCGGCGCTCCGGCAATATTTCACGGACGTAAATGAGCGGCAATATTTCACCGCGATACTGCACCACGTCGCCGACGCCCACGTTTTCCACGTTTTTAACGAAAAATTCCTCCAAACGCGCGACCAGCGAAAGCGGAATCGCCATTCGCGCATCGTCCGGCCCTCTAAAGAGCAGTAACTTGCGCTGATCTTTTGCCGATTTTTCCTCCACTTGCGCGGACAATTCCGATAAACTTTTTTCCCGCGCTTCCGAGACAACGCCGGTCGACTGAGCAATGCCCAACACATCCAGAATCAACGCCACCGTCCCGTCGCCCATGATCGTGGCTCCGGCAAAAACCGAAAGGCCCTTTAACAACTTGCCCAATGGCTTCACAACGATCTCTTCGGTATCACTGATACCCTCTACAACCAATCCAAACGGATGGCCATCGGCTTGCAGCACAACGATATTCAGCAAACCATTTTTGGATGCCGGCGACGAATCCGCATTGACTTTAAGCGTCTGACTTAAATAAACCAACGGCAGTAACTTTCCGCGCAAACGGTAAACCGGCGAGCCATGAATCATTTCCACACCGTTTTTTCCTTGCTTCCCATCCAAACGCACGAGCTCAAGAAGATTCACCTGGGGTATCGCGTAACGATCGCCGCCCGAGGTGACCAACAGCGCCGGGATAATCGCAAGCGTGAGCGGAATTTTAATTTTAATCGTGGTGCTTTGCCCGGGTTTGCTTTGAACGTCGATCATGCCGCCGATTTTTTCTATATTGGTTTTGACGACATCCATGCCGACGCCGCGACCGGAGACGTTCGTCACCGATTCGGCCGTGGAAAATCCGGGAAGAAAAATCAGATCCATAATTTCGCGGTCGCTCATGCGGGTCAACTGGTCCGAATTCGCAAAACCATGCTGGAGCGCTTTTCGTTTGATGCGATTCACATCGATGCCGCCGCCATCGTCGGAAATTTCGATGTTCACCTGACCCCCTTCGTGAAAAGCGCTTAAAAAGAGACGTCCGGCTTCGGGCTTCCCGATTTGTCTGCGTACGTTCGGCGTCTCGATCCCATGATCCACGGCATTTCGGACCAAATGCGTGAGCGGGTCTTTGATGGCTTCGATGATCGTGCGGTCAAGTTCGGTGTCTTTTCCTTCCATTTCGAGCGTGACTTTTTTCCCACAAGACGTGGCCAAATCCCGCACAAGGCGCGGAAATTTATTCCAGATATTTTCAATCGGTTGCATGCGTGTTTTCATCACGCCTTCCTGCAACTCGGTGGTGATCAAATTCAACCGCTGCGAGGAAGTCGTCAACGTGGCATTTTCTTGCGTGGTCACAAACTGAACGATTTGATTGCGAGTCAACACCAGTTCGCCCACTAAATTCATTAATTTATCGAGCAGCGATACATCAACGCGAATATTTGAGTCTGAAACCATCTGTCCGCGAACTTCGGCCTGATTTTTCAGCGCATCCACCACGGCGGAGGGCTTGACCTTGGCCTGCTCCACCAAAATTTCTCCGAGATGCCGCGGATCGCCTTCTTCTTGCTGTTTTAACGCTTTTTCCACTTGCTCGGCTTTCGCGTGACCCTTTTCCACTAAAATTTCACCAATAGGCTTCGCATTTTCACCTTGAGCTAATTTTTTTAATCGCGCAATCAACTCCGCGCATTCCACCTTTCCTTCCTTGCTGGAGGTTTCAACGTTTGAGAGAATTTGACGCAACACATCCACCATGCTGAGTAGCCCACTCGTGATGGCTGAATCCAGACGAAGTTTTCCTTCGCGCAGATTGCTAAGCAAATCTTCGCCCACATGGGCAACGGATTCGATTTTGGAAAATGCGAGAAATCCGGAACTTCCTTTTAAGGTATGAATCGTACGAAAAGCGTCGGCAAGGATTTCGGTGTTAGATGGGTCTTTTTCCAATTCAATCAAACAAGAATCCAGTCGATTGAGATTGTCGTAACTCTCAATCAAAAACTCTTTTACGATGTCGCTATCTTGGCTCATCAATTATCTTCCAAAATGACTAACTATTAGTAATTATTGTATATATAAAATTAATCATAATAACTATTGTATAATATAGCATATAATAATATTATTTGCAAGGTAGTGATGGGTTGAAGAAAGAGTCTAATAAAATGAGAGAAGCGGCATCATTGAGGAGACCGCAGTCGACGAAGTCCGCCCTATGCCGGATGGGTAGGCAATCTGATATAACATGTCATCCCCGAATGCTGTTATCGGGGATCCAGGCAATGTACTTTTGTAGTGTCTGGATTCCAGCTAAAAGATTGCGGGAATGACAAGAGTAGCAAAGATTGCCGCGCCTGAAAAAAACGCAGGCTCGCAATGACACTGCTTTTTCAGCGAACTGTTAGCTTTTTTTAGCGGCCATCCCTTCAATCACGCGTTCATAGGCATCTTTATGCTCTTCGAGAGAAATTCCCAGTTCCTTGGCTCGATCGCTGTTCACAAGCAATTCGCCCCGTGTCGGCGCTCTAGGCGTCATCATCCCAGGCAAAGTTCCATTCTCTAAAATGCTCTTACCCATTTCAAAAGCCATGTAACCCTGTTTGTAGCCAGAATCATCGGCCGCAGCCAAGACACCCTCTTTGATGAATTGTTCCTCGGGAGCAGCATCGGGTTTCTTGATATTTTCAAGATACCAGCGACCGACTTCCATGGCCTCCACGTGCTTGCCATTATCATCTTTTAAGGTGTCATGATTGACGATGACAAATGCGTCGACTTTTTTGTCCAATTCCAAAGCGCGATTTTTAAACTCGGTAAAAGAATCGGTCGTGACCGTGTCCACGAGCTTGAGCGGCAACGCTCCCTGATTGGCCAATGCCTGAACCTGTTTGGCTTTGGCTGTCGCGGTTTCCGAGTTTCCAGCCAAAATCGCAAACGTTTTGGCCGAAGGTGCAAGCTTGTGCAAAAGCTCAACGCTTTCCTTGTAGTATCCCGATTGCCAAACGCCTGTCACATTGTGGCCCGGCTGACTCATGCGATCCACGAGACCGTATTTGACCGGCAAACCGTCGACGCCCCAAAAAACTACCGGCGTTTCGGTGTCCAAAAGTTTATTGCCGATGTAGTTTGTCGCGTTATCATCGCCCAGAAAGACAATGTCGGGCTTAAATGCATTCAAATCTGCCATGATCTTTGTCGTCGCCGCTACTTTTTCTTCTTTAGTATTGTGCCGTTTGGTGTCCATCCATTCTTTTTTGATAATGGCCTTCGAACTTTCCACCGTATCATTTTTCGTGTATTCGTCGACCTGTTGTTGATTGTCGAGATAGCCATACTTCAACATCGCGGCACAGAGTCCCTCATTTGTCTTTTGGGACCACGAGTATTCCCGGTTATAACTGCTGACCACAAATATCTTAGTTTTCGCCGCAGCGCAATAAGCAATCGTCTGCGCAAAAAGCAGCACCAAAACCAACAAAGGCGCTTTTTTATGAATCATGAATGAACCTTTCATTTGCTTCCCTCCTGTTAATCTATGTTCAATGTCATTCCCGTGATCTTTAAGCGGGAATCCAGACACTCCAATGCAATGCCCGGATCCCCGATAAAAACATTCGGGGATGACAGTTAAATCTTAAACTGAGCAATCAACGATTTCAAAGTCATCGCCATTTTCGACAACTCTTCCGCAGCGCTTTGAGCGCTTGTCGCACCGGTCGTGGTTGTTTTGGCGGCGTTCGCCACTCCGGTAATATTTTCCGTGATTTGGGAACTCCCACGCGCTGCCTCCGTCAAATTCCGGCTGATTTCGCTGGTGGTCGCGCTTTGCTGTTCGATCGCAGTGGCAATTGAGCGTGCAATTTCGTTGATCTTGGAGATAACGCCGCTGATTTGCTGAATCACGGAGGAAGTTCCTTGCGCACTGAGACGGATGGCTTCGATCTTCAAACGAATGTCTTCGGTCGCATGAGCCGTTTGCTTGGCCAACTCTTTGACTTCATGCGCGACCACCGCGAAACCTTTTCCCGCTTCTCCGGCGCGCGCCGCTTCGATTGTAGCATTGAGCGCCAACAAATTGGTCTGTTCCGCGATGTTCGTGATTATTTTTACTACGCTGCCGATTTTTTCGCTGTTTTCATGAAGTTCATTGATCGTGCCGTTAGCCGATTGCGTCAGCTGGACCGCAGACATGGCCACGCGGACTGCCTCATTGGTGTTAGCGGAGATTTGCTTGACACTTGCCGTCATTTCTTCGGTCGAGGCGGAAACGCTTTGAATGTTTTTATTGACCTGATCAGCGGTCGTTGCGGCTGCATGGGCTTGCGAAGCCGTTTCTTTGGCCATGCCGCCCATTTCGCGGCTGACCTTGAATAATTGCGTGGAAGAAGACACCAATGTTTCAGAATTTTCGGCGATCGCCTGAATGGTTTTGACGGTCGCTTCGGCGGTGCGGTTTAAGGCTTCGGCCATCTGCCCAATTTCGTGCTTGGCTTTGATCTCAAGACGTTTTGTCAAATCCCCCTTAGCCATTTCATTGAGCACCTGAACCGAACGCATCAAAGGGCGCGTGATGCTGATCGCAATCCACAAAGCACCCAAAAAACCAACAACCAGAGCAACAAGTCCGAGCAAAGAGCCCACTGATAAACTTTTTTGGATCGATTCGCGAATTTGCGATTCGATGTTTTTCTTAAAACTGTCCAAAACTTTTCTTGAATCGGCTTCAAGGAGTTTCGATTCGACCATGACGCTGCGTCTCTCCTTGTTGACCATTGTCTGAAACGCCATCAAAACGACTTTTCCGACGACCTGATCGCCTTGCTTGATATCTATTGGACGCGTCAAAACCTCCTCATGGCTTCCCATCATCGTAACGGCATGGTCCACCGTCGGTTGGTCACCGAGCGTATCCAAAAAAGGCGCAAAATCCGGGTCCTCCTTGTTGAGGAAAGTCGTTCGGATTTTTCCGGAAGAATCCGCAACGTAACAAAAAACAACGTCCGGATCGAGACAGGGTTGTTTGCATAAATTATTCAGCGTTTCTGTATCGCCTGCAACCAAAGGAGCGGCCGCCAAATTAGCCGTCATCACGCCGAGACTTTCCATCCGGCTCTCGAGACCGGCCTTGGCAGTTTTTTCCTGCTTTTCGACCACCCGCTCGATCATCGAATCTTGTTTTTTTTGTATATCCTCGGTCAACGGGCTTGCCATTTTGGTGATATCCTTGAACGCTTTTTTTTGCGTTCTGAGCATTGAAAAGGTGACGCTGGCGATCAGCACAAAAATCAGCATCGTAATCAAAAAAATAAGGCGCAGCTTGAGGCTCAGCTGTGCCCATATTTTCCCCAGGGGCGATAGGCCTTTCAAAAAAAATTTCGGAACATTTTGAAGCGGCATTGTCACCTTTCTTTTTTTCCGCTCTTACTTGGAATTTAAGACGCCATTGGATCAAATTTTTTGAAGTTCGAATCCGCGGTTACTTTGGCGTAATAAACCCCTTTCAAGCCCTGATGGTTGGAACTGGAGTAAGAAATGGTTTTTCCGATTCCTACATCAAAATTTTGAATAGATTCCAAAGCCTTGATGAAAGATTCCCGCGTCAACTGAGCGCCGGCATCCTTCAAAGCCTTCACAAGAACTTTAGCATTGATGTAACCTTCCAATGCCACGTCGTTGGCCTGGTCGGCCGGGTAGTGTTTTTTGGCTGCGGCCAAATACTCTTGAATACCCGGCAGTTCTTCGGTCAAAGGCGAAGGCACTACTTGAGTGATGATAATCTTGTCATACTGCGAGGCATCCACCTTTTGCGTTTGCACGATTTCCTTGGCATAAGCCAGGGAACCGACAAATGAAACCGTGTGAAAATACGGTTTGAATCCCGCGTCATTGGATATTTTGATGAATTTGGCGAGCGGGCTGTACGTTCCCACCATAATCACGGCTTGGGCTTCGCTGGGGCGAATAGTTTCCAGCGCCAATTCCACATCCATGGTCCCGCGTTTGAATGTTGCAAGCGCCACGGGTTCCAGGCTCCTTTTTTTCAACGCCAATTGAGCGCCAGCCAGTACCGCTTGCCCGAATGCATCATCCTGATACATAACGGCGATCTTCTTAAAATCGAGCTTGTCCGCGAAATAAGCCACCGCCGCTTCGGCCTCGTCATAATAAGAATCACGCACATGAAAGATGTATTGACGAAACGGCGTTCGAAGTGTTTCGGCGCCGGTAAAAAAACCAAGAATCGGGATTTTGGCCGCTTGCACGGGGTCGATGACCTTCACGCCGGTGGGAGTGCCGACATAATCAAACAAGGCAAAAACTTTGTCCTCGTTGATCAGTTTATTTGTATTCTCCACCGCCTTGGGCGGGTCGTACTGATCATCATAAGTGATGAACTTGATGGTCTCACCGTTAATGCCTCCCTGAGCATTCACTTCATTAAAATAAGCCAAAGAGCCATGCGTGTATTGCGTTCCTAAAAAACTCGCATGCCCGCTGAGCGCGGAGGATGACCCGATCAAAATTTCTTTGTCCGTAACTCCCAGCGCAGACTCCGTAGAGAATCCGTTGATCGGAAATCCCATGGCGAAAAAAGCCATTAGAAGTCCGATGCTTAAAAATTTCTTAGTCATTTTATGATCTCCTGTTTATTTTTCTTTTTTTGATCCGCCAAAAAACTTGGCGGATTAAATTCGCCATGGGCAAATTTAAAACTTGTAAACCAAATCCACTTGGGAACGGAACACAGACTCGTTGGTTGAGTTCTGGATGCCAATGGTGGCGTTCCCGTTGAACGGATGCAGAGGCCGTATCACGTACCCGGTCAAGTAAAGACCCACGTTGTCGGTCAACTGATAGACCAACCCAAACCGATGGCCTTTGCGATTGGTAAAGCCATTGAGGCCTGGTCCGCCCCAGTCGGCATCGTCAAATGCCGCCGGCGTGGCATTGACTCCAATTTCGTAATAACCGTACGACATTTCCCAACTGTCTTTTTTCTTGGCCTTGCCCAATTTAAGTCCGAGGCCCCAAGCGCTGTCGGAGTCGTGAATGTCATCACCATTCGATTGCGCTGTATCATCGGTCCCCACGTTAGCCGTGTTGATCAGATAGTCATACCACAGCATGAGAGGCAGGTCCTTTTTGACATTAAACGTCACTTCCGGATAAATGTCTAACACACGGAAATCATCAGCAACAATGGAATTCGTGCGAAGAAAGGACGTAGCCGCGGTGTTATTAGCCGCTTTGATGGTTCCAAACCAATTGGTGTAGTCATAGAAAGACACCGCTGTCGCAATATCCACCGGTTGCGCCGTATGGAAGTCAGAGGTTGTCCAACTCAAAGCTCCCTGATAACCAAACAGGTTTGCGTCGGTAGCCTGAGCCGCATTTTCGTTGATGACAAACTGACCGGTCGTTGCTTGGAAGTTCAGTTTGTCGGTGTCGGTATTGATCAGCCCTAAGTTTGCCTGTTCAAAAATTCCTTCAGGCGTCACATCCGAATCCCAGACCATAGGAGTGGAATAGCGAAAAAACGGATTCTCAAATTTACCTCCGCCGATTTTAACCCCAGTTAAAATACCTTTATCTTTTAAGCTGCTGGGTTCATAGGTAGCGTAAGCACGATCGACATTGATAGCTTTAAACGTGAAATAACCGGCATTGCCGAGCGTTTGGTTTGTGGAAGTAGGATCCGTGGTATTGCCGGTTGCCAGACGAAATCCGACTTTCCAATCATCTCCGTAATCTTTCTCAAAACCCCAACGCAGACGAATGCGAAAACGGTTCCTTGTCCTATCCGCCGAAGTTGTGGTAGAACCCGCATCACTGTTTTTATCGTAATAATCAAAACCTTCGTAGCGTAGACGGAGATCGCCGCTGTATTTTGCCCCCTTGAGCCACGGAACTGCGTCGCCGATATTTTTCTTCAAGCTCTTTTGGAAGTCATCATCAGCCATTTTTACCGGCTCGCTGGGTACGGGCGCTGGAGCGGGTATTTCAACTGCGGGTCGTGATTCCAGCTGCTGGATCCTCGCATTTTGCGCGTCGATCGTAGATTGCATTTTGGCCATTTGTTGTTTCAAGCTCTCGAGCATGCTCATCATATCGCCCGAGGAGTCGGCAAATACCGGGGAAATTTGAAAAACAAATAACCCCAATAGCGCCAACGAAATGATTCGTATTGCTTTCATAGTATCCCTCCGCTTTTTGTTAAGAAAACTAACCTTTGACAGAAATAAATCCCGATTCCTTGACAATTTTCTGCCCTTCCGGTTCCAACGTCCATTCCAGAAAAGTTTTCACATCAGGCTCAGCGTTTTGAAGCGCCGTGTACAAATAAAGCGATCTCACGATGGGGTACTGGTCCGACAAAATGGCTCCAAAATTGAGCGAGTGATCCGACTTCAAAGGGCTGACTGCTGATGACGCATCCTCTTTTTTGATGGCCAGCACTTTTAAACGAGAGTCGTTTTTAAGAAAAGTGACGTTCGCATATCCGATGCCGTTAGGATCGCCGTTCACCGCATCCACCATCTCATTGTCGCTTTGCACCGTTTTGCTGTCTGGCGAGCTGTCGTGATCTTTTAAAATATTCTCTTTCACAAAACGATAAGCAATACTGCCAGATTCACGGACATAGCAGGTGATCGCATTGTCAGGACCGCCAACCTCGTTCCAACGAGTGATACGGCCGGTTAAAATACCTTCCACTTGGCTGACGCTTAGTGTCTGAACAGGGTTGCTTTGATTCACCACGATAGCCAGAGCATCGCGTGCCACAGCCACACCGGTGGGAGAAAGTCCCGCGGTTTTGGCTTTATTGAGTTCTTTTTCCTTCATAGGACGGCTGACTGCCGCGAGGTCTACAGTAATGTTAAGCAAAGCCGCAATTCCTACGCCAGAGCCGCCTCCGGTCCATTGAATGGTAATATCCGGACGGTCTTTGGAATACCTCTCGCCCATTTTTTTACCCATGTCCAGCATGGCGTTAGAACCCTTGACGATCAAAGTTTTGGCAAATGCCGTATGAGAAAAAATAAAAACCCCCAACAGCATCGTCACCGCGGTCATTCGCCATTTTAATTTCATCGACCTTCACCGATTTTAAATTGAGAGACGAGCGCATTTAGTTGCCTGGCCATTTCCGCCAGCTCCACTGCCGCATCGCGAGTGCTGGTCGCGCCGACATTGGTGCTTTGAGCTGATTGGGCAACTCCCGAAATATTTTGAGAAATTTCCTCGCCTCCCTTGGCCACCTCAGAAATGTTGCGACTTATTTCGTTGACCGTTGCCGCCTGCTGTTCCATCGTGCTTGCGGTGGTAATCGAAATAGTATGAATTTTGGAAATAATATCGCTGATTTGGCCGATGGCTTCGATCGCCTGCTTTGTGTTGCCCTGCACAGCGGATATTTTGCCGCTGATGTCTTCGGTAGCCTTGGCCGTCTGCTTGGCTAACTCTTTGACTTCATTGGCAACTACGGCAAAACCCTTTCCCGCTTCTCCGGCACGGGAGGCTTCGATCGTCGCGTTGAGCGCCAAAAGATTCGTCTGCTCCGCGATGGAGGTGATCACCTTAACAACGTTTCCGATTTCGAGGCTGCTTCCTCCGAGTTTTTCGATCGTGGCGCGCGCAACGTCCGCAGCTTTCACAGCCGTTTCAACCACGCGGGCGGCTTCATGAGTATCTTTCGATATATTTTTGATGCTGGAATTCATTTCATCGGTGGAAGTGGCAACCATCTCGATATTCCGACTCACCTCTTCGGCGGCCGCCGAAGCCAGGCTCGCTTGCATGGTGGTCTGATTGGAATCGGAACCCATTTGCCGGCTAATGACCGAAAGCTTGTCAGAAGAGTTGCTTAGTTTTTGCGAGCTTTCGGCGATTGCTTTCACCGTGGACAACATCGCCGCAACCGTCCGGTTGAGCGATTCGTACATTCTGCCGAGCTCGTCTTTTGTTTTTACTTCGACCTGAGTGGTCAAATCTCGTTTAGCCATATCTTCGAGAACTTTCACGGCCTCCAGCAAGGAATTGGCAATGCCTCCTGCAATAAGAAATGCAAACACGGCCCCCAAAAGAGCGGCGATTCCGCTGACAGAAACTCCAATCAGGAGCCCCTTTTGCGTCGACTGTTCTATTTGCTGCTGAATGCGCTGTTTAAAATTTTCAAAGTTTCTTTTCAACTCGTCTTCCAGCACCATTGCGTCTTTATTGACCTGAAAACTTCCTTGTTTCACGGAAATTTGAGAAGAAAACAGCATCGCTTTTCCGATCACTGTCTTATCGGCGCCCACGATGTCCGCTTTGTATTCATAGACCTCTTCAAAACCTTCCAGTGTTTTAACGATTTCCGGAATGGGCGCGTAAGGGTTATTCAAACTTTCCAAAAAAGGTTCCAGGTCTGCATCGTTCACGTTGTGTTCCGACGTTAAAATGTTTCCCGACGCATCCGTGATATATGAAAAAATAATGTCTGGATCGGCATTGGTTTTTTTGCAAATATTATTCAAGGCTTCCGTTCGACCAGCCACCAAAGGCTCGGACGCCAATCCGGCCATGAGGCTGCCCAGCGTGCTCACTTTCGCATTGAGAATGTTTTTCACGGTTGTTTCTTGTTTTGCAATGACCTTATTCAGAATTTTCGCCTGTTCTGATTGGATGTTCTGCGTCAAAGGATCAATCATCAGAATCACCCGATGCAGCGTTTTCTGTTCATCTCTCAACAAAATAAAAGCCACCCCGGCCACCAAAAGAACCGACAGCACGGTGATGCTCAACAGGAGGCGCGTTCGAAGTTTTAGACCGCTCCACCCTTTGTTTAAAAAATTGACAAAAAAAAATTTCTTCATTGCAAATTTATTTTAGTTAACTTTGGTTATTAATTTTATACATATACAGTATAAATATTACAATTTTATTACAAACTGTCAACAATATTATGAAAATGCTTAAAAATACTTTATCGGAATTTTGGATCTTTCTTTATAATAATGGGAGATAATGTTGCTATGATCCTAAAGTTTTTAGGAGCCCTTGGTTTTGGAATCTTTCTGCGCCTGTAGCTCAGCTTCCGCCAAAAAGCGCGGCGTTCGCCACAAAGCTCGGCGAATCTGTCAAGATTCCTGACGACGAATCCGCCGCGTATTCTGGCGGAGATCCGTCCACAAATCATTGGCGCTCTTTTGGGACGGATCCGCCAATGCTTTGTGGCGGAGGATAGAGCGCTTGGTGGCGGCGTATAAATTTTCGGCGCCTGTAGCTCAATTGGATAGAGCATCTGACTTCGGATCAGAGGGTTGCAGGTTCAAGTCCTGCCAGGCGCACATAATTTTGCATAAGATTTGACATCAATGCATGTTTTTAGTATCTTAAAAAAGATGAGAAAATTTTGGCCATTATTGACCTTTTTTTTATATTGTTTTTCACCCACTGTTTCACTTTGCGCTGAAAACCCCTCTTCCCTTCCCCCGGCGGTTGGAGAAGCCTTCGGAAAACCTGTTTTAAAAGAAGATTTTGATTTTGCCTACAAAACTACCGGCATTTTCTCTGTCTCCGGAAAAGAAGTCGAGAACGAAGAGGCTCACCGAGCCGAAACCTGGCACCACCTGATGTTCCTTCGCGAGGCTGAACGTCGCAACGTCCAAGTTTCACGCCAAGAGGTGGAAAAAGAACTCGCACGACTTCTCAATGAGAAAAATATTGTTTATGGAAGTTACAATTATCATGACTTTGTGAAAAAAAATTTTGGTGAAGATTCTAAGGCTTTCGAAAAACGCATCGAGAACCTGCTCAAAGTCAAAAAATTGCTCGATCCCATCATGCATCCTCCCCCGCCGACGATCACCGAACAGGATGCCAAACAAAAATTTTTAAATCAATACAACTCGATGCTGACCGAGTTCGTGAATTTTCCGACGCTTGAGGAAGCCAATACTTTTTTCAAAAAAATTACGCAGAAAAAATGGGACGAAGAAAAAGCGAAAAATCCCAAATTTTGCACCCCGACCGGGCACATTTCTCTCGAGGCGCTGATCGACCTATGGCAGGTGCCGCAAGAAGACGCTTACCGCATCCACGCGCTTGAGCTCGGCAAAATTGCTGCGCCAGCTAAAATGTACAAAGGGTATGGCATATTCCGGATCAAAGAAAAAAAGAACGCGGATTTGAAAGAATACACGGAAAAGAAAAAACAGGATTATTTCAAGGTTTTAGAGCAGGTCTATTATTATAACCATACGCAAAAAGTCGTCCAAGACATCGTGAAAGAAGCGGCTCTGAAGGATTATGAGAAGGACAAAGTCATTGTCGTCGAAACCAACCAGGGAACATTCGAGCTGGCGTTTTATTTTAAAGTTGCGCCAAAAGCGTGCGAAAATTTTATGGGGTTGGCCGAAAAAAAATATTATGACGGCACGATTTTTCACCGAGTCATCAAAGGCTTTATGATCCAGGGCGGAGACCCGACAGCCACCGGCACCGGCGGCGAGTCGATTTGGGGAAAACCCTTTGAAGATGAAGTGAATAAGGATGTACAATTTGAAAAAGCGGGAATTTTAGCCATGGCGAATTCGGGCCCAAACACAAACGGAAGCCAGTTTTTTGTGACGTTGGCACCCACGCCTCACCTGAACACGAAACATACGATTTTTGGTGAAGTCATTTCCGGTTTTGAAACGGTCAAGAAAATCGGCGAAACCCCGACAGAAACCGGCGACCGTCCCAAATCAGAACAAAAGATTATTCACCTAGGTTTAAAAAAATGGCCGACGAGTTTGACGTTCAAATAAAGATAGGAAACTCAATGTTAAAAAAGTGCTTTTTTTTATTTTTCAGTCTGTTTCTTTTTGCACACACCGCCGAGGCGGGCACTATCGAAGATCATATTCTGTCCGGAAATAAGTTTGTCCAGGACAAGAAATATCAGGAGGCGATTCGCGAATATGAAACGGTAATCAAGATCGATCCTCAAAACCCCGAAGCCAATCTCTTGCTGGGCCTGACACTGGCCAACACCGGAGACTTGGATCGCGCCGTGAAATACAGCACCACCGCTGTTCAACTCAAACCCACTTATGCGGGTTATTACAACCTTGGGCTCATTTACGCGAACCAGGGAAAATACGATCTAGCGGTGGAAGCCTATGAAAAAGCGAGCGAAATAAATCCGAAGTCTTATCAAACATGGTACCAGTTGGGGCTTGTCTATGCACAGTCACTCAAGTTCGACAAAGCCATCGAGGCTTACAACAAAGTGATTGAACTTAATCCAAAATTCGCATCTGCTTATCAAGGTCTAGGCGGCGCCTATTTTTGGCTGGGAGAAACCGAATCAGCCTACGCGCAAGTGGCAAAGCTAAAAGAATTGAAACTGACCGGCAAAGCCGAAGAACTCGAACGCTGGATCAAAGACAAAGAATCCAAAAAAAAGAAATCCGCCGAAAAAGCCGCTACTAAATAAAACGTCTTTGCATTACCTGCCATCACCATTGGGGCAGCGGGTCCTGCCACTGCGGTTTCCCACCATGCTCGCGAGGGCACGCCCTCCTCCGCGTCACCCGCTGCTATTCAGAATTCTTGTAACGTTGCCATGACCATTACTTATCCGAACATATTTAAGTTTCGTTAACAGAATAGCGACGGGTGGCGCGGAGGAGGGAATCCCGCGGCGCGCAGGCTTTTGCGAGCACCGTGGGATACCGCAGCGACAGGATCCGTCGCCCTAGACGGATGATCGACAGTTAACGCGAGGCTAGGACGGTTTTGTAGACTGTGACGGATGAGCGTGCGGTGCTCGAGTCTTTGCTTTTGGGTTGGATTTGGTATTTTTCTATTTTGAGAAGTTTTGTGGAACTTTCGATGCCGTGGAAGAAAGTCGCCACTTGTTCCATCGGCGCCTCGCATTCGAGCGTGCAATAGTATCTTTTAATCCCTTTTTCGTCTTTCACATTCGCGGGTTTTACGTAAACAAGATTCACGCCTGATTTTTCGGCCACCGATTCCACTTCTTTTAGAAGGCCGACCATTTCTTCTTCGGGGTTTTTGGCTTCCACCGAATAGGCCATGTACTCGCGGCTTTCGGCAATGATGCTTTCCTTGTGCAAGAGCATATTCATGCTTTTTCTGATCGTGGCTTCCTGCTCGCGAAGGTTTGCGTTGAGCGTTGTCAGCGTCGTCGAAACCGGCAGGATAATCACGCGGTCCACAAACATCGAGCCTATCAATGCCACGGCAAGCCAAAAAATTTTTTTCTCCGTGGCTGAAAGTTTCATGTAAAACTCAATAGGTTTGTTTTTCACTCTTCCCCTTCGTTTCCTTCGTGCCGGTGTCGATCAAACAGTTAATTTCAAAATCAGCCACATCGCGCCCGTTTTCATTGCGACTAGTGACGTATTTGGTTTTCACGTTTTTAAAAATGATAGTTTTATCCAATTCACTCACAAAAGAAAAGACGGAGGACATGACCGAAGACGTGCCTTTGATCGAAAATTTGGAGCTGCTTTCGTCGTACTTGATCTCGTTCAAACGGATATCCAGCGGCGTCGCGTCATAAAGTTCGGTCAGCGCTTGAAGCGAGTTTCCGCGGCTGAGCAGGTACGATTTTACCAGTTCCGTTTTGGCCATCATCAACTCAAGCTGCTTGGCGCGCCCGCGGTGGGTCTTTGGGGCACCAGTTACGGGGCATGGATTTCGGCCATGGCGCTCACGTTGGACCCCGGTTTTGATGGCGCGCTTCTGCTGGAGCCACCGGTGGAAATTGAGGAACTCTTTTGGGAGATGCCGCTTTTCAGCAATCTTCAAAAGGAATTGACCCGCCTCAAAATTCCAAGGGAACGTGTCCAGCAGCAATTCCGCCTGGTCACGCCTTATCATTATCCTTTGCGCATTGATCCGTCGCGGGTGCTGATCCTGGGTTCCGCGCACGATCCTATTGGACACCCGGAATCCTTGAAACGCCTGCATCAGGCGTGGCCGGGGAGCTATCTGGAAATTTTCCCCTACGGTCACATCAGCTATCGCCTGCACACCAGCGCCGTCGAACGCTTCTTGTCAGTGCTCGCACCCAAACTGGCCACCGTTTCACGGGTTGTTTAGCCGCGAATTGACACAGATAAAACTGGTTCTTAATCCCTCTGAAGAAAGCTAAAATATACACGCTCAACATCGGAAGA
>OBEQ010318367.1_pt1 | contig 18082 bp, 27 predicted proteins | sample 1670901 | NCBI WGS metagenome assembly OBEQ01 (sample SAMEA104232315, study PRJEB22302) | groundwater metagenome | biome: forest; feature: aquifer; material: groundwater | place: USA | collected 2011-08-07 | depth 5.4 m
AAAGTCGGCAAGGCGCAGCAGCACGACATCAACTGCAGTTACAAAGACCTGAGCCAAGTTTTCACCGCAATCAAAGGAAAAACGGTTGAGCAAGCCCAGCGCATTTTGAACGAAGCGATTGCAATGAAGAAAGCAATCCGCTATCACAAATTCGCAACGAAAATCGGCCACAGGAGTGAATTAGGCGGGAAAAAAGGCCGGTACCCGAAGAAAGAATGCAAGATCGCTTTGGACTTGATCCAGAACGCAAAATCGAATGCTGTTCAAAAGGGAATGGACGAAAGCGCTTTGTACGTCAAGCACGCTGCCTCTTACAAGCAAAACGTCTTGAAGCGCTATCGCAATTACTTCGTCGGTTCGAGGACTTTGGGTTACGGGAAGCAAGCAATATGGAGCAATTACGTGACCTGCTGGGCCGAGCTGGTGTTAGGGGAAAGGCAAGCCAAAGAAAAGAAAGAAACGGCGAAAAAAACGGAAGCGAAACCCGAGCAGGCAAAGCAAGCGGAAAAACCGGCAAAGGAAAAACAGGCGTCAAAGCCAGTTGAAAGCAAAGAGAAAAAATGATTTTTGATTAGTTGGTTTTTATTGGGAGGTTGTTTGTTTGGCTGTTGAGAAAAAGTTTTTGAAAAGGTCTTTGAACGACTTGAAAGTCAAAAACTTTTTGTACAAGGAACTTGAGCGCGCAAGCGTTTCGAAAATAGAAATACAGAAAACCCCCATTGCTACCCGCATAATGGTCGAAGTGAGAAGGCCCGGGGTTGTTGTGGGAAAAAGGGGTAAATCGATCAAAGACTTGTGCAACTTTCTCGAAAGGGATTTCGGCATTGAAAACCCCCAGATCGAAGTGATTGAAGTCGCCAAGCCCTCCGTGGACGCGAAGTTGATGGCGGAAAAGATCGGAAGGAGAATCGAGTCCAAGCCAAACGTCAAGCCGGTAATGCGAATGGCCTTGCAGGAAATAATGGGTGCCGGCGCTTTGGGAGCGGAAATAAGGGTTGCAGGGAAAGTCGTCGGAAAAGGAGGGAAAGCGAAAACGTTTACCACCCGCGCAGGATTGTTGAAGAAAAGCGGGGATCAAATGCGTTTAGTCGACGAAGGGCATTATACTGCTTACCTGAGCGCGGGCGCGGTGGGAATAAAAGTGAAGATAGTAAAGCCCGGAACCGTTTTCTACGACAAGAAGAAAATCGAAGCGGCGAAAGCAGCCGCGTTGGCTGAAAAGGCTGCGGCGGAAATTGCAGCTGCACAACCGGCCGCGGCAGTTGAAATAGCAGGGAAGGAAGTGGAAGAAACTGTTGCAGAAACTGTTGAAGAAACTTCTTCCTGAAATTTTTGGTGTTTTGAATGGCTATAGTGAAAAAGAAAGACTTGAAGGCATTGCCGGTTGCGGATTTGAAGGCGAAATTCAAGGAGATGGAAGGCGAAATAGCCGCGGAATTGTCCGTGATGAAATCCTCGGGAAGGCCCGCCAATCCCGGCCGCTTTAGGCAAGCGAAACGCCTGAAGGCGAGAATACTAACATTATTAACCCAAAAGGGAGAAAAAAACTTGTGAGCCAAGGGAACCCCTCGGCAAAAGAGCGTGCATAAAAATTTCCGAAATAGACCCTTTGACTGGACTGCCCAAGGAATTGGGCATTTTCGAGGAAATCGAAAAGCAAACCAAGGCAGAGTTGAAAGTTTACACCACCCGCCAGCGTTTCAAAAAGCTCGTTACAGTAGTAGAAGGGTTGAAAGGAAGCGAGTTGGAAAGCGTTGCGAAAGAATTGAAGCACAAGCTCGCTTGCGGCGGTACGGCGAAAAAAGGGTTCGTGATTTTGCAGGGGGAGCACCTTGCGAAGGTCGTGGAGTATTTAGTGAAAATAGGATATCCGAAAGAAGTGATTAAAACAACGCGCACGGAATAAGAGTGAAAAGGTTTTTATTGCTCTCGCAGCAAGATTATTTTCTTCAAAATGCGTTTATGAGAATTTACGCTTCCGCCTTGGGCCGAAAGCGCTCGACGCCCTCCGATTTGGAGTTTCTCGCAGGAGAACTCATCGGGGAAAAAACAAGCGTTGAAAAAAGCAGCGGCAAAGGCTTCCAAGGCCTTGAAGGGAAAATAGTGGACGAGACGAGAAATACGTTCGTCCTCGAAACCGGGAAAGGAAGAAAAATCGTTCCGAAGAAAGAATGCGTTTTCTTTTTCCCAGACCACGGCATTAAAACCGACGGTGAAATCCTGGTTTCGCGTCCGGAAGACAGGACGAAAAAAATCGCACGGCTTTCAGCCAGGCGTTGAAGTCTTTCACTCAGCGATATTGCTGCATTAGTGGTGTTTGTATAAAATGGTTTCTTGCAACGACTTGAATTGCCCGAAGCACGGGAATTTGAGGGTACGCGGAACGGTGAAAAGGGGCTTTGTTACAAGCGCCAAAGCCAAATACACCGCAGTCGTCGTCATTCCTTCCGTAACGCACGTCAGAAAGTACGAGCGCCTGGAAAAGAGACGAGGAAAAATACACATTCACGTGCCTCCTTGCGAGAGCGTCAAGGAAGGGGACTTCGTGGAACTAGGGGAGTGCAGGAAAATCTCGAAAACCAAGAGTCACGTTTTCATCAAGAAACTGAAGCAAGGAGAATGAAGTGCTATGTTAGGACTGGCAGCGAAAGTCGGAAAAGCGCTGACCATCGGAACGCAAATGATTTGCGACGATAACAGCGGGGCCAAGATTGTAGAAATAATCGGGGTGCAGAAGGCAGGAACCCGCTTGAGGAGATATCCCGGCGCGGGCGTCGGAGGCGTTGTTACCGTCGCAGTGAAGAAAGCTTCCAAGCAGGAACTGATAAAGAAAAAGGAAAAAGCGCTCATCGTAAGGCAAAAGAAGGAATTCAGGAGAGGAAAGCAAAGGGTGCGTTTTGAGGACAACGCTTGCGTTTTGATCGACGACCAAGGCCTTCCGAAAGGAACGGAAATCAAGGGATGCGTGGCAAGGGAAATCGCGGAGCGGTTTCCGAAAGTCGTCAGCATCGCTTCCGTCGTCGTTTGAGTTAATTTTTTTGATTTATTTTGAAAAAGTGGTTTTTCATGAAGTTTTCGAAAGTTTCATCGCAACCCAGCAAGAAGAGGAAAGCGCTCTTTCACGCGCCTTTGCACTTGAAGCAAAAGCTCGTCTCGGTGCATTTGGGAAAGGAATTGAGGAAGCAAATGAAAAAACGCTCTATTGCGATCCGCAAGGGCGACAAGGTTTTGGTTTTGCGGGGAAAGTACAAGAAAAAGGAAGGAAACGTTTCGAAAGTTGACTTGAACAACACGCGCGTTTTCGTCGAAGGGATTACCACAAAAAATCAGAGGGGAAAGGAATTTCCCGCCGCGTTGAACCCCTCGCACTTGGTTGCGTTGCAGTTGGTCGACAGGAAAAAGCGACCGAAAAGCGAAGTTGCGCAGAAAAAAGTTGAAACTAAAAAATAAAGTGATTTTGAATGGCTGGACACGGTAAGAAAAGGCACTTGAACAGGCAAAACTTGCCGTTAGTTACAAAGATCGCGAGGAAGGGAAAAACCCAGTGGGTGAAAAAGCCAATCCCCGGAAAACACTCTATAAACTCTTCCATACCCCTGCTTTTGTTGTTGAGGGAAAGGCTTTCCATCGCCGAAAGCTCGAGGCAGGCGAAGAGGATTTTGAACAACGGCGAGGTTTTGATCGACGGGATGAAAACAAAGTTTTTGGGCACGCCCATCGGGTTGATGGACGTCGTTTCCGTCCCCAAAATTCCCGTTTTCTACAGGGTCGTGATTTTGAAAGGCGCCTTGTTTTTGAAGCCCATCGACGAGAACCAGGCGAAAGTGAAGTACTGCAGGATAATCGGGAAAACGACTTCAAAGAAAGGAAAGGTGCAGTTGAATTTGCACGATTCGAGAAACTTTCTCATAGAAAAAGAGGAAGACCGGTTTAAGGTGGGCGATACTGTCATCACTTCCATCCCGAAACAGCAAATTTCGGGTTTCTTGAAGATGGAGAAGGGCGCGAAGTGTTTGGTGTTCAAGGGAAAGCACGCAGGAACTATCGGCGTATTGGAAGAAATCCTCGAGAGGGCGGGAAGCAAGGCCGCCGAAGCGAGGCTTAACGCCGATGGCGCGAGTTTCATCACGCTCAAAGATTACCTCGTCGTAGTGGACGACAAGTTTTGAAAAAGTGGTTTGAATGGCTTTAAACAAAGTTTTTCTCGAAAAAATAACGCTCAACATAGGCGTCGGAGAAGGCGGGCAAGCGCTAGACGCAGCCAAAACGCTGTTGAAAAACGTTTCCGGCATGACGCCGGTCCAGACGATCGCAAAAACCCGAAACCCGACTTTCAACGTAAGGAAGGGAGATGCGATAGGAACGAAAATCACCCTGCGCGGGAAAAAAGCAGAGGAAGTTTTGACGCGCGCCTTCCACTCGGTAGACAAGACCATTTCCTCCAAGAGTTTCGACGAGAACGGGAACGTTTCGTTCGGAATCAAGGAATACATAGACTTCCCGGGTTTGAAGTACGACCCGAAAATCGGGATGATGGGATTCGACGTCTGCGTTTCATTGAGGAAAAAAGGAATTCGCATTTCGCAGAGGAGAATCGCAAAGAAAAAGCTTCCCCGCAAGCAAAGGGTCTCAAGCGGAGAGGCAAAGGAATACCTGCAAAAAACTTACGGAATAACTGTTGCAAGTGCATCTTGATGCGTGATTAAAAAATGGTTCAAAAACTCGAAACGAAGTACAAGCACAGGGGCATACGCAAGTGCAAGCTTTGCGGAAACGTCCGGGGCTTGATTCAAAAGTACGAGTTGTACATCTGCAGGAAGTGCTTTAGGGAAAACGCCGAGGAATTGGGGTTCAGGAAATACGGTTGATGGAAAAATGGATACGCTCGCAAACGCATTGAATTGCTTGAAAGTCGCGGAAATAAAGGGCAAGACGCAGGCGAAGTTAAAGCCCGCTTCTCGCGTGATCCGCGAAGTTCTGTTGCTTTTGCAAAAGAAAGGATACGTTGGGGAATTCAAGTTCGTTGACGACGGCAAGAGCGGCGAGTTTGTCGTGACGCTTGCAGGGAAAATCAACGACGCTGGCGCCGTAAAACCCCGCTTTGCAGTCTCGAAAAAAACTTGGGAAAAGTTCGAAACCAGGTTTTTGCCTGCGAAGGGAGTGGGAATCCTCGTCGTCTCTACCCCCCAAGGAATAATGTCGCATACGGAAGCCCAGGAAAAGAACTTGGGCGGAAGACTGTTGTGCTTCGTGTTTTGAGAATTGTTTTTGGATGTGCGTGTGGTTGGAATGGCAGTAAAGATTCCTGAAGGGATTTCCCTTGAAGTCAAAGACGGCAAGCTTGCCGTCAAAGGCACTAACGGCTCTCTCGAGCGCGCATTCAACGCACGCGTAGTCGACGTGAAGATAGAAAACGGCGAAGTGAGCATTGTTCTGAAAGGAAGGCTTACGCGCAAGAAACAGGCGATAACGAAAACGGTCGAAGCGCACTTGAAAAACATGTTCGAAGGATTGACGAAGAAATTCGAGAAAAAACTCCAGCTCGTGTATTCGCACTTTCCCGTTACGGTGGAAGTTAAGGGCAAAGACGTTTCCATCAAAAACTTTCTCGGGGAGAAAACCCCCAGGAAAGCAAAAGTGATCGGCGAAGCGAAAGTGGAAGTTAAGGGACAGGATATAGTGGTTTCCGGTATCGACGTAGAGTCGGTTGGACAAACTGCCTCGAATATCCGCAGGGCGACTCGCATTACAAAGCGCGACGAACGCGTTTTCCAAGACGGGATTTACTACGCTTGATGTTGTGGTTTGAATGGCTGAAGAAACAAAACAAAAGCAAAGGAAACTGCCGAAATTCCAAAGGCAAAACCGAGCGCAGAAAAAGCGCGTTGGGGCGGCTTGGAGAAAGCCGCGAGGCATAGACAATAAACTCCGCATTAAAAAGAAGGGATACGGTTTTCTTCCTAAAATCGGCTTTCGCACTCCGAAGAAAGAAAGGCATTTGCACCCTACGGGTTTGAAGGAAGTTTTGGTGTTTTCCCTCGGAGGGTTGGCTGGCTTGAAGGGCGTTGCAGTCCGCTTTTCCGCCACGCTGGGAAGGAAAAAGAAGGCAACGCTCGTCGCGGAAGCTAAGAAATTGCAATTGAGGATTTTGAACGAGTGAAGTGAAAAAAATGGGTTTGGTTACTATTCGAAGGCTCGCTGCGAGCATCGCCAAGGCAGGCGGGTCGAGAATCAAGATTTTAGATCCCGTGAGGGCGAAAGAAGCGCTCACGCGCGACGACGTTCGTTCTTTGCTCAAGGAAGGCGTTATCGTCGTGGAGCAAAAGAAGGGCGTGGGCCGAAGCAAGGCAAAGTTCAAGCACTCGCGCGTGCACGCGGGGCGAAGGCGCGGCGTTGGAAGCAGAAAAGGCGCGATGTTCGCAGGCTTGAGCCGCAAGGAACGCTGGGTTAGGAAAGTGCGTTCGCAAAGGAAATTGCTGAAAAGCGTAAAAAGCAATTTGGCTGAAGGCGCTTACAGGAAATTGTATTCGATGGTTAAGGGCAATTTGTTCAAAACCAAGAAGCAAATGCTTTCGTTCGCGAGGGAAAACAAGCTGTTGAAGTGATTTTTCTTTTTAGAAAACGCGAGCAGAACGAAGTTCTGCAGCGCCCTTCAGAAGCTGCGCTTCTGAACGGGAAGAAAAATCAAGTAAAGAAAAAATAAGAAAAACCAGGTTTAATGAAGAAAGTGTTGAAAAATGGCTAAAGCGACAGGTCCGTTGTACGGCGTTCATTTCAGGAGAAGGCGCGAAGGAAAGACAGACTACGCGAAAAGGCTTGCGTTGCTCAAGAGCGGAAAGCCCAGGCTTGTTGTGAGAAAGACGAACCGTTTTATTGCCGCGCAAATAACCGCATGGGGGGAAGCTGGGGATAATACGCTCGCAAGCGTCACTTCCAAGGCTTTGGCTGCGTTCGGATTCAACGGGAAAGCAAACACCCCGTCCGCGTATTTGACCGGATTGTTGTGCGGGGTAAAGGCGAAGGCGAAAGGCGTGAGCGAAATAGTTTTGGACACCGGATTGCATTCGCCGACGAAAGGGTCGGTGTTGTTCGCGGTTTTGAAAGGCGCTGTTGACGCCGGGCTGAAGGCCAACTTCGGTGAAGAGAAAATGCCGTCCGAAGAAAGGACGAGCGGAAAGCACTTGAGCGCCGAAGTAGAACAAAAGTTCGCGCAAGCAAAACAAAAAATACTTGCTGAAGCAAAATGAGGAAGTGATTTTCATGGCTGAATGGATTCCAAAAACGACTCTAGGGAAGAAAGTGCTGGCGGGCGAAATAACTTCGCTCGATCAAGTGTTCGAGCAAAACCTGAAGGTTCTCGAGCCCGAGATAATGGGCATTCTAGTCCCGGATTTGAGTGACGAAGTCCTTAAAATCAGCAGCACGCAGAGAATGACCGCTTACGGAAGGAAACAACAAATGCGTGCGATAGTAATCATGGGAAACAAGCGCGGTTTCATAGGCGTTGGGGTAGGAAAGGGAGCCGAAACCAGGGATGCGATTACGAAAGCCATTCGAGACGCGAAAATGAATTTGATAAAAATCCCGTTGGGATGCGGAAGCTGGGAATGCGGATGCGGCTTGGAACATTCCCTTCCCTTGACCGTTAAGGGATTTAGCGGTTCTACCGAACTCACGATCAAACCCGCTCCAAGGGGAGTGGGAATAGTCGCCGGGAGAATTACCAGGAAAGTTTTGGAAATGGCGGGAATCAAAGACTGCTGGACTTTCTCGAAAGGAAGGACGCGCAACATTCTCAACACCGTCCTCGCCGCGGTAAAGGCTTTGAACTCTTTGAACAAATTGAAGAAGTGCAGGAACGTGGAAGGAAAGGCGGAGGTCGCTTAACTTGATAGCAATAATTCGCGTGAGGGGAGTGCACGGCGTAATGCGCGATATAGCGTATGCTTTGAAACAATTGCACTTGACCCGCAAAAACCATTGCGTGGTTGTAGAAAAGCTGGACGCAAGCGTATTGCAGCAAATAAGGGATTACGTTACTTGGGGCGACGTTACGAAAGAAACAATGGATGCATTGCAAAAGAGGAATACTAAGAGCAAAAGCAAAGTTTACAGGTTAAACAACCCCATCGGCGGTTGGAAGAACGTCAAAAACCACTATCCTAAAGGCGATTTGGGGAATAGGGGAGAGAAAATAAACGAATTAATCAAGAAAATGCTTCATTAAGCTTTTTTCTTTCTGTAGAAAGAAAAAACCTTGGAACAAAGAAAGACGAAAAGCTTTGGAAAAGAAAAACCTTGGAAAAAGAAAGAAAAGCTTGGGAAAGAAAGAAAAAAGAGTGTGTTTGAAATGGCAAGGCGCGTTAAGAGCAATAAGAAAAGAAAGTATGCCGGGAACCGCAGTTTCGGCGGCGGGAATGCTAAAAACCGAAGGGGAAAAGGCAACCGCGGAGGCGTGGGAAGAGCAGGATTCCACAAGCACAAGTGGCTGCAAACGATAAAGCGCGGGGAAACGAGCAAGCGCGACCGCGGCGAGCAGGGATTTTTCCACCCGCGCGGCAGCTTTTCGCAGGAAATAACCCTCGAACAGATTTCCAGGAAAATCGCGAAAGGGGAAATAAAGCAAGCTGAAGGGTTTTACGTAGTTGAGCTGCCCAAAGCAAAAGTTCTTTCCAACGGCTCTATAACGCAAAAGGTTGAAGTGAAGGCAAGGGCTTTTTCCGCGAAAGCGAAGGAAAAAATCGAGGCTGCAGGCGGAAAGGCGACGATGCTGCAGTGAGCAAATAAAAAACAAGGTTAATATTCTTTGATTGGATTCTTCGTTGAAAAAACGGCGAGAGTTGGTTTTTCAAAATGGGCGTTTTGGACTCAATCACTGCTCTTCTTCCGGAAGTAAAGCCCTCCGCCAATCCGCTTACACTCAAGCAAAAACTATTGTGGACGGGCGTAGTTTTGGTTTTGTTCTACGTAATGGGAACCATATACCCAATCGGCGTAGACCCGACCCGCATCCAACAATTCGAACGTTTGGATATTCTTTTGGGAAGCAGGACCGGCTCGCTAATCACCACGGGAATAGGCCCCATCGTTCTGGCGTCAATCTTTCTGCAATTAGCAGTAGGTTCGAAACTCGTTTCCTTCGACTTGAATTCCACCGAAGGAAAAAAGCGCTTTCAAGGTTTGCAAAAGCTTTTGGCCATCGCGCTGGCGTTTTTCGAAGCGGGAATTTACGTTATCTCCGGCTACATTACTCCCGTCGGCTCCCCAGCCTCGCAATTCCCCGCCTTGATGGGAAGCTTGTTCATAACGCAGTTAATTGTGATACTGCAACTGGCAATAGGCTCCATAATCCTTCTTTATCTTGACGAAGTGGTGCAAAAGTTCGGGATAGGCTCGGGAATTTCGTTGTTCATCGCTGCAGGCGTATCGCAAGCCGTTTTCCTCGGCGCTTTCAACTTCACTTCCCAAGGAACTGGCGTTCCGTCGGGCTTGGTCCCGCAGGCGATTTACCACCTCTTCCGCGGTGAAGTGTTGAGTTCCTTCTGGGCTTTGGTTCCCCTAATTTTCACCATACTCGTTTTCGTTGTCGTCGTTTACGTGGAGGGAATGAAAATCGAACTGCCTTTAGCGTATGGCCGCGCTCGCGGCTTGGGAGCTAAATACCCCATCAAGTTCATGTATGTTTCCAACATTCCCGTTATTCTCGCAAGCGCCATTTTGCTGAACTTTCAATTGATAGGCGCGTTCACCGCAATGCCGATCGCCGATTCCCCAGGAATAAAAGTAGGCCCTCTCGGAACTTTCCAAAACAACCAGCCTGTCGACGGGTTCGCTTACTTCGTAACCTCCCTCCCCTCGCCTTTGTTGTTCCCGGGAGGATATCCTGCGTATTTGCAGTTCCTCGCGCAACCGCGGGAAATAATGCATATTTTCGCTTACGGGCTTGCGTTGGTGCTGTTATGCGTTGTTTTCGGATGGTTTTGGATTGAAAGCACGGGAATGAGTGCAGCGAACGTAGCTTCGCAACTGCAAAAAGCCGGCCTTCAGATTCCAGGCTTCAGGCAAGACCCGCGCATTACGGAAAAAATCTTGGAACGGTATATTCCCGTAATCACCGTATTGGGAAGTTTGTTTGTGGGTGTTTTGGCTTGGTTTGCGGACATTACGGGCGCGTTGGGAACGGGAACGGGAATTCTCTTGACTGTAGGCATTCTCTACCGCTTTTACGAAGATTTGGCGAAACAACAGTTGTTCGAGCTCTACCCGCAGTTGAAGACGATAGTTCGAATGGGTTGAAAAAAGAAAGCAACAAGTTTTTAAACCTTGAAAGGCAATTTTTTATTCTCTAGAAACTCGTTTTCACACGGGGAGTAATCTTACGCAAGTAAGATTGAGAACCGCTTTAGAATGGCATAAGCCGGTTTATTACGCTTAAAAAAAGGTTTTGCAAAAATGGACGTTTCGCAGTCGATTCGCCTTGCCGTTGATTCGGGAAAGGTGGAAATGGGCTTGAAGAAAGCGCTGCAGTTTTCGCTCACCGGCGGCGCTAAGGCGATCGTTGTCGCGAAAAACTGCCCTGCCGCAGCGGAAATAAAGCAATACGCTAAAGCATCCAAAGTTGCAATAGTCGAGTTCAACGGAAACGGGGTTGAACTCGGCGCAGCGTGCGGAAAACCGTTTTCCATAAGCGCCCTGAGCGTTTTGGAGGAAGGGAATTCAGACATTCTCAAGGCGAGTTCCACCAGATGAGCGTATAACGGGGTTTTTGGTTGGTGAAAATTTCAAGCGAACAACTCCAGTTGTTGTCAATGTTCGAACAGTTGACTTCGGTGCAAGCGTTCGACGTTTTGCTTTCGCAAGACTCTGTCGTGTTTGTGATAAAAACTGGTGATTTGGGAAAGGCGATAGGGAAAAACGGTTTGACCCTCGCGCGTCTGGAAAGGACGATGGGAAGAAAGGTTGAATTGGTTGAATTCGCTGATAATTTGGAAGGGTTTTTGAGAAACCTCTTCAAGCCTGCAAAGCTCGAGCAAGTGCAGATAAACAACGCCGGTCAAAACGTTGTTTTGAGGGTTGAAATGCAAAACAAGGGATTGGCGATAGGGAGAGGGGGAAGTAAGATAAACCGTGCGAGGGAGTTGGCGAAAAGGCATTTCGGAGTAATCGAATTGAAAGTAATGTGATTTTGTTTTTGATTTCATGATGAATGGAGGATTGTTGGAATGGCGCGTGGCGAATTTGCAGGAAGGATTCTGGAGAGAAAAAGAAAGAAAAACCGGTGGCTCAAGAAAACCTGGAAGAGGAAGGCTTTGGGGCTCAAAGGAAAGTACGACCCTTTGGAAGGCGCTCCGCAAGCGACTGGCATTGTTTTGAAGAAGGAAGGAAAAGAGCAAAAGCAGCCTCACTCGGGAATCATCAAGACCGTTAAAGTGCAATTGATCAAGAATGGAAAGAAAGTTTCAGCCCACGCTCCTCGCGATAAGGCGATTACCTTCATTGACGAGCACGATGAAGTCACAATAGAGGGGCTGGGTGGTTCGCAGAGAGGGCAAATGGGTTCCATTCCTGGCGTCCGCTATCGCGTCGTTATGGTGAACGGAATCGCTCTGAGCGAACTCAGGACTGGAAGGAAGGAAAAACCAAAGAGGTAAGCGGGGTAGGAAAAAATGCAACAGCAAAAGCTTTTTGGAAAATACGATTACGAAGGCGTGGCAGTGCGCGATCCAGGACTCGCGAAGTACATTTCGCTAAGGTCAATGGCCCTCCCACACTCGTTCGCGCGGCACGCGAACAAGCAGTTCGCCAAAGCCCACGTCAATCTAGTCGAGCGTTTGGTAAACAAGCTCATGAGGGGAGGGACTGGGGAAAAGCTCGGAGGGCGGCTGATCCGCACTCACGGCAAACTCCAAGGCAAGAAAACCACCGTCCTCAAGTTCGTGGAAAAAGCTTTTTCGATTGTAGAATCGAGGTCGAAAAAAAATCCGATCCAAGCTTTGGTCGATGCGGTAGAGCACTCTGCGCCAAGGGAAGAAGTAACGCGCGTAAGGTTCGGAGGAGTTTCCTACCAGATTGCCGTAGACGTTTCGCCGCAAAGGAGGCTGGACTTGGCTTTGAGGAATTTGGCGTTGGCGACCATAATGAGCGCTTTCAACAGCAAAACAACCATGGCCGACGCGCTGGCGAACGAATTGATTCTCGCTTCCCAGAACGACGCCAACTCTTATTCGGTAAAAAGAAAGAACGAAATGGAGAGAATCGCGAGAAGCGCAAGGTAATCAAACCCCAAGCTTTTGGTTTTCGTTTTTTTTGAAAAAAAGTTGATTACGCATGGCAAGAAAAGAAGTCGTGGTTCAAGAAGTAGTAAGGCTAATGAGGACTCCGGAAAGGATAAGAAACATGGGCATTGTTGCCCATGTAGATCACGGCAAGACGACGCTTTCGGACAGTCTGGTAGCAAGGGCCGGACTCATTTCAAGAGAATTGGCCGGCGAACAGCGTGTATTAGACTACGACCCTCAAGAGCAGGCGAGAGGGATCACCATCAAAGCAGCCAATATCTCCCTTGGCTTTACGTACAAAGGTGAAGAGTATCTCATCAATCTCATAGACACGCCGGGGCATGTTGACTTCGGAGGCCACGTTACTCGCGCGATGCGAGCTGTGGATGGCGTGGTGCTTGTTGTGGACAGCGTCGAGGGCGTGATGCCGCAAACCGAGACAGTGTTAAGGCAGGCGCTGAAGGAAAAAGTCAGGCCCGTCTTGTTCGTGAACAAAGTCGACCGTTTGATCAACGAATTGAAGATGAATTCCCAGCAAATGCAAGAGCGTTTCGTCAAAATCATTGCCGGCGTGAACAAGCTCATCGAAATGTACGGCCCGGAGGAATTCAAGAAAGACTGGACTATTGCGGTTGAAAAGGGAAACGTTGCTTTCGGCACGGGATTCAACAAGTGGGCTATCTCTTACACAACCATGAAAAACTTCGGGATAAATTTCCAGCAGATTTACGAATACTGCTCCAAGGGAGACCACGCTTGGTTGCAGGAAAAAGCTCCTTTGGACGAAGTAATTCTTGAAATGGCAGTCATGCAATTGCCTTCTCCCAAGAAAGCGCAGAATTACAGGATTCCGGTGATTTGGAAGGGAGACCAGTCGACAGAGCACGGTAAATCCATGTTGAGCTGCGACCCGAAAGGCAGGGTGGCGTTCATGGTGACTGCGATTGCGGTAGACGAGCATGCTGGCGATATTGCAGTAGGAAGGCTTTACTCCGGAACGGTACGCAAAGGCACAGAGCTTTATTCCGCCTCGCAATTCAAGAGAGAGAAAGTCCAGAGCGTTGCGGTTTACATGGGTCCTGACAGGGTGCTTGTAGACGAAGCCACGCCTGGAAACATCGTAGCACTCATCGGCTTGAAGGAAATGTACGCCGGGGAAACCTTGAGCGAAGGGGAAATGGTTCCGTTCGAGCAAATCAAGCACCACTCTGAACCCGTAGTCACGAAGAGCATCGAGGCGAAAAACCCGAGGGATTTGGTGCGTTTGATCGAAGCGCTGAGGAAAATCGGGAAGGAAGATCCGACTCTCAAAGTGGAAATCAACCAAGAGACTGGAGAGCATTTGATTTCGGGAATGGGGGAATTGCACTTGGAAATCGTCGAGTACAAAATCCAGAATGAACGGAAAGTGGAAATCCAGACTTCTGCGCCCATCGTCGTGTATCACGAGACCATTCAAGGCGAAGGCCCCGAATTGGAAGGAAAAAGCCCGAACAAGCACAATAAATTCAAAGTAATCGTAGAACCGCTTGAAGAAAGCGTAGTGAAAGCAATGCACGAGGGGGAGATCACCGATAAAATGAAAGGAAAAGACTTGGTTGAACGCTTGATCAAGGCCGGGCTTCCGCGCGACGAGGCAAAGAACGTAATGGCTTTGCATGAGGACAACATTTTCATAGACATCACGAAAGGAGTCCAGTATCTGCAGGATATCAAGGAACTGCTCATCGACGCTTTCGAGGAAGCAATGGACCAAGGCCCGCTGGCGAAGGAAAAGTGCACGGGCGTGAAAGTAATGCTTACCGACGCTGCAATCCACGTCGACCCTGCGCATCGCGGTCCTTCTCAAATAATTCCTGCAGTCAAAAGGCCGATTTACGCGGGCATGGTTTACGCGAAAGCCGTTTTGCTCGAGCCGAAGCAAAAGCTGTTCATTTCCTCGCCTTCCGACTACATGAGCGGAATCATTTCGCAAGTGCAATCGAGGCGAGGGCAAGTGTCGGAAATCAAGCAGGACGGGGAATTGGTTACGGTCGAAGCCAAGGTCCCGGTTGCAATGATGTTCGGGTTCGCGAACGAAATCCGCGGCGCGACGCAAGGCCGCGCGGCGTGGTATTACGAATACGCGGGTTACGAGCCCGTTCCGGCAGGATTGCAGGCTTCGACCATCGCGTCGATACGCAAGCGCAAGGGCGAGCCGGAAACGCCTCCGACAGCAAAAGACTTTTTGGACTGATTTCTTTCAAATTTTTGCAAACTTGAACTTGTAGCCCAAGAGTTTGTAGACTATTTTCGCGGCTACGCTATTGGGAGCATCGTTTCCAGGCAAAGGCATGAGCTCGACGCAATCAAGCCCAATCACGTTCTTTTGCTTGCAAACTTCCTTCAGCAAAGCGAGAATATCGTAGTAATGCAACCCACCCGGCTCGGGCGTGCCGGTCGCGGGCATTTCGCTCGGATCCAGCACGTCGACGTCAAACGTGATGTAAACGTTGTCGTGCTTTAATCGCGCGACAATTTCGGGAATCTTTTGTTCGAAGTTTTTTCGCAAGTTGATTGCAAGGAAAACGTTTTCCTTGTTGTACTCTATCTCTTCCTTGGAAACGCTTCGCAATCCCACTTGCACTATGTTGTCGGTAAACTCCTCGCGCGCGCGGCGCATTACGCACGCATGCGTGAAACGCGAGCCTTCCGCGTCTTCCGCCACGTCCGCGTGCGCGTCTAACTGGAGAATGGAGAAAGGCTTGAGGGTTTGCTTTTCGTTAAACGCACTGAGAACGCCGTAAGTGATGCTGTGGTCTCCGCCTAATGCTACAATAAACTTCCCATCGTCCAGAAACTCTTGCAAACTTTTCTTTATGCGCAAATTGTTTTCCTCAACGTTCGCCCTTACCGGTTCCATATGCTCTGTAGTGCAAATGCCTTCTTTATACACCTCGAAATCGATTTCTTCGTCGTAGAGCTCGAGTCCAGCGCTCGCGCTTATTATCGATTCTGGCCCGAAACGCTGGCCTGGCGAAGAGCAAGCTGTAGAATCAAAGGGAATGGGCACGACTACTATTTTGCTTTTCACGTAGTCGGTGTATTTGTCTTCCAGTCCTCCGAAATTCTCAGGATCCAAAGAATAGAGTAATTGCTTCAACAAACCCACCAATCGCACTCTTGAAAGTCGCTTGAGCGCTTATAACTATCGGCGAAAGGTTTTTTAAATACCCTCGGCATTAATTTTTAAGTTGGCTGATAGGCTCATCATGGCTAATTTTGAGCATTGGTTTTAGGGCGTTTAAACGCCTTTATTTCAATTGAAAAATGTGGGTTTAGAATAGAAAAATTGCGTTCAAAGATTTTGTTATTTGGAGGGATGTATGATGGCAGAGAAACCGCACTTGAATTTGATTTTTACCGGGCATGTAGACCACGGCAAAAGCACGATGGTTGGACGGCTGCTTTACGAAACCGGAGCGATTAGCGAAAACGACTTGCGCAAACTAAAGGAAGAAGCTGCAAAGGCAGGCAAACCCACGTTTGAATTCGCTTTCGTAATGGACCAGCTGAAGGAAGAGAGGGAAAGGGGCGTTACAATCGACATTGCCCACCGCGATTTCCACACCCAGAAATACTATTTCACTATTATTGACGCGCCCGGGCACAAGGACTTCATCAAGAACATGATTACCGGCGCTTCGCAAGCTGACGCAGCTGTTTTGGTTTGCTCTGCGAAAGAAGGAGTGCAAGCCCAGACTATAGAGCACGCTTTCTTGTTGAAAGTGCTTGGGGTTCAGCAATTCATTGTCGCAGTAAACAAAATGGATGCGGTCAACTATGACAGAATTAAATACGAGGACACCAAGCAGGCTTTGACTGCAAAAATAAAGCCCATGGGTTACGCTATGGACAAGATTCCTTTCATTCCGACTTCCGCTTACAACGGCGACAATATCAAAACCAAGAGCGACAAAACGCCTTGGTACGCAGGCCCCACGCTCCTCGAAGCGTTGGACCAATTGACCGAGCCGAAAAAGCCTACCGACAAGCCGTTGCGCTTGCCCATCCAGGAAGTCTTCACCATTACGGGACAAGGAACTGTTCCTGTCGGAAGGGTTGAATCCGGAATTCTTAAGCTTGGCAACGTCATAATCATGCCCGAGAACGTTACTGGCGAAGTCAAGAGCATTGAAATGCACCACCAGTCGATTCCCCAAGCCATTCCCGGAGACAACGTCGGCTTCACTTTGAAAGGCGTTGACAAGAAGGTAATCAGGAGGGGAAGCGTTGTCGGCGCGACCAACAACCCGCCTACTGTCGTAGACGAATTCACTGCCCAAATCGTGGTTTTGAACCACCCGACTGCAATAGGCAAGAACTATACCCCCGTATTCCACATTCACACTGCGCAATTGGCGTGCACGATTACTGAAATCGTCGAAAAGAAAGATCCTAAGACTGGAGCGACGGCGCAAAAGAATCCGGACTTCATCAAGACCGGAGACGTTGCGATAATCAAGGTCAAGCCCACCCGCCCAGTCTGCGTAGAGAAATATTCCGAATTTCCCGCTTTGGGAAGGTTTGCCATTCGCGACATGGGGCAGACTGTCGCTGCAGGAGTGGTTTTGGAAGTAGTTCCCAGAAAAGTTTCAGGATAATTTTGAAAGAATGGGTTTCGAAGTTGCGTTTCGAAACCTTTTTTGTTTTTCTTCCGTTTGTGTTTCAAAAAAAGTTGGTTTCGCATGAACAAAGCCAGAATCAAACTCGAAAGCCAGGTTTTCCAGGACTTGGACGCGGTTTGCACTCAAATCAAGGGCATTGCCCAAAAGGCGGGCGTCCAGCTGCGAGGACCCATTCCATTGCCCACTAAAAAACTATTGATTTCCACCCGCAAAACGCCGTGCGGAGACGGTTCCGACACGTACGAACGGTGGGAGTTGAGGATTCATAAACGGCTTATAGAAATCCAGGCGGACGACAGGGTTTTGAGGGAAGTAATGCGCATTCGCGTCCCCCCGTCGGTCAACATCGAGCTCAACTTGGGTTGAGTTTGCTGCTTTTTAACTTTCAAGGCGTAATAGCAAAATGCCTGAACTTCTTTTCGCGTTTTTGACGCTCGTTGTCTTTGGCATTAAAGACGTTATCAACAAGAAAATACTCGAATCGAACGGTGTTTATTCCGTACTTTTGATAGAATATTTCCTTTCCGTCATACTTCTTGTTGCTGCCTTGTTCGTTTTTTCCGTTCCAACCTTTCCTTCCAATGACATCCTTTGGCTTACGATATTCTCTTCGTTAATCGGCGCAGCTTCCATCATAGCCTATTTCAGTGCAGTGCAATCTTCAAGCGTTAGCTTAGTTTTTGCCGTTGCAAGCTCATACCCTTTCTTTTCAGCATTGTTTTCCGTTTTTTTTCTCAAAGAACCCTTCTTTCCGATCTACTTCATCGCACTTCCTGCAATAATTTTCGCGTTATTCTTACTCGCCTACAAAAAAGGAGCGGTCAAAGACTTGTTCGAACCTGTAGTTATGCTAGCATTGTTCGCTAGCATAGGCTGGGGTGCTTTCTTTACGGCAGCGAAAGTCGTTTCTGTTTCAATCAATGCTTTCAACGCTTCAGTCTTGATGGAAAGCGGGGTGTTTCTGGCTATTGCATTATTCTTACTGCTGCAAGGAAAGAAACTTTCTCTTTCAAACACTCCCAACATGCGCTCTATGATACTGTTTTACGTGCTTTTGTTTTCCGTAGGCGTAGTGGCAATGAACCTCTCACTGATCTACGCCGGTGTTTCATTGAGCTCGATGATCACCGCGGCTGC
>OBEQ010194565.1_pt1 | contig 18080 bp, 18 predicted proteins | sample 1670901 | NCBI WGS metagenome assembly OBEQ01 (sample SAMEA104232315, study PRJEB22302) | groundwater metagenome | biome: forest; feature: aquifer; material: groundwater | place: USA | collected 2011-08-07 | depth 5.4 m
GCGGTCGCGGCAGGTGGGCGGTTCTAAGCCAAGACATGCGATGCAACGGCGGGTAAATTGTCTGGAGCAGGAGAAGTATCGAACTTTGGTCAGAAGAGTATATCGGGTGCTTGCGCGCGTCGCGGTCGGCATCGTCGCCACGGTGGCGGTGCTGGTGGCCGTGGTCTGCCTGCGCCTGATGGATGGCCCCATCGACCTCGATTTCCTCAAGGCCCGGATGTCGCAGGAGTTCGACACGCCGGGTGGCAAGATGAGGGTCTCCGCCGACCGCATCTATGCCGAATGGAGCGGCATCAGCCGGCCGATTCAGCTGGTGCTGGCCGGCTTGCACGTCGTTAACGCCGAAAAGCGCGAGGTCGCCACCGCGCCGAGCGTGGCGCTGAGCTTCGACCCGCGCAACGTCGTGCTGGGCCACTTGCTGCCGACCGCCATCGTGGTCGAGCGGCTCGGCCTCGACGTGGATATCTCGCGTGAGGGCGGGATGTTGCGCCGCATCTTCGCACAGAACAATTCGTCGTCGGGCGAAGTCGTCGACCTGCTGATGAGCCAGCTCCTGGCCGAGCCGAACCACGATTCCCTGCTCGGCCAACTCGACACCGTGGTGGTCGAACATGCCAAGGTCAGCGTGCGCGATGTGTCCAGCGGCGTCGTCTGGACCGCGCCGTCTGGCCGGGCGAGCCTCAAGCGCGACGCGTCGGGCGTCATCATCTCGGCCGGCGCCCGTTTCCAGGGGCCTGTCGGCGAGCCGGTCGACGTCGCCCTGTCGGGCACCTACGCCCGCGACCGCAGCCGCATTTCGATCGAGGCCAAGATCGAGGGGCTGAAACCCCTGATGCTGGCCGACCTGTCGCCCGACGCCGAGATCCTGCGCGGCATCGACATTGCTCTGAGCGGCCGGCTCAACATCGAGGCCGGCGGGGCCGGCGACATCCGCACCGTGACGATCCCAAGATCGCTGTCAAAACTCGCGCTGTTTGAGGGCGAGTGGCCCGAGGCCGCGGCCAAAATCTGAAGCGGAAAGGAACTTTCAAATCCCTCGCCCGGATAAGGCCTCAAGAAATAGGATTTGCGGATTGAAAAATCGGGGTCGACGATCTTTTCCAGGTAACCGTAACGCGACGCATCCTCGGCAATCAAAGGACTGGGCTTGATCAGACGTCCCTTTTTATCAAACGTCGACCCCACGACGACATTTCCATGGTCATGCATCGCGCGCGCGAGCTCGCGGCTCGAAACCTTATCGCCCTCCTCAAGCCCCGTAAATGAGACGTTGAGGCCGATCACTTTGGCGCCCCCGTCAGAAAGCCGGTCAATCAGAGTCGCAAAAATCTTACGTGACCACGGCCAACGCGCTTCCAGTTTTTCGCAGGACTCCTCATCGATCGTAACGATCACGATATCTTTGATCTTTTCAGGTACCGGCGAAGACAGATGTCTTATTTTAAAAAAAATATCCCGCGTCTCAAGGATCCATTTTTGGACAACTTCGGACTGGGAAATATAGCTTGGCAAAAGCCAGAAAATAATCGAAAAAATGGCAAGAACAGAAAGTGTGTAGAGATGTTTTTTCATTTATAGTGCGATCAAATCATCGGGCCAAAAACGTGAGGAACTTCTCTCGAATATTATTTTTCTTTATGACAGTGCAACGAGACGAGTAATCAAAGGTGACTTTGAATTTCGAGAAGAAGCCTTTAAGTCCAAGCAAACTTGAGGTCCCCAACCTATCCGGACTAAACCCGACATAGGCGCGCCACGTGCAGTCGTTCAGCTCCAACATTACATAATGAAAATGCGCCACAATCACCTTTCCTCCCAGGCCTCCTATTCGTTGGGTGGGTCCTTTTTCAACATCTATGCCAAGTCCGAGACCAAGATTTTGGGGAAAAATACAACAGGCCGCCCCTGAATCAACCAATGCATAAATTTTAAATTCTTTAGAACCATTGCGGATGATAATAGGTATTTGTGGTTGTAAAGTGGTGGTGGCTTCAGGGAATGCGGGAGAAGGTGTGCGAGGAAGTTCTACAAAAGGAAACTTCATTCATCCCACGTAATCAAGATCAAACATTGGGACAAGAGTAATAATAGCTTGTTCTCCGCCCTTTTGCCTAGCTTCGCTTGCCACGGTTTCAGGAGATGTGCCGGAAGCTAAAACCCTGTTCCTTGCCTTGTTGAGAGCGACCCACTTGCCTTCAAAAGGCCTTAAAATTTCGCTTAATTTTACTGGACTCATCGCAACCTCTAAGTGTACTTACCGTGAATTATACTCGGAAAGGAACAAATTGGCAAACTTTCGACCCATGGGTTGTTGGGACTAACATATACACCTCGATCAAGAGCAATGCCATAGAAGATTGCGAAGGCGTTTAGGATGACGCCGTCAAAATTACTGGATTTTTAAACTGTCTTTGTCGGTCTAAAAGCAATTTAAGCAGAAGCGCCCACGCTTCTCCGACCCTCGCATCTTAAATCGACTTACCCTGCCTTGTAATAGAATGTTTGAAATTTACCTTTATAGGGTCGCTTCACATCCACTTGGAGTTTACCTTCCTTTTCAAGACAATCAACGACTACATATTTAATTTTCTGTCTATAATTACGCTTGTTTACTGCCGTCATTGCGGCCAACCTTTTACCTTCGATCTTGGCGATTTCTTTTGTAAATTCTGGAATGGTGGTAGACGGTTTTCCAGAATTTCGAGTAACAGCAAGTTTCAGGATAAGGTTTCGGTACTTTTGAGTATCTCCATCCATAGAATGGTCGTTTAAATTTTCCACAGAAGAACTCTCGCTACTTTCACCAATCGTATTTTGATTTTCGAGCGGCGCCACAATCATCTGATGGTGTTGATCAAAATGACAAAGCAACCGATTATTTCCTTCTGGGTTTATCCTGTATTTACCAAGAAAGCCCCTGGCGGATATTTGCTTACTTTTTGAGTTTTTTGTATCCCTGACAGCTAAGCCCTTATTTCCCTGAACTGGTTTAATGCCTATGGCTTTCTGAGACTCCCCCGTTTCTTTATTCTCTAACGTTAAATACTTTAAGTCTGCTCTTTTGTTTGGCTTAACCCAATCATCAAAAACTTTTTCATTTAATGATATTAAACCACCTGTGCCAACCCTTAAAATAGGCTCGCCTTTGTCATTCTTGGTATACGGCACATATTCTTCTACCGACTTTATACTATATAAATTGCTCATTGAATCCTCCGTATTTTTAGACGCCTTAAAATTGACTGTATTGAGTATAACAAAAAAATAATTCTTGTCAACATTTTAATTATTCTAATATAAAGCATCTAATACAACTCTAAATATGGTTGTATAAAACCGTTTTTTTTCGATTCGCTTCAAGCCTTTAAACATCATCTAAATCAAATAAGTTCTAAAACCTCATTGTGGGTTACTATAGCTTGGAGAATCCTGTGGCTTCGTAATTGGCGAAGAATACCAAAAGAATACCCTCGCCGCAAGATTACGACGAGGGATGCCGCTTAAAACGGCTACTTAACAACTAAAACAAATTGGTGCGGAAGGAGAGATTTAAACTATCAGCTTTTTCTGGATGAATTTTTCATCAAAGCCAGGTTATCCTGATGTCGGCTTCCACCTCTTTAAACTCCTTGTCACCCGTTACCAGATCCGCTTTTTCCTCTCTCGCAAGGGCCGCGGCAAAACAATCTGCATAGGACATTTCGTGTTTCGATTTATAGACCGCAGCAATGCGGGTCAGCTTCCAATCTGCGTCGAAAAATTCGATTCCAAGTTCGCTTAATTCATGGATAACTTGATCGGCTTCATGTTCAGAAATCCGTCGTGCCATGGAGTACCAGACCTCTCCCACATTAAGAATGGACATTATAAGGGGAATTTTATTTTCATGGGCGTTAGCCATAATTTCTGCAACCTTCTCTCCGGCGCCTTCATCACTGAGATAAGCGATAACCGCCCAGGAATCTAAAACAATAGCTTTCGCTTTTCGAGACATTATTGATTCCGTTCTTTTTGCCGTTCGTCCATCAAGGTTTTCAAAAGACCTTTCCCTTTATACTTGCCCCGAAGACTAAAGATATAATCCCGTGTTATGGGTGTTAAAACGATATGGTGTGTCTTTTCATCCGCATCAATTTGAATGCGAGTCCCCTCTTTGATCCCAAACTTCCGACGCACCGAGGAGGGTATAACAATCTGCCCTTTAACGGTAGATGTAGTAATCATACTTATCCTCCGACTTATTTATATAGTTACACTATATAGATTAGTAAGTAAATATAAAAATGTATTACAAATAAAATATAACATACCTATTGAACTATTGTCAAGGGGGAGGAAAAATGGTGCGGAAGGAGAGATTTGAACTCTCAACCCTTTCGGGACTAGCTTCTGAGACTAGCGCGTATGCCAATTCCGCCACTTCCGCGTAAAATCGTAAATTATTTCTTAACGGTTTCGGACTGTGTTTCCGCCGGCGCTGTTTTGGATGGGGCCCGGGTTATTTTCTTAATCCAGGAAGCGCCGGCTTCTTCAAGAGCGGACTTTATCGGGCTGGCGGGTGCCTGCTGGCCCTGAGGCAGTACTTTTAAAACGAGCGCTGCATCCGTAGTCTTTCGGGGACTCACCTGAATCGTCACGAGCTCCGGTTCAAAGCTTGGATGAGACACTTTAACCGTATAGCCTCCCGGAGGAAGATTTTCGGCCACGCATTGGCCTCCTCTATTTGTTTCACCGGTATCCACAAGCGCCCCTTGTGCGTTTAGAAACTCAACATGGGCGCCGCCAACCACCTGACGCTCCTGCGAAACCACCGTCACGGATATCTTTCCCGGGCTTTTATCTGACAGAATATTATTTTTGACGTTGTAAACCGCCGCAATCAGCGAGACCAGTCCGACAAGAATCGCGATTGTAATTTGGGCGCGTTTCAGTAACAGATCGTGTTTTGTTTCCTCGACGCCCATCAAAATCTCCTTATCTTAAATGTCAAGACCCGTGCGCGTTGTCTTTGACAAAGCAAAAAATAAACCACACACGGGTCAATCGTGAATTATTTACGGTCTTTGATCGGAGTATAGACTTGATCCGTCTGTCCCGTATAAACAGATATCGGCCGTATCAACCGGTTATCCGCATACTGCTCAAGCACGTGAGCGGTGTAGCCGGCCATGCGGCTGATCGCGAACATCGTCGTAAAAAGGTCTATCGGAATGCCGATCGTATAAAGAACCGACGCGGAATAAAAATCGACATTGCAGTTGAGTTTTTTCCGCGTCCACACCACCTGTTCCAGTTTTTCCGAAATGGTGAACCACTTCTTCTGTTCAGGGTTATGCTCTGCTAGCGTTCTCGCCATCTGGCGCAAATCGTCGGCCCGCGGATCCGGCCCTTTATAAACACGGTGACCAAAACCCATGAGTTTCTTTTTGTTCTCAAGAACATCGTCCACAAACGACTCCACCTTCTGGACATCACCGATCGAGAGTATGCTCTCCATCGCGCGGCTGTTCGCCGACCCGTGAAGGTCGCCTTTCAGCGTCCCGATCGCGGAAACAACCGCCGAATAAATATCTGAAAGCGTCGACGCGGTCGTGCGCGCCGCGAATGTGGAAGCGTTAAAATCATGTTCGGCCAGAAGTATGAAATATTTGTCCAGCATCCTCACTTCCACGGGACTGGCTTCCTTGCTTTTCAGCATATAAAGAAAATTGGCGGCCGTGTTAAACGAGGGATCAATTTTGGGATGCACCAAAGGCAGGCCATGCCGGATACGGTCAAAATACGCGATGATGCTTGGAACGCGGGCCATAAGGCGTATGGATTTTCTGACATTGGACTCAGCTGATTTGTCATCCGCCTCGGGATCAAAAAATGACAAAAGGGAGATGCCCGTGCGAAGCGCCGCCATCGGGTGCACGGTCTTCGGAAAAGACTCAATCGCGCGCGCAAGGTCTTTTGGAAGCTCGCGCTCGCTCACCAGGCGATTTATGAAATCAATCAGCTGTCTCTCGGTCGGCAAAGTGCCGAACAACAAAAGATAAGCCGTCTCCTCAAAATTGGAATGGGTCGCCAAGTCATGGATATCATAACCCCGGTAAAAAAGTTTTGAGTTCTTTCCGTCAATCTGGCAGATTGAACTCTCGCCGGCAACAACATCCTCAAGGCCTTTGGAAAACGCGCTTTCTTCTTTAACCGTCATGAGTTGGGCTCCTTAGAAAATCAGTTTACGAAATTGTCCTTATTCTGCCATCGGATTTTCTTAAAATCAATCTGAAATTAATTTTTATTTTCCCGGAATCCCTGGCTCGGTCATCTTAACCGGATCCATTATCTTTTTAAGTTCACCTTCCGGCAAAATCTTTTTGTCCCGGATCACTTGAACGATCGTCTTCCCGGAACGAAGCGCTTCTTTGGCGATCTCGGCCGCATCCGCGTAACCGATAAACGCGTTGAGCGCCGTGGCCAGTCCCAGGCTCCCCTCGGCATAACGAAGGCACTTGTCTTTGTCCGCCGTGATCCCGATGACACACTTTTCGCAAAGAATTTTCAAGGCATTTCCGAGAATCGTCGCGGCAAAATTCAAATTGAACGCCATGACCGGCATCATGACGTTCAGTTCAAGCTGTCCCGCCTGGACCGCCATCGCTACTGCCGTGTCGCAACCGATCACTTGAAACGCAACCATGTTCACCATTTCAAGGATCGACGGGTTGACCTTTCCGGGCATGATCGAAGAACCGGGTGCGGTGGCCGGCAGATGGATTTCCGCAAAACCCGTCGTCGGGCCGGACGACAAAAGCCGAAGATCATTCACAATACGGGTGATTTCAAGCGAAAGATTGCGAAGCGCCGCCGAGACTTCGGCCATCGGCCGCTGGCTCTGCATGGCCTCGCGCATGTCCTTGGCCGGGACAAGCCGAAGACCCGTCAGTTTTTCAAGCTCACGAATAATTTCTTCCCGATATCCCGGCACCGTGTTCAGACCCGTACCGGCCGCGCTTCCACCGATGCCAAGCTCGCTCAAAGATTCTTCCGCTTTCAAAAGCGATAGGCGGCATTTTCGGATTGCCTCGCCATAGGCTGCAAATTCCTGGCCGAGCCGTATCGGAACGGCATCCTGCAAATGGGTGCGCGCGGATTTTAATACGCCGTCGAACTCTTTGCCTTTTTGATTTAAAGCCTTTTCAAGCACTTCCAGCGGCGCATGTAAATATTCCTTTAACACCAAAAGAAGCGCCACGCGCATCGCCGACGGAAACGTGTCATTCGTCGATTGGCCCATGTTGGCATGGTCGTTGGGGTTGACCGGCTTATAAGCGCCTTTGACGCCGCCCAATAATTCATTGGCACGATTTGAGATCACTTCGTTGACATTCATGTTGAACGCGGTGCCGGCGCCCATCTGAAAAACATCGACTGGAAACTGATCTCTCAATTTCCCCGACAAAATCTCATCGCACACTTTCACCATCGCCCCCGCCATCTCTTTGGGCAAAACACCCGCGCGTTCGTTGGCAAGTGCGGCTGCTTTTTTGATGGTAACATAAGCGTCGATAAAGCGCGGATGCGCCCGCAATCCGCTGATGGGGAAATTCTCAATGGCCCGGTCGGTTTGTATGCCGTAATAGACATCGTCGCGTATCTGGCGGGTTCCGAGAGAGTCTTTTTCCGTTCTCATTTTTTTATTTTAAATCCGAATCGTAGGGCTTGGCTTTGGGCGTTTCTTTTTTGGAAAGAGCCTCGAGTTTTTCAGTCAGCGCACGTTTTTCTTCCTCGGCCGCCCTCAAAGCGGCTTCCTGCCCACTCATCTGGCTCTGAAGTTTGGCAATCTCCGCGTCCTTGGCGGAAAGCTCATTTTGAAGCGATGAAACTTTCGCGTTCAGAGAATCGATATCGCCGCTGGTATTTCTCTGCGGGGCCGTTGCGCAGCCCGCCAAAACAAATAGATTTAAAACCATAATTATTGCCGATAAATTTTTATTCCTAAAAGTCATTTCACGTTTCCTTAATTCATTGGGTCATCCTCGAACGCTTTAGTCGAGGATCATCCGGTAATCGGCTGATTCCCGCCAAAAGATTGCGGGAATGACAGTCTAAGATTTATAAACCCTATAATCCACCCACGGAAAAATATTATCTAAAGATTCTATGCTCTCAAGATACCGCGTGTCTATAGAATTATTTTTGACCTGCGACCAAAGATTAGTAAACCGGTTGATATGGTCCTCCGTGCGTTTAAGGGCATAAGCGCTGTGCGTCCCGGTCTTCAAAATAAACGCCCAATCACTTGATTCAGCCAATAGCAGTTCCCTCGCCATCTGGTTCATCGCCCGCTCCTCCAAACCATCCGCGTGAGGCCGTTCATTGGAAATCTCGATCATCCGTTCAGCCGCTTTGTGAAGGTGGCGGTAAATCCAGTCATTGGATCCATTGAGCCAGACTTCGGCGTAACCGTTATAACCCCAACTGGACATGGAGGGCGTCACGACTTGATTGCGGGGATGACGTTCGAGATACTCAGCAGGAGTAATGGTTTTGATCGTGTCCTGGTCATGGTGGATTTTTCGAAAAAGAAAATCAAGCCACATCGGCCCTTCAAACCACCAGTGCCCGAAAAGCTCGGCATCATAAGGAGACACGATCATCGGCGGTTGGCCCATGAGATCGTAAAGATACTCCGCCTGTTTTTCCCGGTTAAACATAAAATTGCCGGCGTGCTGGGCGGCTTTGTCCCGAGCGGCATCCGGCGAGTAGGGCTCCTTGTGGGGAGTTCTTCCGGTGATGCGGTAATATTTGATGCCGGTGTTGATCCTTGTCCCGTCACCGTTGAGATAAGGCCTCACATAATCATAATCGAGATCAAAACCGATATCACGGTAAAATTCCCTGTAGGCAGTGTCGCCGGGATAACCTTCCTCCGCGCTCCAAACACTCTTGGAAGATTCCGCGTCGCGGCCGAACGCGGCGACTCCCGACCGGCAATAAACGGGCGCGAACACGCCGTACTTGGGCCGGGGGCTTGCGAAAAGTATTCCGTGTGAATCTATGATAAAAAATTGGATCCCTTCCTCTTTCAAGATTTCATCCGCTCCTGGATAAAACCCGCACTCCGGAAGCCAGATGCCTCTGGGGCTCCGGCCCAATACTTTTTGATGCGTCTGGACTGCCACCCGGATCTGCGCGCGGGCGGCTTCTTTGTGAATTTCCATAAGCGGCAGAAAGCCGTGCGTCGCGGCGCAAGTGATGATCTCAAGCTTCCCAATGTCCTGAAATTCTCTGAAGGCCTGCGCGAGATCGCAATGGTATTGATTGCAAAAAATTTCTTTTGCCTCTAAAAAAAGGTTGTGATACATCTCGGCCAGGCTCCGGAAAGAGCGGTCCTCTTTTGTTCTTTCCATTTCCTTCGAGGAAAGTTCGATTAAACGGTCCAAATGCTGGAGATAGCGGGACTGAAGCAGAGGGTCAACCATCATCGACAAAAGTGTAGGCGTGAGCGACATCGTGATGCGAAAATCGACGCCATCCCGGACAAGCGAGCGGAAAACCTTTACAAGCGGAATATACGTCTCGGTGAGCGCCTCATAGAACCATTCCTCTTCTAGAAAACGATCATATTCCGGATGACGGACATAAGGCAAATGCGCATGAAGAACGATGGAGAGATAACCTTTTTGCATTTTTTAAAATAACTGTTTTAAGATTAAGGTTTGAGTCCGGGGCTTAAACGGGGCGAGTTTTCGGACGAGGCAATATTTTTCAGGTATCGCTCCAAAATCTCTTTAACATCGGCCGAACTTCTTTGCTTTCCAAATCCGCACGAAAGCCCAAAAATCTTCCAGTAAAGCTCATCCGGCAGCATCCATTCCTCATCCAGAATATCCGAAACGCCGTAACGCGGTGTCCTGACGGTATTGGAACGGACCAGCATAAAAAAACGGCCGCCATGGGTACGAATGCCGATTTCCGCGGCCCATTGCCGATCCGGTTTTTCAACGTCAATGTACCAGTTATTCACCGGAAAATTGAGTTCAATATCAAAGAAAGAGCTTTTGTGGCCGTTCGAGACCGCATCGGTTACGTCGTAAACGCGCAACACGGTTTTCTCTGGCGTCAGACCCGCCCGCGCAATCTCGCCATACACTTCCCTCTCGCGCTCCGGTGTTACTTCCCAATAGGCAAAGATCCACCAAGGGTCCCGCACAAGAAGCGCCGCTTTGTTTTCATGATAAAAAGAAGGAAAGGAGGCCTCTGAATTTTGAAAAAACTGCGGTGCGTTATTTGCCGGGCGTTCTATCGGCTTTAAAGCAACTGGATCTTCTAAGTGTTTATTCTTAATAAACTTACGGATATTTTTTAGGACTTTTCTGGGTTTAAATTTGAGGGCCGCTTTTTTAAGAACTTTTTTTACTTTTCTGGGAGTCTTTATAAGCTTTTTAGAAACCTTGCGAGAAAACTTTCTCATGGCCGTACCCTCTTTTTTATTATAAGCCACAAGGCTCGGGAAGCACAACAAAAAAGGTTGGCGGAAAAAATACTTTATGAGCGGGTGATGAGGTAAAAATTTTCGAAAGATGCCGCTTTCGCCAGACCCAACGCCGGCAGCGCTTCCCGAATTCCGGCCAGATCTTTTTCATGAATCAGGCAATAGAAATCCTTGTTATCCCTGGCCGCCGAAAGAAAAGAAGCTTTATCATCCAAATAGGCGTTCTTCCGGTCCAAATAAAAATACGCCGCGGGAGACTCATGGAAATTATAGAGATAGACAAGCTTGTCGGCCGGCGTTGCGCGTTTCACGCTTTCCGCTATCCCTTTCATGTCATGGCTATAATCATGATTGAAAATATGCGAATAAGGGATGTGAAGCAGCATGATCGCCACAAAGAGAACCTTCACAAAACCGGCCCGGTGATCGCCGCATAAATTTGAAAGCAAATACCCCACCGTCAGCGACAGCGCCGGGTAAATAGGAAAAATATACCAGCTCAGTTTTGTTTGGATCAAAGTCGCCGAAATAAAAATGACCAGCATCCATGATACCATAAAAACGGGTCCTTTGGCCCTTTCCCATATCGCCTTAAAAAGGAAAAATGGCACGGATAAAACGGCAAATATGACCCAGGGGTGGTATTTGTTCACAAGCACGCGCACATAAAAAGCAACACCTCCCGAATGCCCGTCAAGCGCTGACGCTGTCCTTAAAAACAGGTGCCTGATGAACATGTCCTGCATGAAACGTTGATGGTCCATAAAAAGTAAATAAAGGTGCCACGGAAGCGCTATGGCCGCAGCAATCATGACGCCGATCCAGTAGGATGAACGGCCCAAAATTTCAATTTCGCCTGCCCAAAAGCAGTAAATCCAAACAACCGGAAAAATAAAAAAAGCGGCAAAACCTTTTACCATGAGCGCAAAGCCTGTGGCGACACCCGAAAGAATAAGGCAACGGTTATGGATACGGCCAATCCAGAAAAAATAAAGCGCTAACGAAAAGAAAAACGTAAGCGGCGCGTCGAGCATACCAAAACGCGAGAAACGAAAAAAAACCGAAGAACTTAAAAGAACCAGTGCCCCGAGAAAACCAATCCAGCGATTGAAAACAGCCCGGCCGAAAAAATAAGTAACGATCACGGTGCCGATTCCGCAGAGCGCGGAAAAAAGGCGGGCGGAAAATTCATTAACGCCAAGCCATTTGTAGAAAACGGCTGTGAACCAAATCGCAAGCGGCGGTTTATCTACCCAGGGAACCCTGCCGAAGGTGAGTCTGAGCCAATCACCCGATTGCGCCATTTCTTTGGCGGCCGTCGCATAGACGGCCTCGTCCCAACTGGCCAAAGAACCGCGGCCTAAACGAAATAAAAGGAAGAAAGCGGCTAACGGAAATAAAAAAAGGAGATCTTTGAGAGTGACGTCGTGTTTCAGAAAATAAATACTCCAGCCGCCACGACCGTGGTGTACCCGCCCTTTTCAACCATCGCGGACTGGGTGATGTTCGTGGTCTTGACAATTTTATCGGAAATCCTGAAAAATTCTTCCTTCTCGTCCCAGCTCTTGTCCTCGTCAATATCAATGCCCAACGTCGATGCCAGCATCGCGGCTGCGAGGTCTTCGGCCGTATCCCCGGCCTCCTTTTCAGTTTGGCCGAAAGCGTAATATTCGCTTAAATAACCATAAGTGCTGGAGTCGGCGGGAATCGCGCAGCCGATCGACGCGGCCATAAGCCTGCGCGCTTCATTCGATGTCGTGCGCGCCGTTACGGCAAACGTGATCATGCCGGGATAAATGTATTTCATCCCCTCATTTTTTGAAATAAGCTCGCAATTCGGCGGAAAGATGCTTGAGACGTGAACGATATTACATTTTTCTATGCCTGCGTCACGCAACGCCAGCTCGAAACTGCGCAACTCGTGCTTGTGTGAACCGACCCCTTTTGTAAAAAACATTTTTTTAGGAACCAAAAGCTGCTGACCCATGCTGAGATGATTTTGAAGATTTACGGGAAGAACTGCCTGGTGATTAACGTCGGGCATCTTTATTTTTTCTCCTTTTTGTTTAAACGTCTACACCCTTCGACAAAGATTAATATACGGTTCTTGTTTTTTAAAGTCAAGAGCGTATTCACGTTGACTTTTCCCGCCGCATTTTGTTAATCTTGTTCCATTATGCGTTGCGACACGTGTGGAAAAGAAACCAAAGAAGTCCGGCGGGTGATTGTAGACAGCGGCTACGACCGCACACTCGCAAAACCGCTATACAATTGTCCAGAATGTTATGATAAAAAAGAATTGGCCAAGAAAGCCCAGTCCCTCAAAGAATAACGCTCACGCTCTTTTTCTCTCGCGGTCTTCAATTCCCCGGCCGTCAAACCCTTTTCTAAGAAATCAATGCCCCATTTTGTTTTAAAACCTTCCCGAAGGGCGCCGATCAAATTTTCTTTCTTCCCTTTCAAAAAAATCGAGCACTGGTGAAGAAACGTTCCCTCTTTCCTTCTCTGGCTTGAACCCACCACTTTTTCTCCTTTCAAAATCAAGTCGTAACACGACGGGCTTTCAAAACATATTCTGTCTCTTCCGTTTCGAGCTGACGGAAGTTTCCGGCAATCGGCAAAATCCATTTTGGGATAAAGTTTTCGGAAACCCGACAAAAGCGTTTCGTTGATTTTAAGATAAGAGGATTTCACATCTCCCGGCAGAAAAGCGTTTGGATTTTTAAAACAAAGAGAAAACGTGAGGTCCTCCCCGTGAAAAACCAACCCTCCTCCGGTTATTCGGCGCACAACCGGAATGTTCAGCTTCTCGCATTGAAAGCGTTTCTTAATTTCATCGACATTCTGAAAATAACCGATCGAACAGGCCGGCGTATCCCATGAATAAATTCTCAAAACAGGAAAGGTTTCGGGCTCGCTTTGAGATTCCATCAGAATTTCATCCACGGCCATATTGAAAGTAGCTGAAGCTGGAGGATCAATGATAAGGCGAATCTTTCTAAGCACGAAAACGAAGATTGGGTTGTCGGGCGGCTTGGACTTCATCGATGCGGCTTACGGGAGTGGTGTGCGGCGCATCGAGAACCTTTTGGGGATCACTCTCTATTTCTTTATTGATGGCAGCCAAAATATCGACAAACCGGTCCAGCGTTTCTTTGGATTCCGTTTCGGTGGGTTCGACCATGAGCGCTTCTTCAACAATCAGCGGAAAATAAATCGTCGGCGCGTACACGCCGAAATCCAGCAGGCGCTTGGCAATATCAAGCGCTTTCACACCCTTCTTTTTTTGCTGCCGCGCCGACATCACAAACTCATGCATGCAGAACTCACCCTGCGGCACGTCAAATATCATTTTCAGCCTCGCCTTCAAATAGTTGGCGTTTAAAATTGCATTTTCCGCCACCGCGTAAAGCCCTTCTCGGCCCAACGCCTTGATGTACGCGTAAGAACGGATGATCGCACCGAAATTTCCATAAAAGGAACGGAGTTTCCCGATGGACTTTGGCGCTTTTTTTTCAAAAATAAACCTGCTTCCTTCTTTCAGAATCCTCGGGGAAGGTAAAAACGGAATCAAATTTTTCTTAACGCCGACCGGCCCGGAGCCCGGCCCTCCCGACCCGTGCGGCACCGCAAATGTTTTGTGAAGATTCAGATGCACGATGTCAAAACCCATGTCTCCGGGGCGGCAGATGCCCACCAGCGCATTCATGTTCGCGCCGTCATAATAAAGCAACCCTCCGGCGCCGTGCACGAGCTTCGATATCTCCAGAATATCCTCTTCAAAAAGCCCGAGTGTATTGGGGTTAGTCATCATAAAACATGCGACCGAGCCGTCAAGCTTTGAGCGTAGGTCTTTCAAATTGACATGGCCCTTTTCATCCGTGAGAATCTGAACCACCTCATAACCGCAAAGCGCGGCTGACGCGGGGTTGGTGCCGTGCGCCGAGTCAGGGATTAAAACCTTTGTGCGTTTTTCATTTTTTGAGCGGTGAAACGCCGCCGTCATGAGAAGCCCGCAAAATTCTCCGTGAGCGCCGGCCGCGGGTTGAAGCGTAAACTCATCCATGCCCGTGATCTCGGATAAAAAAACCTGCATTTCATAAAGAATCTGGAGCGCACCTTGTATGTCGCCTTCCTCTTCATACGGATGAATCTGCGAATAAGAGGTGGAGGCCGCGATCGAATCCAGGGACTTCGGGTTGTATTTCATCGTGCAGGAGCCGAGCGGATAGAAATTAGTATCGACGCAGAAATTTTTTCTCGAAAGATTGATGAAATGCCTCACGACATCCAGTTCGGAAACCGACGGCAGCTCCGCGGGTTTTCCGCGCAAAAATTCTTTCGGGATCTTTGTTAAAATAGCCTTCTCGGATTTTTTAAGCTTGGGCAGCCACGAGGCCTCGTTGAGGGAATGTTTTTCAAAAATCAGCATTCTTCGATAGCCTCGGCCAGCGTCTCAAGGTCCTTATCCGTGCGTTTTTCGGTCACCGCAACCAGGTACACGGACTTAAGCTCGGGATAAAAGTTTTCGAGCGGCAAAGGTCCCAATATTTTATGCTTTTCCAAATTTTCTGAAAGTCGTTTTTTATCTTTTCCAATGACAAGCGCAAATTCATTGAAAAATTCCCTAGAGGAAAAGAGCCTAACCCCTTTTATCTTGAGAAGCCGTTCATAAGTTTTGTGCGCATTCTCGGTGTTTAACAAACCGACCTTGCGGATGCCTTCTTTCCCGAGAAGGGAAAGATAAACCGCGCCTTTAAGCGCGCAAAGCGCCTGGTTGGTGCAGATATTGGAGGTCGCTTTTTCGCGGCGAATGTGCTGCTCTCGGGCTTGAAGCGTCAAAACAAAAGCTCTTTGCCCGATTTTATCCGCCGTCATGCCGGCGATGCGGCCGGGGATCTTTCTTAAAAGCTCTTCCTTAACCGTAAAAAAACCGAAATGCGGACCGCCGAATGAAACCGCGTTCCCCAGAGGCTGGCCTTCGCCGACCGCGATATCCGCACCGTATTCACCGGGTGGCGAAAAAATTCCGAGCGAAATGGGATTGACACAGGCAATGAGAAGCGCGCCGGCTTTATGGGCCAATCCAGCCGCGCGATGAGCGTCTTCCAGTATTCCGAAGAAATTGGGCTGTTGAATAACAACGGCCGCGACATTTCCGTCCAACAATCTTTCCAAAAAAGCGGTATCGGTCGCGCCGTCTTGGGCCGGGATCTCAATGATTTCAACATCCATATGGGAAAGATAGGTTCTCACAACCGTCCGGTATTCAGGGTGAACTGCGGCCGGAAGTAAAATCTTCTTTTTTCCGGTTGACCTCACGGCCAAAAGCGCGGCTTCGGCAAGGCTCGAAGCGCCGTCATACATAGAAGCGTTGGACACATCCATCGCCGTAAGTTCGCAGATGAGACTTTGATATTCGTACATGCTCTGGAGCGTTCCCTGGCTCGCCTCTCCCTGATACGGCGTGTAGGAAGTGATGAACTCGCTCCGAAGCGCGATCCGGTCCACCACCGCCGGAATAAAATGATCATAGTTCCCCGCACCGAGATACGGGATGTGATATTTAAAATTTTTATTTTGTGCGCCGATCTCGTCGAGTTCGCGGTCGAGCTCAAGCTCGGAAATCCCCTTGGGGATTTTCAGCTCAAAATTTCTTAAACTCTTGGGAATCTTCGCGATCAACTCTTCAAAGGAAGACACGCCGATGATTTTAAGCATGTCGGCTTTATCGGCTTGGGTGTTCGAAATGTATTGCATGGGTCTTTTTAGTGAGCGGCGGTTTTTGTGTCGTAGTACTGAGTCTCGGACAAAAGAGAACTCATTTCTTTTTTGTCTGAAATTTCAAGTTTAAAAAGCCAGCCTTCTTCAAAAGGGGAACGGTTCACAAGCTCGGGCTTGTCCTTCAGCTTGTCATTCACCTCGGCAACCTTGCCTGAAAGCGGCGCATAAATATCAAACGCGGCCTTGACGGATTCGATGATCATAATGCTTTCTTTTTGTTTGGCTACGCGGCCGATCTTCGGCAATTCCACGAACACCACATCCGAGATTTCTTTTTGCGCGTGGTCCGTGATACCGACGGTCGCGATTTTTCCGTTGACGCTCACCCATTCGTGAGTCGCTGTGTATTTTAACTTTGACGTGTCCATTTTCCCTTCCTATTTATGTTTCAATGTCACAAAAGGACGCTTGACAATCTCCGCTTTTTCAAGACGTCCGTGAATTTCAATCTCAATTTCGGTCCCCGGCTTTTCCAATCCCGCTTCCACATACCCGAGGCCGATGTTCGCATTTACACTCGGGGCGAACGAACCGCTCGTAACGATACCGATCTGCCGGCCATCTTTAAAAATCGGGTAATGCTCGCGGGCGATTGACCGGTCCAGCATCTTGAATCCCGCAAGCTTTCGGCTTAAACCTTTTTCTTTTTGCGCCAAAAGCGCGCCGCGTCCCACAAAATCGCCTTTCGTGAACGAGACCGCCCACCCCAGGCCCGCCTCAAGCGGTGTCGTCGTCCGGTCCAGATCATTGCCGTAAAGCGCGTTGCCCGCTTCAAGCCGCAAAGTGTTGCGTGAACCAAGGCCGGCCGACAAAATATATTCTTTTTCTCCGGCATTGATCAGTTTGTCCCAAACTGATAAGGTTGTCTCATTGGAAGAAAAAATCTCAAAACCGTCTTCTCCCGTGTAGCCGCTCCTGGAAATCCAAACACTCCGATTTAAAAATTTTTCTTCCTTAAAAGAATAATAGCCGAGCGGTTTAAGCTTAAAACCGAAAATCTTTTCAAGGATCGATTCCGCCTTTGGTCCCTGTACAGCTACGCAGGCGGTTTCATCGCTGTTATTTTTTATATCTACGGAAGGATCGGCGTATTTTAAAAATTCACCGTAATCAGTTTCGATGCTGGCCGCGTTCACGATGAGATAATAATTATTCTTTTCTGCCTGATAGACAAGGATATCATCGACCGCTAAGCCCTTTTCGTCGCACAAAATGTTGTACAGGATACGGCCGTCTTTAAGAGTATTTAGATCATTGGTGAGTCTTTTTTGAAGAAACAAAAAAGCGCCGCTCCCCTTCACGCGGATTTCGCCGAGATGTGAAACATCGAAAATACTGCAGTGCTGTCTCGTCCACTGGTGCTCGGCGATGATACCCGAATAATAAACCGGCATCGCCCAGCCGCTGAAATTGACTATTTTTGCCCCGAGATCCTGATGACGTGAATAGAGAGGAGTTTTTTTAAGGGAATTTTCCTGGACCACGGTCATAACCGCGCTAATCTAGCACAAAATTTTCTTTAAATCTATATGTTTTAGGAACGCTTTGCCCAGACAATTCGTTTGACAGCCCAGTTTCATATGCGGAAACACGCCGAGCGACGGAACGCGGCTAATTTTGGCGATCACGCCGGAATTCGTCCGTTCCGGTATGGACAATGGGCCGCTTGTGAGACGGTTGTAAATCACTCCCACAGGCTTGATTTTCCTTTTCTTAAGTGCCTCAAGACTCAAAAGTGAATGATTGATGGCCCCAAGGCCCGCTCGCGACACCAAAATGGTCTCGGCTTTCATACGTTTTATGAGATCGATCA
>OBEQ012329711.1_pt1 | contig 18080 bp, 16 predicted proteins | sample 1670901 | NCBI WGS metagenome assembly OBEQ01 (sample SAMEA104232315, study PRJEB22302) | groundwater metagenome | biome: forest; feature: aquifer; material: groundwater | place: USA | collected 2011-08-07 | depth 5.4 m
AAGACCGTTAAGCCCTTTGACACCGGGGATATTGTTGGTGTAGAGCATATCCCACTCACGTCCGAGATTACTTTTACCGGACATTGCTATATCGGTTTTGAAATCATGGTAAATGACCATTGCTTTGCCAAGTCCCGGAGCGGTATAACCCAGTGTTGCACTCGCATCGCATAAACCGCCTAGGGGTGTTACGAGAAATTTGTCAGCCCATCCGTTGAATTTATGCAAGGTAGCAAGCGGAGTATTGAATGGCGTTTTTCCATCGCTTCCGTTACTGCCGCTTAGGACTTCATATCCGGCACCGATAAGAACACCGCTGATATTGGCAAGAGCATCAAGATTGTAGTATGTCGCATCGGCTTTGACATTCTGATGTGACGCATCCGTATTAAGCGACGCATCTCCTTGTGAAGCATACTCACCGCGATAACCGATTTTAGCACCTGCGATAGGAACATCTCCGGTAAAGGCAAGACCGATCGTATCATGCGTCGAAGAGAGCATATAATCATACGCCGTTATTTTGAACAAATCATTCACTTTGTACGATCCGTTTAAAACGATCGAATGGGTATTTGCCGCAGGAATATTCGTAATTCCGTCAACTCCCCATATATATGCTCCGGTAAGGGTTAGATTTTCAATACTGCTGTCACTGATAACTGCGGCATCAAAGCTTTGCATCATCTGTCTCCAGTCGACTGAACCGATAAAACGTTCATTATCAAGATTGATGATTTGACGTCCGATTTTAGCCGTTGTCTTGTTAAGTTTATATTGGAGATACGCTTGAGAGAAACGGGTTTGTACCGGATCTTTGACAATCTCATATCCGCTCTTCCCGTTCGTTGAACTGTTGTAATGCTCACCATCTGTCGCTTGAACAGTGGTGCCATCAACCTTTATACTCAAGGCATTAAGACCGAAGAGATTGGCTTCCAACCCTAGCGTTGCACGGACCGTAAAGGCATCGGCATCTTTTTTGGTTGAGTTTTGAACATCAACATTTTCATAACGGGCACGAACCTCTCCGTTAAACTTCGTATTGCTAAAGAGGGTAAAAGCATCATCTGCACTCAACCTGCTTGCTAAAGAGAGTACTGCTATGGCAGATAAGGTTGTTTTTTTCATTGTGGTTTCCTTTAATCGTCGTGTTTTGCAAATTTTTGGTATAGAAATTCGATAATCGCTTCGCGGCATCGGAGATACTCTGGGTTGTGCTGTAATTCGAGACGCTTGCGAGGGCGTGGGAGATTGACTTCCAGTATCTCGCCGATCGTCGCTTCGGGTCCGTTGGTCATCATAATGACCCGATCGCTTAACAATACCGCTTCATCCACATCGTGGGTGATGATGACAACGGTATTTCCCGTCTGCATCTGTATCCGCATCAAGTGATCTTGCAGATTGGCTCGGGTGAGTGAATCGAGTGCACCGAACGGCTCATCCATCAAAAGCACTTTAGGTTGGATGGAGAGGGCGCGGGCAATCCCGACACGCTGTTTCATCCCTCCGCTGATTTCACCGGGATATTTATCCTGCGCAGCGGTGAGATTGACCATTTCGATGTACTTCGCCACGTGCTCTTTGAGGGCAGAAGGGCTAAGACCATCCCCCAACACTTTTTTGACCGCCATTTCGATGTTTTGATAGACCGAGAGCCACGGTAGAAGCGAGTGATTTTGAAATACCACTGCCCGCTCAGGCCCGGGGGCATTGATCTCACGATCTTCAAGCAAAATTACGCCATTGGTTATTGTGTCCAATCCTGCGATCATATTGAGCAGGGTCGATTTGCCGCATCCCGAATGCCCGATGATCGAGATGATCTCGTTTTCGGCGATTTCGAGTTTTACATCACGCAGCGCGACGTACTCTTTTCCTCCGCCGAGGGGGAAAATCTTATCGACGTGATCGATATTTAAAAAGGGTTTTGCACTCATACGCGACCTCGCTTGCGATAATCAAAAAAGTCGGCAATCAATCCCATAAGGGTATCGAGAATATACCCGATCACCCCGATGAGAATAATTCCGATAATAATGTGGGAGTAATTGAGATTGTTGTACTCATCCCAAATCCAAAATCCGATCCCCACACCGCCGGTGAGCATCTCTGCCGCGACAATAACCAACCATGCGATTCCCAACGATAACCGCATCCCCGTAAAGATAAACGGTACGGCAACAGGGAGAATGATCTGAAACACACGCTCAAACGGGGTGAGTTGAAGCACACGGGCAACATTCAAATAATCATCGCTCACACTGCGTACTCCCAATGCCGTATTAATAATAATCGGCCAGATCGAGGTGATAAAGATGACGAAAATCGCCGTCATATTGACATCTTTAAAAACAAACAACGCCAATGGAAGCCACGCGAGAGGCGATACCGGTTTTAAAATCTGAATATACGGATTCATTGCGCTGTAGGCACTGCGGCTCATGCCGATTAATAGTCCCACCGGAATTCCGACGGCGATAGCAAGGACAAATCCGCCGAAAACGCGTGCGAGCGAATTCCCCAACTGTAACGCGATCCCCTGATCTCCGGCTCCGTTGTTGTAAAACGGGTCAGAGAGAACGACAAAAAGTTCGCTCCATACTTCGCCAGGGGGAGGGAACCCCGGAATCTGAAGTGCAATATAAGACCAAATTCCAATCACGACTCCCAGTAAGAGGAGGGGCATAAGCAGGGCATTTACGTATTTTGAAATCATCGGTTATCCTTAGTCATTTACTTCGCGGATACTTTCCAATTATTCACTTTCATCAGTGCTTCTTTGGTGATTTTCGGCGATTTGATTGGTGCGTTAAAGATATAATCCACCGATTTATTGGGATCAAATGTTACGCCGTCGATAAATTTCTTTTCCACTTTCCACGGGGAAGCAGGGAGAGCATAGTTGACCTCTTTTGCCGCTAACGCGAACAGATCGGGACGATAAACACTCTCAACCGTCTTTTTCATATCGATCGCTTTATCGAGTTGTCCCCAACGTACCATTTGGGTTACTTGCCATAGCGCATGAGAGTAATAGGGATAAAGAGCCTGTTTTTTGCCGAAAACATTGAAGTTCGGCATAGGGGTGTTGACCCCGTTGGTGAACATATAGGTTCCGGTCATCGAGTTGTCGATAACATCTGCCGGTGCATTGACGTAGGATTTGGAGGATAGAATTTTAGAAGCCTCACGACGGTTATCCCATGAGGCATCAAGCCACATTCCCGCTTCGATGAGTGCTTCGATCATTTGTTTGGTTGTTTCAGGATATTTGTCAGCAAACTCTTTTTGGACACCGAGAACTTTTTCCGGTCCATCTTCCCAAAGCTGATAGCCGGTCACGACAACTTTGCCGATATTGCCCATAACGGCACGTTGTCCCCACGGTTCACCGACACAGTAGCCATCGATATTTCCGGCCGTCATGTTCGCCACCATTTGCGGTGGCGGTACGACTTTGAGGGCAACATCGGTATCGGGGTTAACTCCCCCCGCCGCCATCCAATAGCGAACATGGTAGTTGTGAGTGCCTGTCGGGAAAGTCATCCCAAATTCTGGAACCCCCATCGTTTTAGAGGCGATCACTTTTTTGAGTGCGCTTGCAGACCCTTTTTTAGTCGCCACCGGATCGGCTGCCATCATAGCGTCATACATTTTATTCGAGACGGTAATCGCATCGCCGTTTTGCCCCAATGCCATCAAAGCCACCATGTTTTTTTGGGTGCTTCCGACGCCTAGCGTCGATGCGATAGGCATTGCCGCGAGCATATGCGATGCGTCGAGTTCACCCACCGTCATTTTGTCACGGACATTGGCCCATGATGCCTCTTTGCTCAGTTCGACGTTCAAACCGTGTTTGGCAAAGAACCCTTTTTCTTTGGCAATTACGAGTACCGCACAGTCGGTGAGGGGGATAAATCCGATTTTTAACTCTTTTTTTTCCGGTGCCGCCATTACGATAGAGGCAGCGAGGGATAGCAATAATGCACCTTTTCCTAAAACATTCAAACGTTTCATTGGGGGACTCCTTATTAAGACTATTTTGTCTGAAATAATTGTAGAGTAAAAAGTCCGAATATGTATACAGTTTGATGGTTAAAAAATAATCAGTTTATTATTTGCTTAGAAATAATCAGAAGAAATTGCTAAAAAGAGGGGTAAAGATCAGTAAACGGATTAAATCCGTTTCACTTTACGTTGCAGCACGTCGTCGGTGATCTCACTCAGACGCATGGCAGAATACATTTCTAGCATCTCTTGACGCCATACATCCCATTGGGCGTGGAGGGCACACGGTTTTTCAGCTTCACACTCTCCGATACCGAGGACACACGCATCAAAAAAAACTCTCCCGTCTACGGCTTCGATAATGGAGAGTAGGGTGATGTCGGAGGGATCACGGGAGAGCGTTACCCCTCCTGAAGCTCCGCGCTGAGAGAGTAATATTCCCGCATGCACCAGTTTTTGAAGTGATTTAGCCATAAAATGAAACGGGAGTTCCAATGCTTCACTGATCTCTTGTATCCGATGAAACTCGCCGGAGGGTTTGGTCGAGAGCCACACGGCAGCTCGGATGGTATCTTGGCAAGCGGAAGAGAGCATGAGTAACCTTATAAATGAATAGTGTTATTTTGACACATAAAGGACAAAAGTCCAAACTTCCAACGCCAGCACTATAAAAAAACCGATTTTGTAAAATAGGAGCGGAGATCGCTCGATCAGAGGGGTTGCTTTGCAGAAAAAAGGTTTTACTTTTTCAGGTGCTTTGAGCTCATAAAAAAACTCCGAGTAGTGGGCGTATCGCTGATCGGGATCGATGGCAATGGCGTGCATGATAATTGAGTCGAGCCAGAGCGGGATATTACTGTTGAGATTTAGCGGACGTTTTGGGGATTTGAATGACGGCGTTTGGAACGGTTCGATCTCACCGTAAGGGAATTTTCCCGTAAGCGCCCAGTAGAGGGTTACGCCGATGGAGAAAATTTCAGTCGATTCGTTGATGATACTGCCGCTAAAGCGTTCAGGGGCAAGATAAGTTGGAGTTCCGGCTCGGGAGGAAGTCGAAAAGATTTCGACGATGGATCCGAAATCGACCATTTTAAAATCGACCCCTGCTTCTCCCTCTTTTTTATATACTAGGATATTTTCGGGTTTGATATCACCGTGTACGAGTCCTAAATGGAGCAGATGGGCTTCTGCACGGTGGAGAAATTTTCCTAGAGCAATGGCATTATCGATGGAGAGAGGCCGATTTTTGAGATACTCTTGGAGGTTGACCCCCTCGACAAGCTCCATCATATAGTAGCGCATACTTCTATTTTCCGGTATCCACGCATGACCGAACGCTTTATGGGAAATCTGTTTGGCTGTCCACGCTTCGCGGACGAATTCATCCAGTGCTTGCTCATCATTTGCAAGCATCGGAAACTTCATGACGCAGAGTTCGCCGTCTTTGATCACTTTCCAGATACGACGATGCTCCATCATGCTGGAAAGGAGGGTGTAGCCGTCGATAACTTCGCCTTCTTTGAGCGTTTCCGGAATCGGGAGTGAGGCATTTTTGATTGCATGCAGCGGATCGAGAGATTCGATACGAAAAATCTGAAGGCTCATATCGTCGCGCTCTTCCGGACGAGTATTTTGCGAAGCGCTGTGAACGATACTGCTTGCACCAAGCCCTTTTTGTAGCAGAGTGCTTAACGATGCATCGTCTATCAGATTGTACATACCGTCACTGCATAGAATGAGGGTGTCTCCGACACTGATCGGGGTTGAGACGATAATCGGGTCAATTGTTTCGAAGAGTCCGCATGCTTGAGTGAGAACATGGGACATCGTGTGATCGTCCATCGTATGATCGGTACTTAGACAGCGTAACTCACCCTCCGTATTCAGCAAATAGACACGAGAATCACCGAGGTTAAGGGAGTGGAGCGTCTCCCCTTCGATAACGGCTAGGCATAAGGTGGTTAGGAGTTCAATCTGACCATATTGAGCCATGGATTCTTTGAACAGCAAGCTATTGATATGGCGGGTAAACACTTCCATTGTTTTGGGAATATTCCACGCTTTTGGGCGGCTTTTGAATTGATCCATAAAAAATTTAACGCATTGCCGTGCTGCAGTACCGCCACGTTTCGCACTTCCGACACCATCACATAATACACTGACCAAAATTGCATTGTCAAGGATGGTATGGGCACATACGTCATCTCCTGTGGTAGAAGGTTTTGGGAGAATATATTCAGATGATTGCAGTTGCAGCATGTAAAAACCTCTTTGTCCTATTGGTCATTCCCGGAAGAGAGGGAATAAAATTGTATAACCCACGATAGAGGATTAAATTCTTCCACCGGCAGTGGTGCCCCATGTGGTTCTCCATCGTGTTTTTACCAGAGAGATTCCGGAGATCGCTACGATAACAAATCCGGCAAAGATCAAGAAGCCGGCGCTGTAGCCATCAAATGCCCCTTGCGACCATCCGAAGGTTTTAATCAGGGCCGAACCGCCTAAACCGCCGGCCGCACCGATAAGCCCTGTCATAATACCGATATCTTTTCCGAAACGCTGCGGTACGAGCTGGAATACCGAACCGTTTGCCATCCCAAGATTTGCCATTATAAGAAACATTACCACAATCGCTGCCCAAAACGGAAGGGTCAAAAGGGCACTGATCAGTGAGAGAATGACAATAGTGCCATAAAAGACGTAGAGGGATTTAATTCCCCCCATTTTATCGGCGATGGCACCGCCGACCGGACGCAATACTGCACCGGCAAAGATGCATAACGCACCGAAATATCCGGCAGTTACTTTGACGTTTTCTTCCGCAAGAAACCCAAGACCGAATGCGCTCATGTCAGCTTGATAGGTATTCATCAGGTAGACTTTCATGTAGTTTGCAAATCCGACAAATCCTCCGAATGAGACGGCGTAGAAAAGATTAAACCACCAGGTGTCTTTATCCCGCAGGAGTTTCATGTAGTCGCGAAACTTTTTAGGATTCGGCTTATAAACGCTGTTCGGAGCATCTTTGGCCAGAAACGCATAGGCGATCAACACGAGTGTCGATAATACCGCCCCCACAAAAAATACGGAGGGCCATCCCCAGATTTGGGCAATTTTAGGGGCGAATAAAAAGTCGATAACCACACCGATATTTCCCGCTCCCGCAATACCTAAAACGATCCCCTGCAAACGTGGAGGATACCATTGCCCCGCTTGAGGCAATGCCACGGCAAACGATGCACCCCCGAATCCAAGACCCAGTGCGACTATCAGTAATTGATTGTAGGTAATAGTATCCGATTGCATAAAGGCAAAAAAGAGGGTTGTAATAACGATGATCTGAGAGACAAGGGCGGTTTTCTTAGGTCCGAACTTATCGACAAAGAATCCAAGTACGATCCGGAGCAGTGCACCGGAGAGTACGGGAACGGCCAAGAGTGTTGCTTGTTGATCCGCAGAGAGGGTGAACCCATGCTTGCTGAGTGTCTCACTAATCTCGGTTGCTAGTGGACCTAACATCGTCCACATCATAAAACTAAAGTCGAAATACAAAAAAGCGGCAAGTAACGATGGCCAGTGCCCCTCTTTTTTTAATTCAGTGAATTTCATAGCACACCCCATATTCAGATATTTTTGTCTGAATAATTGTAGCGCGTAGAGAGAGGTATTGCAGATTGCTATATGATTAAATTTTAATCATTATAGTGGTGCATAAATAGAAAACAAAATTATTTTTTCCCATACACTAAAATTTTTCCGTATCTCCATCCCCAAACCGTGAAAAGGATGATCCATGTGGCAGCGGTAAAGTCGAAAATCCAGGGATGCGGACTTCCGAATGCCGTATCCACAGAAAGGGCCAGCCGCGACAACAGTACAACTTGTGTCCACCAAAACAGGATAACGGCAAGGGTATCGGCGTGTGGAGGTTGTCCTGAGTGTCCTAAGGTGACCCGCGTTCCAAATCCGATCAGCACCGTTGTCAAAAATCCCAGAACAAGCAGATGAATTCCCATGAATAGCAATGAGACTCCGTAGAGGGTTTCTATGATTTGCGCACATGCACCGATCAACAGTCCGATCGGAAGCCAAAACAAAGCCATATGAAGTATCCATACAATGGCCGGTGAGCGGAAAAGGGGGAGCTTCCAGCGTAAAAATTCTTTCAACAGATAGAGGGAAAGAAGTATACTCACCGATGATTCTGCGAGTGAAAAGTCTAAAATACTGAAAAGTGTTTTGAGAACGAAGAGGGCAAAAACGGTGCTGACAAAACGGGGTGTTCTGGATTCTATGGAGTGGCTGAAAAACGGGATCATCCGCTGTGCTACGGAAAAGGTCAGAAAAATTAAAAAAAGATTAATAATGATTGGAGTGACAAGCGGCAACCAATTAAATGAGACTCCTAAAAGGCCAATACCGAAGGCAATAATCCAGATAGCATGGGATGTGATACCGATACCGTGTGCAACGAGTATCCAGTAGGGATCTTGTTTGAGAGGTGATTGCCCGATTTTATAGACCCAATGCAGTGTATACAGTGCCATCGCATGGGCAAACAAAACTCCAACCATAGCAATCCAAACCATCCATGCGGAGATTAATGTACCGATAAAAAAGGCTGCCGCACTCAGTTGATAGAGCCAAACAATCCGGACATAGACATCACGCGGTATCGCCATACTGGTGCAAAAGCGGGGAAAGGTTGTAAATAAAAATCCGTGAAACAACTGGGTAAAAACGATAAAGGCAAGGGTATAGAGATGAAACTCATTCTCGGGAATAGTGAGGGTTATTATCCCTTTGTGAGAGAGAATAAATAAGACCATAGACAATATAGCCCAAAGGAGACCGAAAAGAAAAAATGGCTGATGGGGTTGGGATAAGAAATAGCTCTTTGGTTTTACAGGGGGGTGAGTTGAAAAGGTGATCATGGTTTTATCCTTATAAATGTACGAGAGTATAGCGTGAGGGAAGAGGGGAATGATTGATATAAATCAAGAATAAGACAATCTATAGAGCAAAGGTGACTAATTACTATCTAAAGGTAGAATTAAAATAATTCTGATACCATTTCAATTACTACTCTTAGGTAGAATAAAAGATAGGGGTTGAAATGACTGAACGTATTACTAAAAATATGGCCAGAAATATTTACTTTGGCGGTGGTCTTTTTGCAATTTTGGTATTTGTAGGACTCACGTTTGATACCGTTCAAAAAATTCCAAAATTAAGTCATAGTGACAAAATCACTGAGTCGGTAGCTCTCGGGAAAAAAGTATGGGAGAACAACGACTGTGTCGGCTGTCATACAATAATGGGTGAAGGTGCTTATTATGCTCCGGAGTTAGGAAACGCGTTTCAACGTTTAGGCGGGGGAGATGAAGAGGGCTTTAAAACCTATTTAGCGGGATGGATGGCTGCTCAGCCGTTGGATGTGCCGGACAGAAGAAAAATGCCGCAGTTTCACCTAACACCGGAACAAGTGAATAACCTTGCAGACTTTTTGATTTGGACCTCTCGTGTCAACAATCAAGAGTGGCCGCCAAACATTAAAGGATAAAGGGAACGTATGAAGTATTCATCTCAAATGGTCGCAAAACCATATTTTATTTTTGCATTGATTCTTCTTGCCGGGGAGATTGTTTTTGGTCTTGCTATGGGTGCACAATACCTTTATGGGGATTTTTTATTCCCAGCACTCCCGTTTAATGTACTGCGAATGGTACATACCAACTTGTTGATCGTTCTTTTGTTGTTTGGGTTTATGGGTGCGACGTATTATCTTATTCCCGAAGAGAGTGAACGAGAGTTGTGGAGTCCGCTCCTCGCCAAAATCACTTTTTGGGTTTTTGCAGCAGCAGGGGTGGCCACTATCTTGGGGTATTTATTGGTACCTTATGCAACATTGGCGGAGTCTCTTGCCAATAGTTTTTGGCCGACTATGGGCCGCGAGTTTTTAGAACAGCCGACGATCACTAAAATTGGGATTGTTTTTGTCGTTCTATCGTATATTTTAAATGTAACAATGACCGTAATTAAGGGGCGTAAAACAACTATATCTGTCATTTTGTTGACGGGTCTTTTTGGTTTGGCATTTTTCTTCTTATTTGCGTTTTATGTTCCGCATAACCTTGTCATGGATAAATTTTTCTGGTGGTTTGTGGTCCATTTATGGGTTGAAGCGACTTGGGAACTCATTTTGGGAGCACTGTTAGCGTTTGTCCTTATCAAAACCACGGGTGTTGACCGTGAACACATTGATAAATGGCTTTATTTAATTATTGCAATGACCCTTATTTCCGGACTTGCAGGGACTGGGCATCACTTTTTCTACATCGGTACTCCCGGCTATTGGTTATGGGTCGGATCGATTGCCTCTGCGGCAGAGCCGATTCCTTTTTTCCTGATGGTCCTTTTTGCCTTCAATATGGCAAAAAACCGTCGTATTCAGCATAATAATAAAATTGCATTGACATGGGCTAAAGGGACCGCCGTAGTAGGCTTTTTGGGAGCGGGTGTCTGGGGCTTTTTCCATACACTTGCACCGGTTAACTACTACACACACGGTACGCAACTAACCGCCGCTCATGGACATTTATCGTTTTTCGGTGCATACGTAATGATTTGTTTTACCATGATATCGTATGCCATGCCGATCCTTCGAGGTCGTCCTCATGGCAACGGACCTAAAGGACAAAAAGTGGAGCTAACCAGTTTTTGGCTAATGGTTATCGGTATGATCGGCCTCACATTGGCATTAACCGTTGCCGGTATTATGCAGATTGAGATGCAAAGAATTCCTGACGCGGCTCACGCTCTCGGTTTTATGGAAACACAGGCGAAGATTTCAGTAGTCTATGGCGTCCGTTTAGCTTTTGGTGTGATGGTTCTTTTGGGACTGTTTACCTATTTCTACAGTTTCTTTGTAAAAGAAGAGAAAGCAGCCGCGTAATGGATGAAAAAGTCGGTAAGATTTGGGATCACTATGTCACCAAAAAAGCGTCTCGCCTTTTTAAAGAGGAAGAAGTTGTATTTGCCGACATTGCCAAAGCATTAAAACTCTTTTATCACCTCTTAGGGGGTGAAAAAGCCAAAGAACTGCATATTACCGACAAACGATCGATTAAAACGTCACGAACACTGCTGGAAAAATTTTCAGGAACCGGTAAAACTTTTTTCCTTGCTTGGCAAGATGAACAAGGTATTTACCTCCCTGCCTCTTTAGCCTATTTTCCGCTGAGAGCTCACAATGAGATGCACTATTATTGGTTAATCGCCATGCTGTGCAACGTCAATATCAACACTAAAAACATCGCGCATGAAAATACCCATGCGGCCAATAACCTCACCCAAAAATACGCCGGTTTTAGTGAATTTTATACCTATGCACACCCTTTTTTACTGAATAATTACCCTGAATTATCCACGATTAACCCTTCACTCGAAGGCTCATCAGCGGATAATTATACTAATCCTTTGTGGATATACCTGTCTCTCTCTACCCTCAGTAATCTTCTCGATAACACTGATGAAGAGGAAGCCCAAAGACTAAACGATGAGCAGCGCAAGAGTGAAACCTTGCAGATGAAGAAAAAGAGTGAACAAATCGACGATAAAAAAGAGACGGACGGACTTCTCCTCTTTTTACCCGAATCGATTATGAGCTTTATGGAACAAGTACGTGTTGATAGGCAGGAAAACGACAGTTTTGATGAAGATGCCCTCTACAATGCCGAAGATTTGGATGAGATAACCCTGGGGCAAAAAGATCCTAACCTCTCTGCCCGAATTAAAATGGACTTGGACATCTCCGCTAACAGTATTGAAGAGTATCCTCTGGGAAAAGGGCATTTTATTGATGAGTGGGACTATAAAAAAGAGATCTACTTAAAGAATTATGTGTGCATAAAACCTTTTATTTCCCTCAATACCTTACCCATCGCATTGCCGAAACGACTCGAAAAAATGATGCGGCGGATTCAAGGTGAACTCGATTTGATGGAACTCGATCGGATTAAAAGAGATAACCTCCCCTACGGCGATGAGATCAATATCGATACATGGATCGATTACAAAGGACACCAAAACCGTTCTAATCATCCTCAACGATTTTTTCAAACGTATGAGAGAAAAACAAGAGAGATGTCAACGTTGATCTTAGCGGATGTTTCCCTCTCCACCGAAGCGGGGATAACACAAGAGATCCGTGTTATCGATATGATCAAAGATTCATTGATGGTGTTTTCTGAATCCCTGCACCGGCTGCAAGACCGGTTTGCCATTTATACGTTTTCATCGATCAAAAACACAAAAGTAAACTTTCACATCATTAAAAATTTTAAAGAAAAATACAGCGATGAGGTTCGTGGGCGCATCGATGCTATTAAACCCGGATATTACACCCGAATGGGGGCTGGAATACGGGAGAGTGCCAAGATCTTAGAGAAACAGCAGAGTGCCAACAAGCTCCTGTTGATCCTCAGTGACGGAAAACCGAATGATGTCGATCGATATGACGGACGATACGGTATCGAAGATACGAAAAAAGCGATTGAAGAGGTGAAGCAAAAAGGGATTACCCCTTTTTGCATTACGATTGATATCGATGCCAAAGAGTATCTCCCCTACCTTTTCGGGAGAAACTCGTATGCCGTGATTCGCGATGCACAAAAACTTCCCAAAGTATTACCCGAAATCTATATGAATTTAACCAAATAAAGGAAAACCATGTCAAAAACCTATTACTTACCGCAATCAAATGAAGTCGAACTTTTCAAGGCGGCTGCGGGGATGAATCTTCCTATCCTGATAAAAGGACCTACCGGCTGCGGTAAAACGCGATTTATTGAAGCCATGGGCGAAGAGTTGGGACGTGAGGTGTATACCGTGGTGTGTCATGATGATTTGAGTGCTGCGGATTTGGTAGGGCGGCACCTGATTGATGAAAACGGGACGTATTGGCAAGACGGACCGCTGACCAAGGCGGTACGGCATGGCGGCATATGCTATCTGGATGAGATCATAGAAGCCCGAAAAGATACGACGGTGATTTTGCATTCGCTGGCGGATTACCGTCGGGTTTTGCCGATTGACCGAACCGGTGAAGTGATTGCGGCGCATCCTGATTTCATGTTGGTTGTCTCGTATAATCCGGGGTATCAAAATGTTTTAAAAGGGATGAAACCCAGTACCAAACAACGATTTATTTCACTGAGCTTTGATTATCCGAAAGCGGATATTGAAAAAAAAGTTATACTGCAAGAGAGCGGAGTAGAGGAGGCGATAGCACAGAAACTGGTCGATATCGCCGGTGAAATCCGCCGACTGAGCGACAGTGATATTCAAGAGGCCGTATCGACACGATTGCTTATTTATGCGGGGAAATTGATCACAAAAGGGTTTGACCCTTATCAGGCGTGTATTCACTCGATCGTCGAATCCCTTAGTGATGAAGAGGATGTATTAGCGGTGCTTGAAAAACTTATATCGCTGCATTTCACTAAGAGCCCGAAGATTTAGTATTATAATTTTGTCTCTTTGTTCAGAATGAGAGAGGCCAAGGTTGTCGTGGTCAGCATGGTTTCAATAATCTCTTTGGGCTTAGACCACTGCTCATGCAGGGCACACGGATTGGTTGCATCGCATTTCTGAAACCCTAATATACATCGTTCATGTTCGAGTGATTCTCCGATGGCTTCGAGGATATCACATAAGTAGATGGTATCAGCATCCCGTGCCAAACTTAATCCCCCCTCGCGACCTCTTGAAGCATTTACCAGCCCTTTTTTAACCAATTCGGTCATAAGTTTGGTGAGATATTTATAGGGGAGATCAAGCTCCTGATGTAAGACATTGACCGAATGGGATGTTTCGTTGTGTCGGTGCAAATAGGATAAAACGCGTATCGCGTATTCGGCAGTTTTGGAAAAATGCATGCGTACTCCAAAAATTAATATCTTATTGTAATCTAATTTCTTTTATAAAAGAAATATACTACTTTATAGTAGTAATATAGCATAAACTGAAGTATTATGAGGGAAAGAGAGCATGCATCAGAGTAAAAAACGAAACTTTTTGCATTTGAGTGAAAGTCTTATTGCCGGAGTTGGAGCATTTATAGGTCTATCCTTAATCGGATTGATTGCTCAAAAAGCCGATACCATGATGATCATTGCCCCATTCGGTGCAACTGCCGTTCTCCTCTTTAGCGCACCGAACAGCGCATTCTCAAAACCATGGAATATTTTTGGCAGTTATATGATTGCAACGATAATGGGAATCCTTGTCCTTGTATATACGGATGGCGGATGGTTCTCTATCGGAACAGGGCTTGGATTAACGATTATGCTGATGCAGTTAGCCAAGGTGATACATCCTCCTGCAGGTGCCAATTTCTTGATTGTCACGCAGGGGCATCTCTCCTTTTATTTAATTGAACCTCTTTTTATTGGACTTATCACCCTTATAATAATTTCAATCGGAGTCGAAAAAGTCAAAAAAAGATTTATAGAGGTTTCATGAAAAAATGGACAATGGCGGCTAGTGAGATCCTTTCCTCTTTTGCTTAAGCTATTAAAAGTTTTTATAGTGTAGAATTTTTGTAACAGTTGATACTTTTTATATTTAACTGTTACAATTAAATAAAAGCGACCGCGTATGACTACGAGACGATATCTTCTACTTACAGTGATGCTAATTGGACAGGTATACGCTGCGGGTGGTCCTCCGATGATTACGGATGATCCCGAAACTCCCGGTAATCGTAATTTGGAAGTTAATGTTGCCTATAAGGGTGACATACGCGCTAATACTTTGCGATATGAACAGCCAATCATTGATATTAATTATGGAGTCGGAGAGAACATACAGCTTAAAGTTGAAACCTCCTATATCTCTTTATTCCGTGATGGTGAGTCTCATACCGAAGGGATAGGGAATGCTAAAGTAGGGGTCAAATGGCGCTTTTATGAAAATGCTGCAGGTGATTTTCTTATATCAACCTATCCTCAATACACCTTTGTTCCGATCAAAAAAAGCTACAACAACGGCATAGCGGATATCGATCGAGCACTTTTCTTACCTGTCGAAATCAGTAAAAAAATAGGTGCATTGGCGGTAACGGGCGAATTCGGTTATCTCTCTATCAAAGGAAGCCGTGATCAAATTGAATATGGCATTGTGGCAGGGTACGAAGTACTTGAACATTTCGAGTTTTTAGCCGAACTTCACAACGCCTCCTATTTGAATGGTACAAATACGACAATGATCGCCAATGGCGGTCTTAAGTATTGGCTATCACCGAATACAAGCTTTTTGTTTTCTGCAGGTCGTGAACTGCTTACCCCTGAACTTTCAAAATCAACCCTCTTTTATGCGGGTTTACAATTACGTTATTAAAGGAAAAACATGCGTAAAAAAATCATTTGGACACTGCTTGCGGTATCCATACTAGGTCTAAGTGCATTTGGATACACGATGTATCAAAAACATGGGAAGATTATTCCCTTCATTGAGCAACTGAGTAAAGATCAGGTGGATGATAAAGCGGATATACAGCCAAAATCTCAAAAATATGCCCTCTTTGTAGGTTCACCAAACTGTAAAAAGTGTCACGAAGATCAGTTTAAGCAGTGGAAAGATTCGTATCACTCTAAAATGATTCAAAATGTAAGCAAAGACCCCTCGGCTATATTGGCCGACTTTATGAAATTGCCAAGTGATGCAAACTTCAAAAAAGAGGATGTCATTTTTACCATCGGCGGTAAATTCAAACAGCGTTACATGATGAATAAAGAACTCAATGGAACATCAGATTATGTGGTTGGAAATTACCAGTGGAATACACAGCTCAAACAATGGCAACCGTACAGCACTACCAAAGATTGGTATCATGATGGATTTGATGATAATAACAGTAAGGTAGGTACGTCCAAAACATGTGACGGTTGTCATTTTACCGGATTTATGAGTCAAGAAAAGCGTACGGAACCTGCAATCGCGTGCGAAGCGTGTCATGGCCCAGGAAGCGAACACGTGAAAAAACCGGAAGAAAACAAGATTTTCAAAGCGATGAATGCCGATCCGAAACGTGCCACGGAAGTTTGTTTGCAATGTCATATGCGTAATCGCGACAAACGCCTCGAAATGACCGATATGCACACACTCTACGGTGATGTACGCGATTACCCAAAAGGATATGAGCCAGGGAAGCCACTCAGTGAATATAAAATGAAAGCTCCGTTTGATCATAATGAGAGTGACGAATTCTACGGCAACGGTGTCGGCAAAAAGAACCGAACGCAAGGGAATGAGTTTGTTCAATCAATGATGTATAAACATGGTATTACGTGTGTAAACTGTCATAACCCGCATATTCTTGACAACACGACTACAAAGCCGTTAGGGGATGCACTGTGCCTGAAGTGTCACCAACTCGGCTCACCGATCGGACCGCACCAAAGTTCAATGGAAGCGCACACCCATCATAAAGCAGGTTCTAGCGGATCAAGCTGTATTGAATGTCATATGCCGAAAACGGGTAAACATTTACCAAACTCGCCATTAACCGTTCGTACTCACGTATTTGGTTTTATTACCCCTGCAGAAAGTAAGAAATACAAAGTACCGAATGCGTGTACAAACTGTCATAAAGACAAAGACCTCGATTGGGCAGATAAAACCGTTGTCAAATGGGGAATGGGTCAGTGGACAAAATAGTTATTGTATTATTCCGTAATTACATTTGCTCGATGCATATTAGCAAAAAAGGGAATAGATGAATCCAATGTGGATTTTAATGTTTTATTCGATGCCTTCCAAACCCGAACGAAACCGTTTGCGGATTTACCGAAGGCTACAAAAAGAGGGGACGTTGTCTCTTAAAGACGGTGTACATATTCTCCCCTTCAGCGATGACCGATACGAATTTTTTCAATGGCTCTCTCAAGAGATCAAATCACTCGGCGGGGAGATGCAGTTTGTGACGATTGAAAAAATTGAGATGATGGAGAATTCTGCTGTGATCGCCCTTTTTCATAAACAAGCAGAATCATCATACAACGACATAGAGGAAAGAATTAGAACGTTTCGTATGGATCTAACCCAAGAACATGAAGCACGACAAAACTTGAAAAAAATTATTCGTGATTTTGATGCCCTGTACACCATCGATTTTTTCCATTCGCATAAAGGAGAAACTCTCCGAAAAGCGATTCAAACGGTTCACAATAAACTCGAATCCGCTTTTAAACCCACTTCTGTATCCGAACCGATTTTTCTGTTTTGCAACATAGCCGACTTTCAGGGGAAACAATGGCAGACGCGCCCGCACCCGTTTGTGGATCGGATGGCATCGGCGTGGCTGATTCGCAAATGTATCGATCCTAAAGCTGAATTTATTTTTGCTAATACAATCGATACATTAGATACGCATGTTGTTTCATATGATATGAATGAAGCGACTTTTACCCATATCGGTGATTTATGTACTTTTGAGGTATTATTGAAATCATTTAGTATTCAAGACAATATTCTAGATAGCATCGCTAAAATCATCCATAATTTAGACCTTAATGATGATAAATATATCACACCCGAAGCCGAAGGGATTAAACTTATTCTTACTGCCATCCGTGCTCATGGTATAGATGATCATGATATTCTTGCTAAAAGCTTTGAAATTTTTGAGTATCTTTATTTGACACTCAGCTAACAAGAAATTAGTAGTGTACATAATGGGCAAGCAGCGGTAAAGGTCGTAGAAACAAGCTTAAGGAGGTGTGTTTGTTGAAGTGTTGCTGCCTGCACATTATGCCCCGAAGGGCATGAGAAAAACCTAGAATTTATAATCGAGTTGAAGCCATACTTTGGAGGTATCTACGGTAAACCCTGTTACGTCACCGGCTTGATAATAAGCGGCTTTGATAAGACCGTTAAGCCCTTTGACACCGGGGATATTGTTGGTGTAGAGCATATCCCACTCACGTCCGAGATTACTTTTACCGGACATTGCTATATCGGTTTTGAAATCATGGTAAATGACCATTGCTTTGCCAAGTCCCGGA
>OBEQ011707382.1_pt1 | contig 18079 bp, 10 predicted proteins | sample 1670901 | NCBI WGS metagenome assembly OBEQ01 (sample SAMEA104232315, study PRJEB22302) | groundwater metagenome | biome: forest; feature: aquifer; material: groundwater | place: USA | collected 2011-08-07 | depth 5.4 m
GATTCCGCAGTAGGTTTCACCAAAAGTAGGCCCTTTGAGGGGACTGAGTTTTCTGGGATAATTAGGGCTATCGTGTTGAGTGATTTGGACGCTTATAAATCCGCAGTCGTTGATTCTATACCGCAAAGCGTAATACTGCTAAACGTAATAAACGATGAGTTGGTGTTAACCAACAAGCAATTTTCCGCAACATTTGGGGAAACTGCAGGTCAATCCTGCAAAGGCTCAGAGTTATTACAACTTCTAGGTGTCGCTGATGATGTGGTCGGTAAGATCATGGCGAAACAACATCTCGAACGTTTTCGGTTCGAAGCTGCAAGTGCGAATAAAGCCAATTTCACCTGCGAGCTAAATACGATGACAATTGGTCTTGCTGACCATGTTCTAGTGTTGTTACAAGAACGCGCAGTGCGCAAACAGATTGAAGAAATACCTTTCTCCGAAATTAAACAAGTAAAATTAACCTTGGATTCGATTGATGACGCCGTAGTAACAACGGATAAGCGCGGCACAATTATTTATATGAATCCAACGGCGGAGCGATACTCGGGAATTTCTGCCACGGCTGCACGCTTTAAATCGCTCGATCAGATACTCAATCTTTTCGATCCTACCAATGGTGAAAAAGTTCAGAGCCTGGCTTTAAACAATTTATTACCAAATCCAAATTTTGAGATACGCAATAATTATCGACTTTTGTTACCGGATGGCGCGAGTATCTTAATCGAAGAAAACTCTGCACCACTCAAGGATCATCTGGGAGAACTCGTCGGTTTAATTATTGTTTTGCGCGACGTGACTGAATTGCGCGAACTAATTGCCGATATTTCTTATCGCGCCTGTCACGACGATTTAACCGGCCTGATTAATCGGCGTGAATTTGAAGGACGACTGACGACAGTGCTCGACGAGTGCCGCATGGATAAATCTGAGCACGCGCTGTTATATTTGGACCTTGACCAGTTCAAAATAATCAATGACACCTGCGGACATGTGGCGGGCGACAATCTGCTGAAATCAATCGCTACCCTGCTCGAGAATCAGGTCAGAGCGCACGATCTGTTAGCGCGGTTTGGCGGTGATGAGTTTGCCATACTGCTGGAGCACTGTTCGCAAGACAAAGCAGTTATCATAGCGGAAAAGATTCGTAAAGAGCTTAAAGACTATCGTTTTTCCTGGGGTGCGCATGTGTTTAGCATCGGGGTGAGTGTAGGCATTGTGCCGATTAATCAGGAGCAGAATGATCTTAGCCATATCATGAGCTTGGCTGACACCGCTTGCTACTCCGCAAAACAAGCAGGCAGGAATCGCATTCATCTCTATAAACCGGAAGACACAGCATTTGCCGATAGATACGGCGAAATGCGCTGGATTCCAATTGTCTCTAAGGCAGTCGATGAAGATAGGATCCTACTTTATTATCAAACCATTGCACCGGCCATCGCCAATGAAGAGCAAGGTGAGCACTACGAAATATTGATGCGCATGATTGACGGCGATCAAATAATTCCACCCGGTATCATTATTCCCGCAGCGGAAAATTTTAACCTCATTACGGTGATAGACCGTTGGGTAGTGGCACATACTTTTCAATGGTTGGCGGAACACCCTGCGGTGCTAAAACGACTTGGTGTCTGCTCAATTAATCTATCCGCGCAAACGGTGGTTGATGACCGGATTCTCGGGTTTATTGAGTCGGAATTAGAACGCTACGAAATTCCACCGCATAAAATATGTTTTGAGATAACCGAAACCACAGCGATCAGTAATTTTGAAAGAGCCAACCGTTTCATCAAACATGTTAAACGCTTGGGTTGTATTTTTGCGCTCGATGATTTTGGCACTGGCATGTGCTCATTTTATTACTTGAAAAATCTGCCGGTTGATTATCTTAAGATTGATGGCATGTTTGTGCGGAATATTATCGATAGCGAAGTCGATCGCACAATCGTCCAATCGTTTAATCAAATAGCGCATGTCATGGGTATGCAGACCGTTGCTGAATTTGTTGAAAATGATGAGATTAAAAACGAGCTGATTAAAATGGGCGTTGATTTTTTGCAGGGCTTTGGCATTGATAAGCCCAAACCGCTGGATGGATTGATTTGAAGGTAACTACTCGCCCGTCGTTCCCGCGAAGGCGGGTGTCGTAAAAGTGACTTGCAAACCCCCTCTCCCTTTGGGAGAGGGGGTTTTACGACAACCTCCTTCGCGGGAATGACGGGCGAGTAGTTACGTTTGAAGAAAAATTTAAAAATACTATTTAAAGAACCTTAATACTGGATGTTGAAGCGCAATGTCACTGAAACACAAAATGTTTCTCTCTATGGGGCTTTTGCTGCTCGCCAGCAGTGGTTGCATTGCCTATGGTTTCTACGGCTCGGCATCCATTATCGACAAGACTGATGTCGTCCGCACTGAAACATATCCCGTGCTTGATACGGCTAATCAATTGACGAGTATTGTCAACTCGACCAAGCATAATTTTATTGTCGCGTTTGAAGGTCGTGATGATAATCTGCTGGAAGATGTGACCGACTATAAGAATAGTTTTATTGCATTGCTCAGTCAGTTGAAAGCCAAAACAGGTGACGTGGAATTGGACGAGATCGAAAAGACCTATCTCGCCTATATAGAATCCGGGGAAAAAGTGATTGTTCGTTATGTCGAGACCGAGGATTATTCAACCGTTGAAGATTCTTTAGAGCAGCTCGGTACTAGCGCTTTTGTGCTTAATAATCTCATTTTGTCCTATCACAATAAAAAATATCTTTCATTTACTCGGGCGCTCGACAATATTGAAGCACAATCGCAAGATTTTAAGAAACTGTTTCTTTCTTTTGGATTCATCTTACTGCTGGTTGTACTGTTTTTATTTGTCGTCATGATTGGAGTTTTTAATAGTTTGAGTGAGCTCATTAGCCACGCCAAAATGTTGGGCGAGGGCAATCTTGATCAAGCGGTAATAGTAGAGCGTCGCGATGAACTTGGCTATCTCGCGCTGACTTTTGAAAGTATGCGCTGTTCGCTAAAAGAGTTATTTGAGAATCTAGACAATAAAGTTTCGGAAAGAACAGCGCAGTTACGTGCTTCAGAAAAGGAAGTAAAAGATATACTTGATGCCATTGACCAGGGCATCTTTACGTTCACTCCAAATCTCGATGTCAATAAAGAGCACTCGCAGAAAGCCGAGGATATATTTAATACGGAAGATTTCAAGGCAGTTGATCTCAATCAGGTATTAGGTTTAAACACCAAACAGATTACGGAGTTTAAAAATTGGCTGGATATGGTTTGCAAAATGCCGATTGTGCGCCGGCAGTGGCATAAATATTCAAAGTTGTGTCCGGTCGATGAGCTGCATAATATGGGGAAAAACCGCGATCGCATTGTGAAAATTCAATTCAGTCCTATTGAAGAGAATAATCAGGTGCAGAAATTTATGTTGTTAGCTACCGATGTGACAGAGCAGCGCCGAGCCGATACAGCACTCCGAAAAACCGTCAAAGAGCAGGCGAGTTTTACCAGCAATGTGATAGCGTTGATAAATGTCGACCCCAGCGAAAGCAATCAATTTATCGAACGGATACGACAGTTTGATTTATCTCTCATTAAATATCGACAACTCGACAATCTTACTACGGATCAAGCAGAGTTATTCCGTTCCGTGCATACGCTAAAAGGCCACAGTGGAACCCTTGGGTTTATTGAATTGGCAGGTCATTTGGCACAACTAGAGAATCAGCTACACGCAATGCGTGAACACCAAGCCATACAACTATCAGACTGGGTGGAGAGTATCGATCAGCTGGGTGGTGGCATCAAGATCCTACTGGCACTGCGCGAGCGATTATTTGAAGGCTATCACTCTAGTGGTTTGTTAATTGATGGCGCCGCTTATGAACAGTTACTAGAGCAATTGCGCATTGGAATGAACAGCGGAAAAAATTCAGAAAGTGCAAAAATTTACCGAGAACTTTTTGCACTGAACAGCCAGCCCTTCGCGTTCTATTGCAAAAAATATAATAATCTTATTAGCAAATTGCGCATGACAGAAAATAAAACAATAGACGATCTGGTGGTAGAAACACCTCACGAATTGGTCAATCGAGAATTTATGAAACTGATGGATGATGCGTTGGTGCATATCATTCGTAACGCCATAGATCACGGCATTGAGCAGGATGAAGAACGCAAAACGGCCGGTAAAGCTGCCGGTCAAATACGGGTTTCTTATCAGCTTCGACAGGGCCAACAACATATCTATATCAGCGATGATGGCAGAGGTATGGAAACGGAGAGTATTGCAAAAAGGGCGCTACAACTTGGGGTGGCGAATGAAGCAGAGATACGGATGATGACTGAGAAAGAAAAATTGCGCTTGATCTATCGAGCGGGATTCAGCTCCAAAGATCAAGTGACTGAATTGAGTGGTCGCGGTGTAGGTCTAGATGCAGTGTATACCACGTTAGTAATGCATGGTGGCGGGGTTGATGTGAAGACGATTGTAGGGCAGGGCACAACTTTTCATTTATATCTGCCAGAAAATTTAGAAGAATTAAAAGTTCAGATGGCAAGTTAAATAGCTGTACCTAAATGTGCTCCACTGGAGCGATGTTGTATTTTCGTAGGATGGGTGGAGCGAAGCGTAACCCATCAAATTTGAATTAGCTAAAGTTGATGGGTTACGCTTCGCTCCACCCATCCTACAAAAGTATGTAGAAGCGATTTAATAGTTTAAATTGATAATAGAGATTAAGGAAAAAAACAATGGCAAGGGTACTCATAGTCGATGACAGTGAATTTCTCGCGGATAAAATCAAACGATTTTTTGAAGCTGAGGGGCACGAAGTGGTCGCGATAGGTGAAGATGGTAATCAAGGCGTTGAACTTTACAAACAACACAGACCAGATCTGGTGACATTGGATATCACTATGCCCAATAAAGATGGCCACGATTGCTTAGCCGATATCATGGCATTTGATTCTGCGGCGCGCGCTTTAATGGTCTCGGCGATTGATGATCAGAGTGTTATTGTGAATTGTATGAATATTGGAGCAAAGGGTTTTATCGAAAAACCGCTGCGCTTGAGAGATCCGGAATTTTGTAAAGCTTTTATCGAGACGGTCAACGAGGCATTGAAATAATTGGCCGCACAAGTCTATGTCAGCTATTTGCTGTCAGTGAAATCTTCACCATGAGGATGCAGTAATGAATACGAATAAGCTTGCTATTGCCGCGAGCACACCAATACTTGATACACTTTCGTCAGTCTATTTCGCAAGTTTGGAAGATCTGTTTGGCATCGACGTTAAGCCATTGGATCAATTTTACCAGGAACAGGAAACCTTTGTAGCGGCAGGACCTGCCATCGGCGAAATCCATTTTGTTGGGTCGGTTGCCGGTTTTATTGCGATCTCTGCGACGCCTGGATTTTTTGCCAAGGTCTTTGATCTGGTAGATGCTCCTCACCCTACGCTGGTGAATCCATTAAAAGAAGTATTGAATACGGTAGCGGGTAAATGTCTGAAGATACTTCTCAAAGAGTATTCAGTGGTTACTTTGCTTGCCCCTAAAGTGACGTTGGGAGAAGTGTATTATCCTAAAGTTCCTTGCTATTCAAAAATGATCGATACCAGTTATGGGCAAGTCTGTTTTCATCTCAGCATCGATCAAATGAAATTAGATGTGTCTCGATTAGTGGATAAAATTGATGACAGCGAACGTAAAAGTCAGCGCATTATCGAGTACTTGCAGTTCCTATTCAGCAATTTAGAAAAAACCCAAACGCAGATTATGACCGAAGTCAGTTTAACGATTAACAATATTAAAGTGTTGGAAGAGCTCCTCGCAAAAGAAGAGGGGACGAGTACTGATATTTCTAGCGATCTCTCCGAGGCGCTGAACTTGATCGCTAACATTAAAAATATGGTCATTCGCAAATTGAACGATACGATCTACGATCTCAAACATTTTAAGAATCTCCTGTTGAATCATTTATTGATTAATAAGCAGTATCCCAATGAAAGACAATTGGATGTGATGCTGGCGGGTACCTTAACAGAACAGTGTGACTTGGGGTTTCTCGAAAATTTTAAAGGTGATTTAATTAATATCAATACTAAAAATCTATTACACTTTACTGCCAAAGGGGTTGCACGTTGGCTTAAAGTAATGCGCGATCAGGATGCCAACGTGAAGATTCAATTTACCGGCTGTTCAGCAGAATTCCTCGACGCTGCGCAACAATATGATGGTATTTTACGCGGTGGCGAGGTTTTTTCCGTTTCTGTTGGTTTTACCTGCGATGACTGTCATCAAAGAAAACCGATCGACGTAGAGATTGATCACCACAAAGTAGGTGCAAATCGCTTAGCAGAGGTGTACTGCGGTTGCAGCAAACAAATGTCTTGTAGTGAAGAACATGAATCGATTCTGCGTTATTTTGCAAAGTGAGTTATGATTGAATGGTGCGGTTTAGGGTAAAGCGATTGTAGTGTGAAAAAGAGCTGGCTCGAAAAAGAGCTGGCGTGAAAAATAGTTGTGATGAAGAGCTGTGATGAAAAATAGGGTATCCCAAGAATTAACGCGTAGTGTCGAGAGGCTTCTCCAATGGGGCGCTTTGCTGATTTTTATTGGCACGGCCCTTATGGGTTGCTCTGTGGTCGACAATGGCGAGCTAGACGATATAACCTCGATCAAAGCCAACCCCGCACCCGCTGCAGGGTATACGTTTAAGCATCCGCTTGATGAGGACCAAGCAGAGCAGGTGATGGAGATCTACAAGATTTTGATAGAGGTTGATTCACGCACGCTCGAAGAGTGGATCGAAGAGATCAGCTCCGAGTTAGTGCCGGATTCCGTCATTGCCAATTGGCTTGAAGTCGCGACGGCTTACAAACTCTTTGTGGGCATCAAAGATATGCCAATGGAAGCCAAAAAAGAAGCCTATATGATTTGTATTCTTCGCTCTGCACTACCGGAAGCAGAGGTCATCGCCTATCATAATTTTCAATTTCTTTCGCTGGCCGACGCAAAACAGATTATGTCCTATTTTTCTTCTCGCCCAGGTTCTATTAAAGTTATAGCCCGTCCGGCAGCTACTGATACGCGACCAGGTACTGAATCTATGCAGGATTCTTTTGGGGACAGGATACAATAATCAAATCGACGGCAAATAATTATGCTGCAATTCATCAGTTTATTCATCAAGAGACTCTCTTTGCCAAGAGACTTAATTTACCAAGAGATCCCAAAATTGAAAAACAGAATTCATAGCTGTGTTCCCTACATTCTTTTACTCCTTTTTATTTGTCCCTTGAATGCAACAGCTGAACTTGCGTCAGGTGATTACTTAAGTTTCAAAACGGAAGATGAAAGTAATAATATTGAAATTTTTAAAAAGGCCAGTCCTTCGGTGGTGTTTGTCACTAACACCACGTTGCGCAGAGATATGTTTTCTCTCAATATACAAGAGATACCTCAGGGCAGTGGAACAGGTTTTATTTGGAGTGATGAGGGTATAGTCGTCACTAATTTTCATGTTATCCAAGGGGCTAATAAAGTTATTATTACTTTTAATGATCAATCCTCTTGGGATGCCAGTGTCATCGGCGTGGCGCCGGATAAAGATCTTGCCGTTTTACGTATAGAGACTCCGCGCGCAAAATTAAGTGCTTTGCCGTTGGGTGACTCAAGCCTGCTTGAGGTCGGCAGAAAAGTGATTGCCATCGGCAATCCCTTTGGCTTGGACACCACTATGACCGTCGGGGTAGTCAGCGCTTTAGAACGCGAAATCGATTCTGCTGATAATCGAAAAATTCGCGGCGCGATTCAAACCGACGCCTCGATTAATCCGGGCAATTCTGGCGGCCCATTACTGAATTCGCTCGGTCAGCTCATCGGCGTCAATACAGCAATTTACAGCCCCAGTGGCGCGAGTGCCGGAATCGGTTTCGCTATTCCCGTTAACACAGTAAAAAAAATAGTGCCGCAATTGATAAAACACGGCCATGTGATACGGCCAATTCTCGGTGTTGAAACCGGGCCGGATAATTGGGTGCAACGCTATGGGTTAAATGGCATACCCATTGTGCGAGTGACGCCTGGTTTGCCGGCGTCTACTGTTGGATTGCGGGGTGTGTCGCGCAATGCCAGAGGTCAAATTGTACTGGGCGATATTATTGTTGCACTCAATGGTAAAGACGTAACGACTAACGATGATCTGCTCACTGCTTTAGAAGATTTTAAACCCGGCGATAAGGTTGAAGTGAAAATTATGCGTGACGATAAACTGCAGAAATTTATGCTTCGATTAGCGAATCCAGATCGATAAAAGACTAATTAAGATTAGTTAGCGAGACTCATAAATTGGTTAGTAGATATACCTACAATCAAAGGGATTATAGGTTAAAACGTTGACTCACCTCAGAGCTGCTTCGATAATACCAAACTGAAAATTAAAGCTAAAAGATAAATCAACGCTGTTAAATCTAAATCATGGGAAGAAAGATCTATGCAAACCGAACTGTGTAAAAAGTTAGGCATCGAATTGCCTATATTCGCGTTCACACACTGTCGTGATGTGGTAGTCGCTGTTGCTAAAGCTGGTGGTATGGGTGTATTGGGAGCAGTTGGTTTTTCGCCAGACCAATTAAGAGCAGAATTAGATTGGATCGACGATCACATTGGCGATCTACCCTATGGCGTCGATATTGTTATCCCGCAAAAATATGAAGGTATGGGTGAGATGGACCCACAGAAGCTTGAGGAAATGTTAAAGGCGATGGTGCCTCAAGAGCATCACGATTTCGCCTCAAAGTTACTCGCTGAACACGGCGTGCCAGAGTGGCCAGATAAAAATGATGAAATAGGACTGCTCGGTTGGAACGAAGCTATCGCCACACAACTGGTGGATGTTGCAATTGAACGTCCAAAATGCCGTTTGATTGCCAACGCTTTGGGAACACCGCCCGCCGAAATCATTAAGCGTATCCAGGATTCAGGTCGTTTAGTTGGAGCGCTTTGCGGCAAAGTAAAACAAGCTAAACAGCACAAAGCTGCCGGTCTCGATTTTATTATTGCGCAGGGTACTGAAGGTGGTGGTCACACGGGTGAAGTTGGTTCAATGGTACTCTGGCCGCAAATCATCGATGCCGTGGGTGATACTCCGGTACTGGCTGCTGGCGGTATTGGTGGTGGTCGTGCAATGTTGGCTGCCATGGCATTGGGCGCACAAGGTGTCTGGACTGGTTCATTATGGTTAGCGGTTGAAGAAGCGGACGCTGAGCCAGCACAAAAGCAATCTTACTTTGATGCAACAGAAGAAGACACGGTGCGTTCGCGCTCTTGGACTGGCAAACCCTGCCGCATGTTGAAAAACGAATGGACCGCAGCCTGGGCTGCAGAGGGTAATCCAGAACCACTAGGCATGCCGCTACAGGGTTTGGTCACTACCGATGCTATTCGCCGTACGCACAAATATGCTGCCGTTGGTGATTGTCAGAAGGTTGCATTTAATCCTGTCGGTCAGGTTGTTGGACAGATTAACCATGTTGAGTCTTGCCGTGATCTTATCTTCCGCATGTTGAATGAATATGTCGAAGCTTTAGATCGTGTTAACAGCTTAATGCCGAAAGATCTGTAATAGAAGTGTAGGATGGGTGGAGCGAAGCGTAACCCATCAAATACAATTAGCTGATAATGATGGGTTACGCTTCGCTCCACCCATCCTACCAAACAAACTAAACCCGCATCTCATCACTATATAAACTCCAGTGATAACTATTGTTCTTCGAATAATACATGGCAGCGTCGGCGCACACCCTTAATTCATCGATAAGTTTGGCGTGCATGGGATACAACGCAATGCCGAGACTACCAGCAACATTGACGTCGTAATGTGAGCAATCAATTTTTGCTGCGATTTGACTGAGAATTTTGATCGCTATATCTTGAAAGTCGATGGTGTCTTTGACGTCTTCAAGAATAATGGCAAATTCATCACCGCCGATGCGCGCGACTAAATCTGTTTTACGTACGCAACTGCGCAGGCGTTGTGCGATAACCTGCAATACGCGATCGCCAGTTTCATGGCCGAATTTATCGTTGATCGGTTTAAAGCGATCCAGGTCGAGGTAAAGTAGAGCGACTTGATTGCCACTGCGTTTAGCGCGTTCTAATGCCTCGGCAAGACTGTTGTTGAAATAGTTACGATTGGCCAAACCAGTTAAGGTATCGTGATTCGCCAGGTAGACATATTGTTGATGTTCATTGTCGCGTTCTGTTCGCAGTCTTTGATTCGTGGATTCATAAACTAACACCAGGCCGATAATGGCAAAAAATGAAATTATCCAGTCCACAAAACAATGAATATAGAGAAACTCTAAGCGCATCACTTGGGAAAAGTCATAACCTTTCCGGTCGAGAATAAAAATAAATAAGTAGGTGATCAGCACTATACCTGTCCACTGCATGCCGCTTTTTTTGCCAGCTATGGCGAACGCCATTAACGGGGTAACGACAAAAATTTGTGTGGTGGTAGAAACCGAAGGACCACCTGTGACAAAAACGCTACTGGTCAGTGCCAACCAAGCAGTGCAAATCACTATATTGGCACAGAGCACGAAATTCCCGGTGCGCCGCAACAGCCATAAATTAAAAGAATATATGATGCTCATGAGCGTGGTGAGCATTACGCCCACTTTTACCCCGACACCAAGCAGTGGTGCCGCAATAATACTTAAAAATATTCCGGTGATGGTTACCAAAAAAATAACCACAAAACTAAACCCAGCTAAGATGCGCGATCGATATAGCAAATCCTGATCATATTGAAAATTGCGGTAGACAAAGTAGTCGGCTGCAGTGATAAACAGAGACCGTTTTGCAATGCCTTTGGACATGACGAAGCCTTGCGGAAGAACCTAGTAGGAATTTACTTAATTATGGGTGTTAACCTTTTGAAATACAAAATATAGGTTTCAACTGCGGAATCTAGGTTTAAGGTTTGAATGCGGAATGGCTAATGGAGATAACGCAAGAGCTGCTTTGCGGGTCAATAATCCCAATTCAGGTCTAATACGGCGCCGCCCATTTGCATATTCACGGTATAGCCACCATCTTGATCATCAAAAGTTCGAGTGCTATTTTCAGTAATAAACAGAATAAGTTTATTGAACGCGTTGCCGTCTTCGGGAATAGTTTCTTTAAATTGAAATGTGGGATAGGTGTCTGTGTGAAGCGGGGCAGTGACATCCCAGCGATTGCTATTTTCGTTTTTATCATTGATGAGATCGCCAATTAATGGCGAAAGAAGATGGGTGATACTGGTCCACTTCTCGGCTAAATTTCCCAGAGGTACAATTTTAGGTGTGGCTGCGGCTGCTGCCTGCAAGGGCAACATCGTGAAAGCCACGGCGAGTGTTGCACAGCGTATATTGGACTGCCAGCGCAGTGCTCGTGTCAGTTGTCTCTGGGTAATCAGCTTTTGTTGTACTAAGACTTGGCCCAGCGGGAGTTCGGGATGAAGATTCTGTTCTCGAACCGCCGCACGCAATTGTTCAGCGGTAATGAGATTGCGGCTTACCAGCAGGGTACCTAAGCGTGATTTTTGAAGAAGACTTGAACTCATAACATCCCAATTCAGACTGCACTTCTTATGACGATAAACTTATAACAACTTATTTATAGCAACTTATTTAAAACAACATATTTAAAACAACATAGTTACTATGGCAAAGAAAGGCATTATTAACAAAGACCGCTTTTTTTATAAGTTGGAAATTTTTATGACAAAAAGCGTTCTGAGGTCGAATTTTACTGGGGGGTTCTAGACAACTAATTGAAAATGTTATCGATTGTAAAGAGCGTGGGATTGTTAAAAAACTGTGGTACAAAGGACTCAAATATCAACTTTAATAGCAAATCTGCGGGCTAATTATCAATTTTATTTTTCTTTTTCGATGTCTCTAAATTTTTCATTAATCTGCTCTTCCAAGTCTTGCAGGGTTGCTTCATCAAATTTACAGTATTCCATAATGGGTCCTTTCAGAAGCTCCCATTCAAAATCTACTTCTTGGTTACCTAATACAAGATGGAGTTCAGCCAAATGTTCAGCAATTTTTAGCACAACCATGCTGTTAAGCACTTTGGTGTCGTGCGGATCGCTGCTCTGACCGGCAGTCTGCAACAGTTTTTGAAAGTAAATGATGTCATGGTGATAACGAATGGCATCAATGATGTGGTTAGGCAGGTTCCACGCTCTACTCACCAGGTAGCTCACTTCAGCGTGATTGCATTGGAGAAGTTTTTCTTCAACCCAGCGTATCAGACCATTGGCATTAGCATAGCCTTTCCGCAAGACGCTAAAGTAATTTTCATACTTCTGCAGAATTACCGGGATGCCACAGTTATGGAACAATCCTAGCGTAAACATTTCATCGGGTTGGCCAATGCTGAGCTTACGTGATGTATAGGCCGCGTAACTGCCGACTTCATTGGAATTTTCCCAGAAAATTTGCAAATCGACATAATCAACCTTGTCGGAGATTTGCCGTAGTAAAACACCATTGATGATATTCAATACGCTTTCCAAGCCGAGCAGGGAGACAGCGTGTGGAATGGACGCAATATGCACGTACATGCCGAAGGCAGCAGAATTAATGGATTGCAGGACTTTGGCTGCCAGCTCCGGATCTTTTTTAATAACACTGGAAATTTTATCGAGTTCTCCACCTGCTCTTTTGATATCGGCAAAAAGCGAAGGCGGTGGTGGAATGTAAAGTTGATCTAGAAAATCTTTCATAAATCTTGCTACACACAGGCATCTTTCAGTAAGTATAAGCGAGTGATATCAATTTTTTAGTAATGCTTTGTTATCAACTGCGCTTGTTTTAATTGGAAACGGTGATGGTCTGTCAGGTCTGTGTTGATGGCTATATTTGTCTTTATTCTCCCGCGATCCCGTGAATTTTACTGAGCTTATATAACTTTCTATGGGTGTGGCGCAGGTATATAGAAGCTGCGCCATCTGTCTAATTACCAGCAAACATAAACATCGAGTCACTACGCAAAATCGGTCTAAAAAACGGACAAGATCGGCATCGTTGTACCGCAGATAACTTCTATTATAAATGTTAGAAGTATTGATTTGCTTAAAACAGAAAAGGAAAGCGTCGCAGACAAATAAAGGAAAGGGAAAAACCACTTCGCTTGGTCGCGTTCTTAGCAGTAGCGGTAGTAGCAGTTGTAGTGAAGGAGCAGTACCCATGTTCAGTAAAAAGGCGTTAAGCGTCGCCATTTTGTCTGTCATTCTGGTTGGATGTGGCGGAGGCGGAAGTGGTGGTGACGACAGTAGTGCGGCTGATGACGTAGTTGATGGGGTCGATAACAATAATAGTTCGGATTCTAACAATTCTTCTGATAGCAATAACAATTCCAGTGACGACAACAGCGACAACGATAGCAGTGATTCGAGCGACAGCGATGGTGATACTAACGCTGATTCCAATGCAGATGGTGATTCAGACAACTCCTCAGACAGCTCTTCAGATGGCAATTCAGGTATAGCGGGATTAACGCTACCAGATCAGATGGATGTGGTAGCAGCAGCGGATACCGATGGTGTTACCACGAGCTTTGTTGGGCCGGCACCGAAAAGACTTGCTATCAATCGATACTATTTCGCAGACAGAAAAATTTCCGCTTTTGATGATGCCGGCACAGATTATTCCACCGACCAGGTCCACAGCCACATTTGGCTGAATGCTCTCAACCCGATCGAAATGGTCAATAGCATTTTGTGTTTTACCGGCCAGATAAAAGGCAGTGAAATGGTCAATCAGGGAGCCTATATCGCCCTGGTGGATGACAGCATTTGCGACGAAAATGGCAATGACAATTCTAGCGATTCTGGTGGCCAATCAGCTGCCGCAGACAATACACCGGACTATGTTGAAGTGGTGGTGAAGTCGGAGCGTGAATCGAATGCTGATCCCATGGTGATTAGCATGTGGATGCCTGATATGGAGAAAGAGGACGAATATGCCCCGCAGGCTATTAAAGTTAAAATCATTGTCAATGAAGCACCCAGCGACGACAGACCCTTTGGTGATTTCAGTCTCAACTTTAATATGTTTCCCTCGATTGATTCTGCAACCTCCAACGGCCAGGGTGAGTTAAAAACGGTTGATGTGGGTGAAGGCTTTTTTGGCTTTACGCTCTATGAATACTATTCACCGATGGATGGGGTAGTGAACGCGAGTGATGCCAGTGTGGTGATGAGTTCAGATCGCACAGAGGGTTATGCACTCACGTCAGTGACGAATAACTTTCTGGGGAACTCTGAATCAAATTATTATGGGCTGGCATTTAATGAATCCAATGTGAACATGGAAGCTGCCGAAGCCTATGAAGATCTTTCGTTTAATACGGGTGCCGTGGGTGGCGAGGGCGCCTGTCTTAGCCGTAATAGTTTCCGCGAAATGGTCTGGCACTACAATTTATACGATGCGGCTACCGGTGAGCGCGTTGAACTGGCTTCTGGTTTTTCATTCCGTTATGACAGTGATAGTGACAACGACATTGATAATGAACCTGATGCCATGGGCCATGCTGGCTATTGGGGTGTATGGACAGAAACGGACGAACAACTCGAAACCGGCGATGTCATAGTGCGGAATAATCAAAGCGATGATGATGAGGAAACTTACACCGTTACCTCTGCACCGGGCAGGTTGGTTAAACACACGGTTAAATCAGCTGCATTGACTGACATAACCACTCTGGATTTTAGTTATTGGGACAATGATGTTCCCGAGGGCGCTGATTCTTGGTTGGTAAATTATTTACCTGCCGGTGATTCAATTACTACGGCTGGTTTTTATAAAGTAGGCACTGTAAGTCGTGGTGATCGCGGTCGTACCACTGATGAATTCGACGAGGCGGATTATATCGCTATCTCTTTAAGCGGCACTGAAAACCTGCACATGTTTTCTGACCAGCTAGGTGGCAGCGTACATTATGTCGCGGGTGCAACGATTATCACCTATTTCACAGAGGAGTTTGTCAATGGCAGTGAAACAGGCAATGGTGAACTATTTTCAGCTGGCAGTGCGACATTAGTCTGTTTCCATGACTGTACCAAAGCCAATATTGCTGCAGCGGATCTCGCTGCCTTTAATGGACCCTTTTCTAATGCTACTTCTTTAAACTCACCGGTGCTTTACAGTATTGCAAACAGCGGTGATTCCGCTCTCACGCTACTGCGCGATAGTCAACCCGTGAAATACAACATGACCCTCGATCAAGTTCTCTTGGATTCGCTCTTTAGTTGGGGTGTCAGAAGTGGCCCGCTGCTGACCCCTGCAGTGGCGGCGACGCTTACCAGCCGAGCTGATCTGTTTGATCCCAACAAGGTGCCGGTGTTCTATACCTGGCAAACAAGTTTGAATCGCTGGGATCAACAAGTGGTATTAACTGACGCTGGGGGTGGTATCGTTAAATTTGATAAACCCTTGCAATTCACTTACACCCATAGCACTGCAAATGATCGCAACCAAAGTAGCCAGGGCGATGGTATGGTCGTGATGTTGGAATACATGGGTGACGGCCAATTGCACGGTATCCCCTGGGTGGGCGATATTCCCGAAGATCTTGATCCCGAGGATGAAGAAGATATAGATGTCCGCTATTTCCCGCTGTTTAATCTTGCTGACGGTGTAGTGGTGGGTGACAGCAATCAATATGTGGTAAAAGCGGTGGATATGGAACAGAAAATGTCAGAGGTCACCGACAGCAACTGTGCGACGATCCCTTTGGCAGAACCCGCTGCAGCTGTGCCGACCTCAGCAACTGGAGTTGTAGATATTGGCGACATGCCGATAGTTGAGGATGCACCTGCGGTGGTCGCGGGGGAGCTGCAGATAAATTAATTTAGTCAGTTTTGTAACACCATGAACCTTGCGCGGGGCTTGTCCCCGCATTTTTTTATGCAGGACGCATTTATGCTGCGAAGCACATGGATGTGCGAGAGCGGCGCTTGTCTCGCGTTCGGGCGATTTCATAAATCGGCATTGGCTTTGCCTATTTACGCAATAGTTATCCCCATAATTCTCATAACATGCGCATAAAAATCTGCGGCTGTTTAGTCAAATCAACGGTTATAACAAAGACGTGTGAAATTAAGTTTTTTTCTATTAGACTTTCATCACAGTTGTCAGTAATTAAACTGTTTGAATATCGGCTACAATAAAAATTAATGGCCAGATTTTTTATAGAGCAACTGATTTAAGCCATCTTTATCGCCTGCTCACATAAGAGTCATGTGCTATTTAATTTGGTTTTGGTTTTGGTTTTGGTTTGAGTGCTAAAGTTGACAGCGAGGATGTTGCGTTTGATTCGTTATCTTTCTAATTCGATATTTTTTACCCTGACTCTCACTCTGACAGTGATGCTGACCAGTTGCAGCAACAGTGGTGGCTCAAGCGTTACTACTATAGTGCAAAACAAAACACCCAGTGCCAGCTTCTCCGCGTCGAGTCCGGGCAGTAGAGTAGTCACCTTTAATCCTTCTGGTTCATCCGATGCGGATGGCTCTATTGTCGAGTACGCATGGGATTTCGGAGATGGCACTGATATCGAGACGCAGAATGATGAGGAAGTCATCGCGCATGTATTTTCTGATGAAGATAAGTACACCGTTAGTTTAACGGTTACCGATAACCTGGGTGATACAGGAAAGTTTGAATCCTCCATCACAGTAGGCGAAACCTTTGGCCACGATGACGATTCTACCTACACCATCACCGGCACTATTTACGCCACTGAGGAATCTCGGGTTGATGTCGATGTTAACAACAGCCACGCCTCCAATTTTGAAAACGACGATATCCTCAATGCGCAATTCGTTGCGGTGCCCATGACGCTCGGCGGTTGGGCAAAATCCACCAGCGATCGATCTGACTTTTACAAGATTACCTCTAACGTACCGGTGGGCATTGTCTTGAACATTGCAGATGCTGCCAGTGCTGATCTGGATATATTTCTCTATGATGAAAATCAAGCGATTTTAGATTCATCGATTACCGGATTTGGCGACAACGAGTCGCTGATGATTACTAGCGCACAAATCACGGCTTCAACTACTGACGTCTTTTATATCGAAGTCAGAGCAGATTCCGGCGGGTCCAACTACGTCTTAACTGTCGGTGACACCAGCAGTATTGCGCGCGCCAGTGCGAGCAGTCAGCTGCATCTGTCCGATGATTTTGTACCGGGTGAAGTTGTTGTACGTTATAAAGATGGTAGCTCCAGTGTCAGCGCCAATGACGACAGCTCTAACAACAACAGTTCTAACAACAACAGTTCTAACATCGCTGAAAGACAAACTATGGCGAGCCGAGGATTACAAAAATTGGCTGGCCATCGTTCGCGCATAATGCGCTTGGGATTGGAACCCAGTTATGTTGTGAGTAATCGTTATGTCATGACGCAATCTGATCAAGTCGGGATTTTGTCTGAACAAGAATTTCAACAATTGGATGACCAGCAGCAGACTAAATTTGCCACCGTCGAGGCGATTAAAAAATTACAAAAAGAAAAAGACGTGTTGTACGCAGAGCCCAACTTTATACGCCGTCCGCTCACTGAACCCTTTGACTCCCTCTACTATCTGCAATGGCATTATCCCCTGATCAGTTTACCGGACGCTTGGGATTTAGCCGAGTCATTGGGTAGCGGCGCGATTGTCGCCGTGATCGATACCGGTGTATTGGTGAATCATCCTGATCTGGCAGGGCAGTTGATCAGCGGCTACGATTTTGTTGCCGATGTGGATAGCGCCAATGATGGCAACGGTATCGATTCAAATCCCGATGATCCGGGTGACAATAACTTTGGCGGTAGTTCATTCCATGGCACCCATGTGTCCGGCACTATTGCGGCCAAGACTGAAGCGATCGATGGCGCGAGTGGCGACACAGGTGTTGCGGGTATAGCCTGGAATGCCAGAGTGATGCCATTGCGAGCCTTTGGTGTGAACGGCGGTACGACTTATGATACAGCGCAAGCGATGTTGTA
>OBEQ011965976.1_pt1 | contig 18078 bp, 29 predicted proteins | sample 1670901 | NCBI WGS metagenome assembly OBEQ01 (sample SAMEA104232315, study PRJEB22302) | groundwater metagenome | biome: forest; feature: aquifer; material: groundwater | place: USA | collected 2011-08-07 | depth 5.4 m
ATTTTTTCTTCAAATTCTTTATCATCAAAATCTAAGATTAATAGATTACCAAATCCTCCAATTACACCATAATTTCCTCCTTTATTAATCCATTCATTCAGTCGTGGACTATCAAAAGAATAGTTGTTGTTCAACTGCCATTCTTTCTCAAAAGGAGACTTCTCTTTTGGATTTATTAACACAAATCTAAAATCACGCTTATGTAATTGTACTGGTATCATTTTTTCTATCACCAATTCTCTTTTTACTAAACTATTACCAAAACTACATTTTAGTTTCTTTTTACTCTTTAGGACAGTCTTTAATCATTATAAAATAATCAATTTCTCCTTCTGCCTCGTCAATTGATATTTCATTATTAATCAACCTCTGTAATATAGTTCTGATGTGTTGCATTTTGGTTAACACCGCGTATTAACATATTTCCTCTGAAAATTCAAATGTTCTTTCCCAATCTGGGAATGTTTAGTATGTGCATGGTCGCATTTTGAACAGTAATATTGAGGTGTTTTTGACCCCCCATGCAAATAATGTTCTTTTTTCATACAGTTACCTCTTTTTTTGGCAATTTCTTAATCCATATCTTCACAAAATCTTCTTCTTCAATTCCTTCAAATTCAACAACTTTATTATCAACAGTTATTTGTAAACTGCCACCAGAACGTCTTACTTTTGCCGTAAATGTTGAAAAATCATTTAATTCTTTCATATTATCACTCCCTCTTTAAGATAAGATTAAATATAACAAAACATAACTTATTTATAAAGATTTCTATTTGGTTTGATATACTTTCAGATATATAAGCAGTGATATTTATCTTTCAGCAGTTCAGCTACAAAAAAAACGGTTTTACCTATACTTTCCTTATTCATGTCAGTATTTTCTAATTACCGCAATATTTAAATACAACTTCAATTTCTTTAATTACTATGGCAGTAGTCAATATTCATAAGGAAGCGTCAGATTTGCTCGAAAAGATTAAAAATCAAACTGGTATCGAAAAAAAATGGTTGGCGACTAAGTGTATCTTAGACCACGCCGAATCATATTCACGCAAATGAACAAAATTTCATTAAACCCAGTAATTATAGGGGAAATAACTTATGTAGAAGTAAGACCAACTCGATTGGAAGGATTAGAACAAACAGAATATTGTTTTGAGATTAAAACAGATACAGATTTAATAAATGAATGGGTGCCAATAAACAAGAATGAAAATGGAGAAAATATTATACAAGGCACAATCTTAGATTTTTATCTCCAAGAAGTATTTAAAGTATTTCCTGAGACAACCAATTTTGTTGAACATAAAGAGGTTTTTGAATTTCTCAAAGGAAAAAAAGTAGAGTTTCAACGCAAACCACTCGGAAAACAGTATCTTGATATTCCTCCTCGAAAATATTATGTTCCTCAAAAGAAATTATAGTTTTAATAGAACTTATGTAAAATTGAAATAACAATGAAACGTAATCAGCAGAGTAAACCAATAAGGTGTTTAAGTTGTGGAACATGGATTGAACCTAACGTCGGGTTTTGTGTCAATTGCGACTAATGGAAAATATACTATGTATTTCAAGTAGATTACATCCTGGAGTTTCTTCAGTTTTCATAAATATGCAGAAAGTGGGACTTTGCACTCACTTATATCTAGAAGACATTCCTGAACCAGATGATTTTTCTGAATGGAAATTAGTGATACTTGGTGCGTGGGTAAATGAGTATAATGAACGTATCAAAAAGATAAGAATAACTTCTAAAGTTGGAATATTAATTACAAGCAGTATTGGGCAGATAGAACAAACAAATTATATGGAATTACAGCAACTTCAAGAGATTTTAAATCATTTAGACAATAAACTAATTGATTTTGTATTTGTTGGTTGTAAAAATTTATATGAAGTACTCAAACAAGATAAAATTAAATTCTTCCCCTACCCAATCTACATACATTCGGAGGAACAACATGATATTTAACATCCTACTATTTTCCCCAACCCACCCACGTAAGAATTTATTGAATCAGCAATTAGGGGTAGAATTAGCCCATCGGGAACTGCCTGAAAATAAATTACACACTAACTCACAAATAAAAATAGCACCAAACTGCACAACTTACTATAACTGGTTAGAACAAGAAGAATATAATAAATTGTTATCCATTATGAATTTATCACTCCAAATTGGGCATACTGAATCATTTTGTTATGCGTTTGCAGAAACTATGTTATTAGGTATCCCTACCCTTTGTTCCCCTTGTGTGGCAGACAACTTTAACTTACCCCTCAATTTAAGGAAAGAATTAGAAGTAAGAAACCCTGATTCTGTTTTAGAAATAAAAAATAAAATAATCGACATTTATAATTTATCTGAAAAAGAGACAAGAGAACTCTCTTTATGTAGCAAAGAATATGTCAAATTGTTTGCTCAACAGAACAATCAGAAACTCAAAGAAATGTTATCTACTATTTTAAACTCCATACCAAATTGAGAAGATAAATAAATCCGCCACTCATTGCGGCGGTTAACAAAGCCAACCATTTCGTATTAAAACTATTTCGTTGTTTGATTTCTTCAATGCCTTTCTTTATATCTTGCAGTTCTTTGAAAATATCTTGGTTAGTTATTTTTAAAAAAGTGTCACTGTTTTCCATACGACACCTAGTATTGGGTATATAGAACTAACACTGCACTTCCAGCAGAAATGCCTGTAACTGTTCCTCTCCACAGTTTTGTTTGGTTAATCTCAAAAACATCGCCAGTGTCGTTGATTACACTCGTAATACCTGCTACTCGTAATCCTACTTTTCTTGAAGCAGCAGTTCCGAATCCAAGATACAATGCAGACCCACCAACATTTGTGATAAACCCTGCCCTTCTGGTATTATTTGTGGCAAGGATAGTAACACTTGTTCCTTTCACCCATATAGAACCTCGTGGGGCGTTTGCATTACCGCCCTGTGCCGCAGGGTGCCAAATAGTCCCACTATTAACACTTCTTATATTACCAATCAACCCAATAGTACCAACTCTGTTTACTCTGGCAATAGTTCCCGTTCTAACATCTGCTACTGTCCCAGCTCTTGAAAGATAAGTTAATGTTCCTTGCCTTCGTACTACATCTACAGTCCCTGATTTAACAGCCGCACTACCCATAAAATTTATTCTGTTTACAGTACCTATTCTTCCAGTATATGTTAAAGACCCTAATCTTCGTACTACATCTACAGTCCCCGATTTGACCGCCGCACTACCCATAAAATTTATTCTGTTTACAGTACCTATTCTTCCAGTGTAAAGCAAAGTTCCAATTTGTCGCATAGTAACTATAGAACCAATACGCCTGATGACATCAAGAGTACCACTTCTTACTTGTGCTACTGTTCCTAATCGAGACATATAACTTACAGTCCCCATTCTCTTGACTTGTTCAACGGTTCCCGTACTAATATTAGCTATAATATTTACGCTTCCGATTTCAAATTTTTGTGGCATAGTCTATGACAACGGTTTTTGACCTAAATTATTTATAATCAACAGTTCTTTCAGTTCTCGTTCAAAATTTAAAGCATATTGACCTGGAATTAAGATACCTTCCACAAAAAAAGTGATGGTATCTGTGGAACCAGAGTTATTTGTAAATTTTACTAATATCTTATCTTTGAATCCTTCTTTTACATGAGGATAGTATTCAAACCGAACAAAAGAATCAGGGAACTCAGTATATTCTTGGATTATTTGGTTTGCCCTATCATATAGAGTGATATTAATATCTGTGTTCTGAACATTCCCACCATATGCAATTAAATAGAAAACGTATCCATTTTTAATAGTAACAGTAAGTAAAGCAGTACTTGTGCTACTCGACAGGTCAAAAATAGTGGAGATGTTAGCTGGTTCGGCATTATATTTTGAAGCAATAATCCGAGTTAATTCAAGCGACATGATTTTATCCCTCACAAGTTAAAGTCATTTCAAGATTGCCATGTCCCCATCTTTTCACAACTTCGCCTTTGGATTGTTTTTTGTTATCTACTGTTACGACCATAGGGTATTTTTAAGCAAAAGATTATTTAAAGATTGCGTTAAAATTAGAATTTATTCATGTCAATCTGGACACTACGCAGGAATTTAGCCATATCAATGGCACCCCATCCAGAGAGATTATTTTTTTCATATGTTTCTAAGTATCTACAACTCTCAGACAGAAATTTCTCAATTTGTTCTTTTGTGAAAGAACGGTGGCAATACTGTTTTATAAGAGCTAACATCCCCGCCACTTGCGGAGAAGCTTGGCTAGTTCCTTCTATAGCTTTCCAACCGCCAGGATATGCTGCGAATACATTATCACCATATGCTACACAATCAGGATATTTTCTGTTACATATCGGACCTCTACTTGAAAATTTATTGGTACGACCTAAAGAATTGATACTACCTACTGCAATAGCTGTTTTACACGCCGCTGGGATAAATGGACTTGTTTTTGGTCCCTCATTTCCAGCACTACAAACAACCATAATCCCTTCATCTGTTGCATTTCGTACAATTAAATTGAGGGGATGATTATCTGCACACGCCTCTACTTCTTCTCCTGCACTAATATTTATAATATCTACCCCTTCTTTTTGGGCAAGTTCTATACCTTTCATAATCCTACTCAATTTTGTATTCCCATCTTTTTCAATTATTTTGATATTAAGTATGCTTATTTCAGGTGCAATTGCCAATAAAATACTTGAAACATGAGTACCATGCCCATACAAATCTTCATCTGGTTCATCTGTTAGATTGATTGTCTTGATTTTTGTTTCAGCAAAAATGTCATGGGAGAAATCTATACCACTATCTAAGACTGCGACAACAACCCCTTTTCCTGTCAACCCCATTTGGTGAAGGTCAGAGGCATTGGTTTTGGTAATAATATCATTGAGGTCAATCATAATGAACACGTTGAATCAAAAGTCAATTCTGCTCCCAATTTAGTAAGTTCTTTCACTTGCCATTGTTGTAATTCAGCAGTAAAGCAATTCACACAAGAGAAACTATCTTTGATGGGAATACCTAAATCTTGGAGTAATAATGGAGAAATTCCTTGTGGTAAACGTATAATATAACAGCCCATACATTCCCAAAACTCAATATTCTATTTAAATATTGCTAGGGGTATATTCTTTCTTTAAGTCGTCTAAAGTCTTTTTGAGCCAACTTGTACCATTAGGATGTTTTAAGATTAAACTATAAGCGTCTGGATTGGCTTGGGCAAAACAATTCAAAATCATATTCACATTAATTTTCTCAACATCCACACCCAACATTTTCATCCCATCCAGTACTGCCCCTTTACTTGGCATTTTTCCTTCAAAATATTGAAAAAGAGAGATATTGTTATCTAACATAAACTTAAATACACTGGTGTTTATTCTCTTCAAATAACTTTTAAATAAAAAAATTGCCAAATCCATTTTATTATCCAATATACCCCATATCTACTCCTTCTACGCCTTCCACATCAGGTATTCCACCACGTACAATTATTTTTTTCTGTCCTTGTTTTGGCAAAGTAGCAGAGGGAATAACCGAAGAAGATTCTGTCCTCATTGGTATATCAACAACTTGTGGGTTCTGGTTATGGTTCATAGGGCGGTAACCTCCCATATTTTTCTGGTGCATTTGCACAACCTCTTGCTCATTCATTCCATCCACTTCTTCTTCTGGAACGTGATTATATGTAGACATCGGTCTTGGTGTTGGTGCATTTGCTGTCATCTTGGATTTCAATAATTCAACAATAACTGGGCTTAAATTTTTTCCAATACTTTCAATGTAATCTATTGCACTCGCTGATTTTTCCCCTCCTCCAATTTCGGCATTGAGTTCTTTCACAAACTTAATTTGTTCTACAAGAGACCCCATGTCTGCATTTCCTCCAGTGTTTCTCATTCGTTGTAATTCATTTTCAAGGATAGCTAATTTGTTATCCATCAAAGCTCGATTGTGTGCTTCCTGCATTTTTTGAATTTCTAATTGTGTCTTCTGTGTATTCTCATCTTTGTGTTTAAGAAATTCTAACACTTGTTGCATATCCATTCCCTGCTTATTATTTTGGTCCATGATAGTTTTTACAACTTCAATATTTTGTTTGAAGTTATCTGTTGGATTTACAGGTTGAGGGTTCATTAACCTTGCCACTTCAATAATATCCCTAAAATTCATGGCAGGTTGTGCTTGAGGTTGAGATGAGTGTTGATTGTTCATTACCTTCATTAACTCCAACATCCCATTTATATCCATTCCTGATTTGTTGTTGTTTTGTCCGTTATTCATTAAAGTCATCATCATTATTGCGTCGCCCATTTCCATATTATTTTTACCCCCTGTTTTTTTCAGTTTTTCTTGAATCTTCGATTTTACAAGCTCAATTTGAGCTTCTTGTAATTCTTGTTGTTGGATTTCTTCTAACATCTCTTTCACTGATTGTGGTTTACCTAAAAATGACCCCATACTTGCTCCCTCCTTCCCCCCATTTAAAATTTGGAATGTGAGACGTAATGATTTTCGATGTAATTCTTGTAAATTGGAAGCAAACCCGTTGGTAAGCAACATCTCTGCCATGTGAGCTTCTTCCCCAGATATTTTTACTGTCTTCCCAGAAAGGATTTCATAGGGCGTTTGAGGTTCCGATAATTCCTCTTTGGTAGGCATTACTGTTTCGTTTAATTCTTTTTCGGAGTTTTCTTGAATCAACTCTATATTTTGAATGGTAGGAACTGATTTAGCTTCATTTGAGGTTGTTTGAGATGTTTGTAATGTTTCTATTATCTTTCTTGGTCTCCCCATCTTAATGTTTTTCATCTTCTTATCAGGATTATTAATAAAATATTGGTCTGTATGAATATAACGCATATGTGATTGTAACGCATTATATGTTTTGGCAGTCATATCACAATATTCACATTTAACTTTCACATTATGATTCTTACCCACTTTATGATTTACTTCCTCCACTGTGCTTCCTCCATTTTCAGGGTTTTCTAGCATTTCTTCGGTATTCTTTTGGACTTTTTCCATAGTTTATAATTACTATGTATACTAAAATATCTTATTTAAAGATTGCGGTGAATTAAGAAGAAATGTTTAAATACCTTATCCTATTATATATAGTATGGAATTACAAAAAGCAATTGCCCTCCTTGAGATATTGGGTGATGAGAAACAGAAAAAATCAATCCAAGAGGCAAGAAGAATACTTGAGATGTCAGAGACATTAAAAAATCCAGAGAATGTGAAACGTATTGCTATGAATGAATTTCTTCAAAGAATTGCCCCTGATGAAATTACCAAAAAAAATATTATCAAAGCATTAAGTAGTCCAGAAAGAAAAGTAATTAAAAATATAAAAAAAGATTAACGACTTTTTCTTGCTCTTTTATGTTTTAAACAGTGACCTTTCCTTTTTCCACGTTTTACTTTCCCATATCTACATTGTTTTTTTCGCATAGTAAATCAACTCCTTATTTTGTAAGATATGATTATAAAACATTATATTTAAAGATTGCGTAAAATGAAAAGTTATTTAAACTAATTAAGTTATTTAACATTATGGCAGATAAACCAACAGTTGTTCGTGTTAGATTGATTGGGAAAAAACAATTAGTTGTAACAATTCCTACTGGTAGCGGTCTTGAAGTAGGAGATTATGTAGAACTAATAAAAGTTATATTCTAAAATGTCCTTTTCACCGCAATATTTAAATACTATATTTTAGCACTATAGTATAAATTAAAATTAAAATTAAAAGTGGAGGCGAAAAAAATGGTAGCAAAAAGCGATTGGACAGATGTCGGGATGATGGCTGGGGGAGCTGTAGTTGGGGCAGTTGCAGCTAATTATGGTAGCGACTGGATTTCAGGATTTATGACAAAGACAGTACGAGATGACCCAAAAAAAACACCAGCAGACGTAACGATTATACAAAAAGCATACACGTATGATGTATTGTTAGGTGCATTGGCAGCAGTAGGGGGAATGTACACTCCAAATAAAAGTGCAGCATTACTTCTTAAATCAGCAGGAGTATATCTTGTCGCAAATGGGTTAATTGACGGCGTAGGAGATTTCATGCAAAAAAACGCACTACTTAAAACTTGGAATGGACGACCTCAAGGAGAACTTACTAATACCGCATTAGCTAAACAAACTGTGCCTTTAAGTCATGGTTGCGGTGGGTACAGATACCCAAGTGCAAATGCTATGGCAATGAATCAAAATGCTTTCGCACATCTTACAAGTATTCCTTCATCTGACACAAGGAAAGTAAATATTTATTAACGGAGGTAAAAGAAAATGGCATTATTACAACTAACAAAACAAACGCCTGATGAAGCAATCACAGAATTGCTTGGACAGGTAGTAGAATCAGCTCGACAGGAATTTGCTCCTTTACAATTTGAAGGACAATACCCAGATGGCGGATTTGGTATTCAACAACTTCGACCACGACACATCGGTCACGCAAAAGCTATTTGGCAGTACACTGTCACAACGTCGTTTGCGAATTGGATTAGCAAAACTTTAGGTGTGGATAACTTCGTTGTCCCAACTGGTATGTTTAATCTAACCGCAGACCCTAGCACAGTAGAAATACAACCAACTGCTAACGGTAAAGATTTTCCTGTTATGAACATCGAGAATCTTTATTCCAACAACGCATTGGCATTAGGATGGTTTACCAAACCTTTTGCAGTTCGACCTAGCAACTTGATTAAGTTTCAAAACATTGGTCGTGTTGCTCAAACTGAACGATTAGGTTTAGATGGGTACACTGTAGCTAAACGAAGCTTTTTGATTAACCAAACTGCGTCATAAGTTTAATAAATTTTTTTATTTTATTTTTCAATAATATTTAAAAAATTCGGAGGAAAGAAAGATGACCGAAACAATCCCAACAAACCAAGACATCCTTACAGGACATTATGTTTATATAGACGTATATGATGAATTTTATTGCATTGGAAATGTAGAACCATTTCAATATGAATCAGGTGAAGAAACAACAGCATATTTTAGTGCAGTTGCAGTTAATGCTTCTTCCGCATTTGCTAATATTCTCGATTTAGAACCAGACGATAAACCAAACCGCCATTTATTTCAGGCAATGATTGGTGTCAAATATGGTATCAAATATTATTTCAAGATTCCAACTGGAACTGCTCGTTTCGGAACAGATAGAACGAAAGGTATTGGATTTCTACGAGATGTAATCAGTCCATTCCATTCGCCCAATAAAGATTTCCAAATGTGGTTTGTGAATGATTATTACCCTGCGGTTGGCGTTTCTAATACTTCTGGTGAAGTTCTCACTCCAAAAATCCAAGCACTAGGTTTTAAATATGAATTGAAACCTTTGAGACCAGAGATGGTAGAAAAATTAAAAAATAAAATGGTTCCCTATAAATATATTACTATAGGCGGACTTAAATGCTAGGAGGAGATGAAACATGGAAAATAATGCTAACATTAATTTAATTCAAAATGACAGAACTGGGCAGATGGACCCAGATTTTTTACCAACAAATACCATCAAGAAAGGGGATATTAAACCGACAATTCCTACAAGTAGTGTACGGTTATCTTCTTATGTACCATCACAAGGGAAAGTTGGATTATTGACATATTTAAACTTATCAACAGCAGGGTTAGGTACTTTCGTAATAAGTTTAACTGACAGAAGTGGGACATTTGATTCATTTCGTATGGGAACAAAAGTGGGAACAAACCTTAATCAAGTTACTTTACAAGGACACAGTAAAGCCCCACTCCATACAATTTTGGGAACATTTTTCCTTAACAACCATCAAGGTTCATTTGCAATAGGGGCAAGTAATAGGGTTTCCTATAATTGGGAAGTCATTCAAAAATAAATAAAAAAATAAAACACAAAAATATTTTAAGGAGGAATCAATATGGCAACAACATTAGGATTTGGACACATTCCCTCACCACATGGTGGAAGAGGAATTATTATGGCGTATGGTACCGTACGTGACATTGTAGATGGTGGAAGTTTCTCAGTACAATTACAACGTGCAGGTAGTGCAGTATTGCGTAACGTTCTCGCACCTCAAATAACAGTCATTGATGAGGTATATGGTTCCCAAGTAACTGCTAAAGCAAGTGGGTCATCCAACGGATACATTGCAGTTAAATTGTGGTCAGTAGGTACACCAATTGGATTTGCAACACATTTCGGGACAGTAAACTTGTCATTCGTAGCATACGGTGGCGGTGGCTCAATCTAATTAGGTTTTGAGTTTTTTTTTATCTTTTTTATTATCATAAAGGCGAGAAAGCCGAAAGTCAACTTACTAGGTGGGTTCTAGAACCGCTTAGAAACGTCTCGCAAGGACAGAGGAGACTGGAGGCTCTCGAGACCTTTTCTTTACTTTTGAATGAAATAGAAAGTTTTAAATACATCTGGTTAGTTTAGTATTTTCTATAATTATAATATTAAAAGAAGGTGATTAATGTGAAAATTAGTTTCATCAGTAATGCAAATTTTGCACCCTGTGGATATGGTCAGATAGTAAAAAATCTTCTTCCAAAAATACACCCACATCACCCATCTAGTTTGATAGCAAATTATGGGTTAATGGGCGGAAACAAAATTGAGAATTTTTGGGAGGGAATGACATTCTATGGACCAGGTGAAGCGGGATTTGAAGAAGGGATGGCACCAAATCACGTTAAAGATTTTGGCGGACAAGTCGTTATCCCTATTTATGATATTTGGGCATGGCAACAATTACCTTTAGAGTTAGCAAAAAATAGAATACCTCTTGTTCCTTATGCTCCCGTCGACAGTGAAGAATTAAATCCGTTCTATCGTAATAATCTTCAACATTGTTTTAAAATTATACCAATGAGCCAACACTCAGAGGATTGTATAAGAAAATATTTTCCAGACAAAACATTACCTCACATTTTTCCTGGTGTTGATTTGAATGTGTTTAAACCATTATGGGATACAGTCGAAGAAAAAAACAAATTAAAGAGATATTTACATTTCTCAGAAGATACATTTCTGATTGGATTAATGGGAGATATAAAAGGAGACAGGAAAAGATGGGTTGAGAATTTAGAAGGAATCAGTATCTTCCGAAAACGAAATCCACAAATAAAAATTGGTGTTTATATCCATACTAGTTTGAGAAGCGGCGCACCTGGTGATTATCAATTAAAAGTATTTGTTGACGATTTTAAATTAAATGATGTGGTAAGAATTGTTGACACCTATTCTTATGTTAAAGGAATTTCAAATGAAGAGATGTGTAAAATTTATTCCTGTTTAGATGTTTTTCAGCAATGTTCATACGGCGAGGGGGCTGGGATGATGTTTGTTGAAAGTGCAGCGTGTGGCACTCCTTCTTTAGGTACTAATTTTTCTAGTATGAAACAAGCAGTCGCAGATGGTAAAAGTGGTTATTTGGTTAACACATTATACAAACCATATGACACCTCAGGAGCAAGAAAGGCTATGCCCGACCCAGAGGATATAGCAAACAAACTTGAATTAATTTACAACAAAGGAAGTACTTCTTTCAAACAGGACTGTTTAGACCACGCTTCACAATTTGAATGGAATAAACTTGTTCAAGAGAAGTGGTTGCCAATGTTGGCTCAGTTAGAAAAAGATATTGAATATGCTTGTTTTACCCCCCCACCACCTAGCGAAGAATTACAAAAAAAAGGAGAAACAGTTGTTGTGTTATGACCAGAGTTTTCAATTTCAAAGAAACAGAAGAATATAGTCAATCACAGAAAGTAGATATAGTTGGTTATGGTGATGTCGGAGAAACTGGATGTCCTGCTCAAACACCTCAAACGGGTACTAGATGTAACAGTATGAATATACGATTTACGGGCAAACTCTATAATCATAGTCGGGTATATACCTGTCACGATTGTAAATCCATGTTTGTTTCGCCAACCACATATGCACGTTGTGACAATGAATATATTGTTAGAACTAAAGAAGGGGTTATTGCTCGTGATTTAATTGTCAATGACTGTTTTATCTGCCCAATACCAAAAAAAGAAGGGTTTGATGTAAGAAAGTTAGTAGCAGAAGGGAAACATTGCCCTTATTTCAAAGAAATAATTAAATTGGATAATTAACTATGACTAAATATTTAATTTTTGGGTCAGCGGGATTTGTCGGATTCAACCTAAAGATAGAACTAGAACGCTTTGTTGGCAACGAAGTTATCGGATTCGATAGGCGAGACCCAAAGAAACCAAGAGATATTCTTATTAACAAACAAGAGTTATATGATGAAGTTGAAAATGCAGACATTGTATTTCATTTAGCTGCAATTCCAGCACATAGGTTAAGTGTTCGCAATCCAGAAGAAATTCTCCAAAATAACATCGAATGTACGTTAACCATTGCCGAAGCTTGTAGGTTACATAACAAACCAATGGTGTATGCGTCTAGTTTCTCAGTGTATGGCAATCAACCACCTAGTTGGACAGAAGATATGCCAATGAGTGCAGAAACTCCATATTCCCTTTCTAAAGTGATTTGTGAACAGATTTTACAGTTTTATCATAAATTTTACGGTTTAGATGTCAAAATTGCCCGTTTTAGCAATGTATATGGTCCCTTTGAAGAGTTTCACGACCCAATGCAAGTTATCCCTACATGGTTAAATCAAGCCAAGAAAGGAGAGAAAATAACTGTATATGGCGAGAACACAACCAGAGATTTTACGTATGTGTTTGATATATGTTATGGATTAATGTCAATATCTCGCACACCAGGATTTGATATTTATAATTTATGTAGTGGTAAAGAAGTTAAATTGTTAGATATAGCCAAACAAATCACATCTAATATTCAGGTTCTACCCCTTCCTTCTTACGAAACAGAGAGGTGGGTTGGGGACAATTCTAAAATTACAAAAATGGGATGGCAGAATACTAATAATATTGATGGATGGATTTGGTGTGAAAAATTAAGGAGAGGGATTAAATGAAAGCATTAATCACAGGAATTACAGGTCAAGATGGGAGTTATCTAGCCGATTTCTTATTAGAAAAAGGATATGAAGTTTGGGGAATCGTACGGAGAAGTAGTACAGATACAATACACTGGCGATTGCATGAATGTAGAGATAAAATAAAAGTGATTTATGGAGAAATGACTGACCAAGGGTCATTAGATAGAGCAATTCAAGAAGTTCAGCCAGATGAAGTTTATAATTTAGCAGGGCAAAGTTTTGTAGGTTCATCATGGCAACATCCTGAACAGACAATGGATGTTAATGCGTTAGGTTGTTTGCGAATGTTAGAAGCGATTAGAAAACATAAACCAAACATTAAATTTTATCAAGCTTCTTCTAGTGAAATGTTTGGAAAGGTACAAGAGATACCACAATCTGAAAAAACGCCAATGAGGGGAAGAAGTCCTTATGGCGTGTCTAAACTAGCTGCATTTGGTCTTACAGTAAACTATCGAGAAAGTTATGGTATATTTGCGTGTAATGGAATTTTGTTCAATCACGAAGGACCTAGACGTGGTATAGAATTTGTAACCAAGAAAATATCTACAGGTGTTGTTAAAATAAAATTAGGGGGGGAAGAACCAATTGTGTTAGGAAATCTAGATAGTAAACGTGATTGGGGATATGCTTGGGATTATGTCAAAGGAATGTGGTTAATGCTCCAACAAGATAAACCAGATGACTATGTATTAGCAACGGGTGAAACACATACAGTTCGAGAATTTGTCGAATTGGCATTTAAAGAAGTTGGGATGGAAATTGAGTGGGAAGGAGAAGGCGTTAATGAAGTTGGAAAATGGAAAAATCCATATGTTGCTTCAGAAATGGGGAAAGTGTTAGTAAGAGTTTCCAAAGAATTTTATCGCCCAGCTGAGGTAGACTTATTGTTAGGAAATCCTAACAAGGCTAAGGAAATATTAGGATGGACTGCTACAACTAAATTTCCAGAACTGGTTAAATTGATGGTAAAAAGAGATATAGAACGATTAATAAATAATTAGGTGAATAATATGCACAAACAACTTAAAATAGGATTCCTCCAAGACCTTGACCCGTTCACAGAAGAAGGGGGCGGACAAATGAATGATAAAGGGATGTTGATTAAAGGATTTCAACGCAATCATTCAATAGATATTATCACACCAAATAATATTAGTCTTAAACCTGTTGAGAAATATGATTTACTCATTTTGTCGAATGTGATGTCATTCCCTAGACCTTATTTGAAACAAGTAACTCAAAAAAAACCGTATGTTTTTTTCCACCATGATTATAATTTTTGTAATCATCGTCTATTTTTCCCTATGCAACAAAAGTGTATAGGATGTATTAATCGTGAGTTCTGGCTAGATATTTATATGAACGCTAAGTCGCACATATTCTTATCTCCGTTACACCATAAAGCATATTTATTCGCCTATCCTGAATTGAAAAAATTCAAAGAAATAACAATCCCTAGTTGTATGGAAGTTGACAATTGGAAACCAGACACTAATTATGAACGATTGCCTGGAACAGTCGTAGGTGTCAACTGTTTGGAAGAATTTAAAGGAAGAAAACTCATTGAACGGTATGTTGCCGAACATCCAGAATTGTCATTTACATTTGTGGGAACTAGTGATAATCCTTTACCATTTCCAAACTGCCAATATATTGGGTTTGTTATAAATGAAGAGTTGCCTAAACTGTATAGTCAACATGAATATTTCATACATCTTCCAACAAGTGTTGAACCTTTCGGGAGGGTCAATGCAGAAGCTAAATTATGTGGATGTAAGATAATAACTAATGAAAATAATGGTGCATTTAGTTATGAGTTTATGAAAGATACAAATTTAGATAATACTAGAAAATTGTTAAGTTTGGCTAGTCTTTCATTCTGGGAAGAAATTGAAAATGTAATGGGGGTATTTGACTACAATAAAATAAGTAAGTCAATATTAGATTAATGAAAATATGTTGCATATCTCACAGTAATATCGCCCTTCGACAGCAAAAATTTTGGAAAGAGTTCAGTAAGTTAGCAGAAGTGTTAGTCATTTCTCCAAAACAGATAGGTAAACTTCAAGCTCACAATGAAACACAAGGAAATTATGAGTTATTCACTGATGACATCATTGATGGTCAAAATATGCAGACATATTATTTCACCCCAAAAACATTTGAGAAAATACAACTATTCAAACCAGACATTATTTACCAACAAAACGATGTAGGTTCTGTTCAATGTATTATTTCTCAGCAATGGGCTAAAATGCTTGGGGCAGAATATGTGCAGTATTGTTGGGAGAATGTACGGTATCCAACACCAGAACAAGACCTGTTTTTGAAACGCTGTGATTTAATCATTGCAGGGTCAGAGGAAGCAAAAGAGATTCATGGTGCAAACTATATTCTTCCTCAGGTGGGAATAGATTATAAAGAATTTAGTAGTATATTTTCCGAGAAAAAATATGATGTTTTATTCTTAGGGCGTAATGACCCACTTAAAGGTATTGAGTACATCAAACAAGCATATCCTGATACTGTGTTTATGACAGACATACCATATGATACAGTTCCTTTGGTCTTATCCCAAACTAGGATATTTGTGACGTATCCACATGAGAATGATTACTGGGCAGAGCAGTGGCTTTCATATGCAGTCGTGGAGGCAATGGCTTCAGGATGTTGCGTGATAACAAGTGATACTAAATCAGTTAAATCATGGGCGAAAGATTCTCCCATTATTCTTGTTCCTATGCACAATCCAGAAAAATTGAAAGAAGAGATTATTGGATTATTAGGAAATAGAAATAGACAAGCAGAACTATCTTTGGAATGTCAAAAATTTTCTCAACAATTTGATAATAAAGTTATTGCCCAAAAGCTGTATAAAATATTTGAGACAAAGGTGATTTAATGGAAGAAATAAATTGGTTTCATAATATCATATTCCCAGATGGGACAAGTACTTTAGGACAAAATAAAGAACAGTTTATTGGGTTGTTGCCAAGTATAGATTTCAAAGACAAACGTGTTCTAGATATTGGGTGTAGGGATGGATTTTATTCTTTTTATTCAGAAAAAAGAGGAGCAAATGAAATAATTTCTATTGACATCAATGACGACCAATGTCGCATGAATAAATTAGAAGGAAATGTAGACTTTTCTGCGGGTTATTTATATGCACACAATAAGTTAAAGAGTAAGTGTAAATATATCTTTCCTTATTCTATTTATGATATTGATAAATCTAAATTCGGAGAATTTGATTTGGTTTTATTTTTAGGTGTATTTTACCATTTAGTTCACCCTGCATTGGCATTAGAAAGGATAAATGAGGTTATGAAAATAAACGGGATGTTATATCTCGAAACTGAGTTATCGAATAATTCGACACATTTTCACAGTAAAAATGATGTTTATAGTGGTGATTACACTTGTTTTTGGATAATGCACTATTTTGATTTTGAAAAACTAATGGATTTTATGGGTTTTGAGATAGTACAAAAAAATTATATGTGCCCAACAAGGGGGGAATATATTTTCAGAAAATACAAAGAATTTGATAAGAAGTATGGATATAGTAATATTTATCAGGAAAAAGAAAAAAAAACAAACATTTTGGTAAAAAAATGATTTCAGAAAAAGAATACACTCAATTTCGTCAAAACGAATTAGTACTTTATCGTTTCCCTTTACAATACTCATTAGAGCAATTCGGTCTGAAAGAATGTGGGACGTTCTATGATATAATCGCTAAGTTAGGAGAAAATATATTAGAGGTTGGATTTTATAGTGGTCTTTCTCTCTTTTTTCTTAAACATCAATCCCCCTCTTTAAAAATTAAGGGAATAACAACTTCTAATTTTCTTCTTGAAAATGCCGAAATTAGAAAAAAATATTTAGGCATAAATGATATTTCTTTCCAAAAAGTAGATAGTTATATGTTGGATGGATATGGAAATAAAGAATTTGATGTTATTTTTCACAAAAATTTATTAATAAATAAAACGTCAAAGGAGATTGTAAATTTATTAAATAATCATTTAACTTTTTCAAAACATATTGCTGTAATTTTGACAGACCCAGAGTGTTTATTCTCTTTTGAATATGGAAAAGAAATACCCCCACCAATTTGGTTGTCTTTAATGGAAGAGGTTCTCCCCCATTTTCAAATTATGTGTTTTAAACCTGTTCAGAATGATATACCAACAAACAAAGAAATCATTTCTTCCCCTTATATTACATTAAGAAAAAATATCCTTATTATTTTAAAAGGGAAAGGTGATTAAATAATGGAAGAAATACAAGCCCCATCTTACATCGGTTCGTTCATACGTTGGAGCTACATCAAAAAATATTTACCTCGCACTGAAAATGGTATTTTGTTAGATGTCGGGTGCGGAGGGGGAGAGTACCAAGATTTAGCCGAAAAGAAAGGATACAAGTATATTGGGGTTGATATTGACCCGATGAGTATAGGAATGAGAGCAGATATTTGTAATCTACCTTTTGATGATGACACAATGGATGTGGTTCTCTGCGTTGACGTATTAGAACATATCAAAAATGACCATGAAGCCATTTCTGAATTACATCGAGTTCTCAAAAATGGAGGTTTGTTATTACTTCATGTGCCAAACATGAATCAGAAACATATACTCATTGAAAAACCAGAAGAACAACACGACCATGAACGAGTTGGATATGACCCAGTTCTACTCAATACGTTATGCTACGAGTTCTCTAAACATTCCTGTTATGCTACATTTGATGAATTTGAGATGATGGCATGGGATTTAAATTTTGCTATGCTTAATAAATTGTATATTGAACCATACCATATAATACTTAATAGGAAGAATGGAATTAATTATGGGTGGATTGCGGTGGCAAAAAAATGAGGAAAATATGAATAAAACACAATGGTATGAAACAGTGGATGAGTATTATGCAAAACATAAAGGGGGAATTGGACCAGACATACGGGAAGAAAAGGTATTAGAATTATGCGGTTCTGGTAATAAGATA
>OBEQ013067283.1_pt1 | contig 18078 bp, 23 predicted proteins | sample 1670901 | NCBI WGS metagenome assembly OBEQ01 (sample SAMEA104232315, study PRJEB22302) | groundwater metagenome | biome: forest; feature: aquifer; material: groundwater | place: USA | collected 2011-08-07 | depth 5.4 m
CTCAAGCTCCTCGATACGAGCAAGCTTTTGCCTGATTATTTCCCATTCTTCATCAGGAACAAAAGGCATGTTTCAAATAGGAAAACCCCATATTTCGGGTTTTCGGTTCAGAAAACCGAACAAAAAGCTAAACACTTACAAGTTTTGTTATTTCTTCGGTAGAATTTTTCTCGGAAAATATTGCGCCTATATCTTTATTTTGATGTATTAAATTATATGGAACTGCGTAGTCGCTGGATAATGCCGCCAAGCAGTAATTGGTTGAAAGGATTTTTACTCTCTTTATTGCATTATGAGAAAGCATAAATGTTGACGGATAATAAAGAATCCTTTTCAACAGCTTTACAGTTTGGTTTCTTTCCGCCGGAATGAGAACAGAGTCTTCAATGACTTTATTATAATCTTTTGCAAAATGAGCTATTTTGTCGCTTAGCTGCTCAAATTCTACAGCCTTTTTGGCATTTTGTTTTGGCAAGAGTAATCACTGCTCATTAGCCATGAGTATCGAAGTAATAAGCACTACACCCAGAACTATTCCAAGAAATACTGAGAGAAATGTGATGTAGGTAATTACTCCTGCAATCATGGCAGACCCAACCAATGCCATAACTGGATCCATGTATAATTGATAATCAAGGGGTAATATATGCTTTACGATTCTTTTTGGGTTCCTGAACAAATACTCTTTTGGGGGCTAAAAAAGTAGTGAGCGAACGAAATCTGCATTTAATGCGATATGCCGCCTAATGTGGTAAAACGCTATTAAATGCCCTAAAACCCGGCAAATAGGCAAAATAAGCGGTTTAGGGCGTTTGACACCTACCTTATTAATGGTTTCTGGATGGAACTAGTAATAGTGCCAATGCAAGGCATGTAACACTTAACAGGTTAGGCAAAGCGCTTTTCGGGGCAATTTGCAGTTACGGTTATCAGTCTAAAACAATCCGGCCCCAAGGACCGAAATGAAGCAGGATTTGGCATTAGGGGCCAAAAAAGCCTGCCGAAGAAAAGGCAGATGAAAGTTCTCCAAAGAAATTGGGGCAACAAGCCAAACGCAAGATTGTTTTCACTAAAAACCAAAACTCCAAATCGCAAAAACAGCAAAACCTAATTCTGAAATAACAGGGCAAACGCCCCAAGCGAAAGTTAGGGAGATGGTAAAAATGGCAAAAGCATACATCAACACGGTCAAGTACGAGATAAAGATGAAGTTTGAGATTGAGGGGATTGTTGACAAGCCCGACATTATCGGCGCGATTTTCGGCCAGAGCGAAGGATTGCTCGGCGATGAGATGGACCTAAAGGAGCTGCAAAAGAACGGCAAGGTCGGAAGGATTGAAATCAACCACACAACTTCTATGGGAAGGACAAAGGGCGAAGTGATAGTGCCAAGCTCGATGGACATGGCAGAGACAAGCATACTCGCGGCCGGAATCGAGAGCGTTGACAAGGTCGGCCCGTGCGGCGCGAAATTCGAAATCAGCGACATTTCAGACACGCGCTCAAGCAAGCGCGACGAAATCAAGGACCGCGCAAAGGAGCTCCTCAAGAGGATGATGGAGAATTCAAAGCCGGAAGTGCAAAGCCTTAGCGAGGAAATCAAGGAGAACGCGCGCGCGGCTGACATTACCGAGTACGGCCCGGACAAATTGCCGGCAGGGCCTGATGTTGATTCGAGCGAGGAAGTGATTGTTGTCGAGGGCAGGGCAGATGTCCTCAACCTTTTGCGCAACCAAATCAGAAACGTAATAGGAATGAACGGCTCGAACATTTCAGGGACCATTGTAAAGCTTAGCCGCGAAAAGCAGATTTTGGCATTCATCGACGGCGACCGCGGCGGGCTTTTGAACGCAAGAAAGCTGTGCCAGATAGCGCGCGTCGCAGCGATTTCAAAAGCGCCCGACGGAAAGGAAGTCGAGGAACTAACGCGCAAGGAAATACTGCAATCGCTCAAAAGAAAGCTAAGCCCAAGGGATGCCTTCACTGAGGATGGCAGAAAATTCGAGCATACTGCCCCCGCAGCTCCGGGAATGGAAAAGCCATACGAAGGCCACGGGTTTGAACGCGAAGGCGCGGCGCAGAATTTCAGGGAGAGGCCATTTGAGCGAATGGACAGGCCCCAGAGGCCGCCGATGGGAGCGGACATGGAAAACGGAATGCCGCCGCAGAGGCACGAGCACGCCGAACACGAGGGCGGAGCTAACAGGCAATTTGGCGGCGGAAGGTTTGGCGGAGGCGAGAGGCCGATGCGCGGCGGGCCGAGAGGCGAATTCAGAGGCAGAGGCCCGCCAATGAGGGGCGGGATGGGAATGCGCACAGGCGACAGGCCAAGGTTCCCAGGGCCCAGTTTTGGCGAAGCGCCAGGAGCAGGCGGCTTGGAAGGGTTTGGCGAACGGCCGGGGAACGCGCGCATGGCATTCAACCCAAATGATGATTCAGGCCCTGCAATGGCGCCATCGGCAATGCTAACATCGGACGAGGAAGCCGCATACAAGCCCGTGCTAACCGAACTAAAGGGCAGCATGAAGGCAAGAATCCTTGACGAGAAGAACGAGCTCGTAAAGGAAGTGAAGGTGAAGGATATTGTCGCGGAAATCGCAAAGACCAAAAAGGCGCACGCGGTAGTTCTCGACGGCGTTGTCACCAAAAGGCTCGTCGACGCGGCCCAGAAGGCGGGCGTGAAATTTGTCGTCGGCGCGCGCAAGGGAAAAATTGAGGAGAATAAGGACGTGAAGGCAGCGGCACTTTAACCGCGCTTTCACAAATAACTATTTTTCAATTAGAAATTTACTTTCTTTTCCTGAAGCTTCTGCTAGGCGTCACCGGGGCATCCGGGTATTCGGTTACGCGCTCTTCGATTGGAATTTCAAGGTCGCCGCTGCGGTAGAGCAAATATCCGAAGAGAAGGATTGCGAGCCAGAAGAGCACCGAGGCAATCGGCGAGAGAATCGCCCCTGCGAACTGGGCTGCTGAGAGCAGCGGCGAATTGCCGCGCACAACAACTCCCGTGGCGCGGTAGAGCGCATCCGAGCAGAACGTGAACTGCGCCCTCTGCTCATCGGTTGTTGAATAGGAACTCAGGCTCTCTACGCAGGAATTGTAATATTTTACCGTGTTCCACGAATCTACCATGCTAAAGGAGGCGTGCAAAAACATCAGGAGCGCGGCGACAAGAATGAACGCACCTATAAGGCGCGGCAGGTGAACGTCCCTGTCAGCAACACGAAGGTAAATAAGGCGCCTCATCAATAATCAAAGCACTATTATGGTTTAATTCATATATAAAGGTTGCGCCGCATCTGGCGTTTCGGCTTGTCCCTCCATCTAACCATGAACCATAAAATACTAATTCCGCCACGCCAAGGTGCTTGTATGAAATTGCAGGTTATCCTCGCTGCCGTGATTCTTCTGCTTGGCATCCTCACATTTTCCGCATGGGACTCATATTTTGGCGAATCGAAAGTGAACATTGAGAACAGCAGCGGAAAAGACATAAGCGCAATCTCTCTCGCATCAACAAGCGCATCGTGCGTTGTGCAATACAAAACCATTGAATTGCTGCGCAGCGGCGAGTCAAGGCAAATAACTCTGTATGGGGCGCACGGGGAAGGCACCCTTATTTTGCGCTATGATATTGAAGGCGTGCCGCATGACTGGAACGGGGGGTATTTTGAGCCGCATGGATACAAAATGAGGGCAATTGTCCGAAGCGACGGCACAGTTGATTTCAAATACGGCTAAATCAAAAAAGCAGCCGCAGAAGGGTGCGCAGGCTCACAAACTCGCGGCTCGCGGAGTAGTCATTCTGCATTTTCGAGCTGAGTTCTATTAGCTCTTTTTTTCCGGCGGCGCGCCGCCACACCCAATCAAACACCCGCTCGTGAAGTATCAGGAATTCGAGCCACTTGAAGCCCTCGACCTCGGGCCTGAGGATTTCCCACATCGAGTCATCGAAATCCGAAAGGCTCCGCGCGCTAAAATCGTTGCGCGCAAACGCGCGCAGTATTGCATGGGCTGCGACTTTGCCGCTGCGCATCCCGGGACCCACCCCTTCCCCGCTAAAGGTCATTGCAAATGTTCCGGCATCGCCAACCAGCACAAACCCGTTTCCGGACCATTTTCTTTTTCCCGGAAGGACGCTAACGCCCCATTCTCTTGTTTCCGAAACTTTTTTCGCGCGCGCAAACCGCCCTGAAAATTTTTCGCTCGAAATTATCCCGTCCATTTTCCCCTGAAGTGAAATCCCCTGCCGCTCCAGGTCCTCAACGCGCATTCCGATGCCCACATTGCACATGCCGCCATCAACCGGAAAAATCCAGAAATACCCGGGGCATATTCCTTTCAGATAGTAGAGCTCGCACAAATCCTTCGCGCCCGCAACTCCCTTGTAGTAGGCGCGGGCGTTCATCGCAAACCTGCCCTTGAGCACCGGGCCCACACCCAGTTCTTTTGCGATTGCGCTCTGGCTTCCGTCGGCTCCGACCACAACTTTTGCAAAGGCCTGCCTCACTTCGCCCTTCCTTTTGGAGCTGTAAAACCGCGCCCCTACAACAGTTTCGCCCTCGAGCACGGGGCCTAGCACTTCATTGTTTTCGAGAAATTCTATATTGGCGCTTTTCCTGCACGCGCTTGCGAGCATGTCATCAAAGAGCAGGCGGCGCACGTTGTACCATGTGCCTTTTTGCGCAACATCGGAAGGCAGAAGAGGCGTGGTTATCTGGTGCCCCGATGGGGACGCCGAGAGCATGCCGCGGATTTCCTTTTTGGGGAGCTTTTCAAATTCCTTCCACAATCCGAGCTCCTTTACAATGTCAAGGCACTTCCAGGTCTTGTTGTCGGCACAGACCTTGTCGCGCGGGAACTTTCCCTTCTCAAGCAAAAGCACCTTCCTGCCCCCTTTTGCAAGGAAGAGCGCGCAGCACATTCCCGCAGGCCCCGCCCCGCAAACAACCACATCATAGCGCATAAGTGCCAGAAACAACTGCAATTGCAACCTTTTTAACCGTTTGCGGGCGCAGTTTTCCTAAGAGCGGCAGGAAGTTCTTTTCTTTTTTGGCCGAGCTTTTTCCTTTTCTTCCCAAGAAAAGAAAAAAGGTCGGGCCGGTGGTCTAGCGGTTATGACGCATCGTTTACACCGATGAAGTCGCAGGTTCGAGTCCTGCCCGGCCCATTCCCTTTCGGGGACCGCAAATCCGCATAAAATAAGAAGCAATTGGGGGACTAATCCTTGATGCAAAAAAGCCGGGGCAACATATCCTTTGCCACCCTGATTTTCATTATCCTGTTATCGGGCTTTGCCTTCGCCCTCGACTACCGCCCGGCCACAATAAAGAGCATGGACGTTACGATAACTACCGAGGCGCAGGGCAGCTTTTCAGGGACGGTTTCGCGCGGGGACAAAATAGAGCTGCTCGCGCTCTCGCTGCGCTCTGTGCCCGACCAGGAAGTTGTCGCACTTGATGAGTACATGGAAATCAAGGGGCAAAAGCTCAGGCCAACGCACGTTGAAAAGGACGGGCTCTATTATGCGAATTACAAAATCGATGACCTCTACGAGTTCGCGGACATGCCGAGTTTTAGGATTGTGCGGCAAGCCAGGGTGAAGAAAACCGCAAAAATCGGCCTTGGGCAGGATTACAGCCTCGCGCAGGGCATAAGCGGGCTTGAGCAGTTCAAAGCCCAGACCGCATACATTGAGGTGAACGACCAGACGCTTCGCAGCAAGGCCGGAATCGAATTCCCCTCCGACTCCGAACTCGAAACCATCAGGCAGGTCGCGCAGTGGGTGAACAGCAACATAAAGTATGACTTCGAAAATTACTACAGCGATGTTTACAGCGCGCGCCACACATATGATGCGCGCGCCGGGGTGTGCGATGAGTTCGCAAACCTTAGCGCCGCGTTCCTGCGCATCAGGGGAATTCCGGCAAAATACATTTCAGGGATAAGCTTTGATGGCGAGAGGTTCGGCAACCATGGATGGCTCGAGGTATATGTCCCGCAGGTTGGCTGGATAGGGGTTGACTCGACATACGGGGAAGCCGGGTACCTTGATGCGGGGCACTTTGCAATAGCCGCAACATCCGATGCAAATGAGGCCGTGGATTTTGCCTCGACAACCACGAGCAGAAAGCCAATTGAGGTCAGCACAACACTTGGATTGCCCAAGGTTGAAATCAACTCGGTCGAGCTCTTCAGCGGCCTTACGCAGGCCAGCCTAAAAGAAAAGGTAATCCACTCCGGCGAATCATTTGAGATTGAGGCGAGCGTGAAAAACATTTCCGGAAAGGACGCGATTTTTCCAGTTGAGCTTGCCGTGCACAAGGACTTTGAGGTCGCCACGCCCCAGCAGCTGGCATTCTTCAAAAAGGATGAGCAAAAAACCCTTTCATGGAAAGTGCTCGCGCCAAAGCGCGAGGTTGGACAGGGCTATTCCAAGTACGGGGTTGCCGTGCTGCTCCCGGACGGAAACGTCACCAACTGGATGAGGATGGTTCCTGGCACAGGATTGGGGGGCAATGCGCCGCACATTGAAGCGACGGACATCAGCCCGAAAATCTCTGGCGAGGCGCTTGAAATACAGGTCGGGCTTGAAAACTCGGGCGGGGCAAGCGGGAAGGCCGGCATGGAGCTCTATTTCAACGGTGAGAAAGTGGGCGAAACCAGTGTCGAACTCGAAGCGCTTGAGAAGAGGACCGTGACGCAGAAAATCAGCGGAATCCGCACAGGGAAGGTAACACTCAAAATAATTACCGATACGGAAAAAACATTTGAAATAACCGTGCCTGAAAAGATTTCCGATGAGAAGCTTGTGGCAACAGAATCAAGCCCCAGGCCCTCCACGGAAGCACACCCAAATGAGCCTCAAACCCCGCAACCCGCCCTTGCAACAGGCATTGACCCGCTCCTGATTGGCGGCGCGGCGATAGCAGTTGTTGCAGTGCTCGGGGCAATCGCCCTTTTGTCGCACCGCAAATGAATTCTGTGAACTACTTGGCGCTGAATCAGCCCGGACGTCTCTTAACACGATGAGCCGTTGCAGCGTTGTGGTTTCTTGCTTCATTGAACCGCCTTGCCCAATTGCTTTGGTAGTGGGTGGTTCTCTTGCAAGGGCAGGCCCCCTGCCCGTGAACTTATTGAGGATATTTATGGCCGCATTGTAATCGCGGTCAAACTCAACACCGCAATCAGCAGACCTTTAAAAGCCTTCGCGAACGCTTTTAGTGCAGTGCGGCTATGGTCTAGCGGTTATGATTGGGCCTTGCCAAGGCTCAGAGCCGGGTTCAATTCCCGGTAGCCGCATGCTTCAAATTAACCCTTTTGCTCTGAGAGCCTCGGATAGCTTTGCGCATATTTGGGATATTTCCCTGCGCATGTCCTGCTCTGCGTTGATGAAGACCAGCTCTTCGCCCGGAAACGAATCCTTTAGCCGTAAAAAGCCTTCCCGCACTTTTGCCATGAAGTCCTTCTTCTCGAAAGTGTCGGCCTTCTTTCTCCTGCCAATCCTCTCAAGCGACTCCTCAACCGGCAAATCGAGGATGAAAACCAAATCAGGCACGGGCATGCCTTCGTGCAGCGCCGCGATTTTTTCTTTCGGGATTCCCTGCAGTACCTGGTAGACAAATGTGCTGTACTTGTAGCGGTCGCAGAGAATGATTTTGCCGGCATTCAGGGCGGGAATAATTTCCTTTTCGATGTGCTCTTTTCTATCCTGCACATAAAGGTCGAGGAACTGGGAAGCATTCACATCCGGGTTCACCGCGCTTTGCAGCATCTCGCGCACCTTCTTTCCGTAATAGCCCTGCGTGGGCTCGGCGGTTGAAAGAGTCCTGCTTTCAGGAATTCCTTGCGAGAGCAGGAACTTTCTTGCCTCGCGAACCATCGTGCCCTTGCCAGAGCCGTCGGGGCCTTCGAAGACCGCGAAAAAGCCTTTCATGAAGAGATGGGCAATAAAAGGTAATTTAAGCCCGAAGCCAAATGTGACAATTTAAAATATTGTCCGACCAGAGTAGGAACAGGCACCTGTCGTACAGTGGTAGTATTCGAGCCTTCCAAGCTCGCGACCCGGGTTCAAATCCCGGCGGGTGCACCTGAACAGTTTCGGCTGTTCGCAGCGACGGTTATCCCATTTCCAATGGGATAAGCCTCTACTAATTCACAATTTTGCTTTTCGCCTTCAAGGCTCGCCCCGCCCTCTTTCGTGCCGGGCGGGGCTTAGCCTTTCCGCTGGCTGCCCTTCCAAACCAGCTCAGGATGGCCGTTCACCCATAGGAGAACGCCTCCGCCTGCCCTCTGGTTTTGTTTGGGCTTTGTTTTGTTTTGCCTCATTTGTTTTCACAAACGCATTGCGGTTCGTGGGTTAAAGAAACTATTGACCAGAAAAACGGGGCGGGCACAAAATCTTAACAGGCGTTAACTGAATTTTGGGAAATATAACTTCCCCGCAAAAAAATGTTATGCCGGCGCATTGAAGGCAAATTTTTTTGGAATGCCGCGGCATTGCGCCTTTGGGGCAGGTGCGATAAAAATTTTGAAATGCACAATGCACGAGGGAAAATTTTGAAAGGAAATAATGGAATTGCACGAACTGCTCTGTCCGCGGGGCGGAAACTTTTTTCCGGTTGCCTCTTTTTCCGCTGAAAAATTCTTCACAAAATTTTTCGGTTGCCTGTTTTGGGTTTAGCACTCGTCCTCTCCGTATCCTGCCATGAACATTTTTTTCACCTCCCTTTTCACTTGTTCTGGTCCGGCCTTGAAATCGCATACGGCCTGCCCTGAACGTAAATCATGACAAATCCGGTGTTGCTTCCGAGGCTTTTTTTCTTTTCCATTTCAATCTGCAACCATTGCGGCCCGTTGCTTAAAAAGGCTGACGACCAGAAAAGGCCAAAATGCCAGGAATTCTGACCATATGGGGCAGAATTCACGGGAAAACATGAAAGTACCGGCAAAAGGTGTTCAGCTGCACAAATTATGTTAAAAAAAGAGGCAAAAACACGGAAAATGACCAGTACTGGTCAAAATTTGGGATTTTTGTTAGGTTTATATTAGTTTTGTTAAAAACATATGTTATGGGAAATGAATTTACCATCAAAAACTCACTCTCAGATGCGGTGCGCGAAGAAATCCAGGGCCTGCCGCACATCAAGACCTCGCTAAACGAGGGCATAGTGAACTACTCCGCGCTCGCGCGCAAAATAATGCCAAAGCTGAATGAAAAGCTCGGAAAGAAAGTCAATGAAGAATCTGTAATAGTTTCAATCAAGCGCTATGCCGACGAGCTCACATCCAACGGAGCCGGAAATGATTACACCGAGCTATTCGCAAACTCCGAGCTCTCAATGCAGGGCGATATTTCATACATCCACTTCCGCAAAAACGACAATGTTGTGAGCAAGCTAGCCAAGTTCTTCGGCGATGAGGACTGGAAAATCGGAGAGATGAGAATACTGATTCACGGCGGAGAGCAGATCATGCTGCTTGCAAACACGCACAGGATAAACGGCATGATGGAGGATCTCTCAAACGATGTCATCAGGCAAATTGACGACTCGACCCTTGTCACATTCAGGATGCCGATGGAATCGTACGATGTTTACGGAATCATCGCCGAGATTACCTCGATGCTCTCCAAGAAGGGAATCAGCATCGAGATTATCAGCTACCCCTCCGACCTTCACATAATCGTGCAGGAAAAGGATGTCGAGAAGACTTACTCAACCCTCAAGCAGCTTGTAAACGATTCGCGAAGAAGGCTCAAGGAAAAGGCGCCAGCAAAATAATGCCCTTCACCAGCCGGCAAAGCGAGCGCGCAATATTATTAACCACAAAGAGCCACACATTCTTTTTCTATGAAACACGAGAAAGCGCAGCAGCTCGGACTTGAGAGGATTTACCGCCTCTTCGAGCTTGCGGAGCAGGAACTTGCAGAGCATCCGCAGCGCAGCAGGAGATATGTCGAGCTCAGCCGCGAGATTTCCAAAAAGGTTCGGGCGCGGATGCCGGATGAACTGAAACTCAAATTTTGTAAAAAGTGCAATTCCTACCTAAATGGCTCCAATTCCAAAATCACAAAGACCGCGACCTGGACAGTTGTCAAGTGCCTCGGATGTGGATTCGAGCGCAAGGCCGGAAGGAAACCAAAGGCAAAATGACTGAAAAGTTAATGGTTATGAAAAAAATCCGAATCCCAAATAATCAACACGAAATGTTACAAGGCATTCTGCACGAGGCAAGTTCCAAAAAACTTGCCCTGCTCTGCCACGGAAGACTTTGCACAAAAGATGAGCATTTCCTTCCAGGACTAGCCAAGGCCCTTGCGAAAAGCGGCATTAATGCATTCAGGTTCGATTTTTCCGGAAATGGCCAAAGCGGAGGAAAATTCGAGGACGCAACCATAACCAAGGAAATTTCCGAAATCCAATGCGTTGCAGAATATTTCGCAAAGGATGGCTATGAAATTTATTCCATAATTGGCCACTCGAAGGGGGCTGTTGATGCACTGCTCTTCCAGGCAAAATATGGAACGGCAAAATCGGCAGTGGATATTGCAGGGCTTGCCAACCAGGAATTTGAAACTACAAAGAAGTACACAAAAACCCAAATAACTGAACTTGGTAAAAAGGGCTTTTTTACAATCAAATACGGCGCAAAGACGTTCAAAATCTCCAAAGATTATTTTGATGACAGGTTCGGCTACGGAGATATACGTGCGGAAGTTTCGAAAATTTCCGCCCCGACATTGATTATACACGGAACCAACGACCTTGACACGCCCCCTGCCAGTTCGAAAGCAATCCATTCCGCAATCACAAAAAGTAAGCTAGCCCTCATTGAAGGGGCAGGACATTTTTTTGCGGGAAAATACGAAAAACGCCTAATCGCTGAAATCGTATCATGGCTGGCCTGCCTGTATTGAGGTTGGCCGCCTGAAAAGGCGCGGAAAAATTAGCTTTATAAAGCTTTGCCGCGGAGTGTTAGTACTTCTGATTCTTTGAATTGGGAGTTTTCCTCTGCTTGCAGGGGATTGAACATTTTCAGCCCTCTCCGAAAGGAGAAGAAAGGACTGGAAGCCAAAAAAGTTATTGCGCATTGAAAGGTGTTTGAATGGGAATTTACGACGTTCCGGCGGCAGGCCTAATTGAAGAGGTTGCAAAGGACCTCAAGACTAAAATAAAGCAGCCCGCGTTCGCGCCATTTGTCAAGACCGGCCCGAACAGGGAGAGAACGCCAAACAACCCTGACTGGTTCTTCCACAGGGCGGCTAGCGTACTTTATAGGATTTACAAAAACGGCGCTCTTGGAACAGGCGCTTTGCGCTCATACTACGGCGGAAGAAAGAACCGCGGAGTGCGCCCGGAGCACAAGGTGAAGGCATCCGGAAAAATAATCAGGCTCGCGCTCCAGTCGCTTGAAAAAGAAGGCCTTGTAAAGAAGGACAAAAAGGGCAGAAAAATCAGCGCGAAGGGCGAGAAGCTTCTATTTGAAAAGGCAAAAATCGTCGCGGTCGGATTCAAGGCCGGAAGGGACAAGGAAAACACTGACCTAGCAGAAAGGCTCGCGAAAGCAGAAGACGCAAGGCAAAAAGCCGCAGAAGCAAGGGCAGCGCAGGAAGCGGCGCGCAAGGCAGCGCTTGAACTTGCAAAGAAGGAAGCTGAAAAGAAAGCGGCGGCACAGGCGGCAGCGGCCGCAAGCGCGCCGGCACAGGGAACGACAGGGCCGCAGCCGGCACAAAGACCTGCACAGGAACCCGGCAAGGGCTTTACGCCAACGGGCTAAAGGGAAGAGTTACAGGTAAGCACACGTGAACGAAGAGGAGATGAGGCAAAAAAAGCTTGAGGAGCTGCAGGAAGCGTACCGGCAGCAAAAGGAGGCGCAGGAGAAGCAGATGGATGCAGAAATGCAGGCCCACTCGCTTCTCAAGCGCTACCTCGATGAAAAGGCGCTAGAAAGAATCAGCAATGTAAAGATTGTGAACAAGGAGCTGTACTCAAAGGCATTCCAGGCAGTGATGTCTTTTGTGCAGCGAGGATATGTAACAGAAAAAATCAATGAAGAGCAAATCAAGCAGATATTGTTCAAGCTAAGGCCCGAAAAAGATTTCAAGATCGTAAGGAAATGAAAAACGCGATGGAAATTATTTTGATTTTGCAAAGTGGTAAAACATGGGAAGAAAAGATTCTGAGCTAAAAGAATTCCTCATAGCGACGAGGAAAAGGATAGGCACGGGCATGACAAACGCGCCCGTGTGGGTAATGCAGAAGAAGGGCGACCGCATATACAACAAGGTCGCAAAGAAGCACTGGCGCGAAACAGACATGGGCGCGGACTTCATAAAGTCCCAGAGAAGGCAGGGCAAGCTCGAGGGCCACAGGAAGGTCAAAACCGGCGACAGGGAAAAGCGCGGAATGAAGGTTAAGAAGGCAAAGGCAAGGACAGAGAAGAGGGCAATTTAATCTAAAGAGATGAAACACGATGAAAGGCGAAAAGGCAGAGTACTACATCAGTTTTGAAAGGGCGTTCATGTTCCCGCGCCCAAAAAGGGTCCGCAAGGCGCTCACAGAAATAAAGCGCTTCGTAACCAAGCACACGCGCGTAAAGGAAATCCTTGTCAGCAACGAGGTCAACGAGTTCATACACAAGAACTCGAAAAACATCGCGCGCGGAGTTAGCGCCGTGCTCTACAAGGACGAGGGAAAAATCGTTGTGTTCCTGCAAAAGGGAATCGGGCTTGACGCTTACATAAAGAAGAGGGCCGAGCAGAAAAAGAAGGACTCCAAAAAGAAGGATGGGAAGGGCGCGGATAAGCCTGCAAAAGAAGGCAAGGCGGAAGCAAAGGGCGCAAAAGAAACGAAGGCAAAGGCCGATGACAAAGCCGGCATCGAAGACGAGGAACAAAAAAAGCTTCTTGAAGAAAAAAGGATGAAGGAAGAGGCCGGCAAGGCAATTGAAATGAAGAGAAAGTAATTTCCGCGCAGGCCCTTTGGGCGGCGCCTAATACCTTTAGTTTATTTGCGGCAACGTGATTTTTATGAATTTTGCCAAAGGCACCATCCGAAGCAGCCCCTATGTCGGGGTGTTCTGCTCGGCAACCGATGACTACGCCCTTGTGCCGTACTCAATTTTGCCAAAAGAACTCAAAATTGTCGAGGAAAAGCTCGAGGTTCGCGCAGTGAAGGCAAACATCGGAAACAGCGGCCTTCTCGGAGTTCTCACGCGCGGCTTTGGAAACAAGTTCGTCGCATCCGCCCTTCTGGAAAATGAGGAGAGAAGGGCGCTCGAATCCGAAGGAATCGAGGTGCTGACAATCCGCGAAAACTTCACCTCCACAGGAAACCTTATTGCGCTCAACAAGAACGGCGGGATTGCAAGCCCGCTCTTTAGCGAGCAGACGGTAAAGGACATCAAGGGCTTTTTTGGCGTGAAATTCGAAAGAATACTTCTCGCCGGAAGCGACCTTGCGGGTGCGTGCGTAACAGTAACAAATAAAGGGCTTATCACAAACCCTAATATCAGCGAAAAGGACTTCAAAAGGCTTGAAGCCCTCTTTGCAGTGAAAGGAACGGCCACAACCGCAAACTATGGCGACCTCTTTGTCGCAAACAGTGTGGTGGCCAATTCGAAAGGCGCAATCGCAGGGGACAAAACATCAGGAATCGAGCTTGGCAGAATAGATGAAGGGCTTAGGGGAGAATGAGAAAAAATGGAAAACAAGACATACGAAGTTAGCGGAACATTTACAGACAAGACGGGAGAGAGGAAATTCACGCGCGACGTGAACGCCCACAACGAGAAGTTCGCGAAGGAAAAGGTCTTCTCCGAGTTCGGCTCAAGGCACAAGATTAGAAGGAACGCAGTAAAGATTGCGACGGCCAAGGAAAAGACGTGAACACAAATGGCGGAAGAGAAGCAGCAAGGGCAGGAGCAGAAGGTTACGCTAACAGGCCCGCAGCTCGTGCAGCTCGCAGGGCAGGAGAGGCAGAGGCTTGACCTTGCCAGCAGAAGGCTCGAATCAATACAGGGATTTAGGACCGAGCTAATGGGCGCGAAGGAAGCGCTGCAGGAAATCGGCAAGAACGAGAGCGGAAACAAGATACTTGTAAACCTGGGCGCGGGAATCTATATTGAGGCGGGCGTTGAGGACAACTCAAAAGCGCTCGTGGCGATTGCCGGAAGCGTATTTAGGGAAAAGAAAAACGAGGAGCTCATAAAGCTCATCGGGCAGAGAATTTCCGAGGCGACAAAGCAGCTTGAGAACGCAATGGCCGAGCAGCAGGGAATAATCGCGCGCGTAAACCAACTGGAAGGAATACTCCAGACCGGCCAGCAGATGATTGCAAAGCAGCAAAGAGAGCAGCAGAACCAGAGGTAAATTTTAGCGCTTTTATCCAAATCCTATTGCTATTATGTTCGATTTCCTCAAAAAGAAAATCGCTGATTTTACAGGCAAAATAAAGGAAGCAATAAACGCAAAGCCGGCGGAAGCGCAGAAGGCTGCCGAGCCGGAAAAGCCGGTTGTACCGCAAGAGCCAACTCCTGCGGCACCTCAAGAAATTGCACAGCCAACTCCTGTCCCGCGGCCGCAGGACCCGGAGCCAAAACCCCAAGTTGTTGAGCACCCGAAAGAGGCTGAAAAGCCAAAAGCGGCAGCGCGCGAACCTGAAAAGAAAAAGACCGGGGGGAAAATCCACACGCCTCACGCCCCTGCGCCTGAGAGCAAACCGGCCGCAAAGCCGGCGCCGCAAATCCCGAAAATAGAAACGCCAAAGCCTGTTCAAAAGCCGCAGCCTTTGCAAAAAGCGCAGCCCGCTCCGCAGCCTGTGGTCGCCGAGCCCAAAGCGCCCGAACCGGCGTTTGAAATCGCCGGCGAGAAGAAGGCGGCCATTGAAAAAGCGACGCAGATCCGCGAGGACGAGAAGCGCGAACTCAAGGCCAAGGTCGGGCTTGCCAGTAAAATCTTCGGCTTTGTCGGCGGCAAAATAAAAATCACGGAAAAGGAAACGCAGAATTTCTTTGATGAATTTGAACTGAGCCTTCTCGAAGGCGATGTTCAGCAGGACGCGGCCGAGGCGATTGTAAAAGAATTAAGGGGCAGGCTTGTTGGAAAGGAAATTTCCTCGCGCGAGGACGTCACCGAGTTTTTGAAGCGCGAGGTGAAGGGCTCGCTTGCGGCGGGGATGAAAACCGAGCAAATTGACGTGCTCGCGCTCTGCGGCAAGCACAAGCCGCTTCGCATAATGTTTTTGGGGCCAAACGGCGCCGGAAAGACAACCTCGATTGCAAAGATTGCGAATTATTTTATGAAGCACAAAAAAAGTGTGATTCTTGCGGCGGGCGACACCTTCCGCGCCGCGAGCATCGAACAGCTTGAGGCGCACGGCAACGCGCTCGGAGTGAAAGTGGTGAAGCACAAATACGGCTCTGACCCCGCGGCGGTTGCCTTCGATGCGGTGAAAGCGGCCGAGGCTAAGGGAATTGATGTTGTGCTAATTGATACTGCCGGGCGGCAGGAAACGAACAAGAACCTTATTGAGGAGCTCAAGAAAATCGGGCGCGTGGTAAAGCCTGATTTGAAACTTTATGTGGGCGAGGCGTTCACCGGCCAGGCGCTTTTGAACCAGGCATCCGAATTTGACAGGGCGATTGGGCTTAGCGGATTTGTGCTCACCAAAATCGACAACGACACAAAGGGTGGCACGGCGATTTCGCTTTTGCACTCGCTGCGCAAGCCGATTGTGTTCGTTGGAACGGGGCAGCGCTACGACGATTTGCTCGAGTTTCGGCCGGAGTTCATAATTGACAGGATAATTTGAAACATTTAAAGGTTCCTAGGGCCAGGTCGGAAGGCCGGATGCCAAAAAGTATAAATAAAGGTTATACCAAAGTATTCCTGAAGGTGATGCCTATAGAAGAAGTGCTAATCAGCGTCGGGCCCAAGGGGCAGGTGCTCATACCAAAGAGCATGCGGGATGAATACGGCATATCGCCCTATGGGAAGGTTGCTGCCAGAAAAGAGAAGGACGGCGTGCTCATTTCAAGGCCGAGGTCTGATGCCGTGCATGCCCTTCGGAGCATCGCCTTTTCAGGGAAAAGAATTAAGGTCAATATCCGTAAATTCAAAAAGGAGTTCGAGGAAGGCTTCCCGAAGGGGCTGCCGCGATGAGGTACTATCTCGAAACCACTGTTTTCACCTATCTTGTTTTGGATGATGGTGAAAAAGGGAAGATTGCGTCAGACATACTTGAGGCTATGCAAAACGGGGCATTTACCGGCGTTACGAGTTTTGTAACATTCGAAGAATTGGTTTTTGTGGTATGGAAAAATCTTGGGCGGGAGGAAGCTATCAAGGCAGGGACAAATTTCCTTAACCTCACCAACCTTGAGATAGCCGCTTCAACAAGAGACACGGCACAAATAACGATGGAAGAAATGACCCAAAAAAAGCTGAGGCCAAGAGATGCAACGCACTGCGCAACAGTCAAGGAGCGCGGCCTTGCAGAAATGGTGACCGAGGACAGGGATTTTAACAGAGCAAAGGAAATCAGGAAATACCGCCTCCGGGCATTCGCGGAGAAGGTTGGGAAGGGCGACAAGGCAGCACTATGACAACCTTTTGGAATTTAGTCCCGATTTGGTAATCGACAGGATTCTCTGAAGCGCCCGGACACAAAAGACGGGCGCGATGAGCACGGTTTAAAAGGATTTGGAAGACTGAATTCTTGAGTGCATTCAAAATGATCATAAAAGACCTAAAGCCGAATTCGCCGATACCGGAAATCTCCCTTGAGGTTGTCTCTAAAGAAGAGCCGCGCAAGTTCGCAAACGATAGGGGCTCGGGCACAGTGTGCAACTGCGCAGGCAAGGACGAGGCCGGGCAGGAAGTTAAGGTCACGCTCTGGAACGAGCAGTGCACGCAGGTCGAAGAGGGCGACACCATGAAGATTCTGAACGGCTGGTGCTCGGAATACAAGGGCCAGATACAGATTTCGACAGGAAAGAAGGGCACCCTTGAGATTTCCAAGAAGTGACTTAAAGCCCAAAAGCCCATTTTTCCCTTATTTTACGGGATTTGTCGCCCGAATCTGGCAAACAAAAACCTTAGCCTTATATACCACCTGCGGAGCATATATGTAGGGTTGGATTTCAGCAAATACCTTATTCTCCGCAAAGGCCGCTTTCCGCGTGCCTTTTGAGGGCATTGGGTTGGGCGCTGAGCCATGCTTACCCAAAAACACAGGATTGGAGGAAATTCGAATGGACGACGGAAATTTCGAGCGTGAAGACAGAGGATTTGGCGGAGGGCACAGCAGAGGCGGCTTTGGGGGCGACGATAGGAAGCCCGCAAGAAAGAGCTTTGGTCCAATACCTGTGAAAGAGGGCGATGTTTACGATGTTGAAATTGAAGGCATAGGCGATAAGGGAGACGGCATAGCCAAGGTTCAGGGCTATGTGATAGTCATCCCGAACGTCAAGAAAGGCGACCACGTAAAGGTCAAGGTCAACGCGGTTCGCGGCAAGGTCAGCTTTGGCGAAGTGGTCGGAGAGGCCACGGCAAAGCCGGCAGCGGAGCCTGAGGCAGAGGGCGGCTCGGAAGAGGAGCCATCTGAAGAGGCCGACGATGACATGGGCGATGATATGGACGATTCAGAAGAAGGGAAGTAAAGCGGGGGGGACACAAACAATGGCAACACTAAGCGAATTGGTAGGATTGGAAGCTAGCGAAGATTTGCGCATGAAGCTCCTTAGGAAGGAATTCAAGCTACGCAAAAAGCAGCCGGAAGCCTGGACAAAGACAAAGTACAGGCCGTACGCGAACTTCCGCACAAAGAAGAAGGACGCTGACGAAATTGCGGCGGCAACGGCGGCCGGAAAGGCGAAAATGATTGCGATAGTCGAGAACTGAATTCTCGGCACGCAATCCACCAATAAAATAAACGGGCGCTTTTTGGCGCTCAAAATACGTGAACTACCTGCCGCTGAAGCGGCAGGCGTCACTTAAGATGGCGAGCTGCTTTAGCGTTGTGGTCTCTTGCTTCATCAAACCGCCTTGCCCAATTGCTTGGGTAGTGGGCGGTTCTC
>OBEQ012510982.1_pt1 | contig 18075 bp, 13 predicted proteins | sample 1670901 | NCBI WGS metagenome assembly OBEQ01 (sample SAMEA104232315, study PRJEB22302) | groundwater metagenome | biome: forest; feature: aquifer; material: groundwater | place: USA | collected 2011-08-07 | depth 5.4 m
TTACCGCGCGCAGATCGATGACCTCGCAATCGATTCCCTGCTTCTCCAGGTATTCGGCGGCATGCAGCGCTTCGATGGTCATATAGGACATGGCGATGAGGCTCACCGACTTTCCCTCGCGGAGCCGCGCGGCCTTGCCGATCTCGACGCGGTAATCGCCTACGGGTACATTACCCTCGGTCATGTGCAGCCAGCGGTGCTCCAGATATACCACGGGATTGTCGTCGAAAATGGATTCCAGCAATAATCCTTTGGCATCGCCGGGCATGGCGGGCATCACCACCTTGAGACCGGGCACGTGCGCAAACCAGGCTTGCAGGTTTTGCGAATGGGTCGGGCCTTGGCCCCAACCGCGTCCCAGGATAAGGCGGATGGTGAGGGGAACCTTGGATTTGCCGCCGAACATGAAATGCCATTTGGCCGCGTTGTTCACCAATTGGTCCATCGCGAGCAGGAAGAAATCCAGTCGTTGATGCACCATGACCGGGCGCAGACCGGAAAGCGCGGCGCCGATGGCGATGCCGGTCATTCCGTTTTCGGAAGCGGGCATGTCGAAGGCGCGCTCCTTGCCGAATTTCTCCTGGAGGCCCAAGGTGGTTCCGAAAACCCCCTTGGGATCGGGGAGGCCCAATCCGAAGGTGAGCACCTTGTCGTCGATTTCCATGGCCTGATGCAAGGCTTCATTGATGGCTTTCGCCCCGTTGGTCAAGCGCTCCACGTCATTTCCCCTTTTCCGCGAAGAGTTCGGTGTAGGCTTCCGCCGCGGATGGGAAAGGCGATTCCTCCGCGAAGCGGAATGCGTCATCCACCTCGGTCTGGATGGAACGTTCCATGTCCTTGCTCTCGGCCTGTTTGAAACCCAATTCCATCAGCTCCTTCTCCAAGCGCGGAATCGGATCCCGCTTCTTCCAGGCGAGGAATTCCTCTTCCGACCGGTACCCGATATCGTTGTCGAAGTTTGCGCCGCAATGCTCGCGCCACCGATAGGTCTCCAACTCCAGAAATGCGGGTCCGTTACCCTTGCGCACATAAGCGGTCAACTCGGAAACCTGCTGGTAGGCTTCCCAGGCGTTGTTGCCGTCCCCGTGCATACTGCGCATGCCGTGGGCTTCCGCCAACTTCCAGATCGCGCGGCCCTGGGGCTGCCGCACGGAAAGGGGCGAGTATACGGAGAAGAAATTGTTCTCGCACAGGAAGAGCACGGGCAGCTTCCGGACCACGGCGAAATTCACGGCCTCGTGGAAAGCGCCCTCTTCCACGGTCGCGTCGCCGAGAAAGACGCAGCTCACCCGTCCGTTGCGGGTGTACTGGTTGGTGAGGGCTAGCCCCACGCCCACGGGAATGGAGTTGCCGACGATGGCGGTGCTTCCGTAGAAATTCACGTCCAGGTCGATGAGATGCATGGAGCCGCCCTTGCCCTTGCAGCAACCCGTGGCCTTGCCGTAGATCTCGGCGATCATAGCGCGCAAACTGCCGCCCTTGCCGATATAGTGGGCGTGAGCGCGATGCGTGCTGATGGCCTGGTCCTCTTTGCCCAAGGCCATACCTACCGCGGCGGCTGGCGCTTCCTGGCCTATGGACAGATGGGTCGGACAGCGCATCTTGCCCTCGCCGTACCGGGCCGCGATGGTCTCTTCCAGGCAGCGGATACGCTTCATGCTCTCCAGCAATTTCATTCCCGCCGCATAATCGGTTTGCGTCATCATTTGCGCGTTTATTGGTGCGTTCATTTGCGTCATATTCTCATCCGTTCTCGATTAGGATCCTGCCCGTGCGCCCAGATTCCATAAGCTCTACGGCCGAATTGATATTCTCCAATGTTTCCCGGTGCGTGATCAACTTCGCAAGCGGGAGTTTTCCGTCGTTGAACGCTTTTTGGTAAGCCGGCAGATCGGAGTCCACCTTGGTCTCTCCGCCCCAGGTGCCGGAAATGTTCTTGCCGGCAATGAGGTCGAAGGGATCGATGGCGATTTTCTGTCCGTGCGGAGGATTGCCCGCCACCACGAACCGGCCGCCGCCCTTGCGCACCGACGCGTAGCCCGCTTCTATCGTCTTGACGTGTCCGGCGCAATCGACGCCGTAATCCACCCCGCGCCCTTTGGTGATTTCCATGACCTTGGCCGCCGGGTCCTGCGCTCCGTCCACGGCATGGGTCGCGCCCAAAGCCATGGCGAACTCGAGCTTGCCCGGCTGGATGTCCACGGCGATGATGGTTTCGCAGCCCATCGCCTTGGCGCCCAGAATCACGCTGAGGCCCACGCCGCCCACGCCCCAGACGCACAGGCTGCTGCCGGGCGCGGGCTTAAGGTTGTTTCGCACCAGACCGAAGCCGGTGGGAATGGCGCAGCCCAGCAAAGGCATCAACTCCATGGGCACGCGATCGATGGGCACCAGGCGGTTTTCCGAAACCACGGCCTGGCGCATGAACGTGGAAACCGCTCCCGAGTTCACCGTGCGTCCGTTGCTTTGGTATTTGGAACCGGGAACGTTCATGCCTTCCCCGGCAATCCAGGTGAGCACCACGCTGTCCCCGGCCTTCACCTTGGTGACGCCGGAGGCGACTTCGAGAACCACCCCGCTGCCTTCATGCCCCAAGGCATGGGGCAGGAACTTGTCCTCGCCCTTGCGGCCCCGGATTTCGTTCAACTGGGTATGGCAGATGCTGGAATACTTCACGTCCACCAGCACCTGGCCGGGCAGCAAAGCCGGGATTTCCAGCTCCCATAGCACAAGGGGCTTGTTGATCTGTTCGAGTACGGCGGCGATCGTCTTCATATCAGGGTATGAACCAGTAATAGTCCCCGGTGTAGCCCACTTCTTCGAAGAAGGCCTTCCATTCGTCCACGGACATGATGGTTTTGGCGGTCAGGTTCCAGGCGTACATGAGCTCCTTCTCCTCGTCGTTGCGGTAGGCATCGACGGTGATGAAGCTCTTGCCGCGGCACACCCGCTCTATCTCGCGCAGGGCTTGTCCGCATTCTTCCCGTTCCAGATTGTGGATGGTATTGACGGAGATGACGGCGTCGAAGGATTTGTCCGCGAAAGGCAGCGCGCGCGCATCGGCCACCTGCACATGCGGGCGGACGTCTTCGATGGCGTTCTCGATGGCGTAGCCGGAAACGTCCACGCCCTTCCCCGTGATGCCGGGCACCGCCAGGGATAAATCATGCAGCATAAAGCCCTTGGCGCATCCCACGTCCAGCAGCGCGCTTTCCGGAGTGAACCGGAAATGGCGGATGAAGGTGGGCATCACCGGAGTCCAGAAGCGCGGATTGTAGGAGAAACCGCCGTATCCGTGCGAGCGATCCCCGTCGAAGAATTCCTTGCCGAATTTGCGCGCCAAGGCCCGATCCGCTTCCGTCTTGGTCGCCCCGCGTTCCTTTACGTTCCGTTTGGTCTTGGGATACTCGGCGAGGAGATCGATCTCGATGCCGATCCGCGTTTTGGAAGCTACGCTCAACGGCCCCTCCCCAGGAACTGGTACGCGCTGTTGTCCCGGCCGAGCTTCATCACCTTCATGTTGTAGTGCTGCGGCGCGTCGATGTCGGCGAACTCCTTGCCTTCGGTCAGACGCTTGCGGAGCTCGGCCACTTCCATGGCGATGCTGGAGACGGGCTGATAGCCCAGCACCTTGATGATTTTAGCCGATGAGATATGGTAGTCGCGGTTGTCGAAGGTATCCGTCACCTTGATGTCCACCGGCAGATCCTTCAGCTCATTCTTGATGAGGCCGGCGATGTCGATGACCTTGTGGTTCTCGAAGCCGAAGTTGAAGGTCTGCCCGTTTATGACGTTCGCGTCCGCATCCACCAGTTGGCTGTAGATGTTGACCATGTCCATCATGCCCACGTTGGGACGGCGCTGCTGACCGCCATGGACGGTGATCACGCCCTTGCGCACGGCGTCGGCGGTGAGCTTGTTGACGGTGAGATCGAAGCGCTGGCGGGGCGAGTAGCCGCACACGGTGGCCGGGCGGATGCTTACGGTGCAGAAGTCCTTGGAGGAGGCGGCGCGCACGATCCACTCGGACAGCATCTTGTACTTGGAATAGCTGGTGAGGGGCTCGGGTTCCAATTCCTCGGTGACGTTCGCATCGTTCTTGATGCCGAATACGCTGCTGGATGAGGCGCTGATAAAGCGCTTGACCCCGGAGGCCTTGGCGGCCGAGATCAGCAGGCCGATGGCATCGTAGTTGACTTGGCGGGTGAGGGTGTCGTCGATTTCCCCGGTGGGGTCGTTGGAAATGGCGGCCAGGTGGATGATGGTATCCACTTCCTGGACGGCGCGGAACACGGAGTCCGGATTGCGGATGTCCTCGCGCAGCAAGGTAAAGCGCGATTTCCATTCGGACCAACGGGGATCCTTCTCCATCGCCTCCAGGCCGTAATCGCCATACAGGCACAAATCGATGGCCTTGACATAGTGGCCCTTGGAGAGAAGATGGGGCACCAGGCGGGCGCCTACGTAGCCCATGCCGCCGGTAACGAGTATGATCTTGCCCTTCATTGCGATTTCCTTTTATGGCTTGTGGATGTAGTCGAACGGTTGTTTCTTCAGTTCCGCGAGGTTCTCGTCGATCCAGGAAATGGTTTCCTGCACGCCTTGCTTGAACGATATCCTGGGCGCCCAGCCCAGCTTTTCCCGGGCCTTCTTGCTGTCCAGCAGATAGGCGCCGTCCTTGCCCAAGCGCTCGCCCACGATTTCCACGTGGTCGGAAAAGTTCACGCCCATCTGGCGGCACACTTCTTCCACCACTTCGCGGATGGAAATGTTTTCCGTCGTCGAAAGATGGAAGACGTCCGGAGCCTGGCCGTCACGCATGGCCCGCAAGGTGCCGTCGGAAACGTCGCGCATGTGGATGAAGGAGCGCACGGAGGTTCCTCCCCCGTGCAACTGGATTTTCCTGCCGAGCCGGATGAAGAGGACCGCGCGCGGCACGATGCGGTATAGCTGTTGCCCGGGGCCGAATACGTTGGCGGCGCGCGTGAAGACCACGGGAAACCCGTATGCCTTGTGGAAGGAGAGCAGGCTCATGTCCGCGGCCGCGCGGGAGACCGCATAAGGCGTGCTCGGATTCATGGGGGCGTCTTCCGAGACCAATCCCTGGCAGGTGCCGTACACTTCCGGCGTGGATACGTGCACATACTTTTTGAGGAAATCGCATTTGCGCAGGCGGTCATGGAACTTGACGGTTGAGACGGCGTTGGTCATGAACCAGTGCTCGGGGTTGTCCCAACTCTGAGCCACCATGGACTGCGCGGCGAAGTTCACCACGTATTCCGGCTTGACCTCGTTGATGAGGCCCATGATTTTGTCCAGGTCGTTGTTGAGATCGCCTTGCACGAACCGGAAGCCGGACCGGGCCTTCCACTTGTAGGGGAGGAAAGCGGGAATCGGCTCCGGAGACCGGCTGACGCCGTATACTTCCGCGCCGCTTTCGAGGGCGAAATCCGCGAAGTACGCTCCCGAGAAGGAATTGCTGCCGATTACGAAAATCTTGCCGTTCATTTATCCGTCTCCCTGATCAAAGCTTCGCGTATGATGGAGTCATCCTGGTGTTTATCCTGCGGATCCCCGGGCTATTCCCGTTGTGCCGGCGTTTTTATCGCACGCCCTGGGCCATGCCGGATTCCTTCCGGGATTCGGCCTCGGAGGACGGCCGCTGGGTCCTTGGGTTTTCGCAAAGCCACTGCATCACCATATGTCCCACCACCAGCTGCATGTCTTCAGAGACCTGCATGTCGTTTATGGCGAAATGGATGGGGATGTCCACCAACTCAAGGCAGCTCCCGCCGGAATACCCCAGTATCCCGCATGTTACCATTCCCATTTCCCTTGCCGTTTTCACGGCGGACACGATATTGGGCGAGTTCCCGCTTCCGGAGAATACCACCAGCAAGTCGCCCGGGCGCGCCAGTACGCGCAGTTGGCAGGAAAAGATTTCGGGATAGGACACGTCATTCGCCAGACAGGTGATGACGCTCGGATTGGCCGAAAGCGAGTGGGCCCGGACCCCCAATCCGTCCTTGGCAATCCCGTAGATTAAATCGTTTGCGAGATGATTCGCGTTTCCCGCGCTGCCGCCGTTCCCGCACAGGAACACCTGGCGCTTGTCGATCCAGGCTTCGCGCACGGCGACGGCCAGTCTCGCCACGGCCTCGAAGGGGATTTTTTTCAGCACATCCTGGAAGCGATCCGCGTATGCCCGGAAGATTTCCAAACCTGTCCCGACTCCCACGGTTTCCATCCCTATTTCATTAATCATGTTCCGAATCCCGCTGCTGATGGTTTCTTAGATTCGCCGGAGTTTTCCGGTAAAAGATTTTCCGATCTTACCTTATTTATGGTTGCGGTTTCCAGAAAATATTTTCCTTTTTTCGAACCGGCCCATTCCCCACCCAGGCCCATTGATTGCGGCCTTGCGGGTTGAATCGAGGTCTGGATGGTAAGCGGGATACCCGGCATGGAAACGACCATCAAGATTAGGCTTGAAATCGGTCATGGGTTCTCGCATCCGACTCAAGCAACAGGCGTTTCGGCATATTCTGCATCGCGGAATACCTTTATCAAGGTGAGCGCCAACGCCGTGGCGAAACCCCCGAAGCAGAAAGATAAAATCGCGAGCATCCTTTTCCGCGGCCAGCTCGGCGCCGAAGGCACGGCGGGCCGCTCCATGATATCGAAGGATCGGGAACTGACCAGCATGGCCTTTTCGATTTCGACACCGATGAGCTGCTGGATTTTTTCATGTAAAAGGGGATCCGCTGTCGAAGCCAACTGTCCTTCCAGGTATTTCCGATTGGAATCAGCGTCGCTCCGCACGTTCTGCTTGATGGTCGCGCTCAGGGCTTCCAGATAATACTCAACCAATTGAGCCGCCAAGGTGGAATCGAACGTCTCTATTCCAAGGGTCAAGGCCCTTCTCTTGGTGTCGGTCTCCACCGAAAGGACCCCGTCTTTGAGGTAGTCCACACCGTCCTTGATCGAGGGGCCCCGGCCCCCTTTCCATCCTTTCGCAGCGGCATCCCACCTTTTGGGAAACAATCTGGGAAGAAGGTCGTCCTTCGAGACCACATCCTCGGCCAAATCCCGGCTTTGAACCATGAGGTCAAGGCGTTCCAGATCGGCGCTCCCCGCTCCCAATTGCCCGGCCACCATTCCGCCGAAGCCGCCGAGTTTGGAAAGCAGCGCCGACTGGCTTCCCCCACCGCTCTGCTCCTTGGGAGCGATGATGCAGGCGGAACGGTACTTGGGAGTCGCCATGAAGCCGTAGGCGATCCCCAGCATGGATGCAATCCCCCCTCCGATGGCGAGAAACGCCTTCCTGCCCCAGAGGTATTTCAGAAGGGCCAGGAGGTCGATTTCACCCTTGGGTGTCTTCCCGTTTCCGATATTATTGCCGTCCATGGCGTCTTGATTCCATTTCAGAAAAGCGTTTTGGCTACGCCCACGCTGATCGCGATTTGATAGATAATCTGGGTGATTTTAGCCAGGGCGTCCAGGTAATCCTTCTTCGGCGCCTTGGGGGGCACGATGATGGTGCCGCCGGGTTCCACGCTGCGCATGCGGAAGAACGAGGTGTTCTTCGGGGTCAGAACGCTGCCGTCCGGTTTCATGTAATAGGCGCTCCCCTCATCCCCGTATTCGTTCACCCCGCCCGCCTTGTCCAGGCACTCCCCTATCGTGTTGCTGTTGTGGGCGACGATCACATTGGTGGGTGAAAAGACCTCTCCCATGATGGATATGGTGCTGGCCATGGAGCGGATGTACAGGGAATCCCCGCTTTCCATCACGATGTCCTGATCTCCTCCTTCAAAATCCAGGCCGCGATCGAGTTCCACCACCACCCGCCCCAGATAAGGCGCCTTTTTGATCTCTTCCAGCATCCCCTTGCGCTGGACTATGGAGGATTGGATGGTGGCCCGGTCTTTCTCGTTGGTGGTCTGCCCCATCATGTTGGAAAGCTGGGACTCAAGCCTGCGATCCAATTCCTCCACGGCGGACAATTGCCTTTCCTTCACGCTCCTGCGGATGAACACGGCCGCGCGCAGGTAGGCGGAAGGAGTGAATCCCCCCGCCCGCTTAATCACGCTGCTGAGCCGCTCGTTCTGGGCCACTTCATATCGGCCGGGAAAATTGAATTCGCCGGTCATGCTCACCACGATGGTCTTGTTGTTGTCGACCACGTCGCGGATATATACCGCGTCGCCGTCCCGGAGCGCGAAGGATTGCCGCCCTTCAAGGATGTCCTTGAGATTCAGACTGTGGATTTCCCGTTTTACTATGCTGTCCTTCTCGATCACTCTTCTCACGATTTCGATGTTCAACTTGTAGGTGCTCTTGGTGAGGCCGTCGGCCTGGCTGATGATTTCAGGAATGCCCATGTTTTGCGTGAGTTCAAAGACGCCTTCCTTTTTCACGGCGCCGTTGACGGTGATGGATTTGGGCAGGATGAAATTGCTCCGCGGAAAAATGATGAGGCTGTCCGAGGGCCGCAGTTCATGATTGTTCTCGTCGCCCGGATTGTCGATGAGATTGGCCAGGTTGAGCTTTATCAGGGTAGAGAAGAGGGAGTCGCTTTCCTGGATCCGCAATGCCCGGATGAGATGCGCCTCCGGAAGATACGCCCCCGTGGTCAGCCCCCCTCCGGCGATGATGAGATCGGAAACGCGCATTTTGTCCACGAAGGGATACTCTCCGGGCCTGCGGACCACGCCGCCGATTTTCACCACCGGCTGATCCATGATGTCGAACTTGCTGTAGACAATCACGGTATCCCGGGGCATCAGAGGCACTGAAGTCCCGTTTTCGAATACATCCTTGAGGGAAAACGGAAGCAACAGGGAGTGCTGGTCGTCCTCGCTCGAACGCTTGATATGGCCATAGGTGAAAAAGGTTTCCGATTTGAGATCCTTCACGCCCGGGATGAGGTCGTGAATGGTCATGCCTTTCTTGAACTCATAACGGCCGGGGCGATTGACGTTGCCTTGGAGGTAGACCACGTCGTATTCCCGCGACAGAACTTCCTCCACGTTGAGGAGATCTCCGTCCTGGAGGATGGCGTTGGCGTTGCCGGCCATCTTTTCCATGCCCACATCGAGGACCACTTTGCGGCGGTGGCTTTCGATCCGGTCCAGCCGCACCCGGCCTTTGAATGCGTTCGAGCTCAGGCCCCCCGCAAGCTCAAGGGCGTCCAGAACCTTGGTGCCCGGCTTCACCTCGTAGATTCCGGGACGCTTCACCATTCCGGTCACGGCGGTCTGGATGGTAGCCACGGGCACGAAAATGACGTCGCCGGGAAGCAGCTGCTGATCCGGACGGTTGTTTCCCTTCAGAAGCATTTCATAAAGGTCCAGGGTGGCGATGAGTTTGCCGTTGCGCTTCAACTGGATGCCGCGCAGGCTGCCTATATCGCGTATGCCGCCCGATTGGAAGAGCGCGGAAGTCACCGTGGCGCCCGCGGAAACCACGTAGGAGCCGGGATTGACCGCCTCGCCGAGCACGAACACCCGGATGCTCTTCAACTTTCCCAACCCCACCGAGGCCTTGAGGCCGTTGATCTTTTCGATTTCCTTGGTCAACAAGGCCTGAGCATCCCCGAACTTCATGCCGGAAAGACGCATGGGCTGCAAGGGTGGATAGTGGAACATGCCTTCGTTATCGATGATGACCGTCTGGTTCTGGTTTTCCCGGCCCCAGGTGTAGATTTGGATTTCGTCGCCCGGGGCCAGGACGTATTCCGGCAGAGCCGGAGCGTTGCCTGCGGTGCTACCCGCGTTGTTGTTGTTGGAAAAGAAATCGTAGCCGAAGCGGCTCAGTCCGGAAGGGAAACGCGAGGAACTGGTATCGGGAGACGCGGAACGTTTTACGGGAGAAGTGACGGTGTCCTTGATGGCCGCCTCGGGCGGGGCGATCTCAGGGCCGTTTCCGGCCTTCTCCTCCAGCTTTTGGCGGATTTCCTGGTTGGAGTACCCCTTCATCTCGGGGTGGAGCAAACGTTGTTGCTCGATCATCTCATCCGTGATCTTCAATTTTCCGGTACGGATCGACTCCAACACCTGCTGCTCGTAGGGGATGGATTGGGCCGATGGATTTGCAGAGGAAAGCGAAACCATTGCTACCAGGATGACGGTCGGGAAAAACCGTCGATGCAAGTACATGGCCCGTTTTGGACCTGGAGAAGAGGTTTCCCCTGATTTCATTAAACCCATTTTATTCCTGGCCTTAGGGAGATTTTCCAAACAATCCGACCGTCCCAAAAATATCAAGGTTTCAAAGAAACGTGAAACGTACATCGAAGGATACCACTTTTAAATTTGGAGGTTCAAGTTCTGCTGTAGGTTTTTTTGGGCGCGCCGAATCGGGGGTCGAAACGGTAAAAGCGCCCTTTCAAGGGCAATAAGGCTAATGAACGATCAAAAGGTAGGCGAGCACCAACCAAATCGGAGCCATTAGCAGCCCGAAGAAAAGCACATTTTTGACGAATATATTTTCCAAGGTGAGCTGGTGCTGGGCTAGAGCCCGGCTCAACGTTAGTTTCAGGAACTCCGTCTTAAGCGGAAGATTCAGGATATCATAAGCGCCTCCAAGCGCCAGCTTTTCAAACGCTTCCACTTCCTCGTTTTTATGGGCGGCGATAAGAACGATGGTGTTCTTTCGCACTTGATGGAGAAAACGCAAAAGGCGCTGGGGAAAGATCCGTAGGACCGGCACATCCAGGATCACAATGGGCTGTTTATGGGCCCGGAATTTACGGATGCCCTCCAACCGGCTCTGGCAATATTCCACGAAATATCCATAGCCGCTGAGCAAGGTCACAAGCTCGTTACGGAGTTCGGAACTTCTGCTGATGACCAGCACCCTGTGACGGTTAGCTCCGGACATTATTCCTCATCGCCAGTTCGGCCAGCGAGAATTTCTGGTCGAGCACGCGGCCGCGCCGCTTGGGATCCGCCAGGGTGAAGCGTTCCAATTCCCGGATCAGGTCGGGAATGCGCACCGGCTTTTCCATGAAGCGGATGTGCCGGTATCCTTCGGGATTCAGCTTTTTCACCCGCAGGATATCCTGGGTATCCGCTATGACGATGGCGGGGCAGTTCTGATACTCGGCGGCGCGCAGGGCCATGGCCCACCGTTCATCGAATTGGCCGGAAGCGGCATTGTAAAGCATGACGGCAATCAGATCATCGCCCATGAACTTGGTGAGCTTGCCGGGTAGGTTCAGGAATTGGAATTGCCTCTGTTTGAAACTTTTCAAGGAGTGGAAGAACACTTCATCCGGCTCGATGACGCCGACTATTTTCCCGGTCTGGGCTTTTCCCCTGGGAATGTACAACCAAGGACGGAGACCCACATAACCGAGGCGGTTGAGGATGAGGAAGAGCGCAACGGACAGATAAACAGTAACTGCGATGGTACTGGGTAGCCTAAGCCTGGAACCCACGACGGCAACCGCGCCCATGCTGGCCGCAACCATGATCAACAGGAAGGCCGATTGGAGATGGGACATGCCCAGGTAAATCAAACGATGATGCAGATGCTCGTTGTCGGCGGCGAACATGCGGAGAAAGCGGACGCTGAAACCTCGGCGGCCCCTCTTCACGAAGCGGCGCACCATGGCGACCGTGATATCGAACAGCGGATAACCGACGATCAAGATGGGCACGAAGAAGCTGAATCGATTGCGGGGAAGCGCCTGCACTTCCATGGCAAACACCGCCAGCACGGCCCCCAGGAATTGGGAGCCGGTATCCCCCAGGAACATCTTCTGTTCGCGGGAAAAGTTGAACCGGATGAACGCCAGGGTGATCCCCATCAGGCTCAGGCATAGTGCGAACAGGACCATGGTTCCGTTGCTGCGGGCCAAGTACGCGATGACGGCGAATCCGCACAAAGCGGTTCCCGAAGCCAGCCCATCTATGCCGTCTATGATATTGAAGGCGTTCATTACGGCGACGATCCAGAATACGGAAATAGCCGTTCCGCTCCAGCCCAGCAGCAGCCTGTGGCCCAATAGCGACACGGTGGAGAAGTGCCTGCCCAGTATCAAAACCAATCCGATTGCGACGAGGAATTGGAGCAGGAACTTCTTTTTGAAGTCCAGTCCCCTGACGTCGTCCAGACCGCCTCCCAAGAGCATGGAAACGCAGAGAAAGGCAAGCGCGGCGGTCAGTTGAAAGCGCGGATTCGGCCAAAGCGGGGTGGGCACCAGGCGTTGCAGTCCCAACAGCAGCATGAAAGCGAGGATGATCCCGAGGCCGCCCATGCGGGGGATTATGAATTGATGGACCTTGCGGTGATCAGGGGTGTCGGCGAAATACCGGGCGAAGGGACTTCGCACCAACAATTTCAGAAAGACGCCGGATACCAGGATTCCGGCGAAGAAGAAGAACAGGTACATGCTCATGCGATACATTATTTACCCGTAGCCCTTAAATCCGTTTTACCAGAGCAATCGACAAGAGGTATTATTTACCACAGGTAAGATGAAAGCAAGATTTTTTTTGATCCTTGTTACCGCGGCGACTGCTTCTGAAATAGCTGCGGAAAATTCCATCCATCCCTGGGCTGCGGCTGAACTCGTTTGGCCTTCGGACCCGGTGGCCAGGATGTGGCAATCATACCAATTAATGATGCGTGGATCAGCTGTGGAACCCGAAGTTTTAAGCGAGTCCTGGCCGAAAAGCGTCGGGGAAATCTGCCACATCCTGGAAGAAAACGATTCGAATAGGGAATCTTCAAACTCAGCTTCAAACGCAATACGCGCTTTTTGTGAGGATAAAAAATACCCCCGTCCCTTCATTTTGAAGGTTGATTTTGGTGCCTATCCCATCGAACGCCGATACCCGCTGGGAAAGCCCTTCGAGCACTTCGACGGGAGTTGGGTCTCCGAATTGGTGAACCCGGAAGAGGCACTGACCTGGTCGGAAATTCCCTCCACAATACAAACGGAACTTAGTTACCCAATATCCGACAAGGGTTATCTTCATTTCAGGATTGGGTTACGGCGGGATCTCTCTGCCTGGGATCGGGACGCTCTGGGCCTGAATCTACCCCTCTCTGACAAAGAAGTGGATCTCAACGAGCCCTCCCAAGGGTACTTCCATTTCGAAAACGGATACTTTGGCTTCACGGTCGGCCGGTTTCCGGTCCATTGGTCGCCGTCCCCGGAATTCGGTTTGGCACTCAGCGACGCCGTTCCGTTCCATAACGCCGCGGAATTCGCCCTGAAGATGCCTCATGCCCGCTATCGCTTTCTGATTTCCAGTCTCAATCCCTGGTTGGAAGGGACCCCATTGGGGGACACCTCGAGCGAAGCTTATCCTCCCGGATCCGAGCAATACCTGCAACGGCATTATAGGATCGATCATGGAGCGAGCATCTTCCACAAACGGATCTACGCGGAAGACATCAAGACCCTGTTCGCCCACCGCGTGGAAGGGGAATGGGGCCCCGTGGGCCTGGGCATTACCGAGACCGAGGTGATCGGAGGCAAGGTACCGGACCTCCGGGACGCGGGGCCGTTCGTCTTCTTCCACAACGATTTCAAGGACGGCTACACCAACAGCGCGCTGAGCCTGGACGCGTCCTTAAGCCTGCCGGCCGGCTTCTCACTGGCGGGCGAACTCTACTTGGACGACGTCCAGTTCGCGGAAACCGAGGGGGAAGGGAACACGGCGTCACTTCTGGGTTACCTGGCCGCCGTGCGGCACGCGTTCTCGGCCCATGGCTGGGCGGTCTCGCAGAGCCTCCACGCCATCCGCACGGATCCGTACCTGTACGGCTACCTGCAGCCCCTGAGCACCATGGCTTCCAGGCACATCCTCGCCAGCAACAATCAGGTGGATGGGGATCCGCTCTTCGTCGACCGCTACGTGGTCGACTATCCCATGGGCTATCTGCGGGGCGGCGACGCCTTCGATTTCTGGTACCGGGCCGAGGGCTGGTACGGGTCGCGGGTCCAGGCCGCCTTCACCGCCGCGCTCCTGGCCCAGGGGGTGGTGGACATACATACGCCTTATCAGAACTACTACTCCAGCGGCCACGATTCCCCTACGGGAACCGCGGAAAGGGAAGTCCGCCTGGGCCTGGAGGGGGGCTTTCGGGTTTGGAAAGGTCTCTCCGTCCACGGCGGGGTAGGGTGGCAGGGGATCCGGAACGCGGACCACCGCTCTGGAAACGACCTCCAGCGCGTCCAAATCAACTCCGGCGCGGCCTACCGCCTGCCCTAGCATTCTTTCCTTTTGGACAAGGGGAGCTCGATTTTTTATAATGATCGCCACTCCGGAACCAATCCCAAGACCGAGCCGCCCCCATGGCTTCGGATTTGGCCAATAGTGTAAAAAGGGTAAAAATGGAAAAGAACGCCAAGATTTACATTGCCGGCATGTACGGGATGGTGGGTGCAGCCATCGCCCGTAGCCTCCGCGCCCAAGGGTACAACAATCTGATCGGTCACTCCTCCAAGGAGCTTGACCTGACCAGCCAACACGCCGTGTTCGAATTCTTCAAGGCCGAAAAGCCGGATTATGTGTTCCTGGCGGCCGCCAAGGTGGGCGGCATCTACGCCAACAACCCCTATCCCGCCGATTTCATCTACAGCAACATCTGCATCCAGACCAACATCATCCATTCGTCCTACATCTTCCGGGTGAAGAAGCTCCTGTTCCTGGGATCCTCCTGCATCTATCCCAAGTTCGCCGAACAGCCGATGAAGGAATCCTGCCTGCTGACCGGCGAGCTGGAGCCGACCAATGAGCCTTATGCGCTGGCCAAGATCGCCGGCATCAAGATGTGTCAGGCCTACAACCGCCAGTACCACACGAGTTTCATCTCCTGCATGCCCACCAACCTCTACGGGCCCAACGACAATTACGATCTGATGAACGCCCACGTGCTCCCGGCCTTGATCCGCAAGGTCCACGAAGCGAAGGAAAACAAGCAGCCGTCCTTCGTCGTATGGGGAACCGGCTCGCCGCGCCGGGAGTTCCTCTACGTGGACGACTTGGCCGAGGCCTGCATCTTCCTGATGAATGAATACCTGCACGATGAGACCATCAATGTGGGCAGCGGACAGGAGGTCACCATCAAGGAGTTGGCGGAAACGATTCAAGCGGTGGTCGGCTTCAAAGGCGACCTGGTTTTCGACAGCTCCAAACCGGACGGGACGCCCCGGAAGCTGTTGGATGTTACGCGGCTCAAGTCCATGGGTTGGTCTCCCAAGCATTCCCTGAAGAAAGGCATCGAGCTCGCGTTCGAGGATTTTACCTCCGGTAAAGTCCGCAAGTAGGGAAAAACTGAAACAATTCTTATAATTTCAGCAATGTCAGCTACTTATAGGCCCACAGCCCTCCTTCTCCTCGCTTTATTCATTCCCCTGCTCTCCCAGGCTTTGACTCTGGAAGACAAGGTTTCCCAATCCCGGAAACTGCAAGCGGAATCCATGCTGGGAATAGACCCGGCAACCATGGATTCCCTCCTCGCCGCGAAAAAGAATCAGAGCCAGCAAAAACCCTCCGGCAGAAATCGCGGAGTTCCCGTCGAAGGCCAGGTTCTCGACTCCCTGCTCTCCGGCCCTTCCCAGGCCGACTCCTTGTGGAATGCCTCGGGCGATACTTCCTACGTGGATTCAACCGGCAGGCACCGGAAAATGGCCCGTCCGTTGCCCAAGCGGTATGAACAACGGATTTTCCAGAATCTGGACCGCAGCGTATTCGCGAGCGCGGGCGGTTCCGCCGGGCGGGAGTATATCCTTGGTCCCGGGGACGAAGTAACGGTTGCGCTTTGGGGCGATAAGGAAAAGGAATACAACCTGGTCCTCAACCGCGAAGGAAAGATTTTTCTTGAAGGCATCGGCCAGGTGGCGATGGCAGGGCAAAACCTGGACGAAGCCCAACAGTCGCTCAAGACCCGGCTGGCGAAGGTTTATTCCGGCATCAGCCGGGGCACCACCCATCTGGACGTGTCCCTGGGGAAAACCGGGCCCATCCGCGTATTCGTCCTGGGCGAAGTCAAAACGCCGGGCGGGTTCGTTTTTTCCGGACACACCAGCGTTTTGTCGGCGATTTATTACGCCAAAGGGCCCACCAACATCGGAACCGTCCGCAACATGCAGCTGACCCGATCGGGAAACAAGTTCCCCATCGACCTCTACAAGTACCTCTTGCGCGGCGAGAGCCTGAGCCCGCATGCCCTCCAGGACGGGGACATCCTGTTCGCGGGACGGGCCGAAGCGTTGGTGGAAATCAGCGGGGACGTCGGCCGCCCGGCCGTCTATGAGTTGAAGAAGGGCGAAGGGGTCAAGGAGCTGATCGAGTTCGCCGGGGGATTGAACTCAACCGCGGCATCCCAGAAGCTGACCTTGCGACGCATTTTTCCGGACGGCAAATCCGACTATGTGGATCTCTCCAAGCCGCAGGATTACCTCTCCGGCAAGGCCAAATCCGAATTGAAGGACGGAGACAGGATTCTGGTGGAGAAATCGTCGGAAATCTCCCAGAACTTCATCACGGTGACGGGCCCCGTGAAATATCCCGGCACCTACGAAGCGACGGGCGTGGAATCCGTGGTGCAACTCGTGAAGAAGGCGGGCGGGCTCCGTGAGGACGCTTTCCTCAGCCGTGTCCACGTTGTCCGTTACAATCCCGAGGGCTCCAGCCAACTGTTCGCCTATTCCCTCGACAGCACCATGATGGATTCGATACCCCTGCGTCCCCGCGACAACGTCATCCTCTACAGCGTGAAGGACATGTACATTCCGGACAGCGTGGAGATTTCCGGCGCCGTTTTCGAACCCAGGAAATACGAGTTCCGCGAAGGCATGACGGTGCAGGATCTCATCATGCAATCCGGCGGATTGCTGCCTCACCACGAAGATGGGCGGGCCCTGGTCTTCCGCGGATCGGAAAGGGAGCACGTTGTGGAGCAGATCTCCCTGAACACCGCCGAGGCCGGATCGAATTCGGAAGTCCGTTTCCGCCTCAGCCCCAACGACTTCGTGCAGATCCCCGTCGATCCCAAGTGGTATAAGAAGGAGATCGTTTCCATAGAGGGGCTGGTGATGCATCCCGGGAAGGTGGCCTTGCTCTTCTCCGGGGAGAAACTGGCGTCGGTGGTGGAACGTTGCGGAGGCTTCAAGCCCAGCGCCTACATCGAAGGCGGCCGCTTTTTCCGCGCCAAGGACAGCGTGGGACGGGTGGGTGTGAACCTGAATAAGGCCATGGGGAGCCCGCGGTCGAAAGCCAATATCCCCATGGTGGGCGGGGACAGCCTCTTCGTTCCGGAACGGCTCAATACGGTCAAGGTGATCGGCGAGGTAGGCTTTGAGACGAGCGTCCTCTTGAGGGACGGGGCTTCCGTCGAGTACTACATCGACAGGGCCGGCGGGTTCACGCGGCGCAGCGAAAAGAACCGGGTGGTGGTCCAGTACGCCAACGGTGAAACCGGAAGGGGCGGCATATTCGATCGTTCTCCGGACGCGGGTAGCGTCATTTACGTGCCCCAGGGACCGGAACCCAAGCAGTATGACCTTGTGACAGGCGTCAATACCGTGCTGACGACCCTGGGCGCCATCCTGGTGCTGGTCATTTCCATCAAGACCATCAGCAAGTAGTGTTTCTGATGAACGAATACCTTCAGGACGGGATCCCGGCCGCCTATCAGGACTTTCTCAAGGGCGCCGTGCGGATGTGAGCCGCCCGGTTCATCTCCCATTCGATCGCACCATCCCGGAATCTGCCATGGAAATCCCCACGGAATTCGATATCGTCATTCAGGCCGGGTCTTCCGAGAAGAATTATTTCGGGGATATCTGGCGGTACCGGGAACTGTTCTGGTTCCTGGCTTGGCGCGACATCCTCGTCAAGTACAAGCAGACGGCGATCGGCCTGGCCTGGGCGGTGTTGCGACCCCTGCTGACCATGGTGGTATTCACCGTCATCTTCAATAGGCTCGCCAAGCTCCCCTCCGGAGACGCCCCCTATCCGATCTTCGTGATGGCGGGGCTGCTGCCCTGGCAACTGTTCTCCAATGCCATCGTCGAAGGCAGCGCAAGCCTGGTCGCCAACACTAATCTAA
>OBEQ010031616.1_pt1 | contig 18067 bp, 18 predicted proteins | sample 1670901 | NCBI WGS metagenome assembly OBEQ01 (sample SAMEA104232315, study PRJEB22302) | groundwater metagenome | biome: forest; feature: aquifer; material: groundwater | place: USA | collected 2011-08-07 | depth 5.4 m
AAGCCGCAAACCGCGCCACGGCCCATCTTTATATTGTAAATCCTTTTAAAGGTAATCAGCTTAAATCCGGTTTGGCAAACCTTTTTAACACTCATCCGCCCATCGAAGAAAGAATAAAAAGATTAAGGGAAATGCAGTAATGGCAAAATCAAAAATCAAAAATCAAAAATCAAAGTTATTATCTCAATCCTCAGTTCTAAATTCTCATAACTCTATTGACATAGATCGCGTCGCCAAGCTGGCCAATTTAACCTTAACAGGGCAAGAGAAAATTGAGTTTGAAAAACAGCTGGGAGAGGTATTAGGTTATGTATCAAGCCTTAACGAACTAAATACAGACAAAGTCGAGCCGATCGGCCACATCACTGGTCTTGAGAATGTTTCAAGGGAAGATGTTGCAGCTCCGTCACTAGACCAAGAACAGGCTCTGGCAAACGCAAAAAGAACCCACAATGGATTTTTCGAAGTTGAAGCAATATTTACCGAAAATGATCAATGATAGATCCTACGTCCTTAACAATTGAATCAGCATCAAAACTTCTTAAGTCAAAGCAGGTTTCAGCGCTCGAACTAACAAAAACTTTCCTTGAAAGAGCCAAGAATTTAAATAAAGATCTCAATGCTTTTATCACCATTACAGAAGACAACGCGCTTGAACAGGCAGCGCGGGTTGACGAGCAAATATCCCAAAACCAAGAATTGCCCAGCCTTGCCGGAATCCCAATTGCAATAAAAGATCTCTATTCAACAGCCGGTATAAAAACCACCGCTGCCTCAAAGGTCCTTGAGAATTATGTTCCGGTTTACGATGCAACGGCGGTAACAAAACTCAAAGACACGCAGGCAGTATTTTTGGGTAAAACTAACATGGATGCCTGGGCTCACGGATCAAGCGGCGAAAACTCGGACTTTGGAGCAACTAAAAATCCTTACGACAAAAGCCGCGTTCCGGGTGGTTCGTCATCCGGATCAGCTGCCTCAGTTGCCGCAAGTCTTGCGCTTGCCGCGACAGGGACCGATACGGGTGGATCAATAAGACTTCCGGCCGCGTTTTGTAATCTTGTCGGCCTTAAGCCAACTTATGGCAGAGTCAGCCGCTATGGAATCATTGCCATGGCATCTTCACTTGACAGCATCGGCCACTTTACAAAAACTGTTTACGATAACGCACTAGTCCTCAATGCAACAGCAGGACACGACCCAAGAGACGCGACTACATCAAAAGAAAAAGTCCCGGATTACACAGACGGCATTGAGTATGGGGTAAAAGGCAAGAAAATAGGCTTGCCAAAAGAATACTTTGAAAAACTGGATCCGGAAATTAAAAAGCTGACAATGGCAACAGTCAAAAAACTGGAATCCATAGGCGCAAAGGTTATAGATGTCAGTCTTCCTCACACCCAATACGGAGTAGCGGCCTATTACATCATCCAGCCTTCGGAGGTTTCGTCAAACCTAGCCAGATACGACGGCGTCCGATTTGGATATGGCCGCGACAAATTTGGTCAGGAAGCAAAGCGCAGAATAATTCTTGGGACATACACGCTCTCAAGCGGCTATTATGACGCCTATTATCTAAAGGCCATGAAGGTCAGAAGATTAATCCGCGAAGACTTTATGAGCGTATTCAAGAAAGTTGACGTGCTGATTTGTCCAACATCTCCAACCTTGCCATTTAAACTGGGAGAAAAAATCACAGACCCATTAACCATGTATTTGTCGGACATCTACACAACCAGCATGAACTTGGCGGGCGTACCCAGCCTCAATGTTCCCTGTGGATTCATCGACGATTTACCGATTGGTATGCAAATTGTTGGCCCGGATTTCTCGGAAAAACTCCTGTATCAAACAGCTTTTGCCTATGAGCAGGAAACCAAATGGTATGAAAGGAAACCCCAATTATGAAATACGAACCAGTAATCGGTCTTGAAATCCACGTAGAGCTGGCAACAAAAAGCAAAATGTTCTGCTCTTGCTCGGCTGAGTATTTCGGCGAGAAACCCAACACACATACATGTCCGGTTTGTCTTGGATTACCGGGAGCAATGCCCACTGCAAACAAAAAAGCCATAAAATACGCGCAAATGCTTGGGATGGCTTTACACTGTGAAAACCCGTTGAGTAGTAAATTTGATCGCAAGAACTATTTTTACCCGGACTTAGCAAAAGGATTCCAAATTTCCCAATACGACCTGCCATTTTCCGAAAACGGATCAGTCACAATCAAGATTGATGACGAAACAGAAAAGATCGGTATAACCCGCGCTCACATGGAGGAAGATACCGGCAAGCTTGCTCACGCAATAATTAACGGCCGCAGAGTGACATTGATAGACTTTAACCGCAGTGGAGTTCCTCTGGTCGAAATTGTATCAGAACCGCAAATGCACAGTGCAGAAGAAGCCAAGGCTTACGCACAAAAAATCCAGCAGGTAGTCAGATTCCTGGAAATCTCAGAAGCGGATATGGAAAAAGGCAGCATGAGAATCGAACCGAACATCTCGCTCCGCCTTCTGAGTAAAACTCGACTCAAGAATGACAACCTGCCTTCATACAAAGTTGAGTTAAAGAACATTAATTCCTTTCGATTTGCCCAAAAAGCTATAAATTACGAAATAGAACGCCAATCAAAAATTCTGGATGATGGCAAAATACCTATCCAGGAAACTCGGGGATGGGACGAAGTTCACAATAAAACAGTCAGCCAACGCAGTAAGGAGAAGGCTCAAGAATATCGATACTTCCCGGAGCCGGACCTTACGCCGTATGAATTCAAAGAGGATTACATGGCAGAGCTAAAAGCAAAGCTGCCTGAATTGCCGGACGTAAAGTTCGACAGATTCAAAAACCAATATCTGCTTTCAGATTATGACTCTGAAATTTTAACCCGCGATAGACAAACAGCGGACTACTTCGAAGAAGCGGCAAACGTCGGCAGGAAACATAATCTTACTCCCAAGCAAATCGCAAACGTGATAATCAATAAGAAACCGGACACAAACAAAATCCTGCCCGCTGAGCTTATCCAAACACTGGTCGCATCGTTAAATACAGTAACTACAGACGAGCAACAACTCGACAAGGTAGTAAGCGAAGTTATAAAGCAAAACCCCAAAGCCGTAGAAGATTATAAAAAAGGCAAGGAAAATGCCATAATGTTTTTAACAGGGCAAGTAATGCGAAGAATAAAAGCAGACTCAAACGAAGTGCAGGAAAAACTAAAGGAAAGGTTAAAATAACATGCAGGATTTTGCCCATCTTCACGTACACAGCGAATATTCTCTACTGGACGGATTGTCTAAAATTCCAAAGCTGGTAACGCAAGCAAAAATTTTAGGAATGAAGCATTTGGCAATTACCGATCACGGTTCCATGTACGGAGCCATAAAGTTTTATGAAGAGTGCAAAAACGAGGGAATAAACCCGCTAATCGGTTGCGAAATGTATATAGCCAAGCGCAAAATGGTGCAAAAAGAAAACGGGCTGGACAACGAATATTATCATCTTACGGTCCTTGCAAAAGACAGGGAAGGATACAAGAATTTGATGAAACTCGTTACTCTTTCCCATATCGAAGGCTTCTATTATCGTCCAAGGGTAGACAAAGAGCTGCTTGCCAAATACTCAAAAGGGTTAATGGCACTTTCAGGATGCCCATCATCTGAAGTTGCAAGGGCATTGGTTGAAGAAAATCAGCAAAAAGCTGCAAAACTTGCGGGGGAATACAGACAAATTTTTGGAAGTGATAATTTTTACTTGGAGATTCAAAGACACCACTTTGGCAAATTTAAAACAGCTCACGATGTCGGTTCGGAAATCTACAATGAACTGGACCGCATGGATAGCGAAGAGCAAAAAATAGTAAGCGGCTCCCAACAGCTATCTAAATCTACAAAAATTCCTCTGGTTGCGACAAACGACCTCCACTATGTACTGCCTAAAGATGCTCAGGCGCAGGACGCAATCGTCTGTATCCAAACCGGCAAATTCATTTCGGAGACAAAACGGTTAAGAATGGTTGACTCGCCCACATATTATCTCAAAAGCGCAAGCGAAATGGCCGAGCTTTTCGCGGACATCCCCCAAGCGGTTTCAAACAGCGTAAAAGTCGCCCAAAAAGCCAACATAGAAATAGAACTCAATAAATTCGCCTTTCCCAACTTTGAAGTTCCAAAAGAAACTACAGCAGACGAATATCTAAAAAAACTCTGTTACGAACGGATTAAAGATCGCGTTGACGTTACACAGGAGATCAAAGAAAGGCTGGATTACGAGTTATCCGTTATATCCCAAAAAGGCTACTCGACCTATTTTCTAGTCGTTGCCGATTTTGTTAACTGGACACGGGACAAAGGAATAATTTCAACTACACGAGGATCCGCGTCCGGTTCACTGGTGTCGTTTGCTCTTGGTATAACTACCGTAAATCCTCTCCACTTCAAACTTCCCTTTGAAAGGTTTTTAAACCTCTACCGTCCTTCACTTCCCGATATAGACGTTGATTTTGCAGACAACAGGCGCGACGAGGTCATAGATTATGTCAGAAACAAATACGGTCAGGAAAAGGTGGCCCAAATAGGGACTTTTGGAACAATGATGGCAAGAGCAGCAGTTCGCGATGTCGCCCGGGTTTTGAATTGGCCGTATTCAAAAGCCGACCGGCTTGCAAAGATGATTCCAATTGGTGCCCAGGGTTTTCATATGTCAATTGATATCGCCAAAAAACAAAACAAAGAACTTGGCAGTTTGTACAGCTCCGACCCCGAAGTAAAAGATCTGCTGGATCTGGCAGAAAAAATTGAAGGTAATGCCCGCCATGTTTCAGTACACGCCGCAGGCGTTGTAATTGGGCCGGCTGATCTTACAAATTACACATCTCTACAAAAAGATTCAAGCGACAAAATCATCACCCAATATGACATGCATGATGTTGAAAAGGCCGGTCTTGTAAAAATGGATTTCCTGGGAATAAGAAACCTTTCCATTCTTGGAAACGCTGTGGAAATTGTAAAGGAATCAAAAGGTAAACAAATAGACTTAACTAAAATTCCGCTGAACGACAGCAAAGCTTTTGAAATCATGGCAAAAGGTGAAACAATGGGGCTTTTCCAGCTCGGAGGCACAGGGATGACCAGATATCTTAAAGAATTAAGACCCAGTAATATTTTCGATATCATGGCCATGATATCTCTATTTAGACCCGGTCCAATGAACTCCATCCCGGATTTTATAAACCGCAAACACAACTCCAAAAAAATTAAGTATTTTGACCCCAGGATGGAAGAATACCTCAAGGAATCTTATGGAGTCATTGTTTATCAAGATGATGTTTTGCTAACTGCAATAAATATTGCGGGCTATAACTGGGAAGAAGCAGACAAGTTTAGAAAAGCCATGGGTAAAAAGATTCCCGCCGAAATGGCAAAGCAAAAAGAAAAATTTGTACAGGGAGCGATTAAAAACGGATTGACAACCCAAAAAGCCGAGGATTTATTCAAACTCATCGAGCCGTTTGCGGCATACGGGTTTAACAAGGCCCACGCTGCCTCTTACGCAGTTGTTGCCTATCAGACCGCCTATATGAAAGCAAATTTTCCAGTCGAGTTTATGACGGCAGTTATGACTGCGGAGTCGGACGATCCGGATAAAATCGCATCAGCTGTTGCCGAGTGCGTCAAGATGCAAATAGAAGTTTTACCCCCGGATGTGAACTTTTCCCAAACAGGTTTCGCCATTGAGACAGCAAACGGCAAAAATGGCATAAGGTTTGGCCTCTCTGCTATTAAAAACGTCGGCAAGGCGGCAATTGAAGCAATATTCTCAGAGAGAAATCAAAACGGCGAGTTTACAAATCTCGATGACTTCGTAAAACGCGTAAATCTTCGCGTGGTGAACCGCAAAACACTTGAAAGCCTAATTAAAGCAGGTGCTATGGATAAATTTGGCAGGCGAAACGCCATGCTCAAAATTTTGGACGATTTAAAAGCTGCCAACATTTCGCTTTCCAAAACCGTCGCGGACGGACAAGGTTCACTCTTTAATGAAGCAGAGATTGAAAAACAAACGTCTAACACTTTCTCTTCAAGTGCTGTTCTTGATCAAATCGAAGAGGCTCCCAAGGAAGAAATCTTGTCATGGGAAAGAGAACTTTTAGGTTTCTATTTAACAGAACACCCTCTTACAAAAGTTGCTGATCGAATAACCGAACTGACAACAGGGAAAATTGCGGAGATCGACCCTTTTGGAGTTTCGCAAAAAAATGTTAAGTTTGGGGGAATCATTGCCTCGGTTCGAAAAACCGTAACCAAAGTGCGCAAAGAAGAAATGTGTTTTATTAAACTTCAGGATACTTCCGGCACGATAGAGGTAATAGTATTCCCGCGCGTTTACGAACAGGCAAGGTCATATATAATTCCGGACCAAATTGTAATAGTTTCAGGCAAACTGGAAGCAGGTGAATCGCTGCCGGTTTTGATAGCCGAAAGCGTCTCGACTTTAGATCAACTCACCTCTCTTAAATTTGAACAGGACTCCCTTGAGGTTTCTATTCCAAAAGACGCCGATCGCGTTCTCCTATCAAGAATTTACGAGATCCTAAAAGAAAATCCAGGCGATATGTTAATCTATCTTTTCCTGCCAACCGACAATGGTTCTTCTCGCAGATTCTCCGTTCCATTCACGTCTAAAAAATCCCCCCAGTTAAAGAGGGAACTTGAAGAATTAGGCTGCCGGATAATTAATTAGGGTGCGAAGTTTAGAGCCTAGTGTCAAAATCCGGGTTTTGACGAGGACTTAAATTAATTCTCGGATTTTCCTTGCTGACTGCTAGTCTGGCTTGATGATAAAGTATATGTTCCCATAATCTAGCTTCTTCCTCTGGAGAACCGATTTTAAAGTCCGGGCTAACTTGTCCGGCTTTAATGCCTGCAATATAAGCTCTCGCAAGAGGCATGGTCCATAATTGGTCTGCCACAATTTCCCCCGTTCCTAGTTTAAACTGCCCTAACACTTCATCGACATCCAGCCCACCCTGTTTTGCAATCAAATCAAAACTGCCTCTTTCTGAAGAAGCCATAAATCTATATCGATTATAATTAATTCAACCCTGCGATGCAAACAAGGTTTTTTGCAAACCACTTTTATTTAGAATATAATTACTAAAATGACAGATCAGCAAATACCTAAATACCAATTTAATGTCGGTGACGTTGTGCGCGTTACCATGCGCGATATCGCAGAAACTAAATTACACCCAGTACCGTTTGAAGGCATAGTTATCGCAAAAAGGGGAAATAGCGTCAATAAGACTTTTACGATTCGCAAACAGGCAACAGGCGGAATTGCAATCGAGCGCATTTTCCCTCTAGACCTTCCAGCAATAACAGACATTAAGGTTATCAAAACTGGTTCGGTCAGGCGGGCAAAGCTGTATTATCTCCGCAAGAAAAAGTAATCCTGTTCATGTCCAACCCAGTTCTCCCTACCCTGAGCCTTGAACAAGCACTCTGGCAAAAAGGCTACAGGAAAATAGCAGGCATTGACGAAGTTGGCCGCGGTTCGTGGGCTGGACCATTAGTTGCTGCCGGCGTAATATTTCCTAAGGATTTTGTACTCATTGACGGTATCGCGGATTCCAAGCTTCTTAAACCGCGGCAAAGAGAACAGCTCACAAAACTGATAACATCCCGGTCACTGGACTTCTATATTGGAGAAATCCCCGTTTCAATAATCAACAAAGTCGGAATCGGCCAAGCTACAAATATTCTCTTTAGGAAGATTGCCAAAAACCTTAATGCCGATTTTTGCTTAATAGACGCGTTTTATATCAAGCATTTTAATCGTAAAAACCAAATGGCTGTTAAAAACGGAGACAAAATTTGCGCCTCAATTTCCGCAGCCTCAATTATTGCCAAAGTCTATCGCGATAATCTCATGAAAAAGCTGAGTTACAAATATCCCCAATACGGCTTTGGCAAACATAAGGGTTACGGCACAAAAATGCATCAGGAAGCCATAAAAACTTATGGCTTTGCCAAAATTCACCGTACCTCTTATAATCTGTCTTTCCTATTCCGGTGAACAACTTAATCCTGGGTAAAAATGGTGAGGATCTGGCGATTGCCTATTTAAAAAATTCGGGTTACAGAATAATTGAGAGAAATTTTCGTATTCGTGGTGGAGAGATCGACGTTATCGCTCTAGACGGCGAGATACTTGTTTACATTGAGGTTAAAACCAGAACAAGCCACCAGTTTGGTCTGCCCGAAGAATCGGTTGGCTACCATAAAATAAAGTTCCTGGAACGGGCCGCAAAATTTTATAGAGCAAACAGAACAAATCTTAGGCTTCCCGAACCTGAACGGATTGATGTTGTCGCGGTAGATCTATCAGAGGCAAAACCCAAAATCGATTTAATAAGAAACATCACACAGTAGCAGAATTATTTTACTTTAATTATGCCAATTGGGGTTTTACCGGCGAAGAAAGCAATTATATTTTGGGCAGCGATTTTAGCCATTTCCTCGCGGCATTCGAAAGTAGCAGACGCGATATGAGGTGTCAAAATTACATTCTTTAAATCTCGTAGCTCGCAGCTAACCTCCTGCTCGTTTTCAAAGACATCCAAACCGGCGTAGGCAATTTCGCCTTCTTTAAGGGCCCAAACCAAAGCATTCTCATCCACAACTCCCCCTCTTGCCGTATTAATTAGAATCGCGCTGTTTTTCATAAGCTTGAACTGTTCTTTGGTAATTAAATGGTGAGTTTGGATAGTTAAAGGTACATGCAAACTGATAATGTCTGATTCTTTAAGCAAAGTTTCAAGTTGACAATACTTGGCCTCGCATAAAAGCTCAAAATCACTGGCCCTAACAACGTCCGTATACAAAATTTTCATCCTAAAACCTCCAAAGGCTATTTGTCCAAGAAGTGTCCCGATTTTTCCAAGTCCAACAATCCCGAGTGTCTTACCCCGGATCTGACCGGAGTTAAAAATCATCGGGTCAAAACCGTGAAACTCATTAAGCCTGACAAATTTGTCCGCCTCAAGGAGCTTTTTACTGCAGGCAAGTATTAAAGCAAATGCGTGCTCCGCAACTGCTTCTTGGGCTACCCCCGGTGTATTGCACACAACAATATTGTGCCTTTTGGCAGACAGTACATCTATGTTGTCAAAACCAACAGCAAAATTAGCAACAATCTTTACACTGTTCTTTGGGCTTTTTAAAATCTCATCATCTATTTTGTCGCCCACAGTAGAAATTACGGCGTCGTACGAGGCAAATATTTCCGCGAGCTTACTGGCAGATAATTTTTTTCCAGATCGGTTAGAATCAACAGAAAAACCGCGAGCCTCAAGCAAACTTCCGGCGCCGTCTTGAATTTTGTCTGTAATGTATACTTTATGCATCAAAAATTACTGGCAGCGATAATTCCCTCAGTGCTCTGTTTTACCAGCTCGTCAAGGCCAAGCAATCCTTTTTCCGGCCCTATACTCTGAATAACGCTTGAAGCATTTATTGTACCCCAGACCATCGCTTCTGCAAGATCTTTCCCTTTTGCCAAAGCGGCAACCAAAGCGCTTGAATACGCATCGCCAGCCCCGGTCTTTTCGACAATCGGCACGGGTAAAATTCCTACTTTCAAATTTCTTTGCCCGTCAGATGCCCAAGAGCCTTCTTCTCCACCGGTAATAACCACGTTCGCAGGTCCCAGCAAAAGTAAGCTGGAAAGAACATCAATTGGCCGAACAACTTGCGTTTGATCAATCGACAGTATTCTTTTGGCTTCTTCCATGTTCACAATTAGTAAATGGCATTTTTCAAGAACCCTTGGATACCTTTTTATATCCACATTAAGCTGATGAGTCCCCGGACTATAAACCAACTTCGCGCGGCTTTTATTAATATAGTGGCAAATCTCATCCATAATATTTGAGTTGGTAAAACTTTGGGACATTGAAGTAAGGTATATCCACGAACCCTGGCCAAAATCGGGTAAGTGGTAAAACCATGGCTGGTGAAAAACAAAAATAGTACGCTCTCCCTGAAAAGTTAAGACAACGGAAAGATTAGAACCTTTTCCCTTGTTAACGACAATAAAGTCAGAAGCGATTTTTTCACTAATTAACGCTTTGTAAATTTTATTCCCCTCATCATCTTCTCCCAAATTAGTATAAATGGCTGTTGCCAAACCCAACCTCGCGCATCCCACTGCTACGTTTGCGGCATTACCGGCGATACCATGGGCAATGCTATCAACCGGAATTTTACTGCCGTAGGGGATACAAATTTTGCATTGCTCGTGGTTAATATCACACTCGACCGTGGCATCATAAATTCTGATAAAGGTATCAATCGTCGAGTCCCCAATAGTGATTATGTCAAAAGAATCAGCCATAGTTTATAAAGTAAGTTCTCGACAAGCTCGAACAATAATCTTCGAGCGAGCGTAGCGAGTCGAGAAGTACCCACAATTTTGATCTTTACTTTCCGATTTATCGAAAATAAGCTCTCTTATATTTAAATTTTGATGTTGTTTCATATCTCAAATATCGGGCTTTCGTGATTATGTGATTGAAGCTCAATCATCGCCTCAAAATCTTCTATAGCTTCTATCACTTGCTCTGGTTTATTTACTATCTTAAATACCTGCCTTTCTTCCGGACGTATATACATACCCCTTGTGAAAGCGAAAATAATCTCCTGCCAAAAGTCCCCGTACAAGATAAGGGGTTTGTGGTGTCCGAAGTACAATCTTGCCAAACCCCAAGCCATTGCAAATTCTGAAATGGTACCTGTACCGCCATTAAAAATTACAAAAATTTGGCCCGTTTCAAGCAATTTAAGCGTCCGCTCAAGATAATTATTTGTAACAACCAGCTCGTCCACAGTATTTGTTTCATCCCTGCCTTCAAAGACGGGTATATCCTTAGGGTAAAAAGTAATCCCAATAGTTTTGCCGCCAACACTCTTGGCTCCAAGCGTTGCCGCCTTCATCACTCCCGGCCCGGCACCGTTTACAACAGTTAACCCTTTTTGCGCGCACAATTTGGCAACTTCAAAAGCAGCTTTGTATGGGTCATCTGTTTCTTTGGCATCAGCGTAGCCCAGAAATGTAACATCTTTAATAATCATAATTAATTATTCCCCGTCTGCTGCCAGCTTGGCAAGCCTCTCATATGCCCCACCAAAATCAGGTGCTCCGTAAAGAGCTGAAGACGCCACAAGAAAATCCGCGCCCGCGGCAGCCAATCGCGCAGCGTTTTCAAAGTTGACGCCAATATCAATTTCAAGTTGAATATCGCTATCGATAGATTTCACTTCTTCTATCCGTTTGTACGTGTCTTCTCCCAGTTTCTGTCCTGAGTATCCCGGTGTGCCGGTCATGAGAAGCAAAAGGTCTATATCGCAGAGATAATGTTTGGCCGACAAAATCGGCGTTTCGGGATTTAATGATATGCCCACCTCCTTATCAAATTTCTTTATGGTTGCAACATACGTATTTATATCTCCTTCTATTTCTAGAGGGAAAATTATCCGTGACACATACTCAAGCCTTCCCAAATCATCAATATAATTTTCCGGATAATTGACCATTAATTGAATCTCAAGCTCCGCGCCTGTAGGATATTTGGCAATCACATCCGACTGCACTGTTTTATTCTCCGAAAAAAGCCCGTCCACTAAATCAATTTGGATCAAGCCACAAACATCTGCTGCGAGCTTAAGCCTTCGCGCGTAATCTTTTTCGTCAGCCGTCAAAATCCCTGGAACAACCCTAGCCATTTGAAATTGGATATTGGAAATTTGAAATTAGAAATTTATAGCTCATACTTCTCTCCTTGCTGCGGCATCACGGTTGCGGTATGTAAATCCGAATTAATCTTTTTTGCTAAAGCATCCATTTGGTCTGTTTCTCCATGTACTAAAAACACTTTGCTTGTATCACGAATTTGTCCAAGCCATGCAAGAATCTGCGGCTGGTCGGCGTGCGCGCTGTAAGAACCTATTGCCGAAACTTGGGCCTCTACATCGTACTTTTTACCAAAAATTTTAACCTCCTTCTCACCATCCAAAAGCCTTCTGCCCAAAGTCCCCTGTGCCTGATACCCAACGACCAAGACCCTATTTTTAGGGTCCTCTATATAGTTTTGCAAATGATGAAGGATCCTTCCCCCGTTCATCATACCTGATCCCGCGATGATAATTTTTGGGTTGGGGAAACCATCTATCGCTCGCGACTCACCTACCGTCTGGCAAACCTTTATTCTCGCAAGCGAAAAAATATCTTCTCCTCGTTCCTTAACCAAACCCGCCGCCAGAAACTCCGGATACTTTTCAAAAACTGTCGTTACTTTTATAGCCAAAGGACTGTCCAGAAAAAAGTTTGGAATTTCACAGCTTACGTCATTACAATAGCCCTCAATATCGTGCAGAAGTTCCTGCGTGCGCTCTATGGCAAACGTGGGTATCATCAAAACTCCGTTATTTGAAACTGTTGCCGATATAACCGCCCCCAGCTTTTCTTGTCTTTTGGAAAGAGGTTCATGAATCCTTCCGCCATAAGTTGATTCACAAATTACATAGTCTGCCTTATCGATAGTATCCGGTGCGCTTAGTAACTCGGATGGGTTATTACCCAAGTCACTGGTGTAAACAAGCTTTTTCCCGTCTGCCTCAATTACGGCAACGGCAGAACCCAGAATATGTCCGGCATTCTTTAAAGTTAATTTTATTCCGGGGTCCACCTCAAGCAGTTCGCCGTAAGATACGGTTTCAAAAAGCTGCATAACCCGCTCGATGTCAGCGTACTCATAAAGAGGGGGGTGTTTATCACGTCTTGCCTCCTCATCCATCAGTTTCTTGCTGTCCTCAAGCACAAGTCTTGTAAGTTCCTTTGTAGGAGCAGTCGCATAGATTCGTCCGTCAAACCCTTCTTTTACTAATTTTGGAAGCCTACCGGTATGGTCCAGGTGGGCATGACAAACTACCACAAAGTCGATGAATTTCGGATCGTAACCAAAGGGTGCGGCATTCCTTTCTTCTGAAACCCTGGCCCCTTGAAAAAACCCGCAGTCCAAAAGAAACTTTTTACCGCCTGCTTCGACTAAAACATTAGACCCGGTCACTTCCCGCGCAGCACCATGGAAACTTATTACCACAATTTAAGTATGGAGTAGAGAAAGAAAATCGTCAATGGACGCCAAGAGCCTCATCGAGCTTTGGCTTATCAAAGCCCAAAATCGTCACCCTCGATCCGTCATCCTTGTAAATCACTGTAAAAGGCACACCCATTTGTCCGGATATGGCAATCATCTTTTCTGCTTCTTCCGGATGCTCGTCAACCAATATTTCAGTAAAGGAAACGTCTTTAGACTTTAAATAATCCTTCTGCATTTTGCAGAAAGGACAAGTTGTAGTAGTGTACATAGTGATTTTCATAACAGTCTATCGTTAATCGTAAATAGTTCATCGTCGCCAGTCAAGTAGAAGATCACAATAAACTTTCAGCTCGTCCTCAGCTTCTACTTGATATAATTCCACCGTGCGAATACTGGTTGTCGAAGACGAGCATAAAATAGCAAACTCTATAAAAAAAGGCCTCGAACAGGAATCTTATGCCGTGGATGTCGCCTATGATGGAAGCGGCGGATACGATCTTGCCGCAAGCGTTGATTACGATGCTGTTATTCTCGACCGCATGTTGCCAAAAAGCGATGGCATAGAGGTTTGCAAAAAACTGAGGTCAGATAAAATTCACACACCTATTCTAATCCTAACCGCCAAGGGCCAGCTTTCCGATAAAATTGAAGGTTTGGATGCCGGGGCGGACGATTATTTAACAAAGCCTTTCGCGTTTGAAGAACTGCTTGCCAGAATCCGCGCTTTAGTGCGTCGCCCAAAAGAAAGCACAAATTCGACCCTTTCTGTAGGTGATTTAAGCCTTAACACTTTGAATTTTGAAGTCGCAAGAGACAAAAAGTCAATCAAGTTGTCAAGCAAAGAGTACGCGATCCTGGAATACCTTTTAAGGCACCCGAAACAAATTATTAATAAAGACCAAATCATAAATCATGTTTGGGATTATGACGCCGACGTTTTACCCAATACCGTAGAGGTCTACATCGGCTACCTCAGGAACAAAATCGACAAACCGTTTCCCGGCAAAAAGCCGTTGATCCAAACCATCAGGGGATTTGGGTACAAATTAGGAGAATAATGTTTAAATCGGCTCGGCTTAAATTAACAGGTTGGTATTTGCTGATCATAATGCTAATAAGTATTCTCTTTAGCATGGTAATTTACGCGGGCATAAACCGAGAATATGATAGGTTTGAAAGAAATGCTAAATTGCGCCTGGAGCGGGAAAAACAAGGTTTACCATCCTACGAAGAATTCAGAAAAGAACGTCAAAGACAAGGCCTTTACGTGCCCCCCATGCCACAGTCGGCTGATCCCGGACTTATTACTCAAGCAAGAACAAGACTTCAAATAATACTACTTGCAGTCAACCTGGTGGTTTTAGGTGTAGCCGGCCTTGCCGCTTATTTCCTGGCAGGGAGAACCATGCGGCCAATTGCCGAAATGGTCGAGGAACAAAATAGGTTTATCACAGATGCTTCGCATGAACTGCGCACGCCGTTAACGTCCTTAAAATCAGAAATAGAAGTGAATTTAAGAGATAAAAAATTAACACTCGCGCAAGCAAAAAACCTTCTTAAAAGTAATCTGGAAGAGGTCAACAACCTCGGAAAGCTATCAGACAATCTAATTAAATTAACCCAATACCAAAAAACAAATAACCATATTAACTTTGAAAAAGTTTCACTGCTCGCAATAATACAAGAAGCACAAAAAAAGGTCACAGGCATGGCCAAGGGCAAGAACATCATGATCAGAAATAGAGTTAAAGACTGCACTTTAAAAGCTGATTTGCAAAGCCTGTGCGAACTGTTTGTAATCCTTTTGGATAACGCCATTAAATACAGTCCCAAAAACAAATCCATTATTATGGATAGCAGAAAAGTGGACCACGTAGTCGCGATTGACGTGAAAGATCAAGGCATTGGCATTGACAAAGAAGATATTCCCCATTTGTTTGATAGGTTCTACAGGTCGGACAAATCAAGAGCAAAAGGAAACGTGCAGGGTTATGGACTTGGGCTTTCTATCGCAAAACAAATTGTCGATCGGCATGAAGGGTTAATTAGCGTCAAAAGCGAAATCGGTAAAGGAACAAATTTTACCATAGAATTACCCATGTAAGCAGTTTCTCAGTTAGTTTTTTTAATATTAGAACAATGACAAAAACTAAAGAAGGGCAGGCAGCAATTGACAACGCCATAAGTCGCGGAAAAGGCATCTGGTTCCAAATAAAAGCCCGCAAAAAGTTATCAATTATTATCCTCGTCATCATTTTAGTCATCGGTTTTCTCGGTTACCGTCAGTACAGCGCGAACCAAAATAAACCCAAGATTCAAACAGCCAAGGTCCAAAAGGGTACCGTAGTTTCTACGGTTACGGCATCCGGCTCGGTTTTAACCACAAATAATGTCAGCATAACGACTTCGGCAAGCGGCGTAGTCAAAGATGTTTTCGTTAAAGAAGGTGATAGCGTAACTGCCGGGCAAAAAATCATGGACATAGCACTCGACCAGCCCGGTCAGGTAAAAAATGCTCAGGCCTACGCTTTGTATCTCTCGGCCAAGAATGGTCTGGACACAGCAAACTACACCTATTACACTCTACAGACCGATTTATTCACTAAGTGGAAAACGTTCTATGATTTGGCGACTAACTCCACTTACCAAAATTCCGATGGCTCGCCAAACACCACAAACAGAGCATTGCCCGAATTTTTAGAAGCCCAAAATAATTGGCTGGCCGCAGAAGCAAAAGATAAAGCCCAGCAAGCAGTAATTGCTCAAGCTCAAGCTGCGGTTAGCAGTGCTTGGCTCTCTTACCAGTCAACATCGGCAGATGTCACCGCGCCAATTGCGGGAACTGTTAGCAATATCACCTATATCCCCGGAGTGATACTTGCGCAACAGGCAAGTACCACGAGCAATTCAAATCAAAGAGTGGCGGTAATCAGCAATAGCAGTACTCCCTCAATCACGGTCAATCTGTCTGAGGCGGACATCTCAAAAGTACAGCTTGGCCGGACAGCAACTATAACCTTAGACAGCATGCCCGATAAAACTTTTACCGGTAAAGTGGTAACAATGGACAAAATCGGCGCGGTCGCAAGCGGCGTGACAACTTATCCGGCGATAATTCAATTTGACACATCAACCGAGCAAATATTGCCAAATATGGCGGTAACGGCCAGTATCATCATAGAGACAAAAGATGATGTCCTCGAAGTTCCAAGTTCTGCGATTTCAAACTCCGGCGGACAAAGCACAATCAGAGTCCTTGTAAATGGACAAGCCCAGTCTGTTCCGGTTGAAACAGGCATCTCGTCTGACCAGGAAACTGAGATTACATCAGGACTTACAGAAGGGGAAGATATCGTCATAGGATCTCCAATTGCTACTCAAGGGAGAACAGGATCGAACTCATCCTCGCCGTTTGGAGCCGGTGGAGGTGGCGTTTTTAGAGCAATCGGTGGTGGCGGCGGGGGTCGCTAGCTCTCATGATCCACGTTTCTCACCTAACAAAAATATACGAAACAGGTACAGTTAGCACTAAAGCGTTAGACAACGTTTCCTTTGACGTAAAAAAGGGCGAATTCGTCGCCATAATGGGTCCCTCTGGTTCAGGCAAGTCAACTCTCATGCACATGATAGGTGCCTTAGATACTCCAACGTCAGGCGAGTATATTCTCGATGGGGAGGACGTAAGCCGCCTCTCAGACGACGAATTAGCAGATATCAGGAACAGGAAAATCGGGTTTGTTTTTCAAGCTTTTAATCTCCTTCCCAGAAGAACCGCGGTGCAAAATGTGATGTTACCTATGGTTTACGCCGGGATAGAAAAAGAAGAAAGAGTCAAAATAGCCGAAAAATATCTAAAAATGGTTGGTTTAGGTGACCGGTTAAATCACACATCAAATCAGTTGTCCGGAGGTCAGATGCAAAGAGTTGCCATTGCAAGAGCATTAGTAATGAATCCAAGCATTCTTTTGGCGGACGAGCCAACCGGCAATATCGCAAGTAACCAGGCAGAAGAAATAATGACAATTTTTCAGAAGTTAAACGACGAGGGTCATACTATCGTTATGATTACCCACGAACCCGATATAGCCCAACATGCAAAACGCATAATACAGCTAAAGGATGGAAAAATCATAAACGACAGTAATTCCCATAACCAAAGAAAGGTGAAAAATCATAAATGGAATATCTAGAGATAGCAAAAGAAGCATTGGGAACTCTTACCATTAATAAGCTACGTACCGGGCTTGCAGCTCTTGGCATCGTAATCGGAATCGGAAGCGTTATTGCCCTGATATCACTTGGGCAAGCGACACAACAAAGCATTCAAAACCAGATACAGTCGTTGGGCTCAAACCTGCTGACGGTAATTCCGGGATCTCAAAATACCGGAGCCGTCAGGGGAGCTGCCGGAGGCGGAACAACGCTGACATTGGATGACGCAAACTCCATAACCAATTCCGGCGGGCAAATCAATACTATCGCAACAGTCTCCCCGGAATACTCCAAAAGAGCCCAGGTTACAACCGGCAAAACAAATACCAACACCCAAGTGATAGGCGTTACGCCGACTTATCCGCAAGTACATAAGTTTACGATTGGCTCCGGTAGTTTTATTTCCGCAAGCGATGTTGCAGGTATTGCCAAAGTGGCGGTTGTGGGTCCGCAGGTTGTAACTGATTTGTTTGGAGCCGGCGCAAATCCCATAGGGCAGCACATTAGAATTAGCGGCCAGACATTTACGGTTATTGGAGAAACTGTATCAAAAGGCGGAACAGGCTTTGCAAATCAGGACGACATAGTCTGGATACCCCTTTCAACTGCCCAGAAACAGCTTTTTGGAGTAAATTACTTAGGAACAATTGCTCTTGAGGCAAAAAGCCCGGACGTAATGACAGATGCTCA
>OBEQ010481977.1_pt1 | contig 18067 bp, 14 predicted proteins | sample 1670901 | NCBI WGS metagenome assembly OBEQ01 (sample SAMEA104232315, study PRJEB22302) | groundwater metagenome | biome: forest; feature: aquifer; material: groundwater | place: USA | collected 2011-08-07 | depth 5.4 m
ACCACCTCGGCGGCGGGCTTCTCGCTGCCGTCGGCGCGGACGAGGCCGAAGGAACGCTCGCGAATCGCGGTGTCGAACGGCGCGCGAGCGAAGAGCGTCGGGTGGTAGTCGCCGTAACACCAGGCGTAGGCGCCGGCCGCGCCGGTGGCAGCGAGGCGCTCGAGGACCTCCTCGTAGTAGCGGGCGCCCTCCTCTTCTGACGCGAGGTATTGCGGGAGCGGCCGTCCCAGAAAGTCGTCGGTGATGGTGACCCCGGGCCTGCCCTTCGGGGCGGTGCAGATGCCAAACTCGTGCATGAGGGGCGCCCGCCCGGAGGCGGCGAGCTCCGCGGTTAGCGCGCAGGAGAACGGGACCAGCTCTGGGTCGAGGAATCCCCTCGCGGCATCGCAGTAAAGCGGATACGCGTGCACGCAGTCTTCGTCGACGAGGCCGGCGAGATCGTCGATGCGCATGTGTGTGTTGGCCATGAGGGACGGCAGGTGGGCCCCGAACTGGACCGATACGCCCGGCGCCGCGCGTCGCACCGAGGCGGCGAGCAGCGCGGTCCACAGCCAGCCGGCGTCGCGGCTCGGCAGGCGCAGGGCGTCGTCGATCTCGTTGGTGAGATCGAACGCGCGAATCGAAGGGTCGCCCGCGAGGGCCCCCGCACAAGTCTCGACGAGCAGCGCCTGCGAACGAAGGAGCGTCGGATCGGAGTACAGGCCTCTCGGCGCCCCATGCTCGTCGCGCATCCACGAAGGCCACCAGAGCTTACCACTCATGTTGATGGTGACCAGGGTGGGTATGGTGGCGATCTTCTCCTCGCGGGCGATGCGCGTGACTTCGACGAGCTGCCCGACCTTGCCGTTGGCGACGGTCATCGGCGCGGGTAGAAAGTCTTCGGTGAGCAGAAAGAAGCGCACGACGCGGAAGCCCAGGTCGCGCATGTGCGCGAGGTCGGCGCGCACCTCGCCGAGGTCGAGCTCGCGCCACATGTACATGGCGCTCCGTCGAGGCCAGTAGTTGCAACCGAGCTCGAAGCGAACGGGGGGTGCGGCGCTCGGGCTCACGCGAGCCCCGCGTGGATGGACGCGAGACGATGGGTCGAGGGTATGGAAGTCACCGGGCGGCGATCACGCGCTCGTACACGGCCAAGTAGTCGTCAACCATCCGCGCGGCTCCGAAGCGGTGCTGGGCCACCCGCCGAATGGCCCCGCGATCGAGCGCTGCAGCGACGTTCACGGCGGCCGCCGCCGAGGCAATGCCGTCCACGAGAAAGCCTGTAACACCCTCGTCGACGACTTCCGGCATCGCCCCGCGCGGATAGGTGATGACGGGTGTCCCGCAGGCCATCGCCTCGACCACCGACAGTCCGAAGGGCTCGTCGAAGGCGATGGGGTGCAGCAGCACCGCGGCGGAACCGAGCACCGCGGCGCGGCGCTCCGGCCCGACCGAGCCGAGGTAAGTGACGCGATCGCCGTCGATGTGGGGCTCGACCTGCTCGCGGAAGTATGCTGCGTCCTGCACGATCCCGCAGAGGACGAGGCGGCGTCCGGCGCGCCGCGCGATGGCGATCGCTTGAGCAGTTCCCTTGTCAGGGTGGATTCTGCCGAACGCAACGAGGTCTGGACCGGCCACAGCCGAGAACGGCAACGCTTCGAGGTCGATCCCGTGATGCACGGTCGCTACGTAGTCCAGCTCCGGGGCGCGGTCGGCGTCGGAGATCGAGACGTACGACGACACCCGCGCGTTCACGTAGGCGGGTAGGATTCCCCGCCCGGAGAAGCCGTGAATCGTTGTGACGAGCGTCGCCTTGACGTGGGCGGCGAAGGCGAGGGGCAGCCAGTCGAGGTGGTTGTGGACGAGGTCAAAGTCGCCGGAGCGCGCCAGCGCGTGGGCAACGTGGAGCGCCTCCCAGACGCGGCCGTCCATCGTGGCGTCCTCGGCGTAACCCTTCACGCATACGCCGTCGAGGGTCGCGGCCGTCTGCGAGTCGAGCGTCGCGAAGAGGGTCACGTCGACGCCTCGCGCGACCAATCCCTCCGCGATGAGGCTCGTGACCTGTTCCCAGGGCCCATAGTGCCGAGGCGGCGTGCGCCAGGCGACCGGGCCCAAGAGGCCGATCTTCAAGGTGAGCCTGCCGTCGACATCCATGAGATCCTACCACGCCTCGTCGTCCGCTAGAATCCAAGGGTGGCTGGCTCGCAGGGGTCGCTCGCGGAACGCGACGACCTTTCGCGGAAGATGCCGCGCGCCGTGGCAAACGACCCAGAGCTTCGAGCGTCGCTACCTCGAACACGTGCTCGCGCGGGGGCGATGCCGGCCGTGGCGGCCGCGCGGACGACGCGGAGCAAAAAGCTCGGCATAGGACGAACGCGGCGCCGGTTCACCACGCGCCGACGATACGGATGCCGGCGTCCCGCGCACCCACGAGCGGCACCGCGCGAACAGTAGGGTGATTCCGGGGGGCGGTCAGCAGTACGTACGCACCGGCGCCCGTGATCGCGATGCCGGCTCCGAGGAAGATGGTCGATAGCGTCGCCGCTCGACCTGCTTCCTGCTGCAAATCGTAGCCCTCCTGTGTGCACGGCGCGCCGCGGCAGAGGGCATCACCGTCGTTCTTCTTGGCAAGGGTGCGCACCCCAAAATACCCGCCAATGCCCAGGCTCACGACACCGACACCGAGCGCCGTGAGACTGAGCACCATCCTACCCGATCCCGGAGACTCCGGCGCTATCGGTAGCGCGGTCGTGATCTCGGGGGCGATGTCCGGAGTCGTCGACTGAAGCGATGGAATCTTCACATCCATCGACGACGGCCCAGGCGCGGCGACGACGCGCAAGGACCACAAGGCGCCGCCGCGCACCTTGGCCTGCACGGTATGATCTCCAGGATCGACGGGAATCGCCGTGCCGATCGCGGCCGCCACGATGTTCTTCCCATCGACCGCCACATCGACACCGTCCGCAGGCTGCGAGAGTAAAATCGTGAGCTTCGATAGTTTCGCCTCGAGCGCCCCTGCCCGCGTGCGCGCGACCTGCTCGATGTTCGCGCGCTTGCTGCTTACCGCTAGCCCTGTCGCTTCCCGGAACTCTGCCCAAGCGCTCGCCGTCTTCCCTTGCAGCTCATGGCACGCGGCGAGATTCGTCAATGTGCCGATCTTCGGATCGATCTTCTGACTTCCTTCGAGCTTCGCACACGCTTCGTCGATCCGCCCCGCCTCCATCGACTCGCGCCCCTCTCGGAACAGCGTCTCCGCCATAGCCTTGTCGGCCGGGCTCTGTGCTTGCGCGACCCTTGGTGAGCTCGCAAGCAAGGCTCCGAGCATGAAGAGTGTGAGCGCGATTCGCGGCTCCGCGGGGCGCATCGGATCAATGTAGCGGATGCGTTTCACTGGTGTAGTCGGTGACATCGCGCACCCGTTCCGCACCGCACAGACGACCTATGCCCGCGGTGACTTCGCCGCCGGCGATTTCGTCGTGCTCCGGGGTGGAACATGGACTATTCTCTCTCGCTCGGCAGGCCACGCAAAGGGCTCGCAGAGCGTACCGGTGGAATCGTCTTTGTCGGCCCCTGCGGCTTGCGAGAAATCGGTACGGGTGAGGCCACGATAAGTTGCGACGGCACCGACGCGCTGGGAGCGGAAATCGCGCCCTCACCGGCCTTCAGCGTCGATGCCACGTGAACCGTGGTGACGGACGGAGCGACCTCGACGTCGGCGCGTGGTGCGCGTGTTGGCCGCTCCCGAACGACGATAATCGCCGCGAGCATCAACGCTACCGCCCCGATGCTGACCAGCGCCAATGCGAGCCTCCCGCGCGCCGTCGTGGGCGCCATTTCCCGTTTCTCCGGCAGGATCGGGGGATTCTCGAGGGTGCGCGCACCGTGTACGTCCGCCCCCTCCTCACACTCGACCTGCGCAACGATCGCCGCTCGCTTCCCCAGCGCGTCTCCCGCGAAGCTCTCTAGCCAAGCCGCCACTTCGACCGGCGAGGCGACACCGAGCGCGGCCTCGAGGGCGAGCGCCATCTCGCGCGCCGTGTCGTAGCGGTCGGCAGGGGCGCGAGCCAGACCACGTGCCGTCACTGCGTCGATGCTCTCCGGAAGGCCGGGAACGATCTCGCGCGGGCTAGGCGCACTGCAGTAGAGAACGCGCTCGATGATCGCGCCCTCCGTTTCCCCCGCGAAGAGTCGACGCCCGGTCAACGATTCCCAGAGCACGACCGCCGCCCCGAAAATGTCCGCTTTACGCGTCGCGGGCTCGCCATGAAAACGCTCGGGCGCCATGTACGCGAGCTTGCCGCGCAGCAAGCCGTCGCGCGTTGCATGAAGACTTCCCGCGGCTTTCGCGATCCCGAAGTCCAAGAGACGCGCAACCCCGTCGGCCCCGACGAGGACATTCTCCGGTGATACGTCACGATGCACGATGCCGAGCGGCGTCCCTCGTTCGTCACGCGCCTCGTGTGCGGCGTGGAGCCCATGCAAGCAGCCGACGAGGATCGCGGCGACGATGCGCGGAGGGATCACTTCGCCACGCGCCTCGGCCCTATGCCGCACACGCGACAACGCTTCGCCATGGACGTAGTCCATCACGACGAAAATCTCCTCGTCGGCGGCTACGACATCGAGCGTCTGCACCACGTTGGGATGCCGAATGCGCGCCGCGAGACGCGCTTCGTCGAGGAACATCGAAACGAACTCGGGAGCGCGCGAAAACTGCGCGTGCAGGCATTTGATCGCGACGGTGCGGGAGAAACCGGCCGAACCGATGAGACGCCCGAGGTGCACGGTTGCCATTCCGCCCGATGCGATCTCGCGGTGCAGCGCATAGCGACCGACGATACGGGCGGCGGGCACGCTGTCAGTGTAGCGGACGGACGGCGGGACGCGAACCGCTTGTGCCAGCGTCTATTTCTCCGACTCGCCGAACAGCTCCTCTGCGATCAGTCCCGGTGCGATGGTGTCTTTCGACAGCACCTCGGTATGAAACCGCTTCAGTGAGAACTTCTCCTTCTCACTATCCTTGTATTTCGCACGCATCTTGAAAATCATCTCGCGCCCGGTCAGATACGAGAGCGGCTGCGTCGGCGTCATCGTGTACCTCTTCCCGCCATACCGCGTGTTCATGGCAGGACGTGACGCGGGCTATGACATCTCCTCTCGAGAGGGCGTACGTGCGTGGATGGATCGCATCAGCGATTCGGCGCCGCTTCCGGCCGCGGCGCAAAAGACGGCCGCCGAAAAGCGAGCGAAAAAAGCGCAGCGAAAGGCTCAGCGCTCCGCGAGGAAGAAGAATCGCTAGCCGGCTCTTTGCGTAGATCGCGGCTCATGAACGCCGTATTCTTCCCATCATGCGGCATCCGGCGCTTCTCGTTCTCGCGACCGCTCCACTCGTGCTCGTGTCGCATCTCCCCGCATGCGGCGGAAGCGGCAGCCCGGGCGTCGGCAACGGTGACGCCGACGGCGGCACGCGTGAAGACGCGAGCAGCACCTTCCCCGACGGCGCCGTCGTCCCAACCGCGGCGTGCAAGGGCGCCGGTGGCACTGAGAGAGTCGCGGCGCCCTCCTTCGTTCGCAACATCGCGTCCGGCGAGACCGGCTGGTTCAGCTCGCCCGTCATCGTCGATCTCGACGGCGATGGAAAGAAGGAAATTGTCGCGCCGTTCTACAGCACGTTCGTCTTCGATGCGTCGGGCAAGCGGCTGGCAAAAGTCACAGATACGAAAGGTCGCGTGTACGCGCCCGCGGTCGTCGCCGACATCGACAAGGACGGAGCCTTGGACATCGTCGTTGGCGGCGGAGAAGGCACCGTAGCGGCGTACACGTTTCGAGCGGGTGCGCTCAGCACCAAATGGACCGCCAGCACCGCCAGTGGCGGACAATCGCCTGAAGCGCGCGGTATGGCCGCGGCGGATCTCGACGGCGACGGGAACATCGAGATCGCCGTGACGACGACCAACACGTCGAAAGTCGGCGCGCAGGTCTTCGTCTTCAAGCACACGGGCGACTTGTACCAGCCACAAACGACCACCTGGCCCGCCTGGCCGCGTTACAACACGGCGACCGGCGCGGGTGGCGATTCCGATTTCAACGGATACGGCAATCACGGTTACGGCTGCTACGGCGAGAACGTCGGCATTGGAAATCTCGACGACGATCCCGAGCTCGAAATCGTGGCCACCTACGACAACCACCAGATCAACGTGTTCAACCCCGATGGCACGAGTGTGCTCGCGTCAAGCTGGTACACTAACCGGCAAACACAGCACTCGGGAATGCGTATGGGGTGGGGTCAGTTCATACGGTGGCTCGATCCCAAGGTGGAAGACGACCAATATCATCTGCACACCGGCGAATGGCCCGACGTCAAAACGACCATGTGGCTCCAGTGGACGGCGTCGCCGCCGAACATCGTGGACGTGAACGGTGACGGGAAAAACGAGGTCGTCGGCATTCCGAATGCCGAGATGAAAGAGCCGTACGAGACGCAAGCCTACGCGTTCGTCGTTCTGGAGGGAGCCACCGGCGACGGCTCTCGCGCGGCCCGCCGGCTGCCCGGCTTCGAAACGCTTCCCATGAGCGACAAACCCGCCGTGCGGGCCGACAGTGACTACTATCCTCCGAGCGCGATTCCGGCGCCTACCACGGTGAGCATTCTCGGCGACGCGCGCCCGGAGATCCTCGCGCCCATCAACGACGGCTTCATTTACGCCATCGGCCCCGATGGCTCGCGTCTCTGGCGCTACGATTTCGCCAAAGGCGCCGCGAAGACCTTCGCCTCCGAAGTGGTGGTGGCAGATCTCAACAAAGACGGCGCGCCCGAGATCATCTTCGGAACGTACTCGCTCACCCCGAACGGCGGTCACCTCATCGTTCTCGCGAACACCGGCGAGCTCCTCTACGATGTCCCCCTTCCCGGCCAGGGCACGAACGGCAACGGAGTCGGCATACCGGCGGCACCAGCCGTCGGGGACCTCGATGGCGATGGTCAGCTCGAAATTGTCGTCATGACCTTCGAGCACGGCCTCGATGTCTTCACGGTGCCCGGCTCGGGCACCGACTGTCTCCTCTGGACGACGGGTCGTGGCGGTCCCTTGCGTAGCGGCACCGGTAAGTAGTCACGGGCAACTACGGCATGGTCACCGTGGCGGGCAACGAGCTCGGGACCACGTCTTTGAGAAGCTCGCCGGTGTCCTTGTCGCGGAATCGAAACGGGTGGGTCAAATACGTATTCTCGACATGGGAGTCGTTGGGGAGAAGGTCGACGGTGTGTATCTCGCTACAGCCATAGTCGACCCAAAAGAGCGAGATTGTCCGACTTGTGCAGTTGTTGATGAAGGTGACCGCTCCCGGTGTGTTTCCCGAGATGGAGCACGCGGACGGACCGCCGTCTCCGCCGTCCGACAACATCGCCTGGCAAACTTCCGTGTTTGCATCCGCAGCGTCCGGAACATCCTGCGCGTCGGGTACATTCGGCGAATCTGGCGTACTCGAAGCGTCTGCGGCACCACGCGCATCCGGCGCATCCGCGGCATGGGCGTCACGCGGGCCGCACGCGTCTTCGCGAGCATCGCATGTGGGAGCGTCGATAGCTGCATCCGGAGCGGCGAGCAGGTCCGGCATGCTTGCGTCGGGGCTCGGCCAATATTCGACGTTGTCGATGTCCAGCACCGACGAGCACGCCGCAACGGGAAGACTCGCCACCAGGGCGCGGATGAGTGTGAGGTGTCCGAACGCCTTCATCGCCGAGCGATTCTTATCCCATGCACCGAGCGCTCAGGGATAGCTCGTGAAGAACTCCGAGAGATTCGTGGCAGTTGCGGCGTCGCGCAAAAGTGGTCCGACCCCGAGGATCTCCTGGAACGTGCGTAGCATCGAGCTGTGGGTCAGAGTCGTGTTGTTCGAGTAGTTGGCCTTGGCCTTCGGCGACAGCACGATCATCGGAATCGGTCCATCGCTTGCCGGACCGAAGATGGCCGTATCTCCTTCGTCCCATACGATGAAGAGGACGCCGTTGTTCTTGTACGCGCTCGAGGCGAGGATTTTGGGCACCTCTACGCGCAGCCAGTCGTCGCCCGCGCCGATCTCGTTGAAATTCTGCGTTCCGCAGCCGAGCGCGAAACCGTGCATGTCGTTGCACAGATCCGGCGTGATGAAGTTGTAGCGGGCGACCGTGTTCTTGGTGAGATCGTCCGCGAGCTCGGTGTACGGCCGAATGTGGGCTTTGCAATAGGTGGAGGTCGGGTCGTTGTTGCTCGTGACGTCGTCGAAATAGAGCTGCGGCGTGTGCTTGGGCGCGTACACCCCGCTTCCGGTCAGCGGGCAGTCGTCGCCCGAGATGCCTTCGACGTAGGCCTTCCAGGGAATGTTCGCGGCGCTCAACTGCGCCGTCAGGTGATCTGCCGTCGATTGATGGTTTGCGGACGGCTCATCGTCGTTCGTGATGCCAAGATTGTCGCCGGCCTCGAGCCAAATGTAGTTCGGCTCGCTCGGATGGTTGCCGAGGGGCGTCTTGTAGTTCTCGGCATGTGCCCCCATCGGAATCAGCGTGCCATTGATGTAGGGGGCCTTGTCGCTCATCTTGATGGTCGACCAGCTGTGGTTTTCCATCACGATGACGAACACGGTTTGAAGGCGGCCGGTGGCAGTTCCCGTATCCGTCGCGCTCGCATCGCGTGGCGTGCTCGCGTCAAAACCTGGAGTTGAGCTATCGGCGGGGTTTTCGACGCCGCCGTCGGGATTCTTCGCGCCGGGGTCCGTGCCCGCGTCCGGGTCCGATCCTGGAAGGGCGTTGGCGGCCGTGGCCGCGCCATTGCCGCCACACGCCAGCAACGACACCGACAAAGAAGAGAGGAGCAAGCGACCGGCGACGCGTAAAACGAACTGCATCTGTCTTACCTATGCACACATCAGTCCCGCGAAGATCGCGTCCGAAACCAATGGATACGACTGTACTCTAGCCTCAAAATAGCTCGGCCGTGAACCGGAACTGGATCAGTGAGGATCCTGCGCCTTCGCCCGCGAGGGAGAAGCCTCGGCCTGCGAGAGCACGTTCGCCATGAAGTGCACGAGCGCCCATTTGTCCATCATCGACGGTTCCCCCTCGAGCTCGACGTGCACGAGCGCAGGGCTCACCAAAACGTCGCGCACGAGCCCGCGTGGAACGTCGCGCGCGAGCCAAAGCGTCTCGCTTGCCGGAATGACGGTGTCGCCCGCGCCGTGGAGCAAGAACACGGGGACGGACAGGCCACTCAAGCGGCCGTGCGGCGAAACGCGATCGGCCTGGGCTTTATTCTTGGCGAGCTCTACCGAGATCTCCGGGGCGATCGACGCGACGTCGCCGGAAAAAAGGCGCTCCATCTTTTCCTTCGCGGGTGCGCTCAGCTTCGGCAGACCCGCGCGCGCGTGGTCGCGTTCCTCCCAGAGCCAGGCGCGGAGCACGTCACGCGCAGCGGGGACATCTTCTTCGGGAAAGAAGTCTTCGATGTGCGAGTAGACGAGCACGAGCGGGCCGTACTCGTGCGCTGCGATTGGCTGCGGGCGGCCGTCGGGATCTTCGATGTTGCCGGTAGCGAAGAAATGCGACACGCGCGCGAGATCGTCATGTGCGCCGACGGCCACGACGAAACCGATCGCGCTGGAGTGGCGCTCGTCTGCCGCCGCCAGAAGCGCAAGGCCGCCGCCGAACGACAGCCCCATCACGCCCACTTCAGCGCGATGCACTTCTTCGGAAAGAGCGCGTGCCGCCGCGCCGATGGTGTCGATGGACTTCGGATCGACGCGGTAGTCGCGGAGCTCGGCGATTTCCGGCGTCAGAACGACGATGCCGGTCGCAGCGATGCTGCGCGCGAAGCGGATGAGGCGCGGTTCGTCGATGCCCGTGTGATGCACTCCGTGAACGATGACGACGCCGGGAGCATCGGGCTGGTCTTTGGGAACGTACATGCGCGCAGGTACGTCGCCCGTGGGGCCCTTGACCACGAAGGTGCGTTCGGCCACCTCGTGCGAGCCGAAGCCGGCGAGCAGGCCGTGATCCTTGGGAGCCTCGAAGCGCGTGAGGAGCGAGGCGGCGCGCATGTGCGCACCGGCCGGGCGAAAAAGAAGGACAATCGCCGACGAAACGACAAAAATCGCGACTTTGCGTAGCGTCGCTCCGTTCATTCGCCCACGAGTGTACGCCATGCTCTGCTGAACGCCTGGAGCGCGCGCCGCATTTCCGACTGACGGCTGCCTCGCGCTGTGCAACCACCATCGACGCCTTTCGTGATGGCGAGCGCGGCACTGGCATACTCATCGGAACGCCTCGAGCGCGCGCCGCGTTTCCGACTACATTGGAGCCTCTGCGATGCGCCAAATTCTCCACGTGGACATGGACGCGTTCTACGCGTCGGTCGAGCAGCTCGACGATCCCGCGCTGCGCGGAAAACCCGTGCTCGTCGGAGGTCCATCGCGCCGTGGCGTGGTCACCGCTGCCTCGTACGAAGCGCGTCCGTTCGGCGCGCGCAGCGCCATGCCCATGGCCGAGGCCCTCCGGAAGTGTCCGCACGCGATCGTCGTGCCGCCCAGAATGGCGCGCTACGCCGAGGTGAGCGGCATCGTGTTCGAGATTTTTCGCCGCTTTACGCCGCTCGTCGAAAGCTTGAGCTTGGACGAGGCGTTTCTCGATGTGACAGACAGCCAGTCGCTCTTCGGCGATGGGGCGAAGATCGCCCGCAGTATCAAAGGCTGTATCCTCCGCGAGCTCGGGCTTTTGGCTTCCGCCGGCGTCGCCACGTGCAAATTCGTCGCGAAGGTCGCCAGCGACCTGAAAAAGCCGGACGCCCTCGTCGTCGTGCGCGCGGGCGAGGAGCGCGCGTTTCTCGCGCCGCTGCCCATCGAGAGAATGTGGGGCGTCGGAAAAAAAACGGCGCCACGGATGCGTGACGCAGGTTTTTCCACCATTGGCGATCTGGCGAGTGCGCGGCAAGAAGACCTCGAGCGCTTTCTCGGCAAGTGGGGCCGCGAAGTGCACGGCTTGGCGCGCGGCGAAGACGATCGCGACGTCGAGCCCGACCGTGAGCCCAAGTCGATAGGCGCCGAGGAGACGCACGAATACGATCTCGAGACGCGCGAAGCCGTCGAGAGAAGCCTTCTCGACCGCGCAGCCCACGTCGCGCAGCGTCTGGTTCGTGAGGGGTATTGGGCGCGCACGGTGACGGTGAAGCTCAAGTACGCCGACTTTACGCTTCTCACACGACGAACCAGCTTGCCGGATCCGGTGAGCGACACGACGTCGATCTACGAGACGGCGCGCGCGCTCCTCGATCGCTTTCCGCTGGAAGGAGAGCGCATCCGTCTCGTAGGCCTCTCGATGAGCGAGCTCCACGACCGTGCGCCACCGCCGAAGCTCTTCGTCGATCCGGCTGCCGACCGGCGGCGCAAGCTCGAAGAAGTGGTGAGCGACGTGTCCGCGCGCTTTGGCGACGACGGAATCACGCGCGCCACGCTCCTGGGTGGGAAGAAAAACCAGTGAAAATACAAATCATTACACACAATACATTTCCAAATTGGAAATGCCACTGTCGGCCCTTACGCGTGGCCGAAGACGCGCCCGCGATCTAGTTCTCTTCGTGCGAGCGATTGCTGGGTCGCGACGCTCGTGGTCGACGTGACGGCGCGGTCGATGATGACCGCGCCGTCCGGAGACCTTACCTCGTGCCTCAGGGCAATTCCGCAAACCTTGCGCGGAGCGCCTTTGCGATGGCGCCTTGTGTGCGGGAAAGGACGCGGTCGCTGTTGCACGCGAGGTGAAGCGGCTCGTGCACGTCCCAGCCTTGCACGGAGAGCTCGACTAGCCGTCCGCTCTGAACGTGGCTGCGCGCGGCGATGGCTGGCCCGAACACGAGCTGATCGGTTCGCGCCGCAAGTTCGAGGGCCAGGCCGATGGTCTGCGCCTCGTGTCCGAGGCGGCGATCGGTGCGCCGAGCGGGCAATCATCGTCGATCGCGACGAATCTCCCGCTGGTCGCAGAAATTGGGCATACGAACGCGACGTCGGCGATCGCACTGACCGAGAGGGGGTGGCGGCCCAGTGTGGCTGCGAGCGCGGGTGAGGCGAAGAGCGCTTTCTTGAGCTGCCCAATGCCCTCGCTCGTTCAAGAGGAGGGGAGGCTACCGTGGCCGCAGATTCGACGCTGGGGACGATCCTGCGCCCGGCTTCGCTCAGCGAGACGCCGCGCGAGCTTCGTGCAAGGAGCTCACACGAAGGCGTTCCTCGAGGCGCGCGACGGCCTTGCTCACCTGTGACGGAGTAACGCGAAGCTCTCGCGCCGCGGCGGTGATGGATCCCGTTCGCCGCACGGCCAAAAACGTGATCAGATCTCCGACGCGGAGATCCTCGAGCCCTTCGCTCCGCAGTCGCATTTTCTACAGGCCCCAGCCGCCGCTCAGGATGACGTTCGTACCAGTCGTGTAGCGCGCATCGTCCGACAACAGATGGCGCGCGGCAAGGACCGCGTCTTCGACGGTGCCGACATAGCCCGCCGGAATGTTCTTCACCACCTTCTCCAGCTCCTCGTCCGGTGCACTTCCCGATGCGATGAAACCGGGCGAAATGGCGTTCACCGTGATGCCGTGAGGCGCGAGGGATTTGGCGAGCGTGCGGACGAGAAGTACGACGCCCACTTTGGCGATGTAGTGCCCGGTAATGTTCGGCTGCGCGCTCAGGCGTTCGGCGTTCGCCATGCTGAACGCGATCATTCGCCCGCTCTTGGCCGCGATCATCTTTGGCGCAGCCGCCCGCGCGCAATAAAAGAACGAGTCGAGGTTGGTGGCGAACATGTCACGCCAACCTTCTGGCGTTTCTTTCAGAATGTCGACGCGATGGTAGGGCCCGACGCAGTGCACGAGCGTGTGCGGAGCACCGAGCGATCGGTTCACTTCGTCGAAGAGTGCATCGACCTGTCTCGGATCGCTGACGTCAGCGCGCACGGCGAGTGCACGGGCGCCGCATTTCTCGACATCGACCGCGGTCTGTTTCGCCTCTTGGTCGCTCGTCCGATAGCAGAACGCGACGTCATACCCGCGCGCGGCGAGGTCGAGACCGATACCCCGGCCGATTCCCTTCGCGCCCCCCGTGACCAGCGCCGTCTTTCTCATGTCTCCACGGTAGCCCTTCGTCGGCTAGCCACGAAGATAGTTGCGGCTAGAAAGTGTGCTTCATGCATTCGTCGACGGTTCGACGTACCTCCGCCGTGAGGATACCCGTCTTCGACGGCGAGCGGCTACTTCAGGATCGTCTTGCACCCGAGCACGACGACGATCTTCCCGCGGGGATTCGCCTTGAGGTCTTCGCAAGCTTTTCCATTCAAGAAAACCTTCGTCGGGTTTTTTTCGTCGTCGTACGTCCACCCGTCGGTGGCGTCTTCGAAAACCACGTGCTCCGTGTTGTAGGCGTCGGTGAAGACGACGTTCACTCTCGAGGGATCGACCGCGCCGCTCTTGTCGAGCGCAAGCTCGCACGAGGTCACCTTCGCGCGAATCTTGTCGAAGGCGATGAGCAGCTCCTGCTCGAGCTGAACGGCGTTGTTGCCGACCGGCGTGATTTGAAAGTGGCACATGTTCTGCTGATACTTGGTCTCGTTGGGATCGCACGGCTGGTTCGGTGTGCCGCCGGCCAGCGCGATTTGCGCCATGAATTTCGGATCGTAAACCAAGGGATCGTACGGAAACGTGTGCCCGATCCCGACGGCGAACGTCATCAAAGGGCCTGCCGGCGCGGTCTTCGCGAGCTCGTCCTTCGCCGCTTGAATGCACTGGGGCTGCTGCGTCGCCTGGTCGGGATAGGGCACCCCGTCGGTCATCAGGACGAGCACCTTCTTTCCAGACGGCAAGAGCGGCGCGCTCGGAGTAAACGCTTCAAGCAGCGGGTATTGGCCGGCCAGCACAGCGAGCGTCGGCGTTTGGGCTTTGGGTGCGGCGTTGTCGAGGCGTGCGTGGAGCGCGGCTGCGTGGGCACCATCTACGAACGCGATGGGAACGTCGATCGTGCTGTAGGGACCCGTGCCGTTCGTCGAGTCGTTCGTGTCGCTGAAGATGGTGAGCCCCAGGCCGAACGACGTATCCACCTGCGACATGAGGTCATCCACGAAGCCCTCGAGCGCCGGCACGATCGCCGCCCATTTCTGGTCTTCTTTCATGCTGCCCGAGCCGTCGAGCACCATGAGCATGTAAATGGGATCGCGCCGCACGGGCATGGTGGCGGTCGCGCATCCGGAGTCGAGGATCGACGCCGCGTCCTCGATGGATCCGAGCTCCGCGTCCGCCGCCTCGGCCGGTGCGTCGGCCCCCGCGTCCTCGGCGGTGAAGCCGGGAGAGCTGCTCCCTCGCGCCGCGCACCCGACGACGACCGCCATGACTGCGGACGCGGTGCACATCGCCCGAGGAGCGAGCCGCATGGTTACATCTTGAGGCTTTGCGGTGCTGCTGCTCCACGGGCCGGGCCGGCGATCGCGTCGAGCCGTTCGGTCAGCTGCTTCTCGAGAGCGACGAGCGACTTGCTGAAGCCTTGAATGCCTTCATCGAGCTTCTCTTTGGCCATGCGATCGACTTCATGCATGGCGCGGAACGTTTTTTCGTCCATCGCGAGTTTGTCGATGGTCATCGCCTTGGCGACATTGGCGTCGAGCTTCCGCGGAAGACTGCCTTGCGTCGAGTCGAGCTCGGCCAGGAGCGCCGGCGCGATGGTGAGCAGATCGCAGCCGGCGAGCTCGATGATCTCGCCGGAGTTGCGGAAGCTCGCGCCCATCACCTCGGTCTTGTGTCCGTAACGTTTGAAATAGTTGTAGATGCGCGTCACGCCGACGACGCCTGGGTCTTCGTGCGCGGGATAACTGTCTCGCTTGGTTTCTTTTTTGTACCAATCGAGAATGCGCCCGACGAACGGCGAGATGAGCGTGACCCCGGCCTCCGCGCACGCGATGGCCTGATGCATTCCGAAAAGGAGGGTGAGATTGCAGTGGATGCCCTCTTTTTCCAGCGTCTCGGCGGCGCGAATGCCCTCCCATGTCGAGGCGACTTTGATGAGCACTCGCTCTCTCTTCGCGCCAGCGGCTTCGTATTGCGCGATGAGCTGGCGCGCTTTGTCGATGGTGCCTTTCGTGTCGTACGACAAGCGCGCGTCGACCTCCGTGGACACTCGCCCCGGAATGATCTTGAGAATTCTGAGCCCGAATTCCACGCTCAGGCGATCGATGGCGCGTTTGATGGTCGTGTCGTGGGCCTCGCTCGGTGCGGCGGCTTTTTTCGCCCACAGGAGCGCGTCTTCGACGAGTCTGGCGTACTCCGGCATCTGCGCCGCCGCTGCGATGAGCGACGGATTCGTCGTCGCGTCTTGTGGGCGAAATTTCTCGATCGAGTTGATGTCGCCCGTGTCACTGACGACGACGGTCATCGTCTTGAGCTGGTCGAGAAGGCTGCCCATGGTCGCACCTTGCTGAAAAATAGGGACTAGCGACAATAGCGCGTTTTCGTATTGTGGGCGGCAGCAATGAAGGCAAAGAAGCTTCTGAGGTGGGTGGGAATCGCCCTTTTTGCCATACTGGCAGTTCTCTTCGTCGGGTTTCTGGTCATCCAGATCCGCGGGATTCCGAAGTATCCGATCGAACGGGTCGAGCTGAAGGTCGAGGTCACTCCCGAGCGCGTCCTTCGTGGGAAAAAGTGGGCGACGATGCTCTGCGCCGAGTGTCATCAAGACGCGGTGACGATGCAGCTCACGGGTAAGCTTTTGGCGGACAGCCCGCCTGAGTTCGGCCCCATTTATTCGCAGAACATCACCAAGCACGAGGAGAAGGGCATCGGCAAGTGGACGGACGGTGAGCTCGCCTTCTTCTTGCGCACCGGCATCAAGCGCGACGGGCAATACGTGCCCCCCTGGATGCCGAAGCTCGCGCACCTGTCGGAAGAGGACCTCTTGTCGATCATCGCGTTCCTGCGCTCGGACGATCCGCTCGTCGCGCCCGCGGACGTCGACGACAAACGCTCCGAACCGTCGTTCCTCACCAAGTTTCTATGCACCGTGGCATTCAAGCCGCTGCCGTATCCGAAGCAGAAGATCGAAACTCCTTCTACGGGCGATAAGCTCGCCTACGGCAAGTACCTCGCCAACTCGCTCGAGTGCTACGCCTGCCACTCCAAAGATTTCAAGACGCTGAAAGAACCGCCCGAGGCCAGCGAAGGTTACCTGGGTGGCGGAACCATGATGCTCGATTGGGGTGGGAAGAAGATCTACACACCGAACATCACGATGGACGAAGCGAGCGGCATCGGAAAATGGACCGACGCGCAGTTTCGGCGTGCAGTTCGTGATGGCTTTCGGCCCGACGACTCGCTCTTGCTCTTCCCGATGCCGAAGTACGTCGAGCTCACCGACGACGAGCTCAACTCGATGTACGCGTACTTCAAAACCGCGCCGAAGCTGTCGAACCAGCGGCCGCGGGCGGAGTACGAGGCTCCCTCCGGCCTCAAAGGCGGACAAGCTGTATATTACAAGTATCGCTGCGACTCCTGCCACGGCGACACTGGGCTCGGCGTGTGCGACTTGCGGCAGGCCGGCAAGAAGTTCCCGAACACCGAGCTCATGAGCGCGTTCATCAAGAAGCCCACGACAGTCGTGCCGGGATCGCACATGCCGGCCTGGGATGGCGTGATCAAGGAAGAGGAGTACGGCCCTCTCACCGAGTACCTGAAATCGCTCGGCGCGAAGTAGCGCCGCGTCTTCAGCGGCAAAACTTGGCCCGGTCGCGCAGGGTCAGATAGCGGAGGAGTCATGCGCTCCTCCCTCTGGCTCGTGGTTCTCGGAAGCTTGCTCCTGGTTCCGCTCGAGTCGAGCGGCGCCGCGTCTCCGCAGGTTGCCATCGGCGAAGTGACGACCGAAGTTGCTCGCCGAGACGTCGATCTCGGTGTTGTCCTACGCGCCATGCTCGAGCAAGAGCTGAAAAGCGTCGACATGGGCAACCGGCCTCAGCCGAAGCCCACCATCCTGAGCGTATCTCTCGTGCAGATGGATCGCGCTCAAGCCTCGCCGAGCAAGTCACTCGTCACGGTCGTCGTCAGCGCGACGTTGCGCGACAAAAAGCGCGGCGCCGTCCTCGCCATTCTCGAGGGGCGTGCGCGCGCCGAGAACGAAGACAGGCTTGTCGATGTGCTCGAGCGCGCGGCGCTCAAGAGCGCGGTCCGAGGGGCGGTATCGCGTATCCCCGAGGCTCTCGATGCAACGTCCGTGACCGGTAAGTGAGGGCTACCCGCCTTTGCGGGTAACATCAGAATCGTGGACGACATCCCGCCCCTTCTCGTCGCGAGGCTCATGGACCTCGCCGAGGTCCAGGCGGTCGTGGAATCGGCGTTGGGCGGAGGCGTCGCGCTCGTGCCGCTCGAAGATCCGCCGATGTCGGATGGACCGCACGCGGTCGTCGTTCACGCGCCAGGGCTGTCAGAACCGCTCGTTTTGAGCGGAGTTCCTGCGGGGGAACCAACGGCAGGCCTCTACCCCATTCGCGTGCAGCCCATCGATGCGGGCCAAGTCGACAAACTCCGCGCGCTTCGAGCCCGGGTATCGTCCAAACCGCCGAACAGGCCCAAGAGCTTTCCGCGAGAAGACCGCACGCTCCCCGACGCGCGCGCCGATCCGCTCCTCGGGGCTCAGCTTGCGAACGGTAAGTACGAGATCGAAGCACCGCTCGGCGGCGGAGCGTATGGAAAGGTATACAAGGGACGCCACCGCACGCTGAACAAATCGGTCGCCGTCAAAGTGCTGCAAGGCTTCATGGAGCGTGACGCGGAGTTCGCTGCGCGCTTCCAGCGGGAGGCGCGCGCCGCGAGCAAGCTCGATCACCCGAATGTGGCGCAGGTGTTGGACTTCGGTGAAGAGCCGGACGGAATGCTCTACATCGTGATGGAGTATCTCCACGGCCAGAACTTGCGCGACCTGCTCGCCGTCGGGCACCCGCTGCCTCCTGCTCGCATCGTCGAGATCATGTCTCAGGTGTGCGCGGCGCTTTCCGCCGCGCACGAGGAGGGGGCGGTTCATCGCGCCGTCAAACCCGGGAAGGTCG
>OBEQ012142578.1_pt1 | contig 18066 bp, 15 predicted proteins | sample 1670901 | NCBI WGS metagenome assembly OBEQ01 (sample SAMEA104232315, study PRJEB22302) | groundwater metagenome | biome: forest; feature: aquifer; material: groundwater | place: USA | collected 2011-08-07 | depth 5.4 m
GAAGAACCTGGGCCGCCATATTATTGGCCAAGCCGAGGCCGTGGAAACCGTGGCTAAAGCCGTGCGCCGCAGCCGCTCTGGTATTTCTAGCGAAAAGCGCCCCATAGGTTCATTCATTTTTATGGGTCCCACAGGTGTTGGTAAAACCGAGTTGGCCAGAGTGCTGGCGCGCGAGTTTTTTGGCAGCGACGAAGCCCTCGTAAAAATTGATATGAGCGAGTTTAGCGAGCATCATACGGTGGCCCGCTTGGTGGGCGCCCCGGCCGGCTACGTGGGCTACGATGACGGCGGGCAATTAACTGATAAAATTCGCCGCCAACCGTATAGCGTAGTGTTATTCGATGAAATCGAGAAAGCCCACCCCGAGGTCTTTAATATGCTGCTGCAGATTCTGGAAGACGGCAACCTCAGTGATGCTAAGGGCCGCAAGATCGATTTTACTAACGCGATTGTGATTATGACCAGTAATATTGGCGCCGAGAAGCTCCAAAAAGAAGCCAGCTTTGGCTTTAGCGCGGCCAGCCAGACGGACTTAAACAATCTTGATGCCCTGCACGAAGCCAACAAAAGCAAGGTTCTTGACGAGCTTAAGAAAATGATGCGGCCCGAGCTACTGAACCGTATCGATAAGACCATCGTCTTTAGAGCTTTAACCCAAAAAGACGCCTTAAAGATACTAGATTTGCAGCTAGACGACCTCCGGGCCCGGCTGGTTAAAAAGGGCATTGGGCTAGAAGTTAGCAAAACCGCCAAGCACTATTTATTGGAGGAAGGCTACGACGCCCACAATGGCGCCCGCCCAATGCGCCGCCTGCTACAAGAAACTTTAGAGGACGCTATAGCCGCTGGGTTACTGGAGGAAAACTACCACAAGGGCGATGTAGTAGCCGTCGACGCTAAGAAATCGCCGACCAAACAGCTCAAGTTAACCTACGCCTCGAATCCAGAGTAGAGCCGTCCTAAAATATCTGCTGATATACTAAAAGGGTTATGAAAAAGGCTGCCCGGGTTAGCTCTAGTTATCTGTTTTTGCTGATTCTTCTGGCCTTATTGCTAGTGGCCTGGCAAAAACGCTTTAGCCTGTGGGACTGGTGGCGGCTGCGCGGCTACTCCCCACCCGGCGCCATCACCGCCCTAGCCGAGCAGGATACTATGACCCCGGCGGCCAGCCATATTTTTTACGTTAACCACCCTAGCCTGGTTGACCAAAAAGCTACTTTCCGGCAGGATTGCCCCACCACCGAACAAACTATCGTGCTGGGCTGTTACCGCTCCTTAGAGTTGGGCATATATGTCTACAATGTTAGCGATCCCCGGCTAAGCGGCGTTCAGCAGGTCACCGCGGCTCACGAAATGTTGCACGGAGCCTACGACCGGCTCAGCAGCTCTGATAAAAAGTACATAAACGGACTTCTGGTCGATTATTATGACCACAATCTGCAAGACCAGCGCATCCAAAACACCATGAAGGCCTATAAACAAACCGAACCCGGCGACCTAGTCAATGAGATGCACTCGGTGTTTGGCACGGAGGTTGCCAACCTGCCGGCGCCGCTGGAGGCTTATTATAAGCGGTACTTTGATAACCGCCAGCAAATAGTCAATTACTCTAACCAATACGAAAGCGTATTTTTGGATAACCAAAACCAGATAAAGGCCCTAGACACCCAAATAGGCAATCTTAACCAGCAGTTAAAGATTGAAAAACAAGCGATTGATAGTGAAGAGACAGCTCTGGGCACCGAGCGGCAGCGGTTGGACCAATTGCGCCAGAGCGGCTCGGTAGCCGAATATAACGCCGCGGTAGGCCCATATAACAGCCGGGTTGAGCATTTGAGGACCTTAATTGCTACCTACAACGACGACGTCCGCAGAATTAACCAGCTGATTGAGCAATACAACCAGCTAGCTTTGCTCCAAGACAGCCTCATCCAATCTATTGATACTAGAGTTGAAACTCGACCCACCCAGTAGCTAGCAACAAGCAACAAGTAAGGTCAGCAGAGGAAGTTTACCCTATTCGGGCCTCTGCCGAGCCCTGATTAGATGTTGTCAATAATTAGGCGCACTTGGTTGCTAAAGCCTGTTTGACGAAGTAAATATGCTGGAAGCATATTTACGAGGAGTTCTTTAGCAAGCCTAATTTTGACTAACAGATAGTCACGGTGAGGCAGTTGGCCTGAGAGCTTTTGGTTACTTTTGGCGGACCAAAAGTAACAAGATGTTTTTCTACTTTACAAAGTAGCATTTTTTTTGGCTTTGGCTTGGAAGAACAAAAAGTGTCTATCTGGTACACTTTTTGTATGGCTAAATCTTTGGGAGTCAAATATTTTTGTAGCGCCTGCGGCGCGGCGTCTTCAACCTGGACCGGGCGCTGCCAAAACTGCGGCGAGTGGAATACCTTGCAGCCGCAAGTGGAAGTTAGTACGGCCACCGCCGGGACTAGTGGCCAGCGGCTGCCCACCCAGAGCGCTTACCAGGCCGCCAAAAGCAAAACCCCCCGAATCTCCAGCTCCTTACCAGAGGTAGACACGGTTTTAGGTGGCGGACTAGTAGCCGGCAGCGTTAACTTACTAGCTGGTCAGCCGGGCATTGGCAAAAGCACCCTGTTGCTCCAAATCGCCTACAGCCTGGCTAGCCGTCATAAAGTCTTATACGTCAGTGGTGAGGAATCGGCTCGCCAGATAGCCCTACGCGCCGAGCGCTTGGGCGCTCAGCATAAAGCCTTACAGCTGGCAGTGTCCACTGTAGCTAATGATATTGCGGCTACCATTGCCACGGGTGACTATGAAGTTGTAGTTGTGGATTCTATCCAGTCGGTGGCGGTTAATGAAATAAATTCGGCGGCCGGGTCGGTTAGCCAAGTTACTAACAGCACTCAACTACTAACCGCCGCCGCCAAAGCCACCAACACCGCGCTGCTACTAGTTGGCCACGTTACTAAAGAAGGCTCGATCGCCGGGCCAAAGGTTTTGGAACACGCCGTCGATGTAGTGCTGCAGCTGGAGGGTGATCGGTATGGTGGATTTAAGATCTTACGGGCCTCCAAAAATCGCTACGGCGCCACTACCGAGGCCGGGATATTTGAGATGACAGACCAAGGGCTTAAGGCGGTCGCCAATCCTTCCGCCGCGCTGTTAGCCGAAAGGCAGGCCAGTGATGGCTCGGTGGTTCACGCTACGATGGAAGGCAGCCGGCCTCTACTTGTGGAAATTCAAGCGCTGGTTAACCCCACCAGTTATGGTTATCCTAAGCGGACGTCTAGCGGCATCGATCTCAACCGGGTTAATTTACTAATTGCCATGCTAGAGCACCGCACCAAGCTAAAACTAGCCGACCGCGATATTTATGTGAACGTAGTCGGTGGTATCCGCTTAAGTGAACCGGCCGCCGACCTGGCCGTTTGCATGGCCATCGCCAGCGCTACTAAAGGAATGCAACTCAAGAAAAACGCCGTAGTTTTTGGCGAAGTGGGACTATCTGGCGAAGTCCGGCATGTCCCCTTCCTGGATAAACGTCTAAATGAAGCTAAAAAGCTGGGTTTTGAAGCAGCTATCGGCCCGGTAGTCCGTTCCGGTAACCTTTCGACCCATTCGGCTGAAGCTCAGGGTCGCCCTGAGTCTATCGAACGGGCGACTTCGCTCAGGGCAAGAAAACCAACCTTTCTTCTGTCAGTCCGCGATGTCCGCAGCGCTCTTAATACTTTTTTGGAGAAGGACTAGAATTAGACGATAGACGATAGACGTTCGAGTTTAGAATTACGGAATGGTGTTTGAGGTAGCTAGCTTAGCATCGGAGCTGTCATAAGCTTCCACATAAACGTTGGTAGCTAAGGCTGAGACGGTAAAGTTAGTTTTATTGGTCTGGCCAGGTGAACCAGGCGAGGTGCTCCAGTAAACTTTATAGTAACTGGCGCCATTAACGACCTCCCACTCCACTTTATTTTTGGTGCGGGTAATTGTGAAAGTCTGATTTTGCGAGCCGCCTTGAGCGCTGGCTTGAGAGACAGTGAGGGTGTCACTGTTGGCGTCATATAAAACACTATCAATTACTTGGGCTGAAACAGTAATATTAGCGGTGCCAGTGACCGTGTAAGTTATAGACTGGGTAGTTACAGCGGTATCAGAAAATGTGACGGTCTTGTATAGCTGGCCATTGACAAAGAAGTTTATGGTGCCGGGGAACTGAGCGTACTGCGGATCGTTAAGCGGATGCGTGCCCTGAGAGGCCGTGGCGGTGATAGTGCAGCTGCCGCTGCAAGTAGAAGGCGCGGTAAGGGTAACAGTTGGTTTGGAATCGCCGCAACTGTGCACGTCGTCTGATGAGTTAGTGTTGGCGTTGCTGCCGGCACCGGCTCCGTAAAAAACGTCGACCGAAAATTGGTCGGCGTTGCTGTTGCCACCAACGGTCTCTTTGGCTAGCGCCGGGGTACAGTTGGTGGCTAGCTTAGTGGAGACTTTATCAATGGTCGAAGTAGCTTGGGAGCCGGCCGACCGCGGCTTATACCAGGAAGGAAAAATATCAGTGGCTGGGCTGGGCTCCACCGAGCCAATACCAATGTGGTTGCGTACCACATAAGCGGCTGAGTGTTGTAAGCCACTGGGCTCCGTCCAAGTTACTGGTTGAGTGTGTAGGGCATCCAGCGCGGCGGTCATAAAGCCCCGGGTTAGTGGGGTAGTGGAGTACTCCATAGCGCCGCTCAGCGCCTGATTACGCGTGTGGTAGCCCACCCAACTACCCACTGCGTATTGGGTGTTCCAGGCCATCATTAGTCCGTCAAAGCCGTTATTAGTGGTGCCGGTTTTAACGGCCGTAGTCCAGCCGTTGTAGCGGTGCCATTTATAGTACCCAGCTGGCAAGTAGCTGGCATTAGGGTCGCTGGCCATATTGTTAACAATATAAGCGGCCTCTGGGCGGACGACTTGCTTGACTCCGGCGTCACCGACTTTGGGCTGTTTCCACTGGTAAAGCGGTTGATTAGCCGAATCTATAATTTTAAGCAAGTAGGTAGAGGGGATCGACAGCCCCATTCGGCTTATCGAGGCTAGCCCATTGACGTGCTGATCCAGATGTAAAAAGGAACCGTCGCCAATCGCCGAGGCACCGTAACATTGCTGCTTATCGCTAGCTTTAGGGTTACTGACGTCTGTACCGGGTTGATAACAGGCATAATCGGTAGAGTTGTTCATTAGCCCATCGGCGGTACCAATAACTTTATTAACTGAGGCTTCGGTTTTGCCCGGGACCACCGACAGCATGGCCTTGACCGCCGGGATGTTGCGCGAGCCGCCTAGCGCGTAGCGCAGGGTTTCGGGGCCGGGATAGCGGTAATCGTAATCCTGTAAACAGTTGCCTTGACCGTAAGGCGGTGGCCGGTCCTTATCGGTGCAAGGGTACTGGGGCAACGGTTGCTGCACGTCATAGAGCACAGAACCAGCGCCGGCGTTATTAGCGCTATCAATTAGGCTGACGTAATCGTACGGTTTAAAGCTGGAGCCCGGGGCAATATTCCACTGGGCGTAGTTAATTTGGCCGTGGCCTTCGGCGTTAAAGTCTACGCCCCCCACTAAGGCTACCATCTGCCCGGACTTGACATCTTCGGCCACTAAAGCCTGCTCGTCGGCGCCGTGCGACAACGCGTTGCGGCGGTTATTCTGGATAGTCTGCTCGGCGAGCTTTTGCAAGTTCATGTCTAGCGTCGTAATAACCTTCCAGCCGCCGATTTTAGCCGATCCGGGGCCTTTAGAGGCGTACTTGGTGGTTATTTCGTTCTTGGCGGCCAGCACAAAGTATGGCGCCTGGATACCGGCGTATTTGGTTTGCTGCGGCTGAACCTCGGCCAGGACGTCCACTTTTTTGGCGTCAGCGGCCTGCGTCTTGGTAATTCTGCCGGTTTGGACCATCGAATCGAGGACGTAGTTGTAGCGGTCCAAAAACGAATTCTTGTCAAAGTAGTCGTGATTGTACGGCGAATAAAGCGAAGGCGACTTGGGGATAGCCGCCAGCATGGCCGACTCGGCCAGCGTCAAGTCTTTGGCGCCTTTATGGAAATAATCAGAGGCCGCTACTTGCACGCCGTAATCCACGCCGCCGTACGGCGCGGCGTTCAAATAGCCAGTCAGAATTTCATCCTTAGAGTAGGTGCGTTCCAGATCAACCGCTAAAATTAACTCTTTAACTTTGCGGCTAAAGGTTCTTTGCTGGGTCCAATCTTGGGTCAGCTTGACGAGCTGCTGGGTGATGGTCGAACCACCTTGGGTGCGGCCGTGGTGCAACAGATCGTTAACCGCCGCCCTAGCAATGCCCTTTAAATCAAACCCCCGGTGCTTATAAAAATCACGGTCTTCAACGGCCACCGTGGCGTCTTTTATATAAGGGGAGATCTCCTTACTTTGCACCGGTACCCGCTTAATGGCGTTGTAATCTTGCCACAAAAGGACGTTCCCAGTACGGTCGTAATAACTGATGCTACCGCCCAAGTTATCACCCGAAATGTCGGCCCCCAGCTTAGGTAAATCCTTTCGAAAGTAGGCAAAAACGCCTAGGGTTAAGACAAAAAACACCAAAATAGCAATGCCCGTAATCTTCAGCGCCATAATGGCGCCGTCGCGGCTAAACCAGTACTGTACTTGGCGGCGAGGGTTCAAGCGCCACAAGAATCTTTTAAGCCGCGATTTGGGAAGGCCCCTTAGCCGGCCGGCTTTTCTAAGTGTCTTGGCGTTCTTCATAAGCGCCCATTTTTCACCTAAAGACCGGTTAATCTTCAATACTTTGCCACTGCGAGTAGTTATATAACGTCCGGGCTTGCGCCGCGGCCGGTGGCTTCCCAACTTGTTGCTATCCATAGAATCTCTCGTATTATACCAAAACGCTTAGACAATTACGTCGCGGTGCGCTCAAGACCTAGCACTTCGCCAAAAGTGCACATTTTTTGACAAATCTTCGACCAAGGTAAGCGAAAAGCTTCACAGGCAGTACGATATACTATAAAAAATAGTATGAATAAAACAGCTGAGAAATAACTTATGAAATTAACGACCAAGCCGTTTACCCTTCACCATTCACCGTTAACCGTGCCTTATCCGTTAACCGTTATCCATGATCCATGGTTAATGGTTAACGGAGCCGCCGGAGGCGGCGTGTGATGAGCTTAGGCGGTGATTTGACTTGGCGGGGCTTGATCAAAGATAAGACTTTTACAGATGCCAAGTGGCTTGATAAGCCCCAAACTTTCTATTTAGGCATCGACGCCTCGGCTGACAGTTTGACCGTTGGCAATCTGGCATTTATGTTACTGGGCAGGCGGCTGGCTGACGCCGGTTGGAAACCAGTTTTAGTTATGGGCGGCGGGACCTCGCTGGTCGGCGATCCGGGCGGCAAAACCGAAGAACGACAACTGAAAAGTCGCGAGGAAATTCAAAAAAATATCGCTGGTGTCCGCGGGCAAGTCACCAAGCTGTTTGAAGGCGAAAATTATGGAATGGTAGACAACTATGACTGGCTGGCAGAGCTTAAATATGTCGACTTTTTACGTGACGTCGGTAAACACTTCTCAATGACCGAGCTGATGCAACGTGAGTTCGTCACCGAGCGTATGGGTGAGGGTGGGTCGGGTATCAGTTACGCCGAGTTCAGCTACTCGCTTATCCAGGGCTATGACTTTTGGCAGCTCTACAAAAAACACGGAGTCGTTTTACAAATCGGCGGCTCGGATCAGTGGGGCAACATGCTTTCAGGCGTAGCTTTGATCCGTAAAAAAGAAGGCAAAGAAGCCCATGCCTTGAGCATGCCGCTGATTGTCAATAAGGAAACCGGCCAAAAATTCGGCAAAACCGAAGGCGGCGCGGTGTGGTTAGACCCCTCTAAAACCACTCCCACCGAGTTTTACCAGTTTTGGATCAATATTGATGACGCTGATACTGAGAACTATCTAAAAGTATTTACTCTTTTGACAAAAGATAAAATCGAGCAGGTAATGTCTGCCCACCAGAGCGACCCAGCATCTAGGACAGCCCAGAAAAAACTAGCCGAAGAAGTTACTAAACTTGTTCACGGACAAGCTCAAACCGGCTCGGCGTCGGGAGTAACAAGATACTTAACAAGTCAAGTATCTATATCAAAGGCCACTGAAGAAGAATTAGTTGAAATTAGGAAAGAGATTCCTTGTTTGAAGACAGCGCCCCAGGGCTCTATCAGAGACGCTCTTGTTACAACTGAATTAGCCGAATCGAAAAGTGATGCGAGGCGGCTACTACAATCCAGAGCTGTTTATATTAATGGAGCATCAGTTTATAAGGAACGATTTGACCCTAGTGACTTTCAAAATGGCCGCTTACTTTTACGCCGCGGCAAAGCCTTTAAAGATTCGGCCTTAGTAGAATTACAATAAAGATGACTAGCATTCAAAATTCAAACTTCAAACAACAAACATCAAATAATTTTCAAACTTCAAACTTCAGACATTTGAGTTTTGAACTTTGGTATTTGAGTTTTGCTGTTGGAGGCAGTTCTTAATGCCGAAAACAGCCCGTAAGGCAGACCAGTACGACGACCCTAAGTATAACTATCAGGATTACTGGGCAGGCCGCGAGTACGAACACGCCGCCGAAGAAATGGCCATCAAAAGGCTTCTCAAAGGCCAGCGTTTTAAAAACGCGGTGGATGTAGGCGGCGGCTATGGCCGCTTAAGCCGGCTTTTAACCAATTTCGCTGATAAAGTTACTTTGGCTGAGCCCAGTCAGCAGCAACTAGATATTGCCAAAATTTATCTAAAAGACATACCTAGTATCGAGCAGAAACTACTCCAGGCTTCGGACCTTAAAATGACCAGCGCCTCTGTGGATTTGGTGCTGGTGGTCCGAGTGCTGCATCATTTACCAGACCCTGCCGCCGAGCTAGCCGAAATCGCCCGCGTGCTTAAGCCCGGCGGAACTTTTGTTTTGGAGTTCGCTAATGACGCTCACTTTTTGAACCGTATTCGGTATGGTATTAGAGGTAAAACAGTGCCTAAGACCCCAGTCGATATTAGCAGTCCACTCAACAAAGGCAAGATTCCATTTGTTAATCATCATCCCAAAATGATCATTAAAATGCTCCGTGACGCCGGCTTTGAGGTGCAAACGGTTTTGAGTGGCTCCAACTTACGCTCTCCAGCTCTCAAAAAAGTGCTTGGCAAAAATATTTTGCTCAATTTGGAAAAAGTCATGCAGCCGCTCTTAGCACCAATCTATTTTGGTCCCAGCATCTGGCTAAAGCTCCGAAAAAAATAATTAACTAAGGTCTATCCTTGGAAGAAGACAAAAAAATAATTTGATTTTACAAAAAATCACCTTGCTTTTTACAAGGACAGACCTTTCACTTGAAGCATAGTGACATCATCATTACCAATTACTGATCTTAAAGGGGTGGGAGACGAGCTAGCTAAAAAGCTAGCGGTACTTAACATTAAAACTGTCAATGATCTCATCAATAATTTCCCTCGCCGTTACGAGGATTATTCGAAGGTCCTCAAAATTAAAGATTTGAGGCCAGGCCAGGTTACTCTGGAGGGCACGATTTCACACGTTAACAGCCGGTACGTCCGCCGGGCGATGCATATCACCGAAGCGATTGCCGGCGATGGCACGGCCAGCGTCCGGCTGGTGTGGTTCAACCAACCCTACCGGGCGGCGGCCATTAAGGCTGGACAACCTTACTACATTGCCGGCGAATACGCCCTGCGCCGCGGCCGCTTCAGTATTGCAAATCCGTCTGTAGAGCTGGTCAGCGAATTTCCGGTTAATACGGCCCGGATCGTGCCAATTTATAGAGAAGTTAAGGGTTTAAAATCTTTTACCATTCGTAAGCTGCTTAGAGAAACCTTTAGCCAAGTTAAAGAACTGCCAGAACACTTGCCAGCTTGGTTAATTAAAGATCAGAAATTAATGAAATATTCAGAGGCCGTTATGGAAATGCATTTCCCCTTTTCAGGGTCTGCTCTTGAAAGGGCTAGGCGCCGCCTGGGTTTTGAAGAAATTTTTGAGCTAACACTCGCCGCGCTGCTTAATAAGTACGAATTTAGGCAGCAGACGGCCGTGGCTATTCCTTTTAAGAAGAATCTAGCCCAGGATTTTGTGGCTAAACTGCCGTTCAAACTTACCGATGCCCAAAGGAAGGTTATCTGGCGAATTTACCAAGATCTAGCTAAGACCCAGCCCATGAACCGCTTAATTGAAGGTGACGTGGGGTCTGGAAAAACGGTGGTAGCTACTATGGTGGCGCTGATGGCCATGGAACAGGGTTTTCAGGTAGCACTAATGGCCCCCACCGAGATCTTAGCCCGCCAGCACGCTAATAGTCTTTATAACCTGCTGAGCAATGTGAATTATCAAGATCAGGTTGGTCTTTTAATCGGCGGCCTAAAACCGGCCCACAAAAAAATCGCCCAGCAGCGGATTGCCAGCGGCCAGATAAGATTAATTGTTGGCACGCACGCTCTAATCTCTGAAAAAGTCGACATGCACCGCCTGGGACTGATTATTGTCGACGAGCAACACCGCTTTGGCGTGCAGCAGCGCAAAAAATTACAGGCCAAAGCCTCTCATATGCCCCATGTGCTTCATGTGACGGCCACCCCCATCCCCCGTAGTTTAGCGCTAACCTTGTATGGTGAGCTAGATATTTCACTCCTGGACGAAATGCCTCCTGGACGGCAACCGATCTCCACTAAATTATGGTCACCCAATTCAAGGTCTCAATTACATGAAAAACTCGACAATCAACTAGAATCTGGGCGTCAGATGTTTGTAGTTTGCCCTCTCATTTTAGATTCCGAGACCAGCCAAGGATTATCGGTAGAAGAAGTTTATGAGCAGATCTCTAAACACGATTTTAAGCATCGCCGCGTCGAGATGCTGCACGGCCGGATGAAATCGGCCGAAAAGGAGGCTGTTATGCGGCGCTTTTTGAACCGCGAATTCGATATTTTGGTTAGCACCACGGTTATAGAGGTTGGTGTGGACGTCCCCAATGCCTCGGTTATGTTGATTATGGGTCCGGAGCGCTTTGGCCTGGCCCAAATCCACCAATTACGCGGCCGGGTGGGCCGTGGAGCCCACCAGAGCTATTGCTACTTAATGCTGTCAGATAGCCAAGCGCCCAGCCAAAGGCTCAAAGCCGTAGAGACCATGACTGACGGTTTTAAACTAGCCGACCTAGATTTACGTTTGCGTGGCCCCGGCGCCATTTACGGCACCATGCAACACGGCGCACTCGATCTGCGGGTCGCTAATTTAGCAGATATAAAGCTGATTGCCGCGGCCCGGGGCGCCGCCCAACAGTTCATCGAAAAAGATGAAAACCTCAAAAAATACCCACAATTATCACAGCGGGTTGCCGCTTTGCGGGCCATCACCAACCTCAATTAGCGTTAAGCGATAAGCGTTTAGCGTATAGGGTCTAGAGCTTTACCCTTTACGCTTCACTCTGTACGCTATGATTATGCGTATTATTGCCGGAAAACTAGGTGGCCGGACATTCCAGGAGCCACACGGGCATAAAATTCACCCGATGAGTGAGAAAGTCCGCGGCGCGTTATTTAATGCCTTGGGTGATATCGCAGGGCTGAGCGTTTTGGACGCTTTTGCCGGCAGCGGCGCACTGAGTTTTGAAGCCATTAGCCGCGGCGCCAAGCAAGCTACAGCCATTGATATGGATAAAAACGCTTACGCCGCCGTTAAGCGCAGCGCCAAAGAGCTTGGCGTCGAGGCTAAAGTAAAAATTGTCCGCGCTAACGCCGGCAGCTGGAGTGACAACAACTCTAATAAAGAGTTCGACGTTATCCTGCTAGATCCTCCTTACGACGATATCAGGCCGGATTTACTAGAAAAATTAGCTGCCCACGCCAAAACTGGCGGCGTTATTGTGCTATCCCTGCCGCCAAGAGCTAATATTTCTCTAACTTCCAACCTCCAACCTCTCACGTCTAAGTCTTACGGCGACGCCCAACTAGTTTTCTACCGCAAAAAATAGTAAAATACATCTGTTAAACATCACGGGCGAGTGGTGGAATTGGTAGACACGCTAGGTTTAGGACCTAGTGCTCGAAAGAGTGTGAAGGTTCAAGTCCTTTCTCGCCCACCACGTCAGAACTAATTACAACCCCGCTTTAATTTGCGTAATCAAGTGGCACAAATTGAGCGGGGTCTGGCATTGTCCTTCCTTTCAATTTCGCAAACAGCTAAAGCTTGGTTTGCGAAATTGGGAAGAGGCAAAATGAAATGATTTCACTCAGAGATACGCTTTAGTTCTTCGTAGCGGAGGGCGGGGGCTACGGAGTACAGCATCCCAAGGATAAATGAAACTAGCCAGCCAATCATAGGCACAATCGATATCAAACCAAACAAGATTATCACGAGAACGACGCCCCAAATAGCTCCAAAAGATGTGCTGATGGCGGCGCTACGATCCAACGCCTCACGGATGCCAACTTTTTGGTCAATCATTACATAGGGCGATAAAAAGTAGCGCTTAACCATAAACAGGCCAGGGATGATAAAAAATATAAGGCCCAGCAGAATTATCAAACTAGCGATTATATATAATCCGAACAATCGTAAACCTAGCTCTTTAGTTATAGCCCAAAGCTTATCAAAGGTAGGTGTTTTAGCTTGAGCCGCTTCCAGCTGAGCCGTCTGGGTCATGATCTGGACTATGGTCCCGACTACTATGGTTACTAGAAGCCAGGTAATAGAAAAACCAACAAAAGAATAATCCACAAATATTGGTCCTGGGCCCGAAGGCGTAGAGACAAAATTATTGTTCCACCAATGATGTCCTGTCTCTGCGCTAGCTGGTGACCATATCCAGGAGTGCAGTCCAAATAGGAGGTATACCCCGTACAACGGCCCAAAAATCCAGATATTTTTTTTCACAAGCGCGGCGCTTTTGCTAAATAGCTCAAAAGCAGAAGTTAGTCGGAGCGGTGAACTGCGGCGGGGCCTTGTTTTACTGCGATGCATATTGGACTATACTTTAGTATAAGTATATTAAGCTGAATATGAAAACTAATACACCTAAAAGTTCACATCGTTTCAAGCATAGCAAGGTTTTTTATACTGCTCTGGTCAGCCTACTAGCGTTGGTTATCTACATACTCGATCATGCAAGATATAGTGCTCATTTAGACCAGGGAGGCTGTTCAGATCGAGGTATTGGTATTGGTGGCTGGGCATACCTTCTTTTCGGCCTTACAGCATTGTTTTTGCTAAGCCATTTAGTCACTCACAAAATATCTACTAAATGGCGTCATAGGGAGTTCTATTGGCCACTTCAAGTAGTGGCAGTCACTGTAATAGCTGTCATTGCTGTAAGCCTCTTATCCATTGGGTTTTTTATATCTTACTTCTGTGTCCAGTGGTAAGTGTTCCTATATAATTAGTGTTGATGGCCCTATCGACACAACCCTATAAGGGAGCCCGAGATTTTTATCCGCCGGACAAGCGACTGCAAAAGTATATGTTCGGCGTCATGCGCCGCGTAGCGGAGAGCTTTGGTTACCAGGAATACGACGTCCCGCTTCTGGAACCACTTGATATTTACGCCGCCAAAAGTGGCGAGGAAATTGTTAATGAGCAGCTTTATTCGTTTGCTGACCGCGGCGGCCGCCAGCTAGCCATCCGCCCGGAAATGACGCCCTCAGTGAGTAGAATGGTGGCCGGCCGCCGTCAAGAATTAGCTTATCCACTGCGACTTTATAGTATTCCTAACTTGTGGCGTTATGAACGGCCGCAACGCGGCCGGCTACGGGAGCACTGGCAGCTAAATGTTGATCTGTTTGGAGTTGAGGGCCTGGCAGCTGATCACGAGATCATCCTGGTAGCCGAGGCTATCATGCAAGCCTTCGGGGCGCCAGCCGGCAGCTACACAATTAAAGTTAATAGCCGTAAACTGGTGGATGCCATTTTAAAGGACTACGTTAGCTCTAAGGAGCAGATTCAGGAGGTTGCCAAACTTTTGGATAAGAGAGAGAAAATGCCCGAAACCGAGTTTGAGAAGAAGCTGGGCGAACTGATAACGGCCGACAAGTCTCAGGAGCTAGTCAAGATTCTGTCTCAACCTTTGGCGGAGTTGCCGGAAAAGTACAAATCATTACCGTCGGCGCGCGGCATAAGCCAGCTCCTGGATATGTTTCAAAAAGACGGCGTGACCAGCGTTCAGGATGACCGAAATATTATGCGCGGTTTTGATTATTACACCGATATTGTTTTTGAGGTTTACGACAATACCCCCGACAATAACCGTTCGATGTTTGGCGGCGGCCGTTACGATGGACTAGTCGGGCTGTTTGGCGTGGAGCCGTTACCGACGGTCGGTTTTGGGATGGGCGACGTGACGCTCCAAAATTTTCTGGAGGGCCATAGTTTAGTGCCCCAGCTAAAACCCGAAACCCAAGCCGTGGTTATTTTGGTTGGCGATGTTTATGAAGTAGCCCAGAAAATTTTGCGCCAGCTCCGGCAAGCCGGTTTGAATATCGCGGTTGATAGTACCGACCGCAAGCTCGACAGTAAAATCAAAAACGCCGCCAAGTCCGGCGTTAAATACGCTATTTTTCTAGGGCAGCAAGAGCTGGATAGCCACAAATTCCGTCTTAAGGACCTAGAATCTGGCGAAGAGCAAGAACTTAGCTTAGATGAACTGCTAAAGGCTTTAACCTAGCTTATGAAAACTACTGTGCTCAAGAGCTCTCCCACCAAAGTCAAATTGACTGTCCTAGCTAGCTCGGTAGACTTAGAGCCCATCCGGCAACACGTCCTAAAACACTTCAAAGCCGCCACCAAAGTACCGGGCTTCCGTCAAGGCATGGCGCCGCTTAGTCTGGTAGAAAAAAATATCGATCAAAAACAATTTTTAGACGAGTTTATGGAACACGCCCTCAATGATCTATATCGGGGGGCTTTGGCCGAAGCAAATATCAGGCCAATATCGCGCCCCAGCGTGGAGCTTAAAAAGTTCGTGCCCTTTAGCGATTTGACTTTCGAAGCCGAAATTGAAGTTCTGGGAGAGATAAGCTTACCCGACTATAAGAACATTAAGTTAGCAAAAAAAACGGTGTCCGTGGTAGACAATGACGTAGAGGAAGTTATTAAATCCCTGCAAAAACGGCTGGCCGACCGCCAGCCAGTCGAGCGGGGCGCTAAAGACGGCGACGAATTAATAATTGACTTCAGCGGCCAAGACGCTAAAGGCCAGCCGGTAGCTGGCGCGACCGGCCAGGACTACCCACTAATTTTAGGCAGCCAAACCTTTATCCCGGGTTTTGAAGAACACCTATCCGGTCTAAAAGCCGGCCAAGTCAAGGATTTCTCTATTAATTTTCCAAAAGATTATGCCCTTAAAGCTCTGCGCAGCCAAAAAGTAAACTTTCACGTCGAAGTTAAAAAAGTCCACGAACTTCAAGAGCCTAAAGTTGACGAAACCTTTGCCTCTAAAGTAGGACCCTTTAAAAATCTTAAAGAACTTAAGGAAGATATTAAAAGGCAACTAACGGTGGAGCGTCAGTGGCAAGCCGACCGCGACCTGGAAAACGAGCTTGTCAAGTTGGTAACCGCTAAAGCCCAAGTGGACCTGCCGCAAATTTTGGTAGAAGAAGAAATGGCCCGCATTGAAGAAGAGGAAAAGCGTAATTTGGCCTACCGTGGCCAAACTTGGCAAGAGCATTTAGAAATAGAGGGCGTTAGCGAAGCCCAGCACCGCCAGCGCCAGCGGCCGGAGGCCGAGCAACGTGTTAAAGCCGGCCTTATCTTGAGTGAAATAGCCCAGAAGGAAGCCATTCAAGTAACTTCAGACGAATTAACGGCCCGGGTTCAATCGCTGAAAACCCAACACAAAGATAGTCTTACGCAAGCTGAGCTAGATAAGCCCGAAGTCCGCAGGGATATTGAGGCCCGGCTTTTGACAGAGAAGACACTGGCAAAACTATTAGATTACTCGTCTAGGAAGTAACATCCAAATATCATTCCCGCGCAAGCGGGAATCCAGTCCTACTTTGTAAAGTAGGCAAACAGTTTGCCACTTTTAACAGCCAAAGTGGCGCAAAACTGCCAGCACATTCGGAAACTAGATTGAATTCGCTTTAACGCTTGGCTGACGCGCCGCAACAATGACAAGCACTGCCTCGCTGCTGTTTCTATATGAGGCTCGGGAGATAGTTGCGGCATGATTCGTCAGCCAGCTAGCAAATTCATCTGTTTTCTCGAGTGCTGGGCTGAAATCAAGTGAGGAGCGGAAAAATATCATTCCGCCTATGCTTGCAAAAAAATAAGATTTAAACATAAAATATGTCTCATAAAGGAGATTTATATGGCAGCGGAAGCACCAAGTTTATCAGACGAACAAGCCTATGGCTTTGCTTGGAATATAGGTCGTGTACAAAATAATGCTCATGATCGAAGAATTCGTGCCGAGAAGGCTCTCGAAGGTATTGCTCTGGTCAGAGAAATCGGCGTAACTGGGTTGTCGGTCAGGAAAAACGTCCGTCCTGATTTACAACATGAAGTTGCTAGAGGAACTGAGGACTTTGACGAACTTACGGCGGTCGTCGAAGAAGTTCTCCCTGACCGCCCGGGCTATCAAAGTGAAAGGTAGCAGCTATAAGCTAACTGCTAACAGCTAAATTCCGCTCATGCTTGCAAAACGGGACAGAACAGAGTATATCTACATCTAAATCGAGGAGGTTTTATGGCAGAAGCTGGCGAACAATTAGCGGCAAGTGTTGCAGGAGAACAAATGAATCCAGAAGAGTTGAGGAACTACAAAGTTGCCTGGGAAATTGCCCACGCAACTAATGACTCAATGGACCGGCAAACTGAGTTGCAATCAGAACTTGATGCTATAGACAGGATCAAGTTTATGCCCGGAATACTAACAAATGGAGTTGATAGATTGATAGAAGACCAAGTACTGAGAGAAGAAAAGTTCCAGCGTTCTCTAGAAGAGATTGCTGAAGACGCATTGCCCGACCAGGAAGGCTACGACGGTACAACTGACATTTGGCTGTAGTTATAACTTGGTTTGATTCGGTTTTAATGATAATTGATAATTCATTGAAAATTGTAAATTGAGAATTGAGAATTGCTCGCCAGAGGCGAGCTGGCACTCTTGACTTGAGAGTGCCAATTCGATTATTATAGTTCTACATATGAATAAATCGAAGTCAGCAATTTTAATACCAACCGTTATTGAGCAGGAAGGCCGTTTTGAACGGGCCTACGACATCTACAGCCGGTTGCTTAAGGACCGGGTAATCTTTTTGGGCGATACCGTCGATCAGCACACTTCTAATCTAATCGTTGCCCAGATGCTCTTTTTAGAAAATCAAGACGCCGACAAAGACATTATCTTTTATATAAATAGCCCCGGCGGCACGATGTACGACGCTTTTGCGGTGTACGATACTATGCAGTATGTTAAGTGTGACATTCAGACAGTGGGTGTAGGCATTCAGGCCAGCGCCGCGGCCTTTTTGCTGAGTTCCGGCGCCAAAGGTAAAAGGTTGCTCTTGCCGCATGCCACAGTTATGCTGCACCAACCCTCGGCGGGCACTAAGGGAAAAGTTAGCGATATGGAAATCGACCTAAAAGAAGGCTTGCGGATGAAGAAGCTTTTGAACGAGATTTTGGCTCGTAATACCGGTCAAAAACTAGCTAAAATCGAAAAAGACGTGGAGCGCGATTTTTGGATGAGCCCCAAAGAAGCCAAAAAGTATGGTTTAGTCGACAAAGTTATCGCCCATCGATAGAATCGACAAAATTCACCCAATTAACCTAATTTCTAATTGACCTAAATAATAACCAATTCCTAATGACCCAATGACCAAAGGGATTGAACTATTGGTGCTTAGGACTTGCTTAGAGCAATTAGGTTAAGTTAGAGCAATTAGAAATTAGGGCAGTTACTTTTCTGTATTTTCGGGTTCTCCCACCCAGTTGGCACATGTCCATGAAAGGAGAATAAAATTATGGACATGTACACACTCAAACAAGTTCCTTCAGAAGCTCAAATACGCAAACATCTAAGACGGACTATCTA
>OBEQ012640176.1_pt1 | contig 18064 bp, 22 predicted proteins | sample 1670901 | NCBI WGS metagenome assembly OBEQ01 (sample SAMEA104232315, study PRJEB22302) | groundwater metagenome | biome: forest; feature: aquifer; material: groundwater | place: USA | collected 2011-08-07 | depth 5.4 m
ATTGACCTAGGTCGCATCAATCTTCCCTCTTCCTGTACCGTAACCCTGCAAGTGTCCGCTCTTGTAGGTGATGGGGTTTGTGAGAGTTCCCGATGCATTGGCAGATATGCGATCATCTATTCCTTGAGAAAACTGATACGTCACTCCTCCCTTAAAAAGCACCGTGTCTCCCGGTCGAAGAGTAATGTTGGCATTCCCAATCGCTCTCGGGTCTCCCGGAGAGTGCTTCCATGGAGAGGTTTGTGAGGTACCTGAATTGCTGTTTGAACCGGAGGAATAGTCTATATAGTAGGTGGCGCCGTTTCCTACTGGTGGAGCTCCATTCGCCACCGTCACCATAGCCGAACCCGAAGTGCCGATGTTTCCTGTTGTGTCTTTAGCGACCGCTGTTAACGTGTGACTGCCATTTGAAGAACTCACCGTGTTCCAGGAAGTGCTGTAAGGGGCGGCGGTGTCCTCCGCGCCGAGGTTCGCGCCGTCGAGTTTGAACTGTACCCCCGCAACTCCGACATTATCCGAAGCGCTAGCCGAGACGGTGACGGTGTTTGAAACGCTCGAGTTGCTTGTGGGAGCGGTAAGACTGACTGAAGGGGCGGAGGTGTCGCCACCCGAGGATTTTGGCAATGAACAGCTGGCGGTTGTTCCTCCGTTTAGACCGTTGCAGTTCCAGAGGTAGCTTGTGGAAGAATCACCTATATCATTTAGCGAGCCCGCGTTGCAACTGTTGAGGGTGGCGGAGCAGACACCGTTTACGACGATTGGACCGCTTCCGTATTCATAGGCGCCAATGTCCCATCCTGCTCCTTGCGGACGTGCCGCGCCATCTTTGTCAACTGTATAATATGAAGAAGCATTCGTGCCACGATCTTTGGCAAGAGTATCTCCGGAACTAAGATGGAAATCTAGATTTGCTCGATTGACAAACGATACACTCCCCACGGTAGAGTGGCTATCAGCGCCTCCTGCTCCTTTCGATTGAAGGTACGACTTCCATTGGTTGAAATTCATAGAAGATCCTTCAGGTGAAAATGGTGATAATACTGAACCGCTATTGTACACATTGTAATCAATGTTAAATGTAGAAAAATCAATCGCGCCGTTAACCGAAGTAAAGAGGAGTTCAGAATTACCATTTTGAGAAAGACTATTTTTATCATATTCAACAATATTGTTGAGAATATTGACATATCGAAATGCCGGTCGAGCCCACGCGCTACCTGGATTAAATCCTATAAGGCCGCCATAGGCGGGACTGCCCACAAACGTATTTCCAATGATATTGATGTGATCCCATGAGATGTTAGCCCCCACACCCTGGTCAGAATAAAAACTAATATGACCTGTAATACAGGCACATCCTAATGATAAAATATGGTCATTAAAAATATTATTAGTGATAGAAAATCCACTAACTGGTCCACCAACATCTATAGAAGCAACCTGCGGTTGTCCTTGAAATAAGTTGTTGGAAATAACCAAGTTTTTCTGGTCATCAGAAACAAGGATATGGCTTTTGTGGGGATTGAATCCTTGTTGAACCTCTGATTTAAGAAATGTATTATTACGTATAACAATGTTTTCTTGAACGCTTCCTCTGTCTGCGCTTCCAAGAGTATCGAATGCTAACATAATGTTATCTGCTGCCGGATCTGCACTTCCTGTATGAAAGATATCTGCTCCATTCAAATCAAAATAATTGTTCTCAATCAAAACATCCTTCCATCCCCACCTAACAAAAAGTCCATGGCCCTCGGTCCTCGTTATTTTATTGTTTATTATCTTAGCTCCGGTTGGAATAAGATCGGGATTACTACCAACATCTCCCCACTTGCCCTGCAAAGAAATGCCGTTCGTCTTTAAATCATGAATGTCATTATCATCAATAGTAATGTGGGCTGTGGGAGTAGAACCGCTCCAACCTATTCCGCCATACACGTCCTCAAACTTTGCTGTCCAATTTTTAACTTCAAACCCTCTCACTACCAACCAATCAAAACTCATAAGAGAAATAATTCCGTTGTACACGGGGTACTGTAGGTCCGCGTTCGTACCGTCGATAACGGCGCGGCCGTTTCCCCACGTGGGAGAAGTGAGATGACCCGAGACATAGGTGATGGGGTTGTTTTGCGTTCCTGACGCGTTCGCTTCAATACGGTCAACTATGCCGGGCGAAAACTGATAGGTTACGCCTCCCTTAAACACCACAATATCTCCCGAAGAGAGGGTTTTGTTGGCGTTTCCTGTCGCTCGCGGGTCCCCAGGTGTGTGTTGCCAGGGAAGAGAGGGGGAGATACCTGAGTTGCTGTCCGAACCGGAGGAAAAGTCGACGTAGTAAGTGCCTCCGTTTCCCGGTAGTATCACGGCTGCCGTCTGTGCCCGCCCGCTACTCGCTGAACTTGAGAGTGCAGTTTGTATGCCGCGCCAAAGTCGAGAGGTCGTCGTCGGGAAGACGAGAACGAAGAAGAGAAGCGTAAGCGCGACCGAAACCAAAAACCTAGAGGGCTTCATACACTATGTATTGTAATTCAGTTAGGAAAGGGTGTAAACATAAACTATAGGTACCTCTTGATAATAGCTAGCACTTCCCGCTGCACCGCGTCGAGCGGGCGGTTTGCGTCAACGATGATATGTGGGGCGGTCTTAAAGAATTCTTGGTAGCCTTCGCGCACCCGTTCGTGAAAATCAAGGGAGCGTTTTTCGAAGTGGTCGAGCGGTTCTTCTTTCTTCTTATTTCGGGAAATGCGTTCTACGCCGACTTTTGCGTCGACATGGAGAAAAATATACAGGTCGGGCACGGCACTGCCCAACAGTTTTCTAAACTCATAGAAAAGCGACTTGAGGTGAGGAGCTTCTTGCCCGACAACTTGATAGGCATACGTGGACGAATCGAACCGCTCCGAAATAACCGATTTCCCAGCTTCAAGTGCGGGTTTTATTTTAGCCCTAACATGGTCGAGACGCGATGCCCAGATAAGTCCGAATTGTGTTTCAGCGGATGCCTCCGCGGCTTCGGGAGAGAGCATAGCGGCGCGAATCTTCTCCCCAAGCGGCGTGCCGCCCGGCTCGCGTGTGAATATGGCGGTCGGAAACTGACTCTCCAAAAATTTCCGGACGGCTCCCTTCCCCGCGCCTTCTCCGCCCTCGATAACGATGAATTTTCCGCGCTTCATGTGTGTTAATCGTACTGCCACCTACATAAAAAAGGAAGCGCCCAAACTCCGGTGCGCTTCCATGAAAGTTGACTTAGGGACTCCTTCCGCGAGTGCTTGCCGGGCGACTGTTTTAATTGCCTTAGTCTCACCGTCAAATCCCCTTTGGTCTTGGTGGAACCAACCTCCCCCACCACGCCTTCTCTTCAGGTGTGAGCTTTTTCCACTCTGCCATAGATTCTCTGACGGCTTGAGCGAGTGCCGGAGGTAACGACTTCTTCCCCGTTGCTTCCACAGAAATCACTTTTCGTCTTTTTCGTCTATTCAAGGAACTCACCTCCCTTCAGGTTGAAGTTTGAGGCCATTCAATCAGTTTCGAAGTACCTTGTCAATTTTCCGCGCAATATCTCTAAAATCTTTTTCTGTCTTTCCGCGCGTGGTTTCCGCCGGAGTGCCGAGCCGGATGCCCGAGGGGTCGAAGGGACTTCGTGTGTCAAACGGGATGGTGTTCTTATTCACAATAATTCCTTCTTTTTCAAGCCGGTCGCTTGCTTCCTTGCCGCCGATGCCTTTACCGTTCATCCACACATCAACCAAAAGGAGGTGGGAATCGGTGCCGCCGGAAACAATCCGCCAGCCCAAACGGGCAAGCTCATCGGACAAGGCCTTTGCATTTTTCACCACCTGCCCAGCATATTTTTTGAACGCCGGGCTGGCTGCCTCTTTAAGCGCCACCGCGACCGCCGCAATTTGATTAAGATGCGGGCCACCCTGCATTCCAGGGAAAATTGCTTTATCTACTTTCTTGTCGAGTTCGCGCGCATCCTTTCGCGCAAATATCATGGCGCCGCGGGGTCCACGAAGCGTCTTATGCGTTGTGGTCGTCACCACATCGGCACAGGGAAAGGGCGAGGGGTACGCCCCGCCGGCCACCAGTCCAGCAAAGTGTGACATGTCTACCATAAGAAGCGCGCCCCTTCGACCTTGCTCAGGGTAAACCACAGCATCCGCAATTTCTCGGAACTTTTTGAAATCTACTACGCGGGGATACGCGGTATATCCAGCGACGATTAAGGCCGGTTTTTCCCGAGTGGCAAGGACACCGAGCTCCTTATAATCTATCATCTCGGTCTCCGAACTCACGCCATAGGGTACCTGCATCCAAAACTTGCCGCTGGCGGAAACTTTCTGTCCATGGGTAAGATGCCCTCCATGCGAAAGCGTCATTCCCATAATTTTGCCTCCCTGCGGCACAAGGGCGAGATAGACCGCGACATTGGCGGGAGAGCCGGAAAGCGGTTGCACGTTCACCGACCACTCGTTTGGAGATAGCTTGAAAAGCTTGAGGGCGCGTTCCTGTGCAAGCATCTCTACCTTGTCACTTATCTCATTGCCGCCGTAATAGCGCTTGCCGGGATACCCTTCGGCATATTTGTTGGTAAGCTCCGAACCAAGGGCTTCAAGCACATCCTTGGAAACGTAATTCTCGGACGCGACGAGGTTGATGACTTTTTTCTGACGCTTTTCTTCAGCATCAATGAGTTTTCTTATTTGGGTGTCATGCATGGGAGTCAGATTAAAGATGTAAGTTGCGAGATTAAAGTTAGAACTTCTCGTTTGGCTGTCATTCCCATGAAAATGGGAATCCAGATTACGGTACTGGCCCCTGGATTCCCGCCTTCGCCTGCCTGTGCATACACGCAGACAGGCGGGAATGACAAGAGGCAAGAGAAAGAAGGTGAAAAAAGTAAAATCGTAGGTCTTAAAATGAGAAGCGGGATAAAGTGAGTTGTAAAGCATTAGACCATATTCGCATTGTAGCACCGCCGTTTGCATAAAAAAAGCCCGGATGCCGAAACATCCAAGCTTCTCGAAAACCGTCGCTCAAAAAGTCATTTCCGGAGAAGAAGTCCGTGTAAGACCTCCAAACTCAAAGGAGACCCCCACTCACTCTCGACCCGCATCAACTTTCTAACATCACCGAGCGAGAGAACTCCACCTGTAGGCACAATCTGCACCACTTTCGTGATAAGTGGAAGAATATTCTGTCCATTTCTTTCCTCATCCCGCCTCACCCGGGTTTTGGCCACAGAAAAAGTCTCTCGCAGAGCTTTCTCGTCCATTCCTGTTATCTTGGAAAGTGGACCGAAATGGGCTTCTGACAAAGTCCCTCGATAAAGAGATTGCCGAAAGTTATCAGGGGATGTGCCTAAGGCAATGGCAATTTTCTTAGCCGAAAGTCCCTTTTCCTCAATGCGCTGCTTGAATTTCTCAATTTTAGAATTTTTAACCATGTTTAACCTTTCGAAAGGGTAGGGGTAGGATATCAATACTCCTTGCGGTGTAGCGCAAAAGGCTTGCCCGTCAAGCAAACGCCACGCTCCATCGATTTTGACTTTATAACCCTACTATGATTACATGTAGCGAGATTTGGTGTTAATCCATCAACCCCGAAAAATTATGCCGGAAGTAGAAAACGACCGACCGTCCCAGTCCCACCGAACTCAAGTCTGCGTGGACTTCCTTTTCGAAAAACTTACCGACGAGGAGCTTGCGGAATTTGGTGTCTGTTTGACTCATTCGTCGGCAAAGACTATCTGCACTCTCAAACCATGGTTTCGAAAAGTGTCGGTTTTGTTCACCCAAGAAACGCTTTCTGCACCTCTCGAAAAAGCGGTTTCTGCGATAGTAATTCGCCGTCTCAGCCACCCGCCCGTGGAAAAAATTTGAGAGAGTCTTCGAGCACTATGTGTCATCAACAGGGATATCGCAGGATATCCTTTTTGTTTTGACGAGGGCGCGCGGCAGGATGACTGCATTCTGATGTGAGCGTGGTGTGCAGGTCGAAGTCAAACTAGAGTGAGTTGCGGGAGAGAAGATTATTTCTTCGGTTTCTCCTCTCGTTTGAACGGAAACCCGAGATATTCGAAATAGGCTCGCGCCTCGTTTGCATTCTTCGCGGTGGTAACTACCGTGATACCCACGCCGAATACGTCGCGAAGGTCTTCATCAGGAGCTTCAGGGAAAATGGTGTGCTCCTTGATGCCGATAGTAATGTTCCCTATCTCATCGATGGCACCTGCCGAAATGCCTCGGAAGTCTTTGGTACGGGGAAGCGCAATGTTGAGGAGTTTATCAAGAAAGGCGTACATGCGCGGACCACGGAGGGTTACCACTACTCCGACCGTATCACCCTGCCTCGTTTTGTACGTCGCGATTGATTTCTTCGCTCCACGCTTGGCTACTTTCTGTCCGGTGATTTTGGCAAGACGGTCTTCGACAATCTCAATCTTCTTTTTGTCCTTGAATGACCCGACACCGGCGCTCACGACTATCTTTTGGAGCCGCGGCGTTTGCATCACGTTGGTGTAACCAAGCTTGGATTTCAAGGCGGTGAATGCTTCCTTCTGTTTGTCTTTGATGGTTTTCATGATTGATTTTCTTAACGAGTCTGCGAGTTCTTGAAAATCATCACCCTGTGCAGTAATCCGCCTTTAGCGGATTACATCCTGAAAGGATTTTACTGCACGGGGTTAAGTAAATTATAGTCGCTTCGCTCCTTAATTTTCTAAATCTCTTTACCCGTCTTTCGACTCACCCTAATCCACTTCTCCCCGATTTGTTTCTTTCCGGTGCGAACCGGCTTACCGCCTTCCATAAGCGCCACATTGGATGCGTCTATGGGCATGGCCTTTTCTACAACCTGTCCCTTCTGGCCAGCCTTACGTGCTTTCTGGTGGCGTTTCAAGAGATTGAGGTCCTCAATAATAACGGCGCCTTGCTCCGCTAGCACGCGCGCAACCTGCCCCTTTTTGCCCTTTTCGGAGCCGGCAATTACTATAATCTTGTCTCCTTTTTTTATCATAAGCTTTGTAGCTACTTAGCTTACTAGCTTACTAGCTTTCGGAAAGATTTTTGCCTTTCTAAAAAGCTAATCAGCTAACAAGCTAGAAAGCTGTTAGACGACTTCGGCGGCCTTCGACGTTATCGAGTGAAATCCCATTTCCGAAAGCTCGCGCGGTATGGGCCCGAAAATGCGCCGCGCGAGCGGCTCCTTTTTGCCTTTTTCGAGAATCACGACGGCGTTCTCGTCGAAACGAATATAAGAACCGTCCTTTCGGCGAAATGCTTTTCTCTGGCGGACGACGACCGCGTGCAGTACATCTTTTTTCTTTACGGTCTTACGGGGTTCGGCTTTCTGTACGGAAAGCACGACAATTTCTCCAATCTCGGCGTATCGTTTTTTCGACGAGCCAAGCACTTTGAAAATGCGGCCGATTTTTCCGCCGGAATTGTCTGCGATTTTGACGATGGCACGGGGTTGCAGCATAGCTTTTCAGCTTACTAGCTTACTAGCTTACTAGCTTTCTGAAGAGACCATCCGGTCTTTCTAAAAAGCTAATCAGCTAACAAGCTAGGAAGCTAGCTTAAAGTGTTTATCCTTCGACATCGGACGACACTCGATTATGGTGACCTTCTCTCCCTCTTTCTTGGTGTTACCGGCATCATGCGCCTTAAAACGACTCGTGTGCTTCTGGTACTTTCGATACTTCGGGTGGGCGACAAAACGGTTCACCTCAACCACGATAGTAACCTTCATTTTGGTGGAGACGACCGTGCCGGTAATCGTTCGGCCTTTATTCTTTTGTGCTGTTGTATCCATACAATGTGTTTCTATTTTATTTCAACGTTATTTCTACGTACTTCGAAATATGTTGAACGATGCTTCGCGAAATATGTTGGAACAGATTTATTTCCGATTTATCTCGGTAAGCCAACGTGCTATTTCCCTGCGCAAACCCTTTCCCTCTTTCACGTTCTTTTGCTTGCTTCCGGCCATGGCGAAACGAAAAGCCTGAAGCTTGCCATGGTTCTCTTGAACCATCCGGGTTAGTTCTTCTTTGGTTTTGTTTATCAAGTCCATGGATAGCTGCCTAGCTTATTAGCTTCCTAGCTTTTTAGCAAGAGGTCCTCGTTCCTAACAAGCTAATCAGCTAGTAAGCTTCCTTACCTAGCGATCACCTTACTTTTTACTGGGAGCTTGGTGCCTGCCTTTCGAAGCGCCTCCCTTGCCTCGACCTCACCGATACCGTCGACTTCAAAGATTACCCTGCCGGCCCGTACTTCAAAACAGTACCCCTGCGGGTCTCCCTTTCCTTTTCCCATGCCCACTTCCGGCGGCTTCTGCGTAAACGGCATATCGGGAAAAATGCGCGTCCAGACCTTCCCAGCTTTCCCCATGCTCCGCGAAAGAACTTTTCGGGCCGCTTCAATCTGATTCGAACGGACACGCGCCCCAGAAAAAGCTTTTAGGCCGAAAGAGCCAAACGACACTTCGGTGCCGCGGGTTTCAACCTGCGGTTTCTTCGGGTTGCGGCGCATGGTGTGCCACTTTCGATATTTAACTTTTTTGGGAAGTAACATGGTAGCTTCGCTAAATTTACAATTATCAATTTACAATTTTCAATGAAGTCGGTCTTGAAAATTAGTCAATTTAAGAATTGATTGAAAATTGAACTTTGAAAATTGATAATTATTTTCGCGGATTCTTATCCGCGAATACTTCTCCTTTATAAATCCACACCTTGATGCCGATGTCGCCATAGGTCATATGCGCGCGTTCACGGGCGTAGTCGATATCGGCCCGAAGCGTTTGAAGGGGAATGCATCCTTTCTTCAGTTCCTCGGTACGCGCCATTTCCGCGCCGCCAAGCCGTCCGCCGAGGTATATCCTCACCCCCTTGACGTCGCGATTGGCCATCGTCTTATCGATGGTCTGCTTCATCACGCGGCGGAAAGGAAGACGCTTTTCAAGTCCTTCGGCAATCATATGCGCGACGATAGCGGCATTCGACTCCGGAGAGCGGACTTCCTCGATATCGAGTTTCAAATTCTCAATGCCCGAAAGCTTGTTCTTCCTGGCAAAACGCAGAATCTGATTTTTTAGTTTGACCGCTCCTTCGCCGCTTTTGCCGATAAGCATTCCCGGTCGTGAGGTGCGAATGACGATGCGGAAAAGAGTCGGACCGCGTTCAATGTCGATACCGCTGACATACATGCCACGGAGGGTTTTTTCCAAAAGTTCCCTAACAAGAATGTCACCCTTGAGCATTTTCTGATACTCCCCACGCACGCCGAACCACCGGGACTTCCAGTCCTTGATGATGCCGAGTCTATACGAATAGGGGTGAACGATGTGAGACATGGCTGATTTGTAAGGAGCGGAGCGACTATACAAATCGCCACCCCGTGTAATAAAAACTATTGATTACTGGTTAGTTTAAATGCTTTACGTAATTTTGACATACCGCTTTGCTCGATGCCCCTTATTACACGGGGTCGCGAAAGACATACTCACTTCGTTCGTTGTTTTTCAGCGAGAACAAGGGTTACTTTACTCGTTCGTTTCAGAATCTGATAGGCGGAGCCGTGCGCGCGGGGCATAGACCGTTTGAGCACCACTCCTTGGTCCACCCGGAAATCCTTGATGACAAGCGACTCTGCATTGGTGACTTTCTGATTTTCCTTGGCATTCGAAGTCGCGCTCTCCAAAAGTTTGCGAAGCGGCACCGTAGCGATTTTGGGCATGAGCGAAAGCAACACACGCGCCTGCGCTACCGTTTTACCTTTGACGGCATCGGCGACAAGTCGCATCTTGCGAGGAGACTGACGGTAGTTGTTGAGAATAGCCTTCATGATAGCTTCTAGCTTCTAGCTTCTAGCTTTCAGCCCGAGGAATTCTTCCTAGAAGCTGAAACCTAACAGCTAAAAGCTATTTTTTCGCTTCAGTCGCTGCCGTCTTTGCCGTCTGGGCGGCCGAAACTTCCGCCTCCTTCTTCTTTAGCTCGAGCTCCTTCTGCATCTTACCGCCGTGCTTCACGAACTTCCTCGTAAGGGAGAATTCTCCCAAACGATGTCCGACCATATCTTCATTGACGAGCACCTCGGGAAAATCTTTGCCGTTGTGTACCAAGAACTTGAATCCGAGCATTTCCGGACTGATAACGCAGGCGCGCGACCACGTCTTTATAGGTCCGGCTGTTTCCGGACGCTTGCCCGCGAGCTTCTTAAGCACGCGCGGGTCGACATACGGTCCTTTCTTAAGTGATCTTGTCATGAACGAAGTTGAATGAACGGGTCAGGATGATAAGAAAAAGGCTCTAGGCACTAGGCCTTAGGCTTTAGGAAACTCTCCTAGAACCTAGCGCCTAATATCTAGCGCCTGCTCCTTTGAGCGCTTCGCCATACTAACAGGAATAAGGGTTAAAAGTCAAACCACCATAATTTGGCCTCATAGAATATCCGTTTTAGGACTTACGCAGTTGTTCTTAAATTCTCCCTTTCTTAAAGGGAGCACTCCGTCTTCGGAGGAGGGATTTATCCCCCTTAATAAAGGGGGTTAGGGGGTTGTTTAAATCCTCCAGCCTCGATGACTCGGCCACCTCCTTTAGAAAAGGAGGAATAAGACCCCGCCGTGCGTAAGTCCTAAAAATAAAAGAAAACCCCTTCCTCCTGCGAGGAAAGGGCTGTGATAGTGCTTAGGCGAATTATGACTTGAGAAGCGCCTCCAGTTGGCGCAGTTTCGCCTCGGCGCTCTGATGCACCGGAGATGCAAGAATAGCCTGAAGTTTCGCAAGCTTCCCCTGCAAAGCATCCCGATGGGCGGGGACGCCACGAATGTTCTTCTTCGCCTGCAGGCGTTCGCGTTCGGAGCGAAGATTCTTGATTTCTTCCTCAATTGCGGCGATGCGAGATTTATTGCTTTCGTGCTCTTGCAACGTTTGCTCAACCCCTGTCAGCTCTTCGCGGATAGCGGCAATCGCACTGCTAGCCGAGCGGAACTCTTCAGCCATGGACTGAAGTCTGGCAATCTTTCCGCCAGTATCAAGGGCTTCAACATCTCCCTCTCCCGGAACAGAAACATTTTTTGAACCCGCGCGGGGAGGAGCGAAACGCTTGAGAGCTCTGCGTCTCTCTTCGTCGTACTTGCGCCCGATCACTTTATACTTCGCGGGTGATTCATCACCGATGCGCTCTACGAAATGGATTCTCTGCAGCAGGCCTAGAAACCTACTGGGGTGAGGTTTCTTCGGCTCTGGCAAAGTAAACAGTTCCAGAGTGATTTTTATTATATCGGCAAAAAGCAATTCTTTTTTGCCGCCTAAAGAGCGCTCTCGCAAGCGTTCGAGCAGGTCACCAAACCGGTAACGCGACAGGGCAAGTTCAGCCAAATTCGAAGGTGCCTCACTCGACACTTTCACGTCGGGACTAGGGTGGCCTTCGACAGGCTGAACCGTCTTTGCTATTGCTGCAACGGGAGGCATCACCTCGCGAAGCGGGAGAAGACCAATTGGTTTCTCTTTCTGCTCCGCGATAGTCGGGCTCCGAGGAGACACTTCTCCGGTCGCTAGGAACTTGTCCATCTCCTCCTTGGTGACAGAGAAATTCCGTTCCCCGCCGAGCGCCGCAATGATGGCGGCAAGCAGTTTGCTGTTCGGAATCTCGACCCCGTTCAAATCCCGAGCAAGCAGGTAACAAGCAAAACACTTGGAGTTGAGTGTTTTAACCGCGACATTCACGGTGTTGTTGGAATTAACACATTCGCGCATCAGCACTCCGGGACGATGAGAAGACAGGCCATTATCAAGCGAACTTATTTCCGAAAGCTCTATACCCATGACGCCAGGACTGCCATTGAGCTCAAGCTTGCAAGCAAGGTACTTGACTAAATCTCCGATACTCTCTTCCGTAGACGCCGCATGGCGTTCCATAAACCGCACCGTCGGTGCCACTCGAGATATCATTGGTGTTGCCTCAAGAACTGTTTCTGCCGTTTCTGTCTTTTCTATAGTTGTCATAATTTTTGTAATGTGCTTTCACTGACACCCTACCAACAAAGAGTTGCCCTTGTCAATATGAAAAAGCCAAGAGCCGCCCGAGATGCTGGGCGGCTCTGTCTTTATATTTATTAGGACTTATGCGTTTGCTGTCATTCCCTTGGAAAAGGGAATCCAGAGTATGCAAACAAGCCCTGGATTCCCGCCTCCGCGGGAATGACAGAGGGGGGAAAAGGCGAAGTGTGGGCAAACGCGTAAGTCCTATTTATCCAAAATTTCTTCCCAACTTTGCGGCGGAGAATAACAGGCGTAGGACTTACGTGTTTGGTGTCATTCCCGTGAAAACGGGAATCCAGATTGCCCAGTATAGTCCTGGACTCTCGCCTGCGCGGGAATGGCAGAAACGAAACGCTGTAAAATACCCAAAATTACGAAGTCCTAAGACGTTTGAACAGAGCCATTCGCCCGCAAAGAAACTACTTGCGAGTCGACGGTCTGAGCACCGCCTCGATTTGCGTGACAATAGCCCCAAGTGTGGTTTCGGATTTAATGATGTACCCCCGTACGCCGAGTGCCACTCCTTCACTTATTTGTTCAAAGGTGGACAGATTCGACGTGATTAAAACGGGTATTTTAGGAATATCGGTGTTCGCGTTGAATTTTTTGAGAAGACTGAAGCCGTCCAGTTTAGGCATTTTGATGTCTAAGAGAATGAGGTCTGGTTTTTCCGAAACCGCTTTCGCTAAACCGTCCTCCCCGTCGAGAGCCGGCAGTACGCGGTAGGTTAAAGACTCGAGCTTCGCCGCCATTGCCTTCTGAAAAGTTATATCGTCGTCAATAATCAAAATGGTTGTTTTCATTTTTTGCTGGGTTAATCGCTTACTGCAATGGTATCACAAAAAAGAAAGTGCTTCCAACGCCAAGTTCCGACACCGCCCCGATAAATCCTCCGTGTTCCTCCACGATTCCCTTGGCAATAGCGAGTCCTAGCCCTGTGCCTTTCACGCCGGTTTCGGAAGGAGTGTCGAGCTGTTTAAACTTACTGAACAATTCTTTGATGGCGCTCGGGTTGATGCCCGAACCGGTATCCGATACGGCAACGACAAGCGAGTCGGGAGTATTGGTAAATTTCTCTTCAGGCAGAGGAACACTTGTCTTACCGGAAAGTCTTCCGAATTCCTCGCCTACCTTTCCTCCCGCTTTGTGGAGTGCAACCAATAGTTCCACCGAACCGCTCGCTTTCGTAAACTTAATGGCGTTTGAAATGAGATTGTTGAGCACCTGCTTGATAGCCGCTCCATCTAGTGGCACAAGCTCGGGCAGGTTCGCCCCGTAGATGGCTCCCAAGGTCAATTTGGCGTCGCTCGCGCTCGGCTTGAAAAATTCAACGCGATTGTCTATTACTTTTTTTATATCGGTGGGCTCCTTGTTGACATCGAACTTCCCCGCTTCAAGCTTGGCGATGTCGAGTATGTCGTTCACCAAATCGAGCATGCTGGTGCTGTTCGCGCTTATCATTTTTATGTAGTCATCGAAATCTTTTTTGCTGAGCGTTTGTTGGCCGTCCTGCAAGAGCTCGCTGATTTTACTGATGCCGGAGAGCGGCGTGCGGAGCTCGTGCACAATCATCGAGGTGAATTGCTCGCGAATTTGCTCTATCGCCCGTTCGGCAGTGACATCGTGAAAAATCACCACCCCGCCCACGGCATTCTTTTCGTCTAATTCCGGAGCGGTATTCGCGTTCACGGGAAAAACGAAAATCTTGTAAAATTTATCCCGGATAAGTACCTCTTCCGACTTGAACGGTTTGTTGAGCTTGACGCTCTCCTCAAGCCGCCCCTTAATGTCAAACTTCCCTTCCAGATTGTCGATAAAATCAAAAATAGTTATTCCTTCTTTCGTGGGCAGGCCGATAATGGCCCTCGCGCTCGGGTTTACCACCATGATTCGATAATCAATGTCCGTCATGACCACTCCGTCGGCCATGCTTTCCACCATGGCGTTTACTTTCGCCTGTTCCGATTTAACCACGCCCTGCAAACTCGTGACTGCCTTCGAGGCCTGTTGAATAATCTTGTACAAAATAGTCATTTCCTCTTCCTTGTAGAGACCGCTTTTGGTGTCGGCAACCGTAAGCACACCCACTACCTTTTCGGCGATGACCAGCGGAATGTTGAAGAATGAACGCACGGGGTCGTCGAGCTCCTCGATGATAATCGCTCCGGAAATAATCTCCTTGACGTCTTTTTTGTTGAACTCCCTATCGAGCAGAGCCGAGAGAGAGCCGAGCATTCTGTCTTTGATGTCGTTGACGAATCTTTGGTGCACCGACCTCTCGAGATGCATCTTGAAAATGAGCTTCTCCGGACCGAGTAACATGTAGGAGACGGCGGAGTAATCGATGAATTGATGCAGAGAATTGATGATGATATCGATGATTTGCTGGACATCCAAAGAATAACCGATACGGTCGCCGAGCTCCTTTAAGATGGCAAGCTCGTACATCCGTCGGCTCACATCCTGCTCCCTTTTTGCGAGTACTTCCTTGGCTTTATGGTCTTTTATGACAAAGTAAATACTAGCGGCGACACCACTAAGCGCGAGGAAAACCAATGTAACCGTGAGTATCATTGTTGTAGAGTAGCAATCTCAATACGGCAAAATCTTCTTAGAAACTGTCTGAAAAGCTATCGCAATCCAAAGTTTTGCAAAATTCGAGGAAAAAACGGCGCAGACGAGGAAGGTGTACCGAGGTACTCCGACCGAGGATAAGCCGTTTTTTACCGGATTTTGCAAAACGACGATGCGAAATGGCTTCAATCATAACCTCTATGGTAGCTTTTCAGACAGCTTCTTATGCTTTGGCGGCGGACTTCAAGCGCACTACGGCATAGATAATGCAGATTGCGGCAAGCGTGAGAAAGATTTTCTCCACACCTTCTATTTGCTCACTGGCCGCACTGACAACTCTCCAACTCTCGGCGAGCAACTCCCAAAAATGTTGAATGGAAAGAGCCCAGATGGCCACAATCATGGGATTCGCGATGGCGCGTCCGATTTGGCCAATATTTTTCTTTACGCTAAGAAGGTACGAGCCGACTACGCCCGCCAAAATGAACGCCAAAAAATGATGCAATCCCAATTGGGCGAGAGGTGAAGCAAGGTATTTCAGTATTGTCGGTTCGGTGTAACTCGGAATTATGAATATAACGACGAGTACGACGAGAGAGAAAATGCCCCATTTTTTTTCGGCGCCGATAGATTTTCCTTGGTCTTCGCCTCCTCCGGACGCCAAATTAACCAGAGCCTTAAACCCAAGATAGTAGGAAATCAGAGCCAAATAAAACATGAGGTGCCACCAGATATCCATTGATTCATCGCTAATCATGAAGAAATCTGAACCAAGCGTCTGAAAGATAGTAATGGCGAAAAATATGCCCGTACCGATAAACAGATAGGAAAAAATGGAACCGAGAGCCGACTTGCCGAACGAACCAGCGGCGAGCACGGCGACAACCGTGGCAACGAGAAAGCCGACAGAAGAAACGTAATACCCGACGGAGATGAGTGTGTCTACGTTCATATAATTATTTGTTAATGTTGATATTGGGATACTTCGCGAAAATTGAACCAAGCGCGTTTTTGACGATTTGGCCGGAAAGTTCGACGTATTGGTCGACCAGGTTCTGAAGCGTCTCTTTCGGATTGACGCCCACACCTGTCACTTTGCCGTCGTTGTCCACCATAAGACCGCTCACACTGCGAGCTTTGAGAATGGCAATCTCTGGGCCAAGGATGATGGCCTGTTTTTTGATAATTTCGCTTATCAAGGCGACATACTGTTGATTTTCGTCCATAGAGCTTTGATTAAAAATAGTAATAAAAGCGGTATTGACCCCGGAGCAAGCCCTAGGTGCATGGAACCTAGCTCCGCTCGTCCTTCGCGGGGGCAAGCCTTGCGGTAGTAATACCCTTATATTTCGTCTTCGCTCGGACGCCATGCAAACTAGGAAGTTATGCGCGGCGCTCCTCGCTAGCCGAAATGACTTCCCCAAATTATACCACCTTTATAAACGCAAGGGGTAGCGGACAAGTTGTAACTCTCCACACCTCAAAAAAGAGGGCTTCAATTCTCCCTTTTGTAAAGGGAGCACCTGCCGTCTTCGGCAGGGAGGGATTTTAAAATCCCCCGCCTTGGAGGCACCCCCTTTAAGAAAAGCCTGCAGTCGTAGACTGGGGGAATGAGAGGTGTGGACACTTACGACAAGTTCATAAAGAGCCACCCTCCCCAAAGGCGGAGGGTGGCTCTTTATCTGCATAATTCAGAATGACGCCCATCTGAAAGCTTAAAAAAGGGGCTAGTGCAGCGCAGTTCCGCGTTTGGAGCCGACTTTGCGGCGGGAGATGACGAATACGTTTGAGTATTTCTTCGGCGTGCGGGTTTTCTGTCCCTTTCCTGACGGCTTGCCCCACCTTGTCTTCGCGCGGCGGAGTCCCCGGCCCTGGCGTCCTTCACCGCCGCCATACGGGTGGTCAGGCGGGTTTTGAGCGGAGCCTCGAACGGTCGGACGGATACCAAGCCAGCGAGAGCGTCCCGCCTTGCCGATAACCACTAAGTGATTCTCCTCGTTTGAAACGGCCCCGATGGACGCCCACGCCGTGTTGATGACTTTTCGGATTTCGCTCGAGGGGAGCTCAAGGAAGGTATAGCCTCCCTCTTGAGATTTGACTTTCGCCGAGTTCCCGGCTGAACGGGCGATAAGCGCGGGACCTCCGGGCTTTAACGCCACGTTGTACACGAACGTATCAACCGGAATCGCTTTAAGCGGCAAGCGATTCGCGGGTGCTACCTGCGCCTTTTCCGAAACCAAGAAGGTGGCGCCGACCTTCACGCTCTGGGGCAAAAGCACATAGCGCTTTTCGCCGTCGGCGTATATGGCAAGACCGATAAATCCGCTCCGGCTTGGGTCATATTCGACACTGGCGATGCGCGCGGGAATATCGATTTTATTGTAGGTAAAATCAACATCGCGGAACAGGCGCTTGTGTCCGCCGCCTTGATGCCTCACCGTAATGCGTCCGTAGTTATTGCGGCCGACATGGCGTTTCCCTCCGCTCGTGAGAGACTTCTCGGGAGTGCTGGTCGTCAAAAAGTCTCGGTAATTGATACCGGTCATGTGGCGGCGTGATTTGGTGGTGGGTTTGTAGGTCTTCATACTGAATAACTAATGAGTTATAACTGAATGACTGAATAACGAGGACTTGATTTCGAAGAAATGGGTCATTCGGTTATTCAGTTATTGGTTATATGTTTTCTATCCTTTGCCCGGGTTTGAGGTACACATACGCCTTCTTTCCTCCTTTTCGGAAACCGATGCGGCCTTTAACGGTGATTCGTTTTGACGGAATGGCTACTACCCTCACTTTGATCGGGGTCACGTTATAGAAAAGGCTCACGGCTTCCGCAATCTCACGCTTGTTTGCCGTGGTGGATACCTCAAATACATAGACTCCACGCTCGGCACCCCCAGCGGCCTTTTCGGTAATATGCGGACGACGAAGCACCTCGGGACGGACGTTTTTCGATGTCTTGCGTGTCGCTCCTTCGATAACCGTAAGCTTTTTAGTCGCCACCTCACTTTGACCCGGTCTTTTCGCGGGTGCGGATGTTTCTTTCTTTGATTTTCGTAGATTGAGAAAACTCATATTTTAGCTTTTTAGCTACTTAGCTTGCTAGCTTCTTAGGCTAACAAGCTAGAAAGCTAGCTCCTAACAAGCTGTGTTATCGATTCCTCGGGAGCCGTAATGATAAGGTACTTATACGTCAGCACATCAAGCACATTCAAATTCCGCGCCTCCCCTACCTTGAGGTTGCCGAAATTACGGAAGCTCTTTTCAAGATTCGTATCTTTGCTCGGGATGATGAGGTGCGCGGCATTGTGGCTTTTCGCGATTGATTCATAACCCTTGATTCCTGAAAGCTTGCTCAGTATTTCCTTCCCGACTTTGGTCTTAATCTCCGGAAGCGCGATGCCGTTAAGAAAGAGAATTTCCCCTTCAAGGAGCTTTCTTGAAAGC
>OBEQ012919188.1_pt1 | contig 18064 bp, 22 predicted proteins | sample 1670901 | NCBI WGS metagenome assembly OBEQ01 (sample SAMEA104232315, study PRJEB22302) | groundwater metagenome | biome: forest; feature: aquifer; material: groundwater | place: USA | collected 2011-08-07 | depth 5.4 m
ATCGAGGAGGTACGCATGCCGGTGACCGCTGTGGACTTGGTGTTGCAGGCGGGCCTGTTCGTCAAAGTGATTCTCCTGATCCTGCTCAGTTGTTCGGTCTTCTCGTGGGCGATCATGATCTACAAGCAAGCCAGCCTGTCCGCCGCCTCCAAACAATCCCGCGAGTTCCTGTCGAGCTTTGGGTCGGGCTCCGATCGGCGCCGGCTCCTCGAGCTGGCGCAGTCGTTGAAGGCCAGTCCGCTGGCCAATGTCTTCTCGGCGGTGGCGCGCGACGGCGTCGGCCATCGGGAGGAAGTGAAGCGGTTGCTGCGACGCTACGAAGCGCTCGAGAGCGAGCGCGTGCACTCGTATCTGACGTTCCTCGCCACGACCGGATCGACAGCACCGTTCATCGGTCTGCTCGGGACGGTCTGGGGCATCATGAACGCGTTCCGCGGCATCGGGCAAGCGGGCTCAGCGTCGCTGGCCGTTGTCGCGCCGGGCATCGCGGAAGCGCTCATCACCACGGCGGTCGGTCTGGCCACCGCGATCCCCTCGGTGCTCGGCTACAACTATTACCTCAGCCGCGCTCGGAAGCTGACCGTCGAGATGGAAGATTTCTCCGAAGAGCTGCTCGACTACTTCTCCTCGGAGCGCGTCGGAGCCCGCTGATGGAACAACGCGCGCCGCTGTCGGAGATCAATGTCACCCCGTTCGTCGATATTACGCTCGTCCTCCTGATCATCTTCATGGTCACCGCGCCGATGATGCAGCAGAGCATCAATGTCACGCTGCCGAAGGCCTCGACCGGCGAGCAGTCCGGCGACACAGGCCTGGCCATCACGCTGACGAAGGACCACCTCATCTACCTCGACAAGGACCTGGTCACGTTGAAGGACCTGCGCGAGCGATTGCGCGCCGCCGGCGGCGGACGGCCTGTGATGATTCGCGCGGACCGGCACGCGTACGTCGACAAGTTGATGGAGCTGTGGGACCTGTGCCGCGACACCGGTTTCCGTGAGGTCCACATCGCGACACTGGCGGATTGATCCGCGCGGTGTTTGGTTCAGTGGAGACGACGGAGCGTGCGTAGGGAGAAGGAGGCGAGATGATCACGGAGATCGGTATCGTCGCGGGCGAGATTTGGCACTACCTCGATCACCACGGGGAATCGCCGTTCGCGGCAGTCATCAAAGGCATCGAGCGCAAGAAGGATCTCGCGCTCATGAGTCTGGGTTGGCTGGCCCGCGAAGGCCATGTCGTGGTGCGCCAAGATACGGGTGATCTCTCCATTTCGCTGCGCAAGCCGTAACCGCGATGCGGTCGAGCCGTGCCCGTGTCGTCTTGGTCACTTGCCCGGACAAGCAGGTCGCCGGCCGCCTGGCAGAGGCGCTGGTGACCGAGCATCTGGCGGCGTGCGTCAATATCATCCCCGCCGTCGAATCGGTCTTCTGGTGGGAAGGGAAGCTCGACCGTTCGGCCGAAGTCTTGCTGTTGATCAAGACCGTCTCGAGTACCGTCCTACCGCTTCAAAAACGCGTCAAAGAGCTGCATCCCTATGCGGTGCCTGAGATTATCGCGATTCCCGTAGTCGCCGGCCACCGCCCCTATCTGCAATGGGTCCTGGCCAACGCCAGCCCAGCCCGTCGTACGTCGCGACGGGCTTCTTCTATTTAAGAGCCTGCCTTGACACTCGAACTTTCGAACAGTTATACTTTTATTGCATAAATTTTAAGCTTTATAATTTACTGGAGACAAAGGCAAACCCGTCGCAAGACGGGGACGCAAAGCTACGGGTCTCAGGTTAGACCGCCGAGCTACCTCCCAGTAAGGCGGGATATCTATGAGACAGCCGAGCTACCTAACCAGTAGTTTGGCTGTCTTTGCTTATTTGGAGCAAACATGCGACGCGCACACACTCGACGAGGCTCGACGCTGGTGATGGCGATCATGGTCGCCGTCATCTTCGCGGTCGCGGCGTACGCGGTGCTGTACATGTCGCTCGGGATGCGCCAGCGGGCGGACTTCTCCGAGCGCAATCTGCGCGCGCGGTACGCAGCGGAGTCGGGCTACATCATGGCGATGGAAAAAATGTGGACGCCGGCAGGCTGCGGTAGCGGATTCACGGCTCCCTTCGACGCTGATGGGGACGGGGTGAACGAAACCACGTTGAACGTGACGTGCGCGGGTGGACAAGTCACGGTGCAGGTGACCTACTGATGAGCCCAATTCGTCGACGACAGATGGCCGGCTTCACGCTCATGGAAGTGCTGGCCGTGGTGATCATCCTGGCCATTCTCGTCGCGGTCGCGATTCCGAGCTACCGCCGGACGGTGGAGCGCGGCTACTGGCAAGAGGCGCAGGATTTACTGATGACGGTCTACTACGGCGAGCGGGCGTACTTCTTCGCGAATGACAAGTATGACAACGAGCAACCATGCAATGGTGTCCCGGCGTGCATGGCGAGTTGGCGCGAGATTTTTACGGACGACCCGAACCTGAACTCGATTCCCGTGAAGTTCGACGTGGTCGCGGTGGGCGTAGGAAACGCCGCGACGTTCACGGCGACGGCGGACCGCGGAAACGGCAAGAGCATGTCGATCGATCAGAATCGTCTGTGGTGCGGCGGCCCAGACATCACCAGTTGCACGGGGTGGCCGAAGCCATGAATCATCGGCGCGCGGGGATGACATTGTTCGAGGTGATCGTCGCGGCGGTCATCGTCCTACTGGTCGTCGGCGGGACGATGATGGCGTTCTTGACCGCGAGCCAGATGACCAGGCGCGGGTCGACCACGCACACCGAAGCGGCGTTCTACGCGCAGCAAACAATGGAGCGGCTGCGCAACAAGGTCGCCTGCCGACAAACTACAGCGGTCCCGCCGGAAACGCCGCAGGACGCGTGGAACGACGCCAATTGTCAGTTCGATCCGCCGACTGGCTGGATTCCCGACACGCTGCCGACGGGTGGCCCGCCGGGCTCGATTACCAACCCCGCCTATTCCGCGACGCGTGAGTACAGGGTCGAGCCATGGGACTGCACCAACAACACCAGCGTGCCGCCGTACGACTGTTACCGAGTCACGACCAAAATCCAATGGACGTCGCCGGGAGGGTGATGATGCAACGGTCGCGCCGTTTGTCCGCTTCACGAGCTGGCGTCACGATGCTCGAGCTGCTGGTCGCCTCCGTTATCGGGATCGTTATTATGCTGGCGCTGGGCAACATCGATGCCACGCGCGTCTATCTGACCGACCAAATCCGCCGCTCGTCGACATCACTCTCGGAAGCGAGCCTCGCGGTATCGCTGGCGATCCGTGACATTCAGCAAGCCGACCGAGTCATCGTCCTCAATGCGAACAGCGTGCTGGTGCGCATTCCGCAGCCGTCGGCAACGTCGAACCTCCCGGCCTCGCTCGATGACCCGGCGAACTACAAATGGGTCGAGTACAAATACGACGACGTGGCAAAGGAAATCATCCTGTATGATCCACCCTGCACCGTGCGGCAGCGCTTCGGCCGCTGCACCCCGAGCGATGCCGTGTGCTTCAGCGGCTTGGCCATTCAGTACAACAACGAATCTCCTGTTCCACCAGGCGGCGATCCAAGCGGGCCGTCGCTGAATCCGCCCGATGACAACAACACGCTGCAGTTTAAGCTGTCGTGGACCGACGTGAAAACGAACGTGACGCAATCGCTGACCGACCAAGCCACGATGCGGGCGTCGGCGTACACGAACTTGCCGGATCCGGGTTTGCTGGCGGCGCCGTATACGCCGCCGAACGGGTGTTGAGGCGCGCGATGGGCACACAAGCGGGATTAGTGTTGCGATCGAAATCGGTGGAAATCTACGAGGCCGAAGCCGGCCAGGGCGGCGTGCGGTTCATCCGCGCGCTATCGGTTCCGGTCGCCGATCCGCAGCGCAACAGCGATATGGTCGCCGCGATCCAACAGGCGTTCTCCAACGCGCGGCTCAAGACCAACCGCTTGGCGGTCTGCGTGGCCGGCCAAGATGTGCTGCTGCGGTCCTTCACGTTGCCGATGCTGCCGAAATCCGAGTGGCAGTCCGCGATCCAATTTGAGGCGCGCAAGCACATTCCGTTTCGCACCGAGGACCTCGCGTGGGACTTCCACACGAGCGAGCGTCGGGCGACCAGGCAGCTCGACATTGTCTTCGTCGGGATCCGGTCGGAGACGTTCGGGCAAATCCAGCAATGGTTGAAGGCGGCGAACGTCATCCCGACCTGCATCGAGCCGCAGTCCGTCAGTCTGGCGCGGTTGACCGCGGCACCGCAAAAGGGTCGGCCCGACCAAGTCGTCGGCCTGGTCGACGTCGAGCAGACGGTCGCCCACCTGGTGTTTGCGAAAGACCAAGTCCCATCGTTCATTCGCGATGTGAGTCTGGTTGCCGAGCCGTCGATACCGGCGACCGATGTCCCGACCGTCGAGCCGGGGTCGCGCCTGCCGGTCGAGCCGCCGGTCGTTGAAGTCACAGCTCCCGACCCGCGCGCCGCGTTGCTGCTCAACGAACTGCGCGTGTCGCTCGACTTTTTCATGCGCGAGAATCCCACGCTCTCCGTCTCTCGCTTGCAGGTCTTTTCGCACGATGCGGCCGTCGTCGCGTGGTGCCCGTGGCTCGCGAAGGAGCTCTCGGTGCCGGTCGAGCCGGGCGAGTTGCCGATCAAGCGGGGCGGGCAGCTCGTCGCGAGCGGATTCGGCTGCGCCGCCGGATTAGCGCTGCGCGACCAGCGGCAGGCTCGCGTGAAGATGAATCTGCTCGGCCGCAGCGTGGCTGCACCTGCGTCCTCGAAATTGAAAGGGTTGGAGTCGCTGCTGAAATTCGGCGGCACTCACCCCGCGGCCGTGGCCGGCAAGCCCGATTCGCGATCGATCGTCATACAGGTGGTAGTCGCGTTAGTCTTGCTGATCATCTGGAAGGGCATTGCCACACAACAGCTCAGCGCGGCCAAGTCGAGGCAGGAGATGATGATCCGGAACTTCGCCGACGTGGGATGGGGGCTGAAAGGCAAGCAGAAGGCCGACCTGCAAACGCTGCAAGATCAAATGGACAAGCGCGTGTCCATGATGAAGAAGACGATCGAGCAGCGCATCTCGACGTCGTCGAAGCTCGCGGTCGTGGCCAAAGCGCTGCCGGAGGGCGTGTGGCTGGAGAACGTCAGCTACTCCAATAAGCTGGACCTGGATAAGGGTGGCGGACAGGCGCAGCTCATGATTGAGGGCGCCTGTTACCTGCGCGGCGCGAACGCCGAGATGGCCGCGATCAGCGATTTCGCCAGCCGGCTGAGGCAGGACACCCGCATGACCGCCGATCTGCCCCGCACGCAGCTCGGCGAGATCGCGTCGACCGTGGATCGAACCACCGAAACGCCGTACAAGACGTTTCGCGTCGAGTGCGCCACGGTGAAGCAGTAGAGGTGTATCAGCAATGAAACCGAGCATGGTCTCTGGTATAATGGCGCTGCTTTTGGCCGGCTATGTCGGATATCGCGGCATTCAAGTGCCGGTGCAGCAGCAGGTCCGGCGCTTGCAGGACCAGCTGGCGAAAGAACGGGCGACGCAGGACATGCGCGTGAAGCTCGCGCGCTCCTACGATGAGTTCGAGCGACTGCGCAAGAACCTCTCGCCCGAATCGAGCACGGAATGGCTGCTGCGCGAAATCACCAAGCGCGCCGAGGAGCAAGGAATTCAGGTCGATTCGATCGCTCCCCAAGACCGCCGTCAAGCGCACGACACAGCCCAGCTTGCCGTTAACTTGCGCATTCGAGCCTCCTACCATCAACTGGGTCGCTTCCTCGATTCTCTCGAACGCACCACACCCTACATTTGGGTTGAAGACGTGCAGGTCGATCGCGACGAGAACAACGGCCTCCCGAAGATCCGGCTGATCGTCACCAGCATGTATGTGCCGAGCCTGAAGAGCGCGGTGCCGGCGACGCCCGCTCACCCGTGAGGAGCCGATGCGGCAATTCGCGCTGATTGGCCTGCTGCTCGCCGTGCTCGGACTGGCGCCTGAGTCGATATGGGGCGCACAGCCGGCCGCGTTGCGGCCCGTCGAGATGTCCAGCACGCCGACGGCAGCCACGGGCTATGACGCCGACGAGGCGCGCGACCCGATGAAGAGCTTGCTGCCGACCAAGCCGCGCGAGGACGCGCACTCCGCGAATCCCAAGACGACGGCCTCGGCGAAGCCGGCGGTTCCTCCGGCGCCGCCATCCGGAAAGCTGGAAGGATTGTTTTGGGGCGGATACATGCCGCAAGCGATTATCAGCGGCGATGTGTACGCCGTCGGGGACCATTTGCGGGAGGCGACGATCGTCGGCATCGACCGCGACGGTGTCGTATTGCAGACGGCCGGCGGCACGTATCGGCTCACCCAATCAAGCGACAAAGCGACACTCTTGGAACCCGCACGACCGACGGACGACGGCGCGCAGGCGGGCGCGCTCGGCCGGGCTTTGGGCGATCGCAGGATCGCGCAGCAGCAAAAGGAGAGGTGAATGATCGCAGGGAAGTGGCGGCTCGGGCTGCTAATGGTCAGTCTCACGGGAACGACGGCGTGGGCCGCAACAACTGGGGCCACGGCGAAGAAGATCGCGTCACCGAAACCTTCATTGCCGGTCAGCGAGATCAATATGACGGTGAAACCTCCGGCGAGCGAGTCGGGAGCCGGCGAGTCCGGCGGCGAGCGAATCGAACCCATGCGCGTCTCGATGGACTTCCAAGACGCCGACGTGAAAGACGTCCTCAAGGTCTTTTCGAAACAGACCGGCATCAACGTGATCGCGCGTGAGGACATCGGCCAGCGGACGATCACCCTCTACCTCGAGGATGTGTCGGTGCTCGACGCGCTGGACCAAATTCTCCGCGCCGCCGACCTCGTGTCCGAGCGGCAAGAGGGCAGCGACATCTACGTCGTCCGCCCGCGCCCGGAGAAGCCGACGATCTCGACGGAGACGCGCGTGTACAAGCTGCGCTACGCCCGTGTGTCGACCTCACGGTTGGCGCGCGCCACCGAAGCGCTCGGCCTCTTGACCTCGACGGAAGCGCAGTCGCTGACCGCCGCCATCGCCGCGGAAGTCGGCACGACCTCGTCCGCGAAGCCCGCGTCGGGGACGCCGAAAGAGATCGGCATCGACCGCGTCCTGCGCGAGGTGTTGACGGAACAAGGCAAGCTCGCTGTGGACGAGCGCACGAACAGCTTGATTGTCACCGACGTGACGGAAAACTTTCCGCGCATCGAAGCGGTGTTGAACACCCTGGATGTGAAGACCGCGCAGATCATGATCGAATCGGAGCTGTTGGAAACCAGCCTGCGGAAGGTGAAAGACCTCGGCATCGAATGGGGCGCCGACTCGTCGGGCACGCTGGCCACGCTGACGCCCGCCTCCAGGAGCACGCGGGCGCCGTTCTCGACGCTGTTCGGCGAGAAGTCCGGCGTCGCGACGCAGGTGAGCCTTGGTACGATCAACACGTCGCAGTTCAAGGCTATCCTGCAGGCGATCGAGAGAGACACCGACACCAAGATCCTCGCGCGGCCTAAAGTGTTGACGCTCGAGAACGAGGCCGCCGTCGTGCGCCTGACCAGCCCGCAGGCCGTGGCGATCAAATCGGTGACGATCAGCCAAAGCGGCAACGTGATCTCGACGCCGGAGCGCATGACGACCGGGATCATCATGTCCGTGACCCCGCAGGTCAACGATAACGGCTATATCACGATGCTCGTCGAGCCGTCGGTGACGCGCACCGTCGAATCGCAGATCGATGCGACGATCGTCGATCCGAAGACGCGCAGCGCACGCTCGCTCGTCCGCATCCGGCAGGGCGATACGCTCGTCCTTGGAGGGCTGATCGACCGCAGCGAGACGGACTCGATGCGCAAAGTGCCGATCGCCTCCGGCATCCCGTTTTTCGGCGAGCTGTTTAAGGACCCCGCCAAGGATGACAACGCCACGGAGCTGGTCGTCTTCGTTACGCCGCGGATCATGCCGGAAGCCACCGGCGCGCAGGTCGCCTGGCAGAGCCAGTCGTCCGTCGCGGTCCGCGAGCAAGAGCACGGCGCGTCGCGACAGCAGATGATCGAGGACACGCTGTCACGTTTGGAGCATCCACGGTTATAACACGCAGCGGCCGGGTCGTCGGTGACGCCGACGGACCCGAGAGGTGAGCAGCCATGGCCATCTTGAAGCATGGGGGCAAGCTGGGCGAGATCCTCGTCCGCACCGGCTTGATCACCCAGGACCAGCTCACCAAGGCGCTCGAAATCCAGCGCGGCACGACGAAGCGCCTCGGCGAAGTGTTCGTCGAGCTGGGCCTCGTCACCGAGCTGGATATCGCCATGGCGCTGTCCAAGCAGCTCGGCATCCCCTATGCCACGCGCTCGTCGGGGCTGCTCGCCCCGCCGAAGGACCAAGGGCTCGAGAAGCTGGTCCCTGAGGCGTACGCGCGCAAATATTTCGTCTTGCCGCTGTCCAAGAACCTCAACTCGCTCACGCTGGCCTGCATCAATCCGCTCGACTTGATCATGGTCGACAATATCCGCCGCCTGAGCGGCTGCGAGATCAATCCGGTCGTCACCACGCGCACCGATCTTGAGCAAGCCGTCGCCGCGTTTTACGACGAGGGCAACCTGCTCAAGGAGGCGATCGACCAAAGCTACCACGTCGAAGAGGCTGACGGCCCCGGCGGCGAAGAGGTGCTGAACCTCGACCGGCTGCGCGAGGCGGCCGAGGACGCGCCGGTGATCCGGCTGGTGGACCTCATCCTGCACCAGGCGATCAAGGAGCGGGCGAGCGACATCCACATCGAGCCGTTCGTGGAAAAGGTCCGCCTGCGTTATCGCATCGACGGGGTGCTGTACGATATGTCGCCGCCGGCTAAAACACTGCAGGCGGCTATCGTCTCGCGCGTCAAAATCCTCGGCAAGCTCGACATCGCCGAGAAGCGCCTGCCGCAGGACGGCGGGTTTTCGATGAAGCTCGAAGGACAGTCGATCGACTTCCGCTTGTCGACGGTGCCGACACTCTACGGCGAGAAGGTCGTCATCCGCATCCTGCGCAAGTCGCCCGAGCTGCTCGACCTCGGCCAGCTCGGCTTCGACCCGCACGAGCTGGAGGTGTTCCGCCGTTCGATCCACGAGCCGTACGGGTTCGTGATGACGACCGGGCCGACGGGGTCGGGCAAGACCACGACGCTGTACGCCGCCTTGAGCGAGATTTCCTCGTCGACCCGCAACATCCTGACTATTGAAGATCCGGTCGAATATCGCCTCGACGGTATCAACCAGGTGCAGGTGAAGTCGTCGATCGGCCTGACCTTCGCGAAGGGGTTGCGCGCGTTCCTTCGCCAAGACCCCGACGTCGTCATGGTCGGTGAGGTCCGCGACCTCGAGACGGCGGAGATTTGCGTGCAGGCCTCGCTGACCGGCCACTTAGTGTTCAGCACCGTGCACACGAATGATGCGCCCTCGGCCGTCACGCGGTTGATGGACATCGGGGTCGCGTCGTATCTGTTGTCGTCGACGCTGTCACTCGTCGTGGCCCAGCGCCTGCTGCGCCGGTTGTGCCAGCATTGCCGCGTCGCGTACGAGCCGCTGTCCGCGATCCGCGAACAGTTCAGCATCACCGAAGAGCTGCTCTACAAGCCGAAGGGTTGCGAGCAGTGCAGCAACACCGGCTACCGCGGCCGCGTGGCGGTCTACGAAATCATGGCGATGAGCCGCGAGATCCGCGACCACGTCGCGAAGGGCGATCCGTCGCACATCCTCAAAGACATCGCGATCCGCCACGGCATGTCGACGCTGTGGCAGAGCGGATTACGCAAGGTGCGCGCGGGCTTCACCAGCCTCGAGGAATTGGAGAGCGTCGTGGTCCTGGAGCATGATTAGCCATGGCCAACTTCCTGTATAAGGCGCGCGACATGCAAGGCACGCTGCAGACCGGCCACGTCGAGGCCGGCGATACGAACGAGGCGCTGTCGATGCTGCAGCAGCGCGGGCTGATCGTCATCTCGGTGACGGGTGCCGACGAGGGACCGGTCGTCGGGACGAGCACCATCGCGCACCGCCGCTTCCACGGTTCGGCCAAGCCCGAGGACAAGATTCTGTTCTGCCAGCAGCTGTCGATTTTGCTCGAGGCCGGCGTGCCGTTGCTGCGCAGCCTGTCGGTCGTGTGCGTGCAGACCGAAAGCCGGGCGCTGCTCGCGGCGATCGAAGAAATGAAGCGCGACATCGAGGGCGGATGGACGTTCCGCCACGCGCTCGCGAAACACCCGAAGGTCTTCTCGTCGTTCTGGGTCAACCTCGTCGAGACGGGTGAGGCGAGCGGCCATCTGGCCAAGTCGCTCATGCAACTCTCGCACTACCTCGAATCCAGCCAGGCGTTGCGCAGCAAGGCGATCACGGCCCTCACGTACCCGATGATCCTGATCGTCGCGTCGGTGTTTGCGATCGCGGTGTTCGTGCTGAAAATCATTCCCGTGTTCACCGGCATTTTCAAATCGATGAATGTAGCGCTGCCGCCGCTGACACAAGCCATCGTCAATCTCAGCGAATTCTCGACGCACTACTTTCTCGTGATCGTGGCGCTGGTCGTCGGCGCCGTCTACGCGTTGCGCCGGTTCCTCGAGACGCAGCAGGGGCGCCATCTGGCGGACCGCCTCCTGTTACAGTTACCGGTCATGAACCTCCTGATGATTTCGCTCCAATTGGCGCAATTCGCGCGCGGGCTCGGCACGCTCCTCGAAAGCGGCGTGCCGATCCTGGCGAGCCTCGAGATCATGGAGCGCAGCGCCACGAACGTCGTCTACGCCGAGGCCATCTCCCGCACCAAGGACGCGGTGCGCGAAGGCCGCACCATGGCCGAGCCGATGGAGCGCACGGGCCTGTTTCCGCCGATGATGGTGCAGATGGTGCAGGTCGGCGAAGAGATCGGCGAGCTCAGCAAAATGTTGGACAAAGTCGCGCGGTACTACGAAGAGCGCGTGAGCACGTTCCTGGAACGGTTGAGCGTGACGTTCGAACCGATCGCCATTTGTTTCATGGCCGTCGTGATCGGCACGCTCGTGATTTCCATGTTCCTGCCGATCTTCAGCTTGGCCGGATCGATGAAGGCCTGACGCAAGGAGGTGGCGCCGTGCGCAAAACAGCAGTGGTGGGCATGCCGGTTGTGGAGGCCAACAAGGAGGATGTGATGAAGGCACGACGAGGGTTTACGTTGCTTGAATTGCTGATGGTGGTCATCATTTTGGCCATCTTGGCATCCATCGCGCTCCCGCAGTACATCCGCGCGACGGAGAAAGCGCGCGCAAGCGAGGCGATCAGCCTGTCGGGCGCGATTCGTTCATCGGAGAACCGCTACAAAGCGCAGTCGCCGGCGAACGTGTACACCAACACCATCGATGATCTCGACGCCCAGATGCCGGCGCAGTTGCGCTTCTGGAATCTGCCGCCGACCCTGACGGTCAACAGCGTGTCGTTTAACCGGACCGACGGGACCTACATCGGTCAGAGCATCGGGATCACGTTCGACACCGGTGACATCTGCGGCACGTTTGACCCGTACTTCGGCAAAGCGACCGTGGGCTGCCCATAACAACGGAGATCGGCACAATGTCGCACTCGTATGCGTTGCTAGTCAGTGCGATGTGTTTGGTTGCGGGGGTCGCGATGGTGCTGTGGCCGACCTCGATGCTGCGGCTCAGCCGCGCGCTCAATCGAAGCATCGCCGTGTTGGATGAGCCGATGATTCGCCACCGACGTGGGATGGGCTTGCTGCTCTTCGCGGCGAGTTACAGCATGTTCCGGGTGGCGCTGTGCATGGTGCGTTGAGAGGCGCCGACGCCACGCGCGGGATATCCCGGTGATCCGGAGCAACTCCAGCCGATGTGCGGCCGGAGCGATGTCTCATGAGCGATGGGGGGCGAGTGCTGTTTGACGGGCAGTGCGTTTGATGCGACAATGGGCACGCATGACGCGTGCTGCGGCACGGATGGGCCAAGTGGACGCTGGTCGGCCCGCCGTGGTGATGTCGCCATACGCGTGGCACCGTCAACGAGTACGGCCTTCCCGGTGCCGCCAAGTCGGGGCGCCAGTCCGTTCGCTGCGTGGGGCAGTAGCTCAGCTGGGAGAGCGCGACAATCGCACTGTCGAGGCCCGGGGTTCGATCCCCCGCTGCTCCACCATCTTAACCAGCTTCAACAGCCATCGACTGCCGACTCCAGCACCGATATGCGACGCTTTCAGCCAGGGGGCAAAGAAATCATGAGCACGACAGTCCATGAGCAATATGTGACCGATTCAGCTGGCAAGAAAACCGCGGTCATCCTGTCGATCAAACGGTATCAGCGCCTGCAAGAAGATCTCCATGATCTCGCCGTCGTGGCTGAGCGTCGGAAAGAACCGTCCATCAGTTTGGAGGAGATGAAACGACGACTGAAGAAGGATGGCCTCTTATAGCATCCTCTTCAAGCCCTCGGTCGAAAAAGATTTCCGCCGCCTTCCTAAGCAGGTCGTGTCCCGCCTCACACAGAAAATTGAAGCTCTCAAGACCGATCCCTTTCCCCATCAAAGCGAGAAGCTTCCAGCGCCGAACGACTCTACCGGATTCGTGTGGGAGATCATCGGATCGTCTATGAGGTCGACACTCATCTCAAGCGTGTTGCCATCCATCATGTCCGTCATCGCCGCGAAGTCTACCGGACGTTGTGATTCAACTGCACGGTTTCTCAGTTCGCGTATGCTCTGATGCGCCGATTCTTCATCCCTCCCGAACACATCCACGGCTCCGTTGCGGTTCTTCGCGACGCGCAGACCGTGCATCACATCCGCGATGTGCTGCGGCTGGCCATCGGGGATGAAGTGGCGTGCTTCGATGGGCAGGGCCAGGAATATCTCGGGCGCATTACCGGCACCGGCGCGGATGAGGTGCGGCTTGCGCTCGAGCGGCGCGCGGCGCGCGATGTGTCGCGCACGGCTCTCTGGCTGCTGCAAGCGATTCCAAAGGGCGAGCGGTTCGATTGGCTCCTCGAGAAAGCGACCGAGCTGGGTGTCGAGCGACTGTGGCCGATGATCACCGCGCGCACTGTGGTGCGAGTAACACCGCAGCAGGCGCCGCGTAAGCTGGAGCGATGGCGGCGGGTGGCCCAGGCCGCCGCGCAGCAATGCGGCCGCTCGACGCTGCCCGTCGTCGAGAGCCTCGTCTCGTTCGAGCCGGCACTTGAGGCGATTCGAGATGTTCCGCTCGTCGTCATGCCGACGCTGGCCGTGCCGACAGTCTTGTTGGCGGATGCGCTGCGCGCGCATCCCCATGTCGATCGAGTCGCCGTGCTGATCGGGCCGGAGGGCGACTTCACGCCCGACGAGGTTAGGCTCGCGGAGCGCGTGGGCGCGCAACCCGGGTCGCTCGGCCCGCTGACCTTGCGATCGGAAACCGCGGCGCTGGCCGCGCTCTCCATGCTCCAATTCGCGCTGGCGGCCGAATGACGGCGCGGACCAACCGGACCGCCGAGTTGGCGACCGGTCTGCTGTTGCTGGCCGTCAGCGTCTTGTGGCTTGCGCGCTGGCCGAGCTTTCCGCTGATTCTCGACCCCTACTACCATCTGTTGATCGCGCGCGAAGTCGCGCAGGCGCATGGTCCGATCCTGTACGACTGGTGGCAGTACGCGCCGATCGGCCGGCCGCATGTGTATCCGCCGGTCTTGCACATCGCGTTGGCCGGCGCGCTGCGATTGGGGATGGGCTCGATCGCGCTGCTGCGCGTCGTCAGCGTGGTCATCGTGCCGGCGCTGCTCGCTATGCTGGTATGCGCGACCCGTCGGCTCTTCGGCGGGGAAGCGGCGCTCGCGTGCCTCGTCGCGGCGCTGCTGCCGTTCGTTTGGCTGCCGCATGCCGCGATCGCGTGGGCGGCGAGTCTGGCGATGATCGAGATGCTCTGGATGTTCGTGATGGTCGAGCAGGGGTCGTGGCTCGCGGCCGGGCTGCTGCTGGCGCTGATGTTTTACACGCATCTCGGGCTGCCATGGGTGGCGCTGGCCACGATGCTCGGGTACGCCGCCGTGCGCCCCTCGGTGCGCTCGACGGTCGCCCGGGCGCTGTGGGGCGTGGTGCTCGCGGTTCCGTGGCTCGCGCACTTGGCGCGGCACGCTGCGGCGATTCATCCAACGTGGCGCTTCGAAAACGAGACCGTCGAGCTGTATCCGGTGCTCTATGCGTTGGCGGTCGGCGGCGCGTGGCGAGCGATCCGATCGCTGCCGGCGGCTCGCGCGTGGCTGATCTGCGCCATTGTCTCGTCGCTGCTGACCGCGAGGTTTCTCTATCGCTGGCTCAACGGCGAGGGCTTGCTGGCGATCGTCGTCCTCGCGGGCCTCGGCCTCGAGGGGATGCTGCGATGGTCGACCGCGCACGCGGCGTCTCGCGCGGGGCGATGGCTCGTGGTGGTCGGCACCGCACTCGCGCTGCTCGCTGCTCCGACGGTGCATTGTTCACCCACAGGGCGGCGCGTGGTGTGGCCCGATGCCGGGCTGTTGCACCTGTTGCCGTGGCCGAAGACGTTGCCGAGCGTCCTCGAAGGCAGTTTTGTCGCGCCGCCGACCGAGCGGGTCGCGAGGGAGGTCGCATCCGTCACACAGCCGGGAGAGATTCTGTGGTCCAACGCTCCCTACGCCGTGGGATTGATCGCGGCGCTCGCGAATCGGGCGGTGTCGTCCGCGATGTTCGCCGAGGTCGGCCCGTCGCGCGGCTTTGACCCGATCGGCGCGGCGCATCTGGTGGTGTGGATCAAGATGGACCCGTTGCCCGGGCAGCCGCCGCTCAACCAACTCATTCAGCGATACGGGCTGTCGGTCGTCGGGGAAACCGATCTCGCCGTCTTGTTGCGCAATCCGCGCGCCGATGCATTGGCCGCACAGCCTCGCGCCGCGATTCCGTTCTGGTTGGCAAGTGTGCTATTATGGGGATTTCTCGGATTGATCATTTGGACTGGACGTCAACAACGTCAGCAGAAGGATCCTGTATGGGAACGGTAAGGGAAATTTTTATCAGCTCGGAGCCGCAAGAAACCCGCGTCGCGATTACGGAAGATAAGCGGCTCGAGGGGTACTTCGTCGAGCGCGCGGGCGACCAGCGCATCGTCGGGAGTATTTTCAAGGGGCGCGTCGCCTCGGTGGTGCCCGGCATCGGCGCCGCGTTCGTCGACGTGGGACTCGGCAAGAACGGGTTCCTCTATGTCTCCGACATCGTCGAGGGACCGTCGGACGAGGACGCCGACATGGAAGGCGAGCCGGCGAGCCGGCCGGAGCCGACTCGGCGCCGCTCGCGCATCGAGGAGCTCGTCAAGCCCAACCAAGAAATCCTCGTGCAGGTGATCAAAGAGCCGTTCGGCACGAAGGGCGCTCGCCTGACCACGCATGTCAGCCTCCCGGGCCGCTACATGGTCTTGATGTGCAACGACCCGCGGCTGGGCATTTCCAAGCGCATTGAAGACCCGAAGGAACGGCACCGGCTGCGCGAGATCCTCACGAAGTTGCGCGGCAACACCGAAGTCGGCCTGATCATTCGCACGGCCGGAGAAGGCAAGGGCGAGAAAGAGTTCGCCCGCGACGTGCGCTACCTCACCGGACTCTGGCAGCGGATCAAGCGGCTTCAGCAGCGCGCGAAAGCGCCCGTGTGCGTGTATCAAGAGCACGACCTCTCGCTGCGCATTATCCGCGACAGCCTCACCGAAGACGTGCATCGCATCGTCGTCGATTCGAGGACGGAGCTCAAGCGCCTCAGCCGCTTCGTGCGCACGCTGATGCCGGGCGCGCACGCGCAGCTGGAGTGGCACCGCGAGGACGAGTCGCTGTTCGAAAAGGAAGGTCTCGAGGAGCAAATCGGCGCCTTGTTCGATAAGCGGGTGAATCTGCCCTCCGGCGGATCGATCGTCATCGAGCCGACGGAAGGCATGGTCGCCATCGACGTGAACAGCGCGCGTTTTACCGGCCGGCGGGATCTCGAGGAAACCGCGTTCCAGGTCGACAAGGAAGCGGCGGTCGAGATTGCCCGCCAGCTGCGGCTGCGCGATGTCGGCGGCATCGTCATCATCGACTTCATCGACCTCGAAAAGCCCGAGCACCGGCGCGAGCTGATCCGCACGCTGGAAGAGGCGCTGACGCGCGATCGCGCCAAGACGAATTTCGTCTCGTTCTCGGAAATCTTCGTGGCGGAGATCACGCGGCAACGGATGCGCCGTTCGGTCGAGACCGTCTCGTACCAGAGCTGCCCGTATTGCAGCGGACGCGGCACGGTGAAGTCGGTCGTGACGATGGCGATCTACGCCATCCGGCAGGCGAAGCGGACGCTGAAGGGGACGAAGAATAAGACGCTGGAGCTCTGCGTGCATCCCCAGGTGGCCATGCGGCTGCTCCAGGAAGACCGGCCGACGCTGACCGAGCTTGAGGCGCAGACGCAGGGGCGGATCTTGGTCATGTCCGACCCGAGCCTGCACCTGGAGCAGATCAAGGCCCAGGTCGCGGCGTAACACTTGATTCAGCGGTGGGTTTCCGCTATCCTAGTGGGGTTTCCCAGCCGCTTTTCGCCGAGTGTGCAGCCGGCCCGAAGGCCGACGGTGCTGCGGCGGCCCAGATCATACGGAGGATCGATGTACGCGATTATTGAGCTTGGAGGCCGCCAACACCGGGTGACCCCCGGTGTGCAGGTCATTGTGAACCGACTGACGACGGCCGTCGGGAAATCGCACGTCGTCGAGCACGTGCTGCTGGCCAGCGATGGCGACACCGTGCGGATCGGCAAGCCGTATTGCCCGGGTGCCAAGGTCGTCTGCGAGGTGCTCGATCATCAGTTGGGCCCCAAAGAGATCAGCTACCGGTTCCGGCGCCGCGAGAACTACCGGCGCACGCACGGCCATCGGCAACCGATGACACGATTGCTCGTCAAGGACATCACGCTGTCGTAGGCCTGTTTGAGAGGCTTGGAGGCACACTGCTATGGCGCATACAAAAGGACAGGGCTCGACACGGAATGGTCGAGACAGTCGAGGGAAACGGCTCGGCATGAAGTGTTACGCCGGGCAGCAAGTCACCGCTGGCTCCATTCTTGTTCGCCAGCGAGGCAGCCAGTTTAAGCCGGGGTGGCATGTCGGCGTCGGCAAAGACTGGACGCTCTTCGCGAAGATCGACGGAATCGTCCAGTTCCCGAAGAATCGTACGATCGCGATCCAACCAGCTCCCGCCACCACTGCTGCGAACGGGCGGTGATACGCCGACGATGGCCCGTGGCGGCCAGCGGCCGTCACGGGGCCTCGTGCCACCGACCGGCCAGTCCGCCATACCCTCTCGGCCGGTAACCAACCATGCACTTTGTCGACCAAGCGACCATTGTCGTCAGGGGCGGCGCGGGCGGCAACGGCTGCTCAGCGATGTTGCGGCCGCCGTTTAGCCGTCATCCATATGCCAGCGGTGGCGATGGCGGTCCCGGCGGCAACGCCATCATGCTGGCCGACCCGCAGCTCGCGACCCTCCTCGATTTCCAATTCCGCCACGAATTTCGCGCGCAGCGCGGCCACCACGGCGGCAACAACAACAAGACCGGAGCGCGCGGCGAGGATCGTATCGTCCGCGTGCCGGTCGGCACGGTCGCCTACGACGCGGAAACGGATCACATCGTCCGAGATTTCATCACGGCCGATGAGCAAGTGGTCGTGGCACGCGGCGGCAAAGGCGGCCTCGGCAATGCCAACGCCTCGCGCGCGATCCCCGGCGCGCCGGGGCAGGCGCGGCGGCTGCGTCTCGAGCTGAAGCTTATCGCGGATGTCGGCTTGATCGGATTTCCCAACGCCGGGAAGTCGTCGCTGCTGCGCCGCATCTCGACGGCCCAACCCAAAGTTGCGGCCTACCCGTTTACGACGCGCGTGCCGGTGCTCGGCGTGGTCTCCGCCGGTGAGGACCGATCGTTTGTCGCGTGCGACATTCCCGGTTTGATCGAAGGGGCGTCGCAAGGACGCGGACTCGGGGCGCAATTCCTGCGGCACATCGAGCGGACGCGCCTGCTCGTCCCCGGGATCGACATGGCCTCG
>OBEQ010771690.1_pt1 | contig 18060 bp, 19 predicted proteins | sample 1670901 | NCBI WGS metagenome assembly OBEQ01 (sample SAMEA104232315, study PRJEB22302) | groundwater metagenome | biome: forest; feature: aquifer; material: groundwater | place: USA | collected 2011-08-07 | depth 5.4 m
AAAAAACACCGAAAGGCAGGAATGTGCCTGGGTCGGCGGGACTGGTATTTTCCCGTTCCGTTTTTTTGTACCCGTTTCCAGTAAGTAACGGGGATTTTGTGTCCAGAGAAAAGATAGTTTCAATATCCGGTCGGTACCGCGCTTGATTTGGCTGTGCTCCTTGCTGGTAATTCCAAATAGTTGGGGGTGTTTTAAAATGAAGCGCCCCAAGTACAGTCTCAACCACTCCCAGCCCTCCAGCAATTCCCGTGGTCATGATCAGCAACCAGAAAAAAAGTTTTTTCATAAATTTGAGTTAGCCTCAACCTGATTGGAGGAGCTTGAGAAAACTACCACCTGTTGTAGTACCTCCACGAAGCCGAGGGATATAAAAAAATCTACTTTGATACTGTAAACTTTCCGGAATCGTCGTGACACTCCCGATAAATCCTGCTTTCTGAACCGCTGTGACCACCGCTTCATTAAAAAATCCAAACGGATAGGCAAACCAATTGACTCGATACCCAATATGAGACTCAAGGACACGCTTGCTTTCTTCCACTTCATAGATAAGAACTTCCTGGGCGACTTTATGCAAATAATCGTGATGGACAGAGTGTGCACCAAACACAATGAGCGGGGACTTGGCAAGTTCTTCGATCTGCCCCCACGTCATATAATTTCCCCCGCCGATGAGACCAGTAGCAATAAATGCAATCGCTTTCATCTGATATTTTTGTAACAGCGGGGCTGCGGTGAAATAAAAATCCGCGTATCCGTCATCAAAAGTGAGGATCACTGGTTTAACAGGAAGGATAAATTTTCCATCAAACGCCGCCGCAAGCTCATCGAGGGTAATCGTCGTATACCCACGTTTTGCCATTAGCTTGAGCTGTTCTTCAAAAATTTTCGGAGGCGTAAAAGGTGCGGCCCCTATTTTGTCATCTTTGCCGCCGTTAACGCTGATATAGTGATAGCGAAGGACTGGTACTTTATAAGCTTTTTCGCCAATAATCGTTGGCGGTACGGGCTTTAATTGTTTGGGCGGGTTAGTGGCTTGCTGCTTCTGTTTTCCCAATAGTCTAAAGATTGTTCTCGAACCATACATACGGCCTCGTAAAAGAGAACCGGCACACAAGAAGAATATACCAATAATAAGTATTCGAAGAAGAACTTTTTTCATACGTTTTGCGCTATCACCATATTACCGGTCGTAAAATGTCGGAGGACCGGAAGACTCCCTAGAAACCGGTAAAATTTCTGGTTTGAAATAATTTTTGGTAAAAACAACGGGATAAAAGATTTTCCGAATGCCTTACTAACACGTAAGCGGGAGGCAATACAATCTCGCACAAGTCCTGTCAACGTATAAAAACGCCTATGGGTAGGATCTGTACACGATTCGTATATTCTACCCTTTAAAAATGCCCGAAGCCTTCCAAATATATCAAGCCTATTCGGCACAGACACAAAAACTGTACCGTCAACATTCAATACCCTCCTAATTTCCTCAAGAGCTTCTACCGGGTGTTCCACATGCTCAAGCACGTGAGTCAATATAATAAAATCAAGTTTACCGAGATTGAGATTGTCAAAAATGCTACCAACATTTATTTTGATACCATAATTTTTTTCCCCGATTTTGGACGCGTAATCTGAGCTGTCAAGACCTTCAATCTTTCTAAATCCTTTGTTTTTTAATAAGAATAAAAGACCCCCAGTATAACAACCTACATCAAGTATATGATCGGTTTTCTTTATAAATTTTAATAGATTTACAAAAGATGCCTTGTACTGTTTATCTAAAAATTCAAGATGGATTTTATGGTCATATTTGATCGTTCTTTTAATTAAGCTTGTTTTTTTAGGGCGAACTCCAAAATAATATGTCCCTTTTGGATTCGCCACAAAGGAGCGCAATCTAAATAACATGGATATGTTATTTAGAAGCGTCTCCTTCTCTGCAAGATTATCATAAAAATATTTAGAAGTAAAACTCCTTCTCAACGTTGGATCGTATAGCCTCATTGAATTGAATGAAAGATACCGATCGTTCCTATGGAAGAAATGCCTGAGTTTTTATCGCTTATAAACAGTGAAATTGTCTATGCTTTTTATAACCTTATATGGCAAAGGGTAAGGAAAATGTTTTTGATTGGCTACTATAAACTCTACACCGGTTGATTCTATACAGGAAATACATTTTTCTTTCAGAATTGCAGAGAGGATTGCTTCCTCTTTCTTTCTTTGAATATAAGCAGGATGGGAAATCAGAGGCGGGTCTTCAGGCAAGAAATAACCTCCCAAACCGAAAGGCACTGTATCAGTCATCATCGCCATGACGGCATGAGATGTCGAGTAATCAGTACCCAGGAATAAGACAGTATTTTTCTTGGGGAGAAGATAAGCTAATTTTTTAGCTGTCTTTATCTCATCTTTTGAAATTTTGTTGCCTAAATAAAGGCTGCGAAGAGTGGTCGAAGTAAACATTGTAAAGAGTATTATAGCTATAAAAACACCGGAAATTATAACTTTCTCTTTTTTGATAATACTAAAATCATGAGTTAAAGCAGTCAATCCCAAAACAGATAACCCTAGAAAAGTAAAGGCCAGAATATGTACCATTTTCCAGGGATAAAGAGGAGTGGCAAAAATAAATGTAAGCATAAGAAGTGCCAGTAGTATAAACAAGGTATAAAGACGCTTGTCAGATCCGGTCAGTGTCTTTCTTTTTATTATAAAAAAGCAAAGCGAAGTAAAGAATAGAAAAGAAGGAAGGGGGCCGATCCAATTAAATAACTCCCATATCCTGATGCCTTTGGCGGAAAAACTGGTAATTCCAGGCGCCGGCTGAATTATGGTTTTTCCGGCTAAAAAATATGTCCAGACAGTCGGAATGGCCAAAAGAACGGTAAATGGAAGAATAATAAGATTTTTATAGTGCTTATTGAGAATAAAATATAGTAGGTAAAATGTTACTGCCAAAACAGCCGAGATCGGATGAACTATATAAATAGCAGAAAGAGAGAGCCAAAAAAGCGGATGTTTGGATTGGAAGAGACAGAAAGAAAATAAAAACAGCGAAAACCCCAAAAATTCAGGATAAATACCGTAATAGAAATTACTGACGGTTATCTTATTGCCAAAAAGTATCACCGCTGCCCAAATTCCGGCGGTTTGGGATTTAGTCAGTTGGCGGAAGAAATGATAGTACAGGGCAGGAGAAATAATTATAAAAAATAATCCCAATAACCATAGAACCTGATAATCCGGGATAAACCGGACAATATCTATGACGGATTTGGCAAAAAGGTGGAATCCAAATGGATATACATACGGCAGTAAAGAATAGGGCGTGAAATCCCGTGGTAAGGTGTGGGTAATGACTCGAATCATTATCGTATGGAAGGGATCGGCGCTTGCCGGAACGCCCGCATGTAAAAAGAGGGTAGGCAGAGCAAAAATTGCGGCAAATAATAAACCTATGCCGTATATCCAAAAAGGAGTATGTATTTTGAAAGGATAAAGATAAATTATAGTAACAGCCAAAATAAAAGCAATCAGAAGAATATAAAAAGAGTTAAACCATATCTGCCCTATCCAGACGGCGATGATCTCATAGAGAATAATAGTGGAAAAAAATATGACCACCAGCCTATCTAATATTTTATTCATAATATATGATTATAGTATAAATTTAGCCATAAAAAATAAACAGCTATGAAAATTGTCTGTCTTCTGGAAAAATTGGATATTCTGCAAGGAGGGTTGGGGCAATTTTTTTATTATATTTCCAAGCATCACGTCCGTCTGGGACATACAGTCTATATTTATTGTTTTGGAAATCCTGCTGACAACTGTGAAAGAAATGGTATCAGGATTCATCACGTGCTGAAACCAAAATTTGTGAGGATATTCGGCGGGTCGGCACTTTTATCTGCCGTCAATAGAGAAGCTATACATCCTGATATCATCCACGGACCCCAGACTATACCGTGGGGCTGGTTGTTTGGGTATAATAAGCCGCTTGTAAACTGCAAATATATTTTATCTGTCCATTCCGGAATTGATTCCTTAAATAAACTCCGGGTGGAAGGTCTCAAAAGCATGATCCAATCGCTTGAGTATTCGTATCTTCAGAGTTTTATCGCTCAAAAAGTTGACCATGTTTTGCCTGTGGCGCAATTTATAAAAGATGAATTGATAAAATTGGGAGTTGATGAAAATAAAATTACCGTGATTCCCCCGGGAGTTGACCTGTCTAAATTTAAACCGCGGGAAAAACACAGGGAAAAGAGTTCTTTTGATGTATACTATTTTGGACGCGCAGTCAGAAGAAAAGGGATTAGATATTTTCTTCAGGCAGCCTATATTTTAAAAAATTATACCGATATTCACTTTCATCTGGTAGGTATCACTCCCTCGGACGAGGAATATAAAGATATTATAAACACATTAAAAGGTAACCAACTTTCCAGTAAGGTAAAAATACATAAATTTATTCCCCATAATCTGATTCATAAAGAATATCAAAAAGCAGATGTAGTAATTTTACCTTCACTGTTTGAGCCCTTTGCCCGGACAAATCTGGAGGCGCTGGCCACAGGTGTACCGCTAATTGCCACTGCAATGGGAGGAGTAATGGATTTGGTGCAAAATGAGATCAACGGTTTATTGATTCCCCCGAAAAATGCCAGAGCAATAGCCGGAGCCATCTTAAAATTGAGAAAGGACAATAATTTAAGAGAAAAACTGATAAAAAACGGGCTTCAGTCGGTCAAGAAATACGATTGGCAAAACATTGTCTCTCAATACCTTCAGGTGTTCAAAACTGTATTATCAAAAAGTTAATTTTTCTCCCAACAGGAGACCAAACGGCCATACAGGAAACCGGAAGTTTCAGCGTAATTCTCCAGCAGCCTGACAAAGGCCAGTATAGTGACCAAGTGCCATGGGATAAGAGAAAATCCCCGTCTTTTTATTCCGTGTCTAAGTAAAATAACGATATAAAATAATAAATTCAAAAAGAGAAAGAATTTAACTCCCGTGGTATATCCTCCAACTATACCTGATATAAATGTACTAAAAATAATTAGATTGACGGTGAAGTGTTTTTTCCAGTGCAAATCCTTTGGATGACAGACATAATATTTATGCTTTCCGGCTTCATGCCGGAAACTTCTAATTAACCCTTCCATCAGATTTCTCGGTTTACCGGCATGATATTGGATGGCGCTGGGAACAAATCCTATATTTATATTATGTACTTTAAGTTTATGGCTTATATCTTTCTCTTCTGCGACATTTATATGGCAATTAAATCCGCCTATTTTTTCCAATACTTTTTTCCTGAATGCCCAGGCGCATGTAGGGAGATAATTATTACCGTATATCAAAACATAATTGCTATTTAGAGCCCTAAGATATAGGGAATCCGGATGAAATACTCTTCGAACGTCAGAAACAGCATCGAAATGCTTCATATTTTTTTCAATCTCTGATAACCAATCTTTATCAGCAATCGAGTCTGCATCCAGAAAGACGACAATATCGCCTGTTGTCTTTCTCCAGCCTATATCTCTGACTGCACCTCTACCGAGATTTTTTTCCAGTTTAATAATTTTACATTTAAATTTTCGGGCAACCTTTGATGTTTGGTCCACTGATCCATCATCCACCAAAACAATTTCATCCGGTTTTCTCGTTTGAGTCTCAAGTGAAGAGATACAGGCAGCTATATAATCCTCACAATTATAGGCGGGAATGACAACGGAAATAGTTTCTTTTTTCATTTTTTATTCTTTAATATTCACAATACGAAGTTTATAATAGTCCATATGACGAAGGCAACTGTTATATTTGGGATCGATGATGTTTTTCCTTACCCTGAATATCAAAAGACTCTGAACCTTTTTTTTCACTTTTTGGAAAAACATCCGCAACTTAAGGTCACCTGTTTTACTCCCGCAAGTTATACTTTCTAAACGTCGGATTTATTCAGTAAACTTTGCCGACGGCTGATAAATTTGGATATTTATCGGGGTTTTGCCGATGATACTTTCAGGATAGATAAAAATAAAAATTTCACTTCTCTTGTTCAGAGATTTATTCATAATGGCCAGCTTGAAGTAGCTTCCCATGGATTCACACATACCGGAAGTCCACCGCATTTTGCCAGAGAGTTTGCAAATCTGCTTGAGGTTGAAATAAATGAAAGACTGGCAGCGATCAAAAACATCTTTCAGAAAGCCGGCTTCCCACAACCTGTCGGTTTTGCCCCTCCGGGTTGGGGTATCGGCAAATATCTGCCTGCGCAACTTATAAAAAATAATTTTAAATATATGGCTGCCTCGTTTGACAATCTGACCGATCCCAGCAAAAGTTCTCAAAGCCACCAGGCAGGTATCAAAAATATATCAATGCTTAAGCCCGAAAAATATCAGGGAATCCTCAATATCCCCAGAAATTGGGACATTGCACAAGGCACCATAAAAAGAGCGTGTGGGGTCATCGAATCCGGAGGCATTTTATCTATCCATGCCCATATGTATCCGATTGGTGTAAATAATGAAATTTCCGAAAAAAATCTTACGAATTTAGAAAGACTTTTAAACTATCTGACCGCCAACTTTAAAATAGATTATTTTACGTTTTATGGAACATACAAAACAACTTATGAACTATAAAGTCGCTCTCCGCTCGCTTTGTTCCCATAATTATATAGATCAGTTGATAAAATCTATGCCGTATGTTTATCGGCCAAGAACCAGATTTCTTGTCCGTGATATTTTAAACACCCAAATCCCGCTGGTCATCCATTTCCAGTTTCTGACTAGACATTTGGAATTTTTTTTGATTGCCGCTCTTGCCAAAGTCCGAAATATTCCTCTTGTCTCGACTCCCCATGATCTTCACCCGGAACACCAACTGGGCAAGGATTATCCGCTGATTTCCACCATGCTGAAACTGGTGGATGCCATCATTGTACTTTCCCGTAAAAATAAAGCGGAAATAGAAAGTTTAGGAATAGCTGCGGATAAAATATTTATTTTCCCTCTTCCCAATTTAAATTTTTGGCACCAATATAAAATTTCCAGTCTTCTCGCCAGGAAAAAACTGGGTATACCGGACAATCATACCGTCTTTCTGCAGTTCGGCCCTGTTCTTCCCTACAAAGGTTATGATTTGACCAGTGAAGCATTTTTGCGGGTTTATCAAAGATATGACAAGACCACTCTCCTTCTGGGAGGAAAAATATTGGATCAGAAATTGTATAACAAAATCACCAGTCTTGCCAATACGAAATTTTGCCTTCCAGACAGATATCTTACTCATGAAGAAGTGGGCCTTTTATATTCCGCTGCTGATGTAGTACTTTATCCTTATAAGGAAATCAATCAAAGCGGGGCAATATTTGATGCTTTGGCATTCGGCAAACCAATGATTGTCTCAAACTTAGGCGGAATTCCCGAAGTGATCAAAGACGGTCGGGAAGGATTTCTTATAAGTCCAACTGCGACGGATTTAACTGCCAAAATGACCAGATTCATAAAAAATAGAAAACTGATTAAAATAATGGGAGATAAATCATATAAAAACAGCTATACCCGCACCTGGGAAGAAACATCCAAAGCACATCGAGAACTTTATGAATATCTTTTATCACCAAAGAAACCTTGACATGAAGAAAGTTATATATATATTTTTTATCGCGACTGCCCTTTTCTCCTTATTTGGCTTTATCATTGCCGGCACAAAGAATCTGAATGATAAATATCTTAGAGGAGAATACGAGGTGAGTTTAAGACTTATAAAGGGGGAAAGCCCATATTTCAAAGAATCTCCTTATCCATATCCATATTCATATAATATCGGAAATTATATTATCAATATCATTGGTTTATCTTTTTATAATCACCCTGTTACCCTTAAACTACTAAGAATTCTTAGCGGGTGGTCTCTGGGAATTTTAATTTTTCTTTTCTATTTTCCGAAACCGTATCCGCAAGGTTTTATCAGAGCAGGAATATTTTTTTTGACCTACCATTTTATCTTAGCTTTTGGTTTTTTTGCCATCAATGAACCTTATGCTCTGTTTTTTATCATGCTGGGATTACTTTTTTTCCATAAAAAGAAAAATATCGCCGGTATTTTGGCCTACTGCTTGGCGGTAAGCATCAAACAATTTGCCATTCTGCTTCTTCCTTTTTTGGCTGTTTATCTTTGGAATCAAAAAGATAAAAAGAAACTGTATACTGTTCTCTTCACCGGTAGTTTAATAACAGTAATTCTACCTCTACTGATTCCGGGATACCTAGACGTTTTATCCAATACTACTAATCTGGGTTTTGCCAATAGATATGATAATCTGTATGTTTTAGGAGGATCAATTCTTCCTTTTCTTTTAGGTTTTAAATTAAATGATATGTTGTTTTTAGCCAATAAAGCACTCTTTGTATTCATCTATTTATTCTTACTGTTAAAGTTTTTTCTAAAAAAAGACAGGAATATTTTTTCTGCTTATTTTATACCGGTTATAATATGGCTAATCCTACCTCCCAACGCCTTCCTTTGGGGCAATTATTTTTTTTGGGTATCGATACCGATATTACTCGCTCCTTCCCTCAATGCGGTTTTTGTATATTCACTACTGCTTATTCCGGAATATCTTCTGAAAATGGCTAACTCCGGACACAAAATTCTGCAAATTCCTTTATATTTGGCAACAGAAATATCGGCGGTAATTATATTTATCTATATTTTCAGATTTATCTGGAATTTCAAAGAGAACCAATCAAATCAAGTACCGGTTAAGTCTGTCATCTTTTTTATACTGCTGCAGGCGGTTTTGATGTTTATAGTAGGAGTGATGAGAAATAATTTATTATGGTTTATATGATAATGAAGAAAAAACTGTTGCTTGTCATAATTTTGGCCAGCCTTACTCTACGCCTCCTTTTAGGTTATTTCCTAGACGGCAGTTTTGATACTTTTGCCTGGAAAACGATAGCCGCGGCTCTACGAAACGGAGAAGGAATTTATTCATCAAAAACAATTTATTTCAGTCCCACGTGGCAACTATATAATTATCCCCCATTATGGGCTTATGTAATACAAATATTTGACGGGTTAAGTCGTGTTTTTCATCTTCCTTTCAGTTTCTTTCTGAAAATACCGGTTATGGTCGCTGAGATAATTATGGTTTATATCATTTCTTCCCAATCAAAAAAATTTCATGATCGTTTTAAGGTATGGCTGCTTTTATATGCCAATCCATTTGCAATCATATTGGCAGGTTATCATGGACAGTTTGATTTACTCTTTTTACTTTTTATAGTGTTGGCAATTTGTTCGGTTGAATCCAAAAAATGGCTTTTTGTCATCCTATATAACGCCATTTCTTTGGCCTGGAAAACGATTCCCTTGATAGTTTTACCAGCCCAGGTAAATTCCTGGCCAAAAGGCGGTAAGAAAATTCTTATACTGTTTTCCATCATTTCCCTACCCATGCTGTTTCTGATGCCGTATGTTTTTGACCCAAAATCAGTAAATGGAGTGACGAGAATTTTTAATTATTACGGCCTGACAGGTGTCTGGGGATTGCCCAAAGCGCTGGATTGGTTACTGCGGCCATTACCAGACGGTTTAAATTCCTGGATTCTAACTGGTTATCTTGAGCATAGAAAAAACATCTTTATTATCTTTTATCTATTTACCACAAGTATGGTATATCTATCTAAAATGAAAATGCTCCGCGGCGTATACGTATTATTTCTCACTTTCAACTGTTTTGCCTCCGGTTTCGGAGTGCAATATTTTTATTGGCTCCTCCCTTTCGGTTTATGGTTGAAACGATTTAAGGAGATGACGGTTTATTTATTTTTGGTAACAATATTCAGCCTCGGATTTTATCTGAAATATCTCTCTTTCCATGATAAGCAGTTAGTCTTTTTTTCACAAACAATAGTGGCTTTTTATGAAAAATTTCATCTGGCGGGAATTATCGGCAGCCTTATCTATATCTTATGTTTTTGGTGGTGGCTTCAGGAGATAAAAATTATGATCAAACCGGCAATGCTTATTATTGGCAGAACCCGGGAAAATTTGTTTAAAAAGTTCTTGTTTAAAGGTTAAAATATTTGTTAAGATGATATAACTAATGGAAAATAATTTTTCATACTCGTTAGTTTTGCCTGTTTACCGGGAGATCCGTAATCTTGAAATACTCATACCGAAAATTTTGAAAACTTTCGATAAAATTAAAAGACCGGTTGAAATAATCGTAGTTGATGATGATAGCCAAGACGGCACAGCAGAATTCATCCGGCAACTTCAAAAAAGGGGCAACCCTATAAAATTTATTGAGAGAAAGAAAGAAAAGGGTTTTTCGACAGCCCTTCTTGCCGGTACCAACGCTTCCTCGCTTTCTTCAATAGTCCATATGGATGCTGATTTAGCCCACGATACGGGTGATTTATTGCGGATAGTCAGGATTTATGAATCAACTAAAAATCCCGCTGTAGTGGTGGGTTCAAGATATGTAAAAGGCAGTTTATATAAGGGTAAGCCTTTCTTGAATCAGATTTCCGGACGCATTGCCAGTATTTTTTGCCGATTACTTCTGGGACTGCCTATCGTTGATGTCTCCAATAATTTCAGAATATTCCCTGCATCTTTATGGAGAAAAATTTATCCGGATATCAGTATCAGCGGCAACGTCATGCTGGTCCAAGAGTTGATACTGATGAAAAACTGCGGAGCTCATTTTACGGAAATTCCCACCACCTATATAGAAAGACGGTTTGGCGATTCCAAACTACATGTTTTCAAAGAAGCAAAAAGTTTTTTTCAGGCACTACCTACCCTAATAAGAAATAAATATAATAAAGCATGAGAGAAGATTCCCTAAAAACAAAAAACAGAAAAGATCTGTCATTTTATCGCCAGAAAAAAGTTTTGGTCACAGGAGGTGCGGGATTCATCGGTTCATATCTGATACCGCTTCTTCTTGAGTTAGGCGCAAAAGTGATAGTAGCTGATAATTTATCACGGGGCAATTTAAAATATCTCAAACCGAACCTGGATAGAATTTCATTCTACAAAACTGATCTTACCTCCTTTTCCAACTGCGTGAAAGTAATAAAAGGCTGTGATATCGTCTTTAATCTGGCTGCCAAAAATACCGGTATCGAATATGATCCGGGACATGAGCATGAAATGTTTACTGAAAACATGCTTCTGCAGCTTATGCCGCTTAAAGCGGCGGCATCCTCCAACTGCTCTTACTTTTTACAGGTATCCTCCGCAGTAGTTTACCCCAGGAAAGACGGGGTTATTTATGAGGAAGACGTCTCAAATGTTCCGGAGATATCAAAATCAGGCTATGCTTATGCTAAGCTTATGGGTGAAAAAGCGGCCACCTGGTATGCAAAAAATACCCATCTTCAAATAGCCATCGCCCGACCAAACAACGCCTATGGTCCGCGTGATGAATCCGCAATCACTACTTTGCATGTCATTCCGGCTTTAGCCAATAAAATTCTGCGCGGTGACAATCCTGTCGTAATGTACGGTTCGGGTAAACAAAAACGGACATTTACCCATGCACGGGACTTTGCTTTGGGTTTACTCTATGTTTTAGCCAAAAGCGCCTCACGAAATCCATTTCCTATCAATATCTCATCGGATGATGAACTGATCATCGATGATGTGTTTCAAAATATCTGTGATGCTTTGGATAAACATCCGAAGGTCATCCATGATCAAAATAAACCGGAAGGCCCGCTTCGGCGTTATCCTGATAATACGAGACTCAAAAAACTGGGCTGGGACCAGACAGTTCCTTTTAAAGAAGGGATATACGAAACTGCATTATATATAAAAAAACACTTTCGGAATGAAGGATAACGATCATGCGTTTCTTTATCATTCTATTTCTGGCTTTTATTGGTATATCAGCAGGTTTGGTAATTGTTGAGGTAACACTGATAAAAATAGGCTATCGGCCTCAACAGACTATATGGACATTTGACCCTGGTAAATCTAATCCGTATGCCAGTAGAACGTTTACTCCTGATCTAAATAAAATATATTCCTTCAAATCAGATTCAGCAACACAGGATATGTTTGGCTTTCGTAAAAATCCAAACCACGATTTCACCCCAAAATATAGTTGTATTATAACAATGATGGGTGATTCTTTTACTTGAGGCGAGGGGGTAGCCAATGATCAGACGAGCCCTTATATGCTGGAAAAATTTCTAAATGATAGAGACTTATCATGCATTGTTCATAATTTGGGAGTCCCCGGATACAGTCTTGACCAGAAAATAGTCTATTTGGAAGAATTACTGGCAAAAAATCAAATAACTCCAACGCATATAATTATGGAGATAAACTAGAATAATTTGTTTGACGGGTTAAATCTTCCACTTTTCACTTATAAAAAAGATAAATTAGTCAGGATTCCCGCCTTTATCAATGGTTTGTTCTTGCAGGGTTTATTCCGCCAGTTAGTTCCGCAATGTGCTAAAGAGAGTGCTATTGTCAATCTTGTTGCGAACCGGCTTCAATATATACGTTTATCCCGATTCTACAGGCCTAAAAAGGAAAACACGAAAATCTGGGTAGAAAGAAAAATTGAACTGGAAATCAAATATCTCAAAGAGATGGCCCAGCGAAAAAATATACAAATAATCTTTGTCCAGACGCCTTATCAAAAATATTTTTCCAAAACACAGAATCTTGAGGATTATCACACAATAAGCAGATTATTTATATCGGTTCCGCATTACGTTGATGCAAATATAGAGATTGAAAGATATACCCGGGATTTATGGCAAAAGGAAAATAAAGACCTTTCCCTAATAGAAAAATCATTAAAAGAAGCACTAAAAGTTGGGAAACACATAGATGAATTCCTGTTTTTTTCCGAAGATGAAGAGCCGAACAAGATGCTTCGTTTTGGAGAAAGGCACCTGAACCCGATGGGTTATTGGGTTTATGCAAAAGCAGTTGAAAAGGAGATGTTGAAATTGTTAAACGAGACCCTCAAAAGTGAAAAATAGTTTTCCCGGCAAGATAGAGTATCGAAAGAAGCGGGAAAATTACATAAGCTGGCCGCTTTTTCATCAAATAGTCTACCCCTTTTGTCGCAAGGAATGGAAATATAAAGTAAAGAGCGGTGGCATAACGGACGGTGCGGTCAAGCGACTTGATGAAATCGGGTAAAACTGTCCATCTTTGTAATATTAATAATATGATATATGTTGTCAAGCTAACTATTATCAGATTAAATAAAAAGTTATTACCGTATTCTGATTTTTTGGGTCTTTGGGTGAAACCGACAAAAAGACTAGCTATTATCATAAATAGCGCTAGACCGGTGGAAAGTTTAAGCGGAATACGTAAAATACCTTTTACTTGATTGGGGAAAACAACCAGAAGCGACAGATGTCTATAAAGAACGATAAAAAATGCCTGTATCCTGGTGAGAATAGTGCCCGCAGATGAATATATTCCCGTATCTTCAACCATTAGCGGATTTCCAAAAGCAATATAATTCCTGAAAAGCCAAATACTTGAGATAAATATAGATAATACTATTGGTATCAGGATATAGACTCGCTGTTTGCGGGAAGCAAGTAATAGGGTGAAAGCGATTGGGATGATTAGAAGCATCATACTTTGCTTAAAAAGAAATCCAGTACCCAGAAATATCCCTGCCAATATGGCGTATAATATGGCTTTTTGCTGGATTCCATAAGTCATCAGAACTACAGACATTATCCCGAAAAATGAAAGCGGGATATCAGAATTGGCAGTTGCAGAGAAAAATATATGTATGGGCAGCATACTTGAGAAGAAAAGCATGATATTGGCTAAATATCCGGATTTGAAAATTATTTTCCCCAGAAAATAAGACGTAATGACAAATAACATACCGAAAATAATTGAAGGAATACGCAGTACAAAGTCAGTTTGAAAAGGTGTTAGCGAAAGGTAAGATGAAATATTTAAAAAGGGCAGTAAAGAATAAAAGTATAAAGGAGATATCGTTCTATAAGGAGTGTGGGCCCAGAGGCTATTCCCGTATGCGTAATTTTTGGGAAGAATCTGAGATTGTTTGCTTTGCGTATCAAAATAAAGCGGGTCGCTTTTTGCAGGCATATTAAAATTTTTGCTTAAGTAGACTGTGGTGATGTAATGCTTAAATTCATCAGGCCCGGTCAATGGCGGAGTTTTAATTGCCACAAAAATGCGTGACAGAATAGCAATTAACAGTAAAATACATGTTGCGTAACGGTGATTAAATATCCAAAACATTCTTCCTTTTATCATAAAGCTCACTTGTGTATTAAGTGTAAATTAACAAGCGGTATGTTGCCACTAGGAAAATTGATATAATGAGTTTAATGCCAAAAAAATCTCTAAAACAGATGAAGGTTATCGTCATAATTTTTTCAATACTTATTATCATCATACCCATTTCGTCTTCTGCCTATAATCTCTTTATAGCGCCCCGTGCCAGTAATATAACTACAGTATCTCAACTCCACACAATTACCAGACTGCTTATCGCTCAAGCAAAAGACGGTTTTTGTATGAAAGAGGAAGAAGTAAATCAATACTTTAGTTTGTTGGAATCATATTTTTCGTCTTTCTCTCAAGTGAAAGCGGATTTATCAAACGATAATCTTCTCAAGGTAAGCGCGACTACCTTTTACCGGGGCATTCCTATACCGGCAGATATGACATTTAAGACGACTATTGTAGATTTAAAACCGCAAATCAAGATACTGGGCGGTTCCATATTTCTTATCTTTCCTATACCGCAAAACTTTATTGATAAACTTGAGAACAGAATAAATAGCCGTCTGGGCAAAGCTTTTGAGAAAAACGAGTTGAAGGTCGAAAGTTTCAGTATTATAAAAAAAGAATTCTGTTTTAAAGGTATGATTTCTCCGAATCTTTTAGATCCTACGCGTCTGAATCCAAAATTAGACAAGGCGCTTTTGTGAAAAAGGTTTTAAGTTTTCTACTTTTGGCCGTTAGCCGTTAACATATCGATTTTCATCCTGGGAGAAGAATGGAAAAGACGTCGGAGTATAAAATATTCCGTTCTGGGAAAATTATCGGTAACTGGAAAAATTGGGCCGGTAAAATTTCTGATGATTTTCTCATCTCCTAAATATAAATTGGCTATATCCTCTGCTGTGAACTTTACTCTTTCTCCCTGATCCAGATCTTTCAAAATGGCAGGATTTTGGAACTGTTTCAGAAATTTTTCTTTACCAAAAGTTATAGGTTGCTTCGATCCAATAAGATAAACTCCTATTTTCTTAGGTGAATTAAATACCAGAATATAAGGATATACATCAAGGAAACTTTTCATAATCATTTGAATATCCTCGCGTCTAGAAGAAAAATATATCCATTGAGTCACTAACCCATTTGGTCTAAGAATCTTTTCAATATCTTTATAAAATTCCGTACTGTAAAGTACAGTCGTTCCGGCGCTATTTACAGGTGGAGGAGGATCAATTACCACCAAATCATATGTATCTTTTGTGACAAAAACGTAATTTCTGCCGTCATTGATGACAACTTTTGCCTTTGGATTGGATAAAATCTGTTTGGCATCGGAATGAAAATAATCCATGAGCTTGGGCACTGACGGTACCAGTTCCACCGTGGTAACATCAAGACCTAAATTGACTGCTGTTTTAAATGTCGTCCCCATACCGAATGCGATGATCAAAACATCCTGCGGGTGAGGATGGACAGAAGCCGGAAGTATGCTTAGCGGAACTTTCACCACATTGGGTATTTTAAAATCGGTGGCGGTGACAAGAAGTGAAAGAAATGCCGACAGACCTATAATTAATTCTGTAATCCCAAAAAGAAAAAGCGGAGGGATTTTTGATAAAAAAACCTGAATATAAGACTGCCCGCTGCTATTCCAAAAAGTACTAAACCAAGAATAAGTGCAAAAGCATAAACATATGTACCAGAAGATGGCGTCAGAAGTCTGGTCCAAAGAACCTCATAAGCCAAGGAGACAAAACCGGATATGCCAAATATCATAACCGGAAATATTACAGGCAAAGGTATCATGTATGATGATCAATCGTAAGCAGAAAATCACTATAAATCCGACTACAATCTATCATAAAACTAAAAATTATGCGGGATGGTGGTTTTCTTGCAACTTAATGTATTCTGAAATCAAAGTTGCACCAGCAACCACAATAGGTATAGCCAAAAGAGCCCCTCCTATCCCAGCAATCTTTGCTCCAATCAGTAAAGAAATAATCGTTACCAACGGCGGTAATCCTACTGTCTGTTTCATAACCAGTGGAACGATTATATGTGATTCTGACTGTTGTATAACAAAGTAAACTACGATTGTTATGAGGGCTAATATCGGTGAAATAGTTAAGGCCACCAAAATTGCGGGGATTGCCGAGATTATCGGTCCTATAAATGGTACAATCTCCAAAATTCCTGCCAAAATTGCCAAAGATAATGTATAAGGAATTCCAATTATAGTCAGTCCAATAAAAGTCGCCAAACCAATTGTCACTGCCAATATTACCTGACCTCGTACCCAAGCACCTAAACCTTCTTCGATTTTTGAAACAATTTCCACCCATTTCTTTGCTTTATTTTCGTGCGTAATGTTTGAAAGATATTTTTTCAAATTTTCTCTCTCAATCAATAGATAAAAAGATATAATTACCAAAGTAAATAAAGTGATGATGTTGGAAAAAACACCAATTGTTACTTTCAACACGTTTTCTCCCAAAGGTGCCACTTGTTGAGTGATAACCTGTTGATCAATTTTTAAGAAAGGCGCCACCGACTGAAGATATTTTGGCAAATTTTCACCAAGATGGATGGATTGATTTACCACCGATGGCAATACAGAAGAAGCGCCATAAGCAATAGATAAGATGATGACGATATAAATGAGCAAAACAGACACAAGTCTGGGTACATGATATTTCTCCAGAAAATCCGCCCATGGTTTGAAAGCGGACATCAAAATAAAAGCGACGAATACCAAAAAAATAATTTCTCTTATTTGATATAAAAACCATAAAGACAGCAAGAAAAATACGGCAAAAATTATAGTTTTATGGGAAATTTCAACTTTCGTAGGCATAAGAAATATTAACTAATAACTAATAACCAATCACAAATAACTAGCTTCGAGTATACCATTTCGCTACTGTTTCTTCTACTGCGCCCCGAAATTCATATTCGGAGACATCAAACCATTTACCCTGAGAAGTTCGTAGTGCTTTCCGAAACCATACTAACTGTCTTTTAGCATAGTCTATTTCCTGAAATTGCCAGCTTTTTATAGCTTCAGCCAGGGTTTGTTTATTTTCTATATAATCTTTTAGTTCGCATGCGCCAGTTGTGGTAAAAGCCGGCAAAAACCACGAATATTTTTTCTGCATCAATTTTTTCACTTCTTCTACGGCTCCTTGTTTTATCCGCTTTTCTATCCTTTTGTATATCCTTTCGCGCAAAATCTTTTTAAAATCGGTCCGAAGCCCGATAAAAAAAATATTTTCCGGGGGTATTGCTTTTAGTCCGGTAAATTTTTGTGAGTAATTCTGCTTCCATTTTGCTACTTCTATTGCCCTTATCAGACGCCTGGGATTTTTGTTATCTGAATCATTCATGCCCTCCCATCTTGCCAAATCTTCCTCTTTCAATTTTTTCTGCAAATTCTCCAAATCTAATTTCTCCAACTGGCTTCGCAAAACTTTATCCGGAGGTATCATATAGGAATCATAGGGATTTATAACTGATCTGATATAAAAACCTGTCCCTCCTACTACGATCGGTAATTTATTTCTTGACCAAATATCAGATATGATTTTTTGAGCCAATACCGCATATTCCCCTGCGTTGAATGGATAATCCGGTTCTACTATATCAACTAACCATACCGGAACTTCATCTTTCAATCTGAACCCTACCGACAACTTATTGTTTGTAATTCCTAATTCATAATTCTGAATTCTGAATTCTGAATTCTTATCTAAGTCTTTGCCCGTTATTACA
>OBEQ010169612.1_pt1 | contig 18057 bp, 17 predicted proteins | sample 1670901 | NCBI WGS metagenome assembly OBEQ01 (sample SAMEA104232315, study PRJEB22302) | groundwater metagenome | biome: forest; feature: aquifer; material: groundwater | place: USA | collected 2011-08-07 | depth 5.4 m
AAGGCATGGATGTTTCACACTGGAGCCCGCCTAAGACCTAGTCGAGCAATCTTGAGGGCCATCCAGAAAACCCTTGCGACCTACCCCTTTCGTCAAATACTATTCAGCCATGAGACAGGCCGTTATCTATCCCGGAGAAGATGGTTATTGGGTGGCAGAATGTCCCAGTCTGCCCGGTTGTGTCAGTCAAGGCAAGACGAAGGATGAGGCGCTTGCCAACATCCGTGAGGCGATTGCCGCTTATACGGAGGCCTTAGAAAAAGACCATCTCCCGATCCCTCCTGAGACCTTTGAAACACTCCTCGTAGCGGTATGAGCAGGCTTCCCCGGATTTCCGGTCGAGAATGCATCAAGGCCCTGCAAAAAATAGGTTTTTACCAAAAACACCAAGTTGGGAGTCATGTCGTCATGCGGCGAGACCACCCCTACGCTCAGACGGTTGTCCCGGACCATAAGGAATTGGATCGAGGGACACTCCGGGCCATCATCAGACAGGTTGGTTTGTCGGTCGAAGGATTTCTCTCACTCCTCTAATCCCCGCTCTCATTTTTATCGAGTTCCAAAAAATGAATGGACATTCATTCATTTTTTTCTTAGGGTCAAAAAACTGGATCCCCGCTTTCGCGGGGATGACATTCTTACGGGGATGACATCTTAAGGAGGCCTCTATGATCGCGATCTATGGACTCTTTACCGGAGCAAACTGGGGATGGTTTTTAGGGGGGGCGGTCCTCCTGGCTTTGATACTCGGATATACCGGGGCGCCGTTGCTCCTCTGGACCGTTGTTGCCACCCTTGCCCTTGTCGGATTTAAGGCCCCGGTTTCCGTGATCGGGATCTTTCTCGCGATCGCCGCCATTTTTAATATCAAGCCTCTCCGCCGACTTCTGATTACTTCCTGGATCGTGAATTTGATGAAATCGTTTCTCCCAAAAATTTCGAGTACGGAGCGGGTTGCCCTCGAGGCCGGGGTGGTCTGGATCGAGAAGGATCTCTTTTCCGGCAAGCCTGATTTTAAAAAGATGTTGAAGGAACCTTATCCACAACTCACGAAGGAAGAGAAGGCCTTCATGGAGGGTCCGGTTCAGGATCTTTGTGAAATGGCCAATGATTGGAACATTTGGAAGGAAAAAGACCTGCCGCCTCCGGTCTGGGAACATCTTAAGAAACATCGTTTCTTCGGGATGATTATCCCGAAGGAGTACGGCGGACTCGGATTTTCGGCCCTTGCCCACAGCGAAGTGGTAATGAAGTTATCGACACGATCCCTTCCTCTTTGCATCACGGCGATGGTCCCCAATTCCCTGGGGCCCGCGGAGCTTCTTGTTCACTATGGGACCGACGAGCAGAAGAAACGTCTTCTGCCTCGACTCGCTGCGGGAGATGAGATCCCCTGCTTCGCCTTGACGGAGCCGATGGCAGGGAGCGATGCCGGTTCTTTGAAGTCGGAGGGGGTTCTCTTTAAAGGGGACGACGGTAAGCTCTATCTTCGTTTGAACTGGAACAAACGGTGGATTACATTGGCGGCGATCTCGACCCTGCTTGGTCTCGCCTTCCGTTTGAAAGATCCGGACAATCTCCTCGGCAAGGGGCCGGACATCGGAATCACCTGTGCCCTGATTCCTTCCAACACCAAGGGGGTTGTCCTGGGACAGAGACATGATCCTCTCGGAGTCCCTTTTTACAACTGCCCCACTCAGGGAAAAGATGTGATCGTCCCGATTGATTGCATCGTCGGCGGACTTGAGGGGGTGGGACGCGGTTGGAATATGTTGATGGACTGTCTGGGGGCCGGGCGCGGGATTTCGCTGCCGGGTCAGAGCGCAGGTTCGGCCAAGTTGGCGACCCGCGTTGCCAGCGCTCACGCGTCGATTCGAAAACAGTTCGGTGTTTCGATCGGTCAATTTGAAGGGGTGGAAGAGCCGTTGGCTCGAATTGCCGGGTTTAACTATCTCATCGAGGCGACGAGACGGCTCACCCTGGGGGCATTGGATCAGGGGATCAAGCCTCCCGTCGTGACCGCGATGGTGAAATACAACTCAACGGAAATCTGCCGGAAGATTATTATCGATGCGATGGATATCCAAGGAGGGCAGGGGATTTCCCGAGGTCCCAGAAACCTCCTTGCGCATACCTACATTGCGGCCCCAATCGGGATCACCGTCGAAGGGGCCAACATCATGACCCGCACCTTGATGATCTTCGGCCAGGGGGCGCTCCGGGCCCATCCGTACGCCTATCAAGAGGTTCGTTCGGCGGAGCAGGGCGATTTAAAAGGTTTCGATCGGGCCTTCTTTGGACATGTCGGCTTCGTCGTTCGAAATCTTTGCCGTTCGGTCCTTTTGAGTCTGACCCGTGGTTATCTGGCCCCGGCCCCTGTCGGGGGTGAAGTGGCCGGTTATTATCGAAAACTTTCCTGGGCCTCCGCCTCTTTTGCCCTGATGTCGGATGTCGCGATGGCCGGCCTGGGAGGAACCCTGAAATTTCGTGAAAAAATTACCGGTCGGTATGCCGACATCCTTTCTTGGATGTATCTCGGTTTTTCGGTGCTGCGTCGGTATGAAGCCGAGGGACGGAGAAAGGAAGATCTTCCCTTTGTTCATTTTTGTCTGCGGTACGCAATTCATCAAATTCAAAATGCCTTCGACGGGATCTATAAGAACATCGGCGTCCCGGGTCTCGGGTGGTTTTTTGCCGGTCCGGTCAGTGGGTGGTCGCACTTAAATTCCATGGGGGATGAGGCATCCGACGAGATTTCCCACCAAATTGCCGTGCTGATCCAAAAAGATGGTGAACAGCGGGATCGGATGACCGAGGGTCTCTTTTATCCGAAGGGGGAGAATGAGGCCCTGCGAAAAATGGAAGTCGCCTTCAAGGTCGTGAAGACGGCGGAAGAGGCGGAGAAGAAGATTCGGAAGGCAATCAAGGCCAAGAAACTGGCGAAGGGAAAGATTGCGCAGCTGATCGAAGAGGCCACCAAGAAGGGGATCATCAGCGAGATTGAGGCGGCGAATCTGAAAAAAGCCGAGGAAGTTCGGCTTCAGGCGATCACCGTCGATGATTTCTCACAGGAAGAATATCTTGGAAAAACCGCCGACATGCCGACAAAAAATATTCGTTCGGCCTAATTGTCGGGGTGGCTGGATTTGAACCAGTAACCCCCTGCTCCCAAAGCAGGTGCTCTACCAGGTTGAGCTACACCCCGAAACTTCTTCTTTCTACTATGAGGCCATTTACCTGACCAGGGGTTTTCACCCTTGCTTGACTCATCGCATTACAAGCGATAACCTCCTCCATAACCCATGGTCACTAAAGAAGAAGCCCTCAAGTATCACTCCGAAGGTCGAAAAGGAAAAATTGAAGTTACCGCTACCAAGCCTTGTGAGACCCAGAAAGATCTCTCTTTAGCCTACACCCCCGGTGTTGCCGAACCCTGTCTCGAAATTGCCAAAGATCCACTGAAATCATTTGATTATACCGCTCGAGGAAATCTTGTCGCGGTCGTGACGAACGGAACCGCTGTTTTGGGGCTCGGCAACATCGGGCCTCATGCCGCCAAGCCGGTGATGGAAGGGAAGGGGATCCTTTTCAAAAAATTCGCCGACATCGACGTGTTTGATCTGGAGATCGACGCGACCGATCCGATTACTTTTGTCAGTGTCGTGAAATCGCTCGAACCGACCTTCGGCGGAATCAATCTTGAAGACATCAAGGCCCCCGAGTGTTTTTTCATCGAAGAAAAATTGATCGAGATGATGTCAATCCCGGTCTTTCACGACGACCAGCACGGGACGGCGGTCATCACTGCGGCGGCGCTTCTGAATGCCCTCGAAGTCCAAGGGAAAGATATTAAAAATGTTCGGATCGTCTTTTCCGGCGCGGGGGCGGCGGCAATCGCCTGCGCGAAGCTGGCGATTTCGATGGGGGCTTCGAAAGACCAGATCACCCTCTGTGACCGAAAAGGGGTGATCTACGACGGGCGGCCGGGGACCGAACCTTATCGAGCTCAGTTTGCCAAGACGACAGCGATGAGGACGATCGGGGACGCGATGAAGGGGGCCGATGTCTTTATAGGCCTTTCGAGCAAGGGATTGATCACACCCGATATGATCAAAGGGATGGGGCCGAAGCCGATCATCTTTGCGATGGCGAATCCAGATCCGGAGATCGATTATCACGAAGCGAGGGGGGTGCGATCCGATAGTATCGTCGCCACCGGTCGGTCGGATTATCCCAATCAGGTGAACAATGTTCTCGGCTTTCCCTTTATTTTTCGAGGAACTTTGGATGTCGGGGCCAAACGGATCAATGAGACGATGAGAATTGCAGCGGCTCGGTCTCTTGCTGCCCTGGCTCACGAGGAAGTCCCGGAGGAGGTCTGCCGAACCTACGGGGTCAGGTCCCTCAAGTTCGGGCCTGATTACATCATTCCAAAGCCGTTTGATCCCCGGGTCCTTCTGTGGGAGGCGCCGGCTGTCGCCGAGGCGGCGGTCTTGACCGGAGTTTCCACACGCCCCTTTGAAAGCAAAGAGGCCTATCGAAAATCGTTGGAAAAACTTCTGAAGAAAAGAGACGTTCGTGGCTACCCCGAGCTTCGCAATGAAGCGGTGACAAAATCGATCCCTTCCGGTCGCGCGAACGTTCCCTCCTGAAAAATTTTAAAAACTTTAAAAAGTTCTTAAAAAAAGACGCAACCTTTTCGATGGCGTGTCGAGGATCCCGGCATTCGGTTATGGTGCGCGCTGTTACTACATTCGTTCAATTAACGTCTTTCAGCCGTGCCTTTCCCGATTCTTCCATTCTTGCGACAAATCCTGCATTCATCAACGAACAGTTGGGCCGCTCCCCGCCGGCAACCAAGCTGATGGCGACGATCGGTCCGGCTTCCGAAGGTGAGAAGGTGTTGGGAGAATTGATTGAGGGCGGGGTTACGGGGTTTCGGGTCAATATGTCCCATGTTCTGACTCGAGACGACCGGCTGAAGGCCCTGCGGTGGGCCTACACCGTGAGAAGATTGGCCCGTGAACGGGAACGAGAGGGGGCCCTGATCGCCGACCTCAAAGGGCCGGAGTTTCGCACCCGGTGTGGAAAAGGAAAGAAGATCCCTCTTGAGGCGGGCGAGGGAGTCATTCTCACAACGGGCCAAGGAGGGGGGTCGAGAAAAGTAAACGGTCGAAGGGTTATCCATGTTGCCGGGCCGGAAGGCTATGACCTTCTTGGGGACATTCGAGACCATAGCGAGGGGGCCTTTCAGGGGGCCGAGCGTCCTCTCGTGCTTATTGCCGATGGAAGGATCGGCATCGAGTTGAACTCGTGGGACGAACTTTTTTATCGATCGAGAAGGATTCCCGGCCTCCTGGGGACCGTCCGGTTTCCGGATCTTCTGGAAGACAACAAAGGTATCAACTTTCCCACGCTGGTTCTGCGATTGCCGGGTCTTGTTCCGGAAGACAGGGAGGTCCTTCGGGACATATTCTCAGTCGACTTCGCACGTGAGGCGTGGGGAGTCTTTAAGGATGGGAAACGAGAGGCTCGGCAACTTTCCACCCTCGGTTTCGATTTTGTGGCCCCCTCTTTTGTCCGTTCTGTCGATGACTTGAATAAGATCGTCGAATTATTGGAGGAGGCAGGGGCCGGTTTTCTTGACCATGTCAAGCTGATCCCCAAGATCGAGACGGTTGAGGCGGTCAATCCCGATGTCCTGCAAGACCTTCTTTCGCATCCAATGACGAGGGGGGTGATGGTGGCCCGGGGAGACCTTGCCGCCCAGGTCGGTTTCGAGGCCGTGCCGTTTTGTCAGAATGAAATCGTCCGTCTGGCCCGGGAACACGGCTGTTTTTCGATCGTGGCGACCGATGTCCTGGGGTCGATGACTGGCGGTGCTCAGAGGGCGAAACGTGCCGAGAATGGAGACCTCCATGGGATGATCGAGCATGGGGCGCATTGCATCATGCTTTCGGACGAGACCACGAAGGGAAAAGATCCGGCCTATATCTGTCGACATGCCTTCGGGATTTTTGCCTCCTCCTGGATGGAAGGGGCCCTGGCGACCGGGCTCATGAGACAGGCCCAAAGGAGGGAGACGCTTGAACGCCTCGATCGAGAGGTTAGCAAAGGCGGTTTTGAATACGATATTAGAGAAGCCCGTCTCTATCTGCGGGTGGTGCATGAGATCGCCACGGCGGACCAAGGAAACGATGTCGACGGGATCGTCCTCTGGTGTGAACGGGGGAGGAGTTTACGATGGGTCTCCCAGGTCTTGCCTCAAAAGCCGGTGATCCTGGTGACCCATGTTCCCCGGGTGGCACGCGAGGCGGCCTTGACGCGCGGGATGTTTCCCATTCTGGTCAATGAAAAGCCGGGCAGTGAGAATGAACTTAAAAAGATTATCGAGAGTGCAGTCCCGGTCCCTCAAGGAAGGGATCTGCATCTCCTCCTGATCCACAATCTGCCCGATTAATCCCGGAAAATCCTTCTGGCCCTCACCGAATTTTGCTAAGATCCGGGCCGTGGAATCTTTCCCTAAGGCAAAACTCCTCGAAGCGTATTATTATCTTCTCCTCACGCGCACCGTTGAGAATAAAATTGCCTACATCTGTCACAACCAGAATGCGCAAAATCCTTTGATCATTGGAAAAGGTTATCTCTCGACCGGTCAGGAGGCGATCTCGGTCGGGGCTGCGATGGCGTTGGGACCGGAGGACTGGCTGGCCCCGACTCATCGGGATTTGGGCGCCCATCTGGTGCGGGGGATCACGCTCCGACAGATTTTTTCACAATATTTTTGCCGACTCACTTCTCCCACACGCGGACGGGATGGGAATGTCCATTTCGGCGACACGTCCAAAAAAATTCTTGGGTTTGTTTCTCACATGGGGGCGCTGATGCCGGTTGCCAACGGCGTCGCGTCGGCGATGAAATATCAGAAAAAGAATGGGGTCGTTCTTTCACCGTTGGGAGACGGCGCTTCATCACAAGGGGTTGCGCATGAGGCGATGAATTACGCCTCGGTCTTCAAGCTTCCGGTCGTTTTTCTCCTGAATAATAACCGCTACGCGATTTCGACGCCGCTCCGCGAGCAGGCGGCGATTGAACATCTGGCGGTTCGAGCGGCCGGCTACGGCATGCCGGGGGTGACGATCGACGGCAATAAGGTGACGGAGGTCTATGAGACAGTGAAAGAGGCGGTTGAGCGGGCGCGCAGCGGAAAAGGGCCCTCTCTGATCGAATGCGAAACCTTGAGAATGTCGGGGCATGGCACCCACGATCCGGCGACCTACATCCCTGAAGAAGAAAAAGAGCACTGGAAGAAGAAAGATCCAATTGTCTGGTTTACGAATCATCTCCAGGGGCAAGGCTTCATTGCTGAAGCGGAGGAGAAAAAGATCGAAAAGAAGATCGAAAAAGAGATCGACGAGGCGATCGAGTTTGCGCGGGCACAGCCGGCGCCAACGCCGGAAGACCTGTTGAGGGATTGATATGGCGATGATGACTTACGGCGAAGCGATTCGAGACGGTCTTCGCACGGCTATGCGAAATGACAGCCGTGTTTATATTTTGGGCGAAGACGTGGCGGAGTTGGGCGGGGTCTATGGAATCACCAAAGGGCTCTGCGAGGAGTTCGGTAAGCAGCGGGTGAAGAATACGCCGCTCTCGGAGATGGCGATTTTGGGCGAGGCGATCGGTGCTTCCATCGCCGGACTGCGTCCGGTCGCCGAGATCCAGTTTGCCGATTTTATCACGACCGGTTTTTCGACCTTGGTCGATGTCGCCGCCCCCTATGCCTTTCGAACGGGGACCCATCTCCCGTTTGTCGTCCGAGCTCCATTCGGCGGAGGTTTGCGGATTGGGCCGTTTCATTCCAAGTGTCCGGAGGCCTGGTTTTTTCATGTGCCCGGTTTGAAGATTGTGGTTCCTTCGACTCCTTACGATGCGAAGGGTCTCCTCTTGGCGGCGATCGAAGATCCCGACCCGGTCCTCTTTTTTGAACACAAAAAACTTTATTACGATCTGAAAGAAGAAGTTCCTGAAGAGGCCTACACCGTTCCTTTAGGTCGGGCGATGGTCCGGCGCGAAGGGGCGCATGTCACGGTTGTCACGTATTCGGCGATGGTGAAATTGGCCCTGCAGGCGGCCGAGAAACTGGCGGCGGAAGGGATCGAGCTCGAGGTGGTCGATCTTCGAAGCCTGGTGCCTCTGGATGAAGAGACGATGCTGAATTCTTTTCGAAAAACGCATCGGGTGATTATTCTCCACGAGGCCCCGATCCGAGGCGGAGTCGGCGCCGAGTTGGAGGCTTTGATCTGTGAAAAGGCGTTCGAGTCGTTGGCCGCGCCGCCGATCCGGATCGCCGCCAAGATGATGCCGGTGCCGTTTCCCCCTCAATTGGAGGATTTTTACCTCCCCTCTCTGCAAGATATGATTGACGCCGCTAGAAGTCTGGTTCAATACTAAACCCCTTCTATGATCCTGATCCTCACCATGCCGCAATTCGGCGAATCGATCACCCAAGCCAAAATCGTTCAGTGGCTGAAAAAAGAAGGGGATTCGGTCAAAGAAGCGGAGCCTCTTGTCGAGATGGAGACGGAAAAATCGGTCTTCGCCTACGAATCTCCTTTCCAAGGAAAATTGGTCAAAATATTGGCGCCTGCGGGGGAAAATGACATTCCGGTCGGTGCGGAGATCGCCCAATTTGACGTGAGCGATGAGGACGGAAAAAAATACCTTTCTTTGGGGGTCGGCAAGGAAACCACGAAGGAGAGCACCGTTCTTCCGAAGGTTCAGACCATTCCGTTGGCCCCGATTCGGGCGCGGATCGCCGACAATATGATCCTTTCCAAACAAAAAATTCCCCATGCCGGCTGTAGCCTCGATGTCGATTTTGGGACCGCAGAAAAATGGCGGGTCTCTCAGGCAAAGCCGCCCAGTTACCTTTCGATCGCCGTCATGGCGGTCCTTAAGACATTGAAAAATTACCCTTCTCTCAACAGCTCTTTAAAGGAGGCGGAAGGGAAGAGATGGATCGAACAGTATCATGATGTCCATTTGGGGATCGCCGTCGCGACGCCCCAAGGGCTGATGGTGCCTGTCATCCACAATGCCCAGGCAAAGACCTTTTCCGAGATTCGGGAAGAGATCGAACGTCTGGTTGCCGGGGGACGGAGTGGAGCGCTGAAGGTGGACGATCTCACGGGAGCCACCTTTACCGTGAACAACACCGGGGCGATCGGGGCCACACGAAGCGTTCAAATTATTCCTTACCCGCAGGCAGCGATCTTGGCGACGAATCGGATCGTTCGCAAGCCGTGGGTGGTGGGGGAGAAAATAGAAATCAGACCGATCATGAGTCTGGACATCGCCTTCGACCATCGCATCATTGACGGGGATGAAGCCGGTCGGTTTCTGACCGAGTTGAAAAAGAATCTAGAGAGCGGGAGTTTCTTCTGAAGGAGAGGTCTCGTGAGTAGGCTCCTCGATGGGAGGCAACGGTTGGTCGCGTCCGTTTGTGGTAAAACCGAATGAGAGGTTGAAGGCCAGCCGACGAAGCTCTTTCTGCCGGGAAACCGCTCCCGCTTCCTCCCCATACGTTGCAAATTCAAATTTTACCGCCTTGAAGTCGAGTGTTGTTCCGGCCGCCAGATAGCCTTGATTGGCGCCGATGCGGACCGATGGTCTGAAAAACCAGAGTTTTGGGGCGACCGCTTCGGCACCGACGTTCCATTTTTTGATAAAGTCGACCCCCTGATTGAGTTCTCGAAAATCATTGGCGACATGGAACTCCCAGCTTCTCCAGGTCGGATGGATGGCAAACCCGGCGCCGACCGATTGCGGGGTATCCGGGACATTATTTCCGAAACGTGTGTTGCCGATATCCTGCCAGGTAAAACCGGCGGTCGGTTTCAGAATTTCCAGCCATTTTTGGTTAAAGGTCGGAAGGGTCCCTTTGAGCCCCAGGTCGAAACCGACACCGGTCGCGCGGCGACGGGGAACGACTGCGTTGAAATCGGCGGCGTTGACGATGTCATCGGTGGTGATCGTTTCATCGATGGAGAGTCGGTGTAGCACCTTCACATTGACACCCGCCTGAAGCCTGTCATCAAAAAATCCGTACGCCCCGCCTAGGGTACCCCCCATGTCAGAACGGGAAGAGATCTCGAAATTGGTAAAGGCCCTGTTCCGGAAGGAGATCGTGGTGCGGCTGTCGGTCAAAATACTCGCCGAAAACCATTTGTGCTGAACCTGAAGGATCGGCAGGCGCAGGCCGACGGATTCAAATTCTCCCGTGTGCTTATCCACAAAGGCACGGAAGACGTTGATCTTGCCGGAATCGGTCGACTCCTTGTCAATGTCGCTCGCCAGATCAAAGACATCCTTGCCCAATCCAATGAGCCCCGGCGAGAAGTCACCTGCGAAACTCAGGAGACGAAAATAGAGCTTTCGCTCAAAGTCATTGATGGAGGCTGGATTATAGAAAGGGGCATTCTCATCCGACCCCGGCATCGCAATAAAGGCGTTTCCCATACCGGCGGGACGGGTTCCTTTGAAGAGGCTCGGATACTCGTCCGGGATTGATGTCGCCGACTGGGCAAAAAGGATTCCCGGAAGCATCAAAGGCATCAATGCAAGAGAAAGGATGAGAAGGCGCTTCATCAGGCCAGTGGTCATTGGTTTGTATCCTTGCATGTAGCGACCCCCGAAGGATTTTCAAGGGCGCTACATCGACTCGCACGATCCGCTCCGGCACCATAGCTCTGTATGGGAATCCCGCTGCTTTCGATAAAACAGGTCTTCAAATCACTGAGACAAGAGGTCCCGTAATTTTCTCCCAGTGGATCGGCGAGCTTACAACGGCAGTGACCTTCCCGTGTCGCGCGCAGGGTATTGGCATCGCTGACTCCGGCAACAGACAGGTTAGAGTCTCCATTTTTGGCATTTGATTTAAATTGACTGACATCGCTGTCCGTGAAAGTGCCCGCGCTCACCTTCGCAAGGGTCACAAAGGTCTCAACAGCCTGAACCGCTCCCAATTGGAAGAAGGCACTGTTGGTCAGACTATTGCCTGATAGACCAGTGAGTGCGGTCTCCAAGACGGCGCCGGCGGCGCGGAGTTGGGTCCGATTGATCGTGACGCCATTGGCAGCTTCAACCTCGGTGATGAGATCGGCGAACTCCTTGGTGTCTTGAGTTGAGGTGCTCTGAGCGCCGACAAGTTTAGAGATGAATTGGAGAAAATCGACGCCGGCAAGGCCCAAACGGGCTGAAGAGGCGATGGAAGCCGCCTCTACGTTGGTAGGATCGTCGGCCAAGATGAGGGTGGCCGCATCGAGGGCCGCCTGACAAAAAGTCGTGAAGGTGGTCGAGTCGGATGGATCGCACTTGTCGATATTAAAACGGGCCGTGTCGAGGTTTGATTCCGTAGCTGTCGGGCAACCGCTCGCCCCAACGAACACAAACCAGACAAAAACGATCACAACAGAGAAAAAAGATTTTATAGCAAGGCGACTCATATTGGAAATGTTCCTGCCTCTTAACCCTATTTTTCATTTCATTGCAATCTTATTTTTTAAATGTTACCGAAAAGGCCGAAAAATTTTATGTCTCAAAGAATCTTAAAACTCGGAATTCCCAAAGGCAGTCTCCAAGAGTCGACCTTCCGGCTTTTTCAAAAGGCGGGATTTCGGATCACAATCGGGTCTCGGAGCTACATCCCGTCGATCGACGACCCGGAAATCGAAGGACTCCTGATTCGCGCCCAAGAGATGGCGGGGTATGTGGAAAAAGGGGTCTTGGATGCCGGGCTGACGGGACGTGATTGGATGACGGAACAGGATGCGGATGTCGAGGTGGTCTCGGAACTTCGTTACGCGAAGGCGGGGCTTCGGCCGATCCGGTGGGTCGTCGCGGTTCCGAACGACTCTCCCATCAAGTCGATCAAGGATCTTTCGGGAAAGAGGATCGCCACGGAGCTCGTCGGGTTCACGGAGCGGTATTTAAAGGAAAGAGGGGTTAAGGCGGAGGTTGAGTTTTCCTGGGGGGCGACCGAGGTCAAGCCCCCTCTCTTGGCCGATGCGATTGTCGAATTGACCGAGACCGGCTCGTCGCTTCGGGCCAACAACCTTCGGATCGTTGAAACTATTCTGGAATCGACGACCCTTCTCGTTGCCAATAAAAGGTCATGGAAGGACCCGTGGAAGAAAGAGAAGATCGAAAATCTCGTCATGCTCCTTCAAGGGGCGATCCAGGCGGAGGAAAAGGTTGGCCTCAAGATGAATGTCCCGAAGAAGAGCCTCAAGAAGGTCTTGGACAAACTTCCCGCCCTGCATGCCCCGACGATCTCACCCCAGTCGGATGACGAATGGGTGGCGATCGAGGTGATTGTTGCCGAGAAGATTGTTCGAGAGATCATCCCGGCCCTGAAACGGGCCGGGGCTTCCGGTATCGTCGAATACCCCCTTAATAAGGTGATTGATTAAAACTAAAATCGACCATGATGGCGTCGTGGTCGGATGCGAGTTTGCCGTTGTGTGTCAGGTTGCCGATTACTTTGGGCGCTAAACTCGCCCCCTTCCTCTCGCTTGAAATCTCTCCCATCTGCAGGATGCGCAGTTTCTTTTGAGCGAGCCAGTCGAGTTTGAAGGAACATCGTCCCCCGTGGTTCCTGAGGGCCCATTCGACAAATCGAAAACACCAGTTGGGGATCCATTCCCTCAAATTTTTGAACTGCTTGATATCTTCGACACTGTAGTGATCGGTCGTCGCCCCAAGCTCATTACACCGGCGGTAATCGAATCCGTTGTTCTCCAGCATCTGAAAGAGATCTTTTTCGAAAAATCGCTCGGGGTAGGGGTAGTGGTTTTTCATCATGTTATCGACCCCCATGAAAACTCGCACCCAAAAGCCGAGAATCGCCGAGGTCGCGCTGTGAGAATCATAGGTGCTTGTATTCCAATCGCCTCCGACAAGGGCGGCGGCATCTCCTTCCTCCCGAAGGGAATGAACCACCCTTTCGAGTTGGAGTCTGCGATGTCTCTGCGTGGAACGGACATCCAGGTGGGCGCAACCGACGCGAAGCGGGTTTCCTCCCAGATCGATCGTCGCGATCAAGGCCCGCTGATGCCCGATCCTTTTTTCCCGTCCCTTCATTTTATCGTGGCTGTTCGGCAGGGGGATGATCCGGGGTTTGAGGATCGGATAGCGGGAGAGGATCGAATTGCCGTGGATTCCGATCTCATTTTCCCCGTCAAACTCCTGCTCCGTCCCGGCCCCTTTGGCGAGATTGAGATATGAAGGGGCGAAAAAATAATTCATCCCGAGGCGTTCCGCCAATTCGCGTGCGACGTTCCGATTGGCCGATCGTGCCATGCCGAGATCGGTCTCGGTGATCAACAGAAGGTCCGCCTTCGACAAGATCGGGTGGTTTTGGAGGAAATGAACAATCTCCTCGAAGCAGATCCCGCGTTCGATATTCCAAGCGACGGCCCGGTAAAAGGGTTCCGGTGAAGCGAGCGGTGCCGGAGAGATCAGTTCATAACTGTGAAGGACCTTGAGAATCTTCGGTTTAAGTTCCTGATACAAGCGGGACTCTTCAAGCGACTTCGTCGAGTGGAAGTTCCTCAGAAGGGGGATATGCTCATGGAGGTCGTGACGCAGGGTTTCCACTTGTTGAAAAGTCATATTTTTTTAAGCGGGTGGTAGTCGGTTATTTCCGAATCGACCTTCGACGGTGCCTTGCCGGCGGCAATATCATCGCGCACCTTTTTGACGTCCGTGGAGGTCATGTGGGAGGGCTGTCCCAGACTCCCCATGATCTGATTGGTCATCCGGGCGGTGATCTGGTCATTGATCGACCCGCTTCCATCCGGATCGGCATGGAGAAATTTCTCGATCCGGGTCGGATCGGCGCCGGTCGCCAGCAGGCGATCCAAAAACTCCCGATAGCCAAAGGAATCCGGAAGGGCTCGACAGAAGGTCACCAGCGTTGAACATTCCAAACAGATTCTTTTGAAAAGTCCGGCCCTTTCCTGACAATAAATACATTTCACGATCCGGCCCTATAACCGCTTCAAATCGCTTTGTCGATACCCGATGGTTATGGTAAACAGGAAATCCTGAGCCTCGTCGAAGGACGCGCCCGTAGCTCAGTGGATTAGAGCACCGCCCTTCTAAGGCGGGGGTCGCAGGTTCGAATCCTGCCGGGCGCACAAAAAATTTGCTGCCGCAAATTTTTAAACGAAGAACGAAAAACGTGAACGAATTACGAGATTTAGGTTCTTTGGCATGGTTCGAATGGCCGCAAATTTTCGTTCACGCGGTCCAAGAGTTCTAATAAAAATTATGTCTAAAAATAAATCCCTCATTAAACCGGAAGAGATCCAAAACTGCATTCAAGAAATCCGGGGACAGAAAATTATTATCGATTCAGATCTTGCCAAATTTTATGGGATAGAAACCCGTCGTCTTAACGAGCAGGTCAAGAGGAATAAACAGAGGTTTCCGACTGATTTCTTGTTCCCTCTTACAGATCAAGAGGTCGAAAACTTGATGTCGCAATATGCGATATCAAATTCCCACGGAGGGCGTCGTAAAACGACTTATGCATTTACGGAGCATGGAGCCTTAATGGCCGCCAATGTGCTTCGTAGCAAACAGGCCTATCAAACAAGCGTCCTCATCATTCGAGCGTTTATTGCTCTTCGTAATGCCGGAAAGCAGCAAAAACAACTCCTGGATAAAATATTGGCTCGGCTTGAGGAACATGGTTCAAAAATAGGACAGCACGATGAAGAAATTTCTGGCATTGTTAAATTCCTGAACGAAATTATGAAAATGCAAAAGGCGGAAAAGAAATTCCTGAATTGAAGAAGGGGACACATTAAACCAAACAGCATGATGATTATGTGTGTGATGATCTTCAAGCTGTTTGCCAGATGCTTACGAAATTAATCCAGGGTTTGAAGGAATCCTAAATTATTAAAGAGGTTTTAAATGTGAGTAAGGCTCTCAGAAAAGCGAAGACCCAGCGGGACTTTTTATATCCCTGTGATGAGAACAGCCCGCCAAAGGCGGGCCGTTCGACGACCGAGGCCGGGTACCCGCTTAGCGGGTGGCCGACGAAGTGGTTGGAGCCGCAGGCGGAAACCAATCCTGCCGGGCGCACAAAAATTTGGCGCAGATAAATTTTTGCCCGAAGAACGAAAAACGTGGCAGACGTTTCTCTATTTCAACTCCGCGCTGCAATGGCCGCAACGGGTCGCCGGGGTGGGGATGTCCAGACAACAATAGGGGCAGGTGCGCGCGGGGGTCGGTGTGCTGAGCTCGCGGCGGCGCAGGCGGTTCATTCCTTTGACCATCAGAAACATGCAGAAGGCGACGATCAGGAAATTAATTACGATATTGACGAAGCTTCCGTAGGTGATAATCGCGGCACCGGTTTTTTGGGCCTCGACGAGTGATTTGATGCCGGCGGTTTTTGCCGGGTCGAGGCTTAGAAACAGGTTGGAAAAATCGACACCGCCCAGGATTTTTCCCAACGGTGGCATGATGATGTCATCGACGAATCCGGCGGTGATCTTTCCGAAGGCGCTTCCGACTAAAATACCGACCGCCATATCGACGACATTGCCACGGGCGGCAAACTCGCGGAACTCATAGATCCATTTTTTCATGAGGGTACCCTGGAACAAACCGGGGACCGGTTTCAAGTGGATTTGTCTGCGTAAAATGATAGAGGCAGATCTATGCAGGAAAGAAAGTTGGAAAAAACCGGATTGACCGTCGGTGAGATCGGTCTCGGGGCGATGCCGCTCTCTTTGGATCGGCGCCCTGCCGAAAAAGAGGCGACGGAGGTCATTCACCGCGCCCTCGACCTCGGAGTGACGTTGATCGATACCGCCGACTCCTACTGCATCAACGAAGAGGACAAGCATCACAACGAAAAATTGATCGCCCAGGCGTTGAGATCCTATTCGAAAGAGACCGATCGGGTCGTCGTGGCGACCAAAGGAGGACTGATGCGGCCGGGCGGTGACTGGACCGTCAACGGAGACCCCGAACACCTTAAGAAAACCATTCGGGAGAGTTTTGAGGCGCTGGGCGGGGAGAGGCCGATCTCGCTCTGGCAACTACATGCCGTCGATCCGAAGTTTCCGATCGAGGAATCGTTGCGGGCGGTGAAGGAGGCGGTTGATGAAGGTCGGATTCGATGTGTCGGGCTCTCCAACGTCTCTGTCCGCGAGATCGAGCGGGCGCGGAAGGTGGTGGACGTGGTTTCCGTTCAGAATCGATACAACCTATGGGAGCTGGGGCCGGAAAGAGACGGCGTCCTCTCTTATTGCGAAAAGGAGGGACTTGCGTTTCTTCCCTGGAGCCCTTTGGGGGGAAGCACTCGGTTCGGTCGCGTCAAGGAGATCGGGGTCGTTCGGGAGATTGCGGAAAAAAGAAAGGTCTCCGTCTACCAGGTGGTCCTGGCCTGGTTGATGTCGAAATCCCCGTGCCTGATTCCGATCCCGGGGGCCAGCCATCTTTCCAGCATCGAGGATTCCGTCAAAGCGGGGGATCTTCGTTTATCGAAAGACGAAATCGCCCAGGTCAATCACGCCGGTCTTTCTTAACAGTCAATCTCCCTTGCCTTTGTCCGTTTTATGACTCAATAAGGAGGGATGTCATCTTCCGAGGCGGTCACACGAGGGGTCCGGGTCCAGGCCGAGAGCCAATATGTTCCGGAAAGATCGGACCCTGAAAAAGGGGTCTATTTTTTTGCTTACCAGATCCGGATTTCCAATGAAGGGGACGAGACGGTTCAGCTCATCAGCCGTCACTGGATGATCACCGATAGAAATGGGGTGATTGAAGAGGTAAAAGGGCCGGGTGTGATCGGGGAACAACCGGTCATCGAGCCGGGGGAACATCACGAATACACCAGTTTTTGTCCTCTCCGGACCGCTTCCGGATCGATGCAGGGAACTTATCGGATGGTGACGGAGGACGGAAAATCATTCGATGTGGAAATCGCTCCTTGTAGGCTCATTTTTAGCAAAGAGATGTTGCATTAGATCATCGCCCCCGAATCATCCCTTTCAGAAAGTCGACCGTCGTGATGATCCCGCAGAGCCTTCCTTGGCCGTCGACCACCGGGAGGGCGTTGAACTTCTTTTCGATCAGAATAGACGCGGCGGCGAGGAGATCGGTCTCCGGGGTGACCGTCACCACCGGAGTCGCCATGACATCTTCCACATGGATGTCGTCGTTCAAGCGGTAGAGTTCGGCCCACTCCTTGAAGATGTCCGAAATATCGGGTCGCCTCAGGTCGCGATCGGTGACGATCCCGACCACGCGATCGCCCTTGACCACCGGCAGGTGGTGAAAGCCGTTTTGTTTCATGAGGCCGTAGGCCTTTTTGACCGAGGTCGTCGGCTCGACGGTTACCACCTTTTTGGACATCCAGTCTTTGACTTTCATGGTCTCTCCCCCTTTCATCAGGTGGATTGTGAACGAGCCGCCTTCGAGGCGAAATGATATTCATCAGTAGTGAACCTGATTGAAATTAGGCCCCGGAGTATTTTAAAGCCTACCGTGTGAAACCCGATACTCAAGAAGACAACCGAGCCGCCTTCGAGGCGATGTTTGAGCATGCCAGCATCGGCATCGTCATTTCCAATCAGGAGGGGAAGATCGAGCGGGTCAATCCGGCCGCGGATTGTCTCTTCGGCTATGCCCCCGGGGAACTGGTCGGCCAAAAGATAGAAGTCCTGATCCCGCCGGCGTTGAAGAAAACGCACATCCGGCACCGCGCCCACTACAATGAACATCCGACGGCCCGGCCGATGGGGCTTGGGATGGATCTTTCGGCGCTCAAAAAGGACGGGAGCATCGTCCCGATCGAGATCAGCCTCGCCACCTACGAGACCGGGGACAGGAAAGAGATCGTCAGCTTCATCAGCGACATTACCAAGAGAAAGAAGGATGAAGAGGTGCTCCGAACCTTGACGGTGGAGCTCGATAGCAAGGTTAACCAGAGGACCGAAGAGCTCTCTCAGGCGATCCGGGAGCTTCAGCAGA